>Ga0209162_1001998_pt1 | contig 18801 bp, 21 predicted proteins | sample YNPNPMetaG_FD_187121 | JGI IMG/M metagenome (GOLD analysis project Ga0209162, IMG submission 187121) | Anoxygenic and chlorotrophic microbial mat microbial communities from Yellowstone National Park, USA - YNP NP MetaG (SPAdes) (version 2) ... | reverse complement strand
CCTCCGGCCCGCCTTGTGCGGTGTGGGGCTGGCATTACCCCCACCACAAACGAAGGACATAGCCCACCGCTAGAACGGGAAGTTAAACGTTTGCGTCCTATTGTACGCTCCCCACCCCACCATCACCTGGGTGCGCGGGCCTCCGGCCCGCCTTGTGCGGTGTGGGGCTGGCATTACCCCCACCACAAACGAAGGACATAGCCCACCGCTAGAACGGGAAGTTAAACGTTTGCGTCCTATTGTGCGCTCCCCACCCCACCATCACCTGGGTGCGCGGGCCTCCGGCCCGCCTTGTGCGGTGTGGGGCTGGCATTACGCACGCCATCATCGCCAAGGCCGTCGTGGAGATTCCCAACTCCGGCCCGCCTTGTGCGGTGTGGGGCTGGCATTACCCCCACAAACGAAGGGCATAGCCCACCGCTAGAACGGGAAGTTAAACGTTTGCGTCCTATTGTGCGCTCCCCACCCCACCATCACCTGGGTGCGCGGGCCTCCGGCCCGCCTTGTGCGGTGTGGGGCTGGCATTACCCCCCACAAACGAAGGACATAGCCCACCGCTAGAACGGGAAGTTAAACGTTTGCGTCCTATTGTGCGCTCCTCACCCCACCATCACCCACCTGGGTGCGCGGGCCTCCGGCCCGCCTTGTGCGGTGTGGGGCTGGCATTACCCCCACCACAAACGAAGGACATAGCCCACCGCTAGAACGGGAAGTTAAACGTTTGCGTCCTATTGTGCGCTCCCCACCCCACCATCACCTGGGTGCGCGGGCCTCCGGCCCGCCTTGTGCGGTGTGGGGCGTATCGCCCTGTAAAAGCGCAAGAAACGCTGTCACGGGCCTCCAGCCCGCCTTACGCGGTGTGGGGCTGGCATTACCCCCCACAAACGAAGGGCATAGCCCACCGCTGGAATGGGAATCGGTGCATCCGAATGATGCGACACCCGCACAGTCGCCAATGGGGTATGGACGGTTCGTGAACCGCCCCTTCTGAGAGACCATGGGTGCGCGTGGGGGCACGACGCTACCGTAGCCGATTAGGTGATCCCATCGACATACGGCGGGTCGGCCATCGGCGTTCCTCCATCGCTGCAAGGCATCCGTAGTACTATGAACTGACGCATACATTTGGGAAAAATGATACCTGCTTGTCGCAGACAGGATTGGTATAAGAGCGAACTCACCCCAGATGGCGTACACAGAATATATCTAGCGACCTTCACTGCCTCTCTGACGATCCTCCGCATCTTCCCCGCGCAGCCGCTCGACAAATGCGGCGTGCTCGGGATCGGCCAGACCGCGCTGGAGCGCAGCGAGCAGCGCAGCGGCATCCCCTGCCCACAATGCTGCCGGGTCGAGCCATAAACCGGGAAAGACGCGACTGCGCAGCGTACCATCGGCTGCGAGCGGCAGCGGGGTAAACACCCCCTCGCGCAGTTCCCACCAGTCCACCCGACGCTCATACGCCTGCGCGACCAGATACTCGCACACACCGCTGCGAGCATAGACGCGCTTCTTATCGTGCAGGTCGTAAGCAGCACTACTGGCGGCAACTTCGACGATCAGTTCAGGCGGCCCCTCGATGTAGTCTTCGGTGGTAACGTGCGAACGCCCCCCGTGCCTTGGTTCAAGGCGCAAGAGAGCATCGGGTTGATGCTCGTTCTCTAGGTCGAGGAGTACCGTCGCGTTGTTACTGCCGTCAACACCCGGTGTTGCGGCACTATACACACCCAGCCAGGTAACCAGAAGTAGGTGCAGTCTGCCGTGTTGCCGATGACGAATCGGTGAAGCCACGTAAATAACCCCATCGATCAATTCAGCCTTCTTGATTTCAGGGTGCATCTGATAGCGTCGGGCGAACTCAGCCCTGGTCAAGCGGTCGCCCGAATTAAGTGGCGGTCGCTCGTCGGGCGGGGTGGGTGCAACAGGGCTAGTGGCAATTGTCGTATCCACGCTCATCGTCTCTCCCTTCACGATGCCGGAGCGCTCCCGGAAGTCATACGCAGCCGCTCGACAAATGCGGCGTGCTCGGGATCGGCCAGACCACGCCGGAGCGCAGCAAGCAACGCAGCGGCATCCCCTGCCCACAATGCCGCCGGGTCGAGCCATAAACCGGGAAAGACGCGACTGCGCAGCGTACCATCGGCTGCGAGCGGCAGTGGGGTAAACACCCCCTCGCGCAGTTCCCACCAGTCCACCCGACGCTCATACGCCTGCGCGACCAGATACTCGCACACACCGCTGCGCGCATAAACGCGCTTCTTGTCGTGTAGGTCGTAAGCAGCACTACTGGCAGCAACCTCGACGATCAGTTCAGGCGGCCCCTCGATGTAGTCTTCGGTAGTAACGTGCGAACGCCCCCCGTGCCTTGGTTCAAGGCGCAAGAGAGCATCGGGTTGATGCTCGTTCTCTAGGTCGAGCCGCACCGTCGCGTTGTCGCTGAAATCCACTCCCGGAGTTGCTGCTGCATAGGTGATGATCCATCCCACGAGCAGGCCATGTGGCTTGCCGTGCTGCCGATGACGAGTTGGTGAAGCCACGTAAACAACCCCATCGATCAATTCAGCTTTCTTAATTTCAGGGTGCATCTGATAGCGTCGAGCGAACTCAGCCCTAGTCAAGCGGTCGCCCGAATTAAGTGGCGGTCGCTCGTCGGGCGGGGTGGGTGCAACAGGGCTAGTGACAATTGTCGTATCCACGCTCATATCAAGCTCTTTCCCTGATTATGACGTGTTATGGCAAGTATAAACGGTCAGTTCATGTTATGCAAGAGCGAGCGAAAAGAGCAACATTATTCTATTCTATCCGACATCTGCGGTACAATATAGCTGATAGCCATTACTGGCTGGCATAATTGCATACAGGAGGAAGAGTCGATGGCACGTAAGCCAAGTCGGCTCGAATTTGCCGTTATCGGCCTTGGCCGTTTTGGGCGCAGTGTGGCGCTTAGTCTAATTGAGCGCGGGCACACAGTGCTGGGAATCGACCGTGATCCGAACATTGTGCAGCAACTGGCCGATCAGATGACTCAGGTCGTAGCACTTGATTCGAGCAATGAGGATGCACTGCGTGCAGTTGACATTATGTCATTTGATACGGTTGTGGTTGCTATCGGTTCGCAATTTGAAGCGAATCTGATGACGACGGTTGCCCTCAAGAGCCTAGGGGTTAAGCGGGTTGTTTGCAAGGCGCTCAATGAACGACAGAAATACATCTTAACCCGAGTCGGCGCCGATATGGTAGTGCTACCCGAACACGAAGCCGGCGCCCGCCTGGCCTGGCAACTCTCAGAACCACACGTCCTTGAACATCTCAACCTCGGCTCTGGGTTTAGCGTGGCAGAAGTGCGAGTACCTGCGCCGCTGATTGGACAAACATTGATGCAGAGTGGCCTGCGTCGGCGTTATGGCATTAATGTCCTGGCCGTGAAGCACAACGGGAAGATGATCGTGACCCCACCACCAGACTACGTGTTCAGCCGTGATGACCGGATTTTGATCATCGGCGCCGATTCGAGCATCAGTACATTCTGCGATTTGTCGTCATGACTACGCTTGCAACCAGCCGCAATCTGACCAGACTGCGGCGAAAACCGATTCCGCCACCAATTCGACTGGTGAGTGGCCTGGCCTTGCTGATCGCAATTGGTACCCTCCTGCTCCTTCTCCCGGTCAGCAGTACCCGACCGCTGACCTTTATGGAAGCCTTGTTCACAGCAGCTTCGGCGCTTAGCGTCACCGGATTGTCGATCATTACGCCAGTACGTGACCTTTCGTTGATGGGGCAAATCTTCCTGATGCTGCTGATCCAGATTGGCGGCGTTGGATTCATGGTCGTCGCCGTGATTATCTTCCGTCTCCTCGGTCGCCGGATCAGTTTCACCGACCGGATTGCGCTTAGCGATTCGCTCGGGCTGCTCTCACCGGCGGCTATCGTTACCTTAACGCGGCGAGTATTGATTACGGTCGTGACCATTGAAGCGATTGGCGCACTGCTCCTCTACCTGCATTGGCGGACTGATCCGCGACTGAGTGAAGGACAGGCCTTCTTCTTTGCACTTTTTCACGCAGTATCGGCCTTCTGTAACGCTGGCTTTGACCTTTTCACCGGTACGCCTGGCTTTGAAAATGGCATTCCGCGCGACAGTATCACGCTCTTTATTATGGGTGTTCTGATCTTCACCGGCGGCCTTGGCATCCCCGTGATCGCCGATCTTATCTCATATGCTCGCGAACGGAAAGTATCACTGCACACACGTATTACGCTGATTGTCGTCGGCTTGCTGGTTGGTCTGGGAGCACTGGGTCTCTGGCTCAGTGAAGGATTCGATAGCGATGGCAGCCTCCACGGTCAACCGCTTGACCGGCAGATTTTTGTGTCACTGTTTCAGTCTATCTCGGCCCGCACTGCCGGTTTTTCGGGGATGGACAACTTTGAGTCGTTAACACCGGCCAGTCAGTTGCTGTTGATTACCCTCATGTTTATCGGATGTGCCCCGGCTTCAATGGGTGGTGGGATTACAACCGGTACTTTTGCCGTGCTTTCCATCTCGTTGTGGAGCTACGCTCGCGGTTTGCCCACCGCTCAGTTTGGTGGACGGAGTCTGGCAACCGGGATGGTGCGTCGTGCGGCTGCAGTCTTAACCATTTCGCTGTTCGTTGTCTTGCTCGCGTCGTGGCTGATTGTGGCAACCCATGATGCCACCCTCGATCAGGTTGTCTTTGAAGTAGTTTCAGCGTTTGCTACCTGCGGTCTTACATTGGGATTCACCGGTGAACTGAATACCTTCGGGCAGTTGATTATCATCGCAGTAATGTTTTGGGGGCGGTTGGGAGCGCTAACGATCATTACCGCCATCGCCCGCCAGAGCACTGCACCGCAACCGTTCACATACCCCGAAGAGCAAATTCTGATCGGATAACGCATGCGACACCTTTATATCCATATTCCCTTCTGCCATCGGCGTTGCTCCTACTGCGATTTCAACACTTACGCAAATATGGAGCACCGAATTGAGGCGTATGTTGACGCACTTTGCCACGAGCTGGCGATGTTGCGCGATCACCTGCCACCGCTACCGGTCTCGCCTGAAGCGGCTGCGCTGCGGCCCACTATCTTCTTTGGTGGTGGTACACCGAGTATGCTGTCCGCTGCACAGATCGAACGCATTCTCCAGGCAGCAGATACGATAATCCCGCTCAACACAGCCGAAATCTCGCTTGAAGCTAACCCCGGTACCGTCTTGGGCCGCGATTACCTGCGCGATGTGCGCAGTCTCGGTGTGAATCGGTTGAGTATGGGTGTGCAAAGTCTGCACGACCCGACATTACGCATGCTCGGCCGCATTCACACCGCTGCCGAAGCGCGGGCCAGCTTTGAGGATGCCCGCACGGTTGGTTTCGATTCGATCAACTTGGATTTCATCTTCGGCCTGCCAGGGCAGGATTTGGCCCAATGGCGAGCGACACTCAACGAGATCATCGCTTGGGATGTCGATCACATCGCACTCTACTCTCTTATTCTGGAAGAAAATACACCGCTCTATGCCCAGGTTACTGCGGGGCGCTTGCGCGTACCTGACGATGACCTGACCGGCGCAATGTATGAGTTGGCGATAGAGATGCTCGCCAAGGCTGGATACCGTCACTACGAAATTTCAAACTGGGTACGGCCCGTCGGTACCGACCGGCCAGATGCACCTCCGGCATTGGCCTGTCAGCACAACCTGGCGTACTGGCTTAACAGCGACTATCTTGCCGCTGGCGCCGGTGCTCATGGTCACGTCTTTCCGCAGCGCTACGCCAATCTACGGTCAATCGATAGCTATATTGCCGCAGTACAGGCTGGTCGCCGCCCCATCGCAGAGACAATTCAGCTTACTACCGACGATCTAGCGGCCGAGACGATGTTTATGGGTCTGCGCCTCGACATCGGGGTCGGCTTTGCCCATTTTGCTGCTCGTGTCGGTCGATCATTATGTGAAATGTACGGCTCAACGCTCGACCAGCTCAGTGCACAGGGATTGATCGAGTGTGATGAGCAACGGGTACGGTTGACATCGCGAGGACGGATGCTTGGCAATCAGGTGTTCGCACATTTTGTCTGATGTTGGGAGTGAGAAACGAGAGGTGAGCAGAGAGAGCGAAGAGACAGATTCCCAACCTATCGTAGTCCGTCGCGGCACGTGCGTGCTGCGGATAGGTTGGGAGACACTCTGTTCCCCCTTGCTCCACACTGCTGCCATGTCAGGTAAGAACGTTGACCCCTTTATACGACCCTTACACCTCTGCCAGACTTCTGCTATAATTAAAGTGGGCAGGCGACAGGCCTGCCCTATCCATTCGACAGTCTTGGAAACAGGTCTTGAGCAAACAAAGGCCAATGGCCTTCCTGCATGCCGACATTCGTGAGAGAGCATCAGATTCGACATGAGCCATCAGCATCAGATCACACCTGAAGAGATTGCGCAACTCCCAACCGCCTACAACGTTGCGCATATCCGGATCGAACCAAATATCATTCTCGCTCCTATGGCGGGAGTCACCGATAGTATCTTCCGGCGCATGATCCTGCGACTTGGCGGCTGCGGTCTGGTGAGCACTGAAATGACTAACGCGGCCAGTGTCAGCCCCAAAGCGCTGCGCCGTCACCGGCTGCTCGACTACCTGCCCGAAGAACGACCATTGACGATGCAGATTTCGGGCAATGATCCTGATCTCGTCGCCAACGCGGCGCGTGTGGTCGAACAACTAGGTGCCGATATTATCGATATTAATTGTGGCTGTCCCTCACCGAAAGTCACCGGCGGCGGGCATGGCTCGGCCCTGTTGCGTGATCTGCCCAAAATGGAACGACTGCTACGGGCAGTTCGGGCAGCGGTACAGATTCCGGTTACCCTTAAGCTCCGCGCCGGTTGGGATGAACGGCAGCTCAACTTTATCGAAGCCGGCAAGCGGGCAGAAGCGGCAGGAGTGTCTGCCATCACGCTTCACCCGCGCACCCGTGAACAAGGGTACAAAGGTCAGGCCGACTGGTCGCGTGTAGCGGCGCTTAAGCAGGCGGTTTCTATTCCGGTGATCGGTAGTGGCGATGTCACAACCGCTCACGACGCGCTGATCCGTCTGCGTGATAGCGGAGCCGACGGCGTGATGATCGGGCGTGGGGCGATGGCTAATCCCTGGATTTTTCGGCAGATCGCCGATCTCCGTCGCGGTGAGACGCCATTTATGCCAACACCGGCTGACAAACGCAATTTGCTGATTGAATACATGATGATTTGCGCCGAGGAACTACCCGAACGCCTGGCGCTCAATAAGATCAAGCAGTTAATCGGCCAGTTTCACATCGGTTTGCCCGGAAGTAATCATTTGCGCGTGGCCGTACATACATCCACCAGTCTTGAGACTGCACGAGAGGCGATTGAACGATTTTTCGCGCCGTGGGTTGAATCCGATCAGGCTGCATCAACGCTGGAGCTATCGCATGGCCCAACCGAACATGATAAGGTATTGCTCTGATAGAAGGTATCTATGCACGACGGCTATCTCTTTACCCTCGGTATTTGTGGCAGCACAGAAGAGGACGATCCGGCGCCGGTGATTCTGAACCAGCTCCTGGCTGCGTTACCACCGGTGAAGCGAGCGGCATTCCTGGGCAGATTGCCATCCGATCAGCCCGACCGGCTTCTCGCCGACGTCGTTGCCGATATGCGCGATGCAGAGTTGATCATTATTGTTGCACCGGCAACTACACCGCAATTACCGAATCGCCTTAACAACCTCTTGCGCGCCACTTACACCGCTGGCATCAGCGGTCGTTATGCTCTATTGGTCACTATTGGTCAGCATGCTCGCGCTGTTCTTCCCCAGCTCCAGGCGGTAACGGCAACCTGTGGACTGATTATAACCGCTGCCCACGCGCTCGCCGATCACGACCCGCCACCGGTAACGTCTGTGCAAGCAGCATACGCTACTGCCCGCGCCAATCTCGCACCGAACGCATTGCCTCATTGAAATTGTCTATTGCTATGATCACGCCACGGATTCCTGCCAACAAAATCTGGATCGCCGATGAAGCGATCTACTACATCCTCGCCCGGCCGGCGCTCAAACGGAGCTTTGATCACGTCTGGTTTGCCCAATACGGTCCTCGCCCCGATCCATGTCGTGGCCCATATATCTTTTACCTTAATCATTCGGCGTGGTGGGATGGGTACATGTTGATGCTGATCCATCGCGCTATTATGCGCCGTGCTTTCGATAGCTATCTGATGATGGAAGAACGCCAACTCCGTGCTTACCGCTTCTTTACCTGGTGCGGTGCATTTTCTATCGAACGACGTGATCCCGACGATGCACAGCGTGCGCAGATCTATGCCGCCAATCTGTTGCGCGAACGGCGTGATCGGGCACTCTATATCTTCCCGCAGGGGCGGATCGAAGCAAACGACTACCGTCCCCTCACCATTTACCCAGGAATTGCCCGAATTGCGGCTCTAGTTGGCGATGTGACCCTCTGCCCAATTGCGCTGCGCTACGAATTCCTCGGTCAGCAATGGCCGCACGCCTTTGTTCAAGTTGGCCCACCTCACCCACCGGCCAGCCGGGACGATATTGAAGCGATCCGGAGTGATGTGGCTGCCCGCCTGACGGCTGCGGTTGACAAACTGCGAGCCGATGTGATTGAGCAGCGATTGGGACGATTCCAGCCGCTGCTCAACGGACGCTGGGGAATTGACCGCACCTGGGATGCGGTTAGAGGTTGGTTTCGGCGACGCGGCGCAGACGACGGGCCAGCCGCGGCAGCAGCCAATCGCCTGCGAGCACGAGCATAATCAGACCACCGATGAGCGCCGGTAAGACCTGACCACGGGCCAGATTGACGACCACAAACATCGTGAGGTTGGTGAGGTAAAGCATCGGGGGCAGCCAATTCATAAACGGTTGTGGCGTATGACCACGGTGAGCGGCTATCCGGCGCTGATGTAACAGTATCCACGACAGAATCAAGCTAGTGATCCACCAGGCAACAAAATTCGATGCCGGGATACCGTAATAGAAACCACTTTCGGCATTCGACCAGACCCAGTAACGATTGATGTAGACGGCAAATGGTTCAATGGTGACATCGAGCAAGAGTGCGAATGAAGCTGCGGTTAGCACTCGTGTTGAATGAAGCTGACGGTCATTTATCGGCTTCCCATCACGGTTTAGAATGCGTTCGGCCACACCGACTGCTGCCACCACGATGAGCAACCATGCGAACGGAATAGCCAGTGGGACAACACCCAGCACTTGCGGTTGGAGCACATCGGTGTAGGTGTAGCTTCCAAACGGGAATCCGGTTGTCGCTCCAATATGTTCTACTGCCCACGAGATCACCAAAATCAAACTGGCAGCCGTTGCTCCCCACCAGCGATACCGTATCGTTAACCAAAACCCCATTAGCGCTCCCTGTAAAATCAGGAGTGCGCCGCCCATCCACGTTCCCCATACCGGCACTTTATCAAGTGCTACTAAGACAATTGCAAATGGATAGATGAAGAGGTACACCGTGAATAGTGCAATAACAATTCGACGCAAGTTTTGCAGAATAGACTGATCGGAAAGCATAAAGTAATAGACCTCAGACAAAAGGGTCATACCATTCGGTAGCCCCTATAGTTGATTATAGATTCGCTTTCATGGCCTGTCAAAGCCATAGCACATAGTCGTTTAAGTCAAAGGGAAGAGGGGAACGGCAGCGGCAACGGCGAGACCCGCTCTTCTCAGAGCCTGATCAAAAACCTGGAAGTTGCATGAGGCTCGTACCGTGCATATCCGACCATTGCGTGCGCGGGCCACCATGCGTTCGCGCCAGCCCCCCACGTCCCCCCCCTTCCGCTCCCACACGGGGAGCGGAAGGGGGGCAGGGGAAGGGGAGGGCGCGCCAGCCGTGCGCCGCAGCACCGGGACGGAAGACGTTGCACACCCCTCCCATCGCGAAAGGGCGACGCATCCCCTGCCTGCCAACGGTTCTTATCCGCAACGATCCGGTACCTATCGTTTGGAATGCCATTGGAGAATCGCATCAACATCCAGGTTTTTGATCATACTCGCAGTACGTGCCGCGGTGTGCAGCTTCCTGTTCCGCCAGCGGTCTCCCTATGCCACACTTCGCTCGTCGTATATCGCCAGCGTATCGTAGGGCGGCTTCTCAACCCAGACCCTGCAAGCGTTAGCTCAGGAGGTGATTATGTCTCGATGCGCTAACCAGAAGATTCCATCCGCATATCAACGAAGGCGGGCCAGAGGCCCGCGCACCCAGGTGCGCGAAGAGGAACATCCATCTCGACCGGTTTGACAATATCTCGCTGCGCGGCCCGCGCACCCAGGTGCGTGAAGAGGAGCCGAAGCAGAAAACTCCTTCCACCGACCCGCATCACTTCCCCTCGCAGGTACAGACTTCAGCGTACACTCCGCGCTCACCCTATCAGCACGCCGGCGAGGGAGGTCGGGCGCCGACCCCCGTGCACCTTTCACCCCTCACTCGGTAAAATCACTGTATCATTACTTTCACATCTCATCTCTATATTCAGGATATTCACCTATGAACGCAATCTTGATCTGTAATGTCGGTGGGCGCGACGTCGTAAGTAAGGCCTTCCCAAAAGACAACATCGGCGAACGGACATGGGCAGAGACCGTTCTGGCCCGCTATCACGAGCTGTACGCCACGTTGCGGTTGCCCATCATCGGCAAAGCCCTGCAATACCTGGCCGAACGTCAGATAGCTCTTGATCACGTGATTCTGATCGCATCCGATCAACCTCCACCGCCTGACGGTAATGATCAATTCTGGTCGAGCGACACCATCCACTCGGCAGCGATCATTCGTCGTCTGCTCAGTGAGGGGCACACGCCCTATCCAGCACTACCAACTGAGCAAATCACCATCTGGACTATTCGCGACGAGCGTGACCGAGGCTGTGATCCATCAGATTACGACCTGACTCTGCGCTTCCTTGAACGTCAGTTGACCAAATTACAGTACCAATACCCTCAACACACTGCTTTCTTAGAGGTAACTGGCGGCACACCGGCAATGACAACCGGTCTACTGATTGCCGGCACCGAAGTGTTTGGCAGTCGCGCCGAGGTTCTTTCCATTCACCCCGCACAGGAAATACCGATTGCCCTCAATACCGGCAAACGATTGCTGGCAACGCCACTCCGTGCTACCCTGCGCTCAAACGCAGCGACTTACGCCTACGCTGCTGCTGCCCGTACCTTCCTCGAACAAGAGGCGATTATTACCGACCGTCTTGATCCGAAGGCGGCCAGCCTGATTGACCCTTTACTCGACTACGCTCATTACCGCTTCAATTTTGACTTTGCCAATGCCCGCAAAGCACTGGCAAAAATCGATCATGCTGGCCCATGGCAAACTGAACTAGCTACCCTGCAAGCCCAGGTCGTCAGTCCTGACCGCCGCTCGCTTCTGGCTGAAATCGTGCACGTCGCTGCTGCCCGCTACGAGATCGGCCTCTACGCAGATTTTCTCGTTCAGGTCGTGCGGTTTGAAGAGAATCTGCTCCGCTATCTCTGTCTATTACAAGGCGCTGAATTCCGCAATCGACGGGGGAGCTCTGACCCTGACGGCCCCTACCTTGCCCGCGAATGGCTGCAACAACAGCCGTTCACTCTGTCGCGCGACCGCGACCGGCAACGCGATTTGCCGGTCGACCGCTCGGTTTTGCGGGAACTAATCGGCCACCTTCTTTATCCACCTAATCACCACCAACAAGCATTGCTCCAGGCGATTGATAGGCTCGGCGAGCTGGTTAAACGACGGAACGAACTGACCCATCATCTGGAAGGCGTACAGAAGATTGGGTTAGCGCGGGCCTTCGCCGGACAGCAGGCCAGTTCGACCGCTGCCGACCAGATCGTACCGCATCTACAACAGCTCTACGAAGCGGTCTGTAAGCAACCACTGCCACCATCACCGTACCAACAGATCAATCACCTCCTCGAGCGCTTGCTGCAAAGTAAAGAGTGAAAGCTGAGAGCCGAACCCGAAAAAATCCTGTTGCAGGAATTGCCCCCTCCCCCCGCTTGCGGGAGGTAACAATTGCCTTATCAGTTTGTATTGCATATACTGTATACTCGTAACACTGATGTGGTACCTTAACAACAACATAACTCTATCGATGAGGGATTCACAATGCCACAGGCTATCGTCTTCACCATTCGGCCGCTTGCCACCGCACAGGTGGCTGGTCATCTCTATCGGGCAGCCCATGCCGCCATTCTTCGCCTCATTCAGCGCGCCGATCCGGCATTGGCTGCCCGCATCCACGACGACAACGGACGTAAACCGCTTACCGTCTCAAACGTCTGGGAACTCGGTGGAGAACCAAAGGTGATCGTTGATCCTGAACGGAACTACCACCTGCGGGTAACCGTTCTCAGCCCTGAACTCGAACACATCGCTGCCGGATGGACACCAGATGCCCTTGCGCCACTCGACCTTGATGGTTTGCCCTGGCAGGTCATTGCTCGTGCCGACCGCAACACCGACCATGCGTGGGCCGGAAGCGCCACCTATCAAGAGCTGGCCATGCCACTTCTTAGTCGTCCTGACCATCTTCCTACCGTCTGGACATTTCAATTCGCATCGCCGACTACCTTTCGCCAGCGTGGGATCAACGTTCCTATTCCTCTACCAGACCTGGTCTTCGGCAGCTTGCTCGACCAGTGGAATGCCTCATCAGAGCTGGCTTTACCAGAGGAAGTACGCCGATACGCCGCTGAATGCCTGGTCATCAACCGTTATGAGCTACGCAGTGTTGCCAGTCCAACGAGCGGTGGCGTCATTCAAATCGGCGCTGTTGGCCGATGCAGCTTTCGCAGCATCAACCACGACCGCTATTGGCGAGCCTGCATCGACGTCCTGGCCCGCTTTGCCTTTTACAGTGGCATCGGCGCCGGTACCACCCGTGGCTTTGGACAGGCCCGTCTCCTCACCAAACCAACTGACCAGCACTACCGTGAGGCGAACAACGATGGCGACACTCTATCTGATTGAACAAGGCGCAGAAATCGGCTGTGACGGCGAACGGATCATCATTCGTCGTACCGGTGAAACCATCGGCAGTGTGCCGCTCGTCAAAATCGAAGACATTGTCATCTTCGGCAACATCGGCATCAGCACACCGGCGATCAAACGACTGCTAGATCGCGGTATTGAAGTAACCTTCATGACGGTAGATGGAGCTTACCAGGGGCGGTTGATCGGGCAGACCACTGCCCACATTGCATTGCGCCAGGCCCAATACGCTTACGCAGCCGACAGCGCACGATCGCTCAGACTTGCACAGAGCTTCGTTGAAGGCAAACTCCGCAACCAGCGCGTACTCCTGCAACGCTTCAGCCGCAACCGCGCCTCACCACCACCGGAAGCTATTGCCGCGGCTGACGACCTCAACGCCTACATCAAGCGTGTTGGCCGCACCACTCGTCACAGTGCGCTTCTCGGTGTGGAGGGCAGCGCTACTGCCCGTTACTTCGCCGGCTTACGCAGTCTAATCGGGCCAGAATGGAATTTCCGCAGCCGGCAGCGGCGCCCGCCACCCGATCCGGTCAACCTATTGCTGTCCTTCGGCTACACACTTCTCGCCCACAAAGTTTTCGGCGCCGTGCAGGCAGCCGGGTTCGATCCCTACCTGGGATTCCTGCACAGCCTCGACTACGGACGGCCCTCGCTGGCCCTCGACCTCATGGAAGAGTTCCGGCCACTGCTTGTCGACTCACTGGTCGTGCGCGTCTGCAACGACGGTCGCCTCCGACCCGAACACTTTCAGCCTGGCGACGAAACTCGTCCGGTGATCATCACCGACGAAGGCAAACGCGCTTTTCTCACCGCCTTTGAAGAGCGGATGCACACCGAAGCCACCCATCCCGAAGGCGCTGACAGCGGACCAGGCAAAGTCCCCTACAGTCGCTGCATCATCTTACAGGCCCGTCGCCTGGCCCGCGTCATTCGCGGCCAGCAAGAGCACTACGAACCATTCACAGCGCGCTAAGCGACGGAGGAGCGACCTAATGTTCTACCTCATCAGCTACGACATTAGCATCGACCAACGGCGGCTCAAAGTTGCCCGCCTGCTTGAAGGCTACGGCCAGCGCGTCCTGGAGAGCGTCTTTGAATGCGACCTCGAACCGGCAGCGTACCGTCAGCTCCGTCAGAAACTCAACCGCCTCATCAAAACAGACGAAGGCGACCGCCTACGCATCTACCAACTCTGCAACGCCTGTCGGTACCACATCGAAGTCATCGGCGAGGGGCCACCGCCAGAGACGAGTCCAGACATCTACATCTTCTAAGCGCAGGGCAAAGCTCCGGCACACAAACGGCGCGGAATCGCATCAGAACGCAGAAAAACGGCACTTTTCCATTTGCCAACCTATGAAAACTCTTTACACATTCACGTCAGCAGACACTCACCGCGCAAATAGCCCAATAGAGTCGCTTGCGAAGCGGTCGCAGATGTGGTATTTTTCAAAAAACCAAAATCCCCGCGAGGGGATTGAAACAAAGATGCGGTAGCAGTGCGCTGCCGAGCGTAATTTGCAGTTTCAAAAAACCAAAATCCCCGCGAGGGGATTGAAACTAGACGTAGACGGCGGCTACCACATCTTTGCCCAGCGGCGTTTCAAAAAACCAAAATCCCCGCGAGGGGATTGAAACCCGCAACTTCCGGTAGACCTCAATGATTTCCCACACTGTCAGTTTCAAAAAACCAAAATCCCCGCGAGGGGATTGAAACTTGCGATACACACCGATAACTTCCCACATCGTTACCATCGTCATTTCAAAAAACCAAAATCCCCGCGAGGGGATTGAAACTTCGATTACAGCCAGCTCTCTCTCTACGCCCTCCTCAACCTCTTCAAAAAACCAAAATCCCCGCGAGGGGATTGAAACCGAAAGATACGCTGCTCAAAGCACGGCTCACTTTGTTGTACTTTCAAAAAACCAAAATCCCCGCGAGGGGATTGAAACAGAACGGGACGTTGTTAACACGATAGATTTCTTAGCGCAGAACTTCAAAAAACCAAAATCCCCGCGAGGGGATTGAAACTTCTCGCCTGGTACGGGAAGGGAGCCAAGCTCCCAACCCCAAAAACTTCAAAAAACCAAAATCCCCGCGAGGGGATTGAAACACTCCGGCGCCATCCCGCGACGGGTAGAATCGTTGCGAACTTCAAAAAACCAAAATCCCCGCGAGGGGATTGAAACTGCCCAAAGCGCTGCTCATTTCGTTCGCGAACAATCGCGCAATCTTCAAAAAACCAAAATCCCCGCGAGGGGATTGAAACCCAAACCTTTACCAGTTCCATCGTTGTTCTCCTTTCTTGCTTCAAAAAACCAAAATCCCCGCGAGGGGATTGAAACGAGATTTCAATCGCGATTGGAACGTTTGCCGTGCCCGTCACACTTCAAAAAACCAAAATCCCCGCGAGGGGATTGAAACTGGATAATGATCTCACCGCTTTGGGTTCGGAACACGCGATAACTTCAAAAAACCAAAATCCCCGCGAGGGGATTGAAACTCATCGCCTTCTGCCCGCGCAGCAGCGTGCAGTACGATCCGCTTCAAAAAACCAAAATCCCCGCGAGGGGATTGAAACCCAGACTCTTTGATGTCCGTGCAGTACCCCACTAAGTACACCTTCAAAAAACCAAAATCCCCGCGAGGGGATTGAAACCCGGCGTACTCTGCGTTATAGCCTACCCGCGCAATGATCTCGCCTTCAAAAAACCAAAATCCCCGCGAGGGGATTGAAACAGAGATCGTCAAGCAGCGCGTTGACACGATCACGTTCGTCATCCCTTCAAAAAACCAAAATCCCCGCGAGGGGATTGAAACCAGCCCCAGAAGTGAATTGCTTCAATGTTGTTACCGTCGCTTCAAAAAACCAAAATCCCCGCGAGGGGATTGAAACTTGATCAGCTACTCTGCCAGCGCTCGCGCCACTCCTCAACTTCAAAAAACCAAAATCCCCGCGAGGGGATTGAAACTGTTAGCTATTTAGCCAACGCTCGCGCCATTCTTCAATAATGTAACTTCAAAAAACCAAAATCCCCGCGAGGGGATTGAAACTTGGAATATTATTTCGCAACCGACGATGCAAGTGGGCAAAGTTCTTCAAAAAACCAAAATCCCCGCGAGGGGATTGAAACTAATTTCGTACCAACCACTCGGCTTGGTTTCAATGGTAAGCTTCAAAAAACCAAAATCCCCGCGAGGGGATTGAAACGCGCTACGGTCATGCGTACATCATCAACAATCGCATCTACAGCTCGCTTCAAAAAACCAAAATCCCCGCGAGGGGATTGAAACGCGGAAGCGTATGCCGCGCTAGAGCGGGCGTCGTATCTGTTCGCCTTCAAAAAACCAAAATCCCCGCGAGGGGATTGAAACAAATATCGAAATTGATTTATGTCTCTATGGCGCGGCGTATGTCTTCAAAAAACCAAAATCCCCGCGAGGGGATTGAAACCATTGTTGTTCTCCTTTCTGCCCTTGAGTAATTACTTATTACGCTTCAAAAACCAAAATCCCCGCGAGGGGATTGAAACGCTCATAGGCCTTGATGACATTCATGATCGTCAACATACTTACCTTCAAAAAACCAAAATCCCCGCGAGGGGATTGAAACTTGAAACAACAACAAGCGGAACGATTACGTACAACATTTCTTCTTCAAAAAACCAAAATCCCCGCGAGGGGATTGAAACTCCAGACCAGCATCAGGATTGCCAAGACACGTAATTCTCCTACCTTCAAAAAACCAAAATCCCCGCGAGGGGATTGAAACGCAACGATGCGAGCGCGTTGGCGCGTAACGTTACCGCTGTCTTCAAAAAACCAAAATCCCCGCGAGGGGATTGAAACTCTTCACCAGCAGCGTTCGTGACCGTGACCCACACGCGCTCCTTCAAAAAACCAAAATCCCCGCGAGGGGATTGAAACTTCATGTACCCGAAAAACTCGCTGACTGTCATTTGTTCCCCTTCAAAAAACCAAAATCCCCGCGAGGGGATTGAAACGAATGCATCCAGTAACGCCTTCATATACCCGAAAAACTCACCTTCAAAAAACCAAAATCCCCGCGAGGGGATTGAAACTTTCGGCCATACCACAGTCGATACGTTGCCATTGTTGTCTCTTCAAAAAACCAAAATCCCCGCGAGGGGATTGAAACTAGACCCGTTTTGCACGGTGCATACCACCGATATGTACGCCTTCAAAAAACCAAAATCCCCGCGAGGGGATTGAAACATCTGTACGAGTCTAAAAGGCAGAATGAGAGGGTACGGGTCATTACCTTCAAAAAACCAAAATCCCCGCGAGGGGATTGAAACACTATTGCCATTACATCCCAGTCTCCCCACTTCAATGACAAGTCATCTTCAAAAAACCAAAATCCCCGCGAGGGGATTGAAACTAACAACAGACGCTGTTTGCTACTGACGCGCATCATCAGCTTCAAAAAACCAAAATCCCCGCGAGGGGATTGAAACTCAGATTGGGATGTACCCGACCGGTCAGCGGATGAATGTCTTCAAAAAACCAAAATCCCCGCGAGGGGATTGAAACTCGCAGCGACATCCGCGCTCTGTTCGCGCCAGACGAGCCGCACTTCAAAAAACCAAAATCCCCGCGAGGGGATTGAAACCTGGTACAGAACAGCTGGGGTATGGGTGTTCAGGTTGTCCAGCACCACTCGAATCCCCTCTGCCTCCGGGAAGACTTCATCCACCAGCCATTTCATTTGGCGGGCGAAGTCCTCCTTCGTCCGCCGCTCCGTCACGTGGACTTCCCGCCAGCCCGTCAGGGGTTGAACGATCAAACACAGGGTGCAGCATCCTTGCCGCTCATATTCGTCGTCCACCCGCTGCGGACGCCCCGGCTCCATCGGCAGGGGCGCCTGGACATCCGCCACCAACTGATACGGCCGTTCGTCAAAGCAGACGACCGGTCGTCGTGGGTCGTAAGGTTCGGCGTACAGGTCCAGCACATCTTCCATGCGCCAGAGGAAGTCCGCAGTAATCTGTCCAAGGCGCCACTGCTGCTTCTGCCAGGGCTTAAGGTTGTTTTTTTTTAACACCCGCCGCACCGTTTCGTCGGAGATGGATTCCACAATCTTCAGTTCCACCAGCCGGTCGGCCAAGAGCTGCATCGTCCAGCGCTCCCGGCCCTCCGGCGGCGCGCTGCAGGCCAGGGCGATCAGGAACGCCTCCTGTTTGCTGTCCAGTTTCGGCTGGGCGCCAGGCCGGGGGCGCTCCTGCAAAGCGGCTTCCAGCCCCTCCTCTACGAACCGTTTTCGGATGTTCCGCACCGTCTGCGGATTCACCTTGAGCACATCGGCTATCGATTGATCGGTCGCGCCCTCTGCTGAAAGGAGCAGAATCCGGGCCCGAGTAACCATCCGGGCTTTCACTTCCCCCTTCTTCAGGAGATCAAGCAGGGACAAGCGCTCCTTTTCGGTCAGCGTCACCACGTATGCTTTGGGTCTGGGCATGGCTCCTTCACTCCACGAGAGGAGTGTGGAAGAAAGAATACCCTATGAGACCAGTGTGGTCAAGTACTAGTCCAGTACTATTGACTTTTACTCTTTCTTATGATATGACTCCACTGCAAAAACGAGCAGACAAATTTTATCCGAATACCCTCCTCAAAATGGGCAAACCTTAATATAATGTGGGCAACCCAAACTCCAGGAGGGCCGTCATGTTTCGCAAAAACAACCGTCA
>Ga0209162_1001995_pt1 | contig 18819 bp, 12 predicted proteins | sample YNPNPMetaG_FD_187121 | JGI IMG/M metagenome (GOLD analysis project Ga0209162, IMG submission 187121) | Anoxygenic and chlorotrophic microbial mat microbial communities from Yellowstone National Park, USA - YNP NP MetaG (SPAdes) (version 2) ... | reverse complement strand
GAGGACCTGGAGGCCATGCGTCAGCGTTATCCCCAGGGTCAACTGCCCGAGTCGTTCGTGCTGACGGTGGCCGACGCGCTGCTGGACGCCCTGGCGTATCTACACGGGCAGCCGCAGCCGGTGATCCACCGCGACATCAAGCCGGCCAACGTCAAGATCACACAGTCAGGCCTGGGCGTGACCCCGCAGAGCAAGGTCAAGCTGGTGGACTTTGGCCTGGCCAAGATCTATCGGCCCGGCCAGGCCACGCAGACGGCGGCCCGGGCCATGGGCACGCCGGGCTATGCCCCGGTGGAGCAATACAGCGGCGGCACCGACGCCCGCTCGGACATTTACGCCCTGGGGGCCACGCTCTACACCTTGCTCACCGGCCAGGTCCCGCCGGATTCGGCGAGCCTGGCGGCCGGTCAGCCGCTGCCCCCGCCGCGCCGCTTGCGCCCGGACCTCTCGGACCGCACGCAGCAGGTCATCTTTCGGGCCATGGCCGTGAACGCCGGCCAGCGCTTCCAGAGCGCGACCGAGATGCGCCGCGCGCTCCAGGGCGCGCCGCCCGCCGTGGCCCCAAGCCCGCCAGTCCCGGCCCCGCCGCCGCCCACTCGCGCGGCGCCACCGCCGCGGCCCACCGCACCGCCGCGTCGGAAGTCCTCCTGGGGCTGGGGGCTGTTGGGCTGCGCCGCGCTGGTGATCGCCCTGGTGTTGTGCGCGGCGGCCGGCGGTCTGGCCCTGTATGTGCTGCGGCCCACGCCAGCGCCGGCCACCGGGGTGGCCGGCATCACTGCCACGCCCCCCACCCCACCCCGGCCGACGGCCACGCTGGCGCCGGGCGCTCCCACCCGGGTCCCGCCCACGGTCACGCCCACCCCGCCGCCGGGCGCGCCCACCGTGGTCCCGGCCCCCACGCATACGCCAGCGGCGGCCACGGCCACGCCCCAGCCCACGAGCGGCACTGCGCCACGCTCCGCTTACACCATCGAAACCCTGGCCGGCGGGGCCTCAGCCAGCCAGGGCCGGCTGGCCATCTATCTGCGGCGCGGCGACGGCGCGGCCATCAAGGGCGCATACGTCCGCGTCTATAAACAGAAACAAGACCTGGCCGGACGCTGGGTCACGGATCAGGAGGTGGATGGCGAATATACGGACAACGCGGGCCTGGCCGCCTTTGACCTGGCCCCGGGTCGCTACATCGTGCGGGCCGATTTTCGCGGCTACAACTGGGGGCAGGCCGCCGACGTGCTGGGCGCAGCCGATGTCCCGGTGACGGCCGGGCAGACGACCCGGCTGACCGTATCCCTGGGCCGCCTGACAGTGGGGTTCCAGTACGGCGACGGCACGCCCATCAAAGATGTGTACACGCGAGTGTATGGTCAGAAACAAGACCTGGCCGGCCGCTGGGTCACTGCTGGTGAGGTGGACGGCGAGTATACGGACAATAGCGGCGCCTGCGTGTTCGATCTGACCCCTGGCGATTACATCGTGCGGGCGGATTTCCGCGGGTACAACTGGGGCGACGCCGCCGACGTGATGGGGCAGGCCAACGTTCGGGTGGAGCCGGGCGAGGCGCGCACGTTGATCGTGCGTCTGGGCCGGCTGACCGTGGGACTGGTAGACGCCCAGGGGCAGCCTCGGCGCGACCAGTACGTGCGCATCTACACCCAGCGCACCGATGTCGCCGGCAAGCCGACCACCGACGAGGAGATCGCTGGTGAATATACCGACAACACCGGGGCCGTCTCGTTCAACCTCACGGCCGGCACCTACGTGGTGCGCGTGGGCGACCAATACACGTACAACGTGCCGGTCCAGAGCGGGCGCGTGACCACCGGCAACGGCACGCAATTCACTGTGCAATAGTTCCCCGGCCGGCGCAGCGCCACGCTATAAGCAGTACGCCATACGTAACACGTAAAACGTGAAACGTAAAACGTAACACGTAACACGTAACACGTAACACGTAACACGAATCGGAGGTTCATCATGATCACCTGTCCCAACTGCCAGCACGTCAACCGCGACGGGTCCCGGTTCTGCGGCCGCTGCCGGTCCCCGCTGGTCGCCGCGCCATCGCCGCAGATGATCCCGGTGGCCGCGCCGGCCGCGTCCGCGGGCCACAAGCTGCCCCGCATCCCCAGGCCGGTGGTGGCCGGCTCCCAGCGCGGCCTGCGCTTCCTGGTGAGCATCTTCACCGGCGGCGGCCGCGCCGCCTATGCCGAGGTGGTGGGGCCAGCCCCCATCGCGGAAGGCGTTGTGGCCTCCCAGCCCTACGAGAGCCCGGTGGGCTACCCCTTCGAGATCGCCTTCTGGCTGTTTCTGCTGGCCTGGCCCCTGGCCTGTCTGCTGCTGGCGATCCCCAGCCTGTGGGTGTCCATCCCGGTCTTTGCCCTTCTCTACCTGTCGCTCATCGTGCTGTCTTGGGCCGGGCTGCGGCGGCCATTTTTCACGCGCCTCACGATGGGCAAGATCGCCTCGTGGCTCACCCAGGGGCCGCACCAGACCACGTTGTATCGCTTTGAGCTGGACGAGCGCCAGACGCGCCAGCGGATCGTGGTGACCGTGATCGGCCCGCGTAAAGGCCCCCAGGCGCAGCACTCCCCATTGCAGCCAGGCCATCAGGTCCGACTCTACGGCCTCCTGGACAGATCTTCCAACGCTATCCGGGCCTGGAAGCTGGAGTACCTGGACATCAACTGGCGTGAGACCGGCATGATCATCAAGGCCCCCCGGTTCATTCCTCTCACCTCCGCGTTGTTTCTCCCGATCACCTGCGCGGCCTTGTGGGGACTGATGGTGGGCGTGCTGTGGTTTGTGGTCCAGGCCATTCTGGCGGCTCAGGGAGGAGGAAACCCGTGAGCATCCGCTGCCCCAAGTGTGGCAACGTCAACCGCGACGGGGCCAATTTCTGCTTCGTATGCCGTCATGACTTGCGCGGCCTGGTCCCTTCGCAGGTGATCCAGACGCCGTTACCCGTGCCTGGTAGCCCGGCGTCGCCAGCCCAACCCCTCGTCCCGGCGCCGGTAATGCCCATCCCGCCGCCGATCCCATACACGCCGGCGCCGGTCGCGCCGCCTAGCCCGAGCTTGTTGAGCCGGGGGGCCTTGTTGCGTGGCACCGTGACTGCGGTCCACCCAGAGCGCCCCATCCGCCCCCCGTTCGACCCGGCCAGGGCGCTGTTCTACCTGGCGGTGTTGCTCACCATCCTGCCGCCCCTGATCGCTTCCCTGGCCGTCGTGCTCGTGGTAGGCATCACGACCGCCATCGTGTTCGCCATCTTGGGCATCGGGATCAGCAGCGTGTGCCTGATGTGCCTCAGTCCCCTCATCGCCATATTCCTGCCAGCGTTCTTTAGCATGATCAGCAGCCTGGCGCAACGACAGTCCAATGTGCCACTCTACGCCTTCACGGTCGAGGATGCGGTCTCGGGCCAGGTACATGCCGTGGAGATGCTGGGCCAACGCTATGGCGCGGACCTGAAACTGGGCTATGAAGTGGAGGTGTGGGGTCGGCGCAATCGCCGTACCCATACCATTCGCAGTTGGAAGGTCGTCGTGCATACCATCAACGGCGCGCCGGCCGCCTCCGGCACCCAGCTCATCGCCGACCGGCCCTTCTCCTGGATCGTCGCCGGCATTGCCCTGGCGATAGCCATTTTCGTGAACGCCCTTGTGATCGGCACGCAGATGAGCAGCCTGGGCCTTGTCTACTAAAACGTAAAACGTAATGCGTAAAACGTAATGCGTAAAACGTAATGCGTAATGTGGAAGTTAGAAAGGGGTAATGGAAAATATGGAATACGAAGAATGGGCAAAGACAATACCGGAGGCGATCCGGGCAGATTCGCTGTGGAAGATGACGGCGTACCGGCTGGCGCTGTTGGCGGCTGATTTGGGCTGGGATGATGCTACCAAACTGATGCGCGACCGACGCACGCTGGCGGTATCCGATCAGTTGTATCGGTCGTTGGGCTCCATCGGAGCGAATCTGGCGGAGGGCTACTCTCGTGGCACAGGCAAGGATCGGGCGCGCTTTTACGAATACGCGCTGGGTTCCGCTCGTGAGAGCCGGGATTGGTACCATAAAAGCCGACATATCCTCGGCGAAGCGGTCTACCAACACCGTGTACAACTGCTCGCCGAGATCATCCGCCTGCTCTTGACCATGGTCCCACAGCAACGCGAACGCGTCCTACGGGAGTCAAACGCATTGTACCAGGTTCCACCAGGTATACCCATCACCGAAGAGCAACTAAGCAACTTGCTGCACAACATCCCTCTACCCAGCCCATAATCCTTACGTTTTACGTTTCACGTTTTACGTTTCACGTTTCACGTTTCACGTTTCACGTTTCACGTTTTACGTTTCACACAACCGGAGGTCCCCATGCAAGACCCAATCCCCCATATCCAACAGACCATCGCCAACCTGGAACGACAACACCTGGAAGGCGTGCGCCCGCCGATCATGCCCCTGTGGGGCCAGATCCAGGGCGGGCAGATCATCCGCGTCAGGGGTCTGGCCCGGTTCTGGGAAGTTGACACGGAGATCCGCTTCGAGCGGTATATGGAGGATCTGGTCACCGGCCTGCATGGCCTGGGGACCCCGTTCTTCTATCTGATCCTGGGCCAGCCGCGCGAGATCGGCGTCTACCTGGGCACGCCAGGCAGCGCGCCGGGTGCCATAGACCTGCTGCGCGTCGCTCTGCTGAGCGACTTTCCGGACATCCGCCTCCAGACCCTGGAACCAGCCGAGACGCAGTCATTAGCAGCGCGGGTGCAGCAGGCCCAGTTCTGGGGCCGCCTGACCGGCATCCCCACCCTCAAGGCCAACCAACAAGGGTCTCCCAACCAGCCGCCCGGCCGCGTGGAGCAGATCGAGCGCCTGAGCCGGGGCCTCTATGGCCAGGACTGGGGCTACCTGGTAGTCGCCGACCCCCGTCCCGCCGCCGAGACCGCTCACGCGGCGGCCACTGCGTTCCAGAGCATCTCGAACCTGTACCCGCAGATCAAGGCCCAGGTGCAACGCTATGAGCACGCAGCCGAGGAGCGCATCAACCGCCAGGCCCAGTACGCCGTAGAATTGCTGGAGGCCCAGCTCGAACGCCTGAAGGTGGCTCGGGCCGAGGGGCTGTGGCGCGTGGAGGTGCACCTGTTCGCGCCGCAGGAGGCCACGCTGCGCCAGGGATTGGCCCTGGCCCAGGCTATCTTTGCCGGCGAACAGTCCACGCCAGACCCGATACGCACGTTTCAGTGTGAGCCAACACCGGGTGATGCCCGGCTCTACGTGTCCTTTCTCCACTCCGGCGAGCTGAGCACCCTCACCCAGTTGCCCCGCGAGGAGATGCCGGGCTACGCCGTCTACGACTACGCCCGGTTCGACGTGGCCCTGCCGGAACGCCCGGTGCAGAAACCCGTCGCCATCGGCGAGATCGTGGACCGGGGCGCGGCCACCGGCAACCGCTACGCCATCGAACGCGATGACCTGGCCCGGCACGCTCTGATCGTCGGCGCCACCGGCAGCGGCAAGACCAACTCCTGCTTCTGCCTGCTGGACCGGCTGTGGAAGGGCCACCAGACACCGTGGCTGGTCATCGAGCCGGCCAAGGCCGAATACCGCGCCCTGCAGCAGGTACCGGGTCTCAATGACTTGCGCATCTACACCCTGGGCGATGAGACCGTGGCTCCCTTCCGCCTCAACCCCTTCGAGTTCGAGATCCTGGACGACGAGCACCGCATCCACGTGCAGACCCACATCTCCCATTTGCGGAGCGTCTTTGGGGCCAGCTTTGTCCTCTACGCCCCCATGCCCTACGTGCTGGACATGTGCCTGCATGAGGTTTATCAGGATAAGGGCTGGGATCTGGCCACCGGGCGCAACCGGCGCGCCCCCCGGCTCCTGGATGACGCCGGCCAGCCCTGGCCGGACCTGTTCCCCACCCTGACCGAACTATACCACAAGATTGACGAGGTGGTGGAGCGGCTGGGCTACGAGGAACGCATCGAGATGGACGTCAAGGCCGGCCTCAAGACCCGTATTGACAGCCTGCGATTAGGCGGCAAGGGCCTGATGATGGACACGCGCCGGGGCGTCCCACTGGGCGACCTGCTGCGCCAGCCCAGCGTGTTGGAGCTGGAACGTATCGGCGACGATGACGAGAAGGCGTTCATCATCGGCTTGTTGCTGGTGCGGCTCTACCAACATCGGCTGATCCAGGCCCGGGTGCGGCCGCCAAAGCCGCTGGAGCACGTCACCGTGGTGGAAGAGGCCCACCGGCTGCTCAAGAACGTCCCCACCGAGGTCAGCACCGAGGAGGCCAATGTCAAGGGCAAGGCGGTGGAGGCATTTACCAACATCCTCTCCGAGATTCGAGCCTACGGTGAAGGCATCCTGATCGCTGAGCAAATCCCCACCCGCCTGGCCCCAGACGCCATCAAAAACACCAACCTCAAGCTGGCCCATCGGCTGGTGGCCCAGGACGACCGCGCGGCCATGGCCGGGGCCATGAACCTGGATGAGGACCAGGCCCAGTACCTGACGGCCATCGAGGTGGGGCGGGCCGTGGCCTACGCCGAGGGCGCGGACAAGCCTTACCTGGTGAGTGTCCTCGACTACAAAGGCCAGCACCTCCAGGGCCGGCAACTCGACGACCAGGCGGTGGCGGCCCTCATGCAACCGTACTGCCGTGCGCCGCTCTACGACCGCTACCGGGGTTGCGCCGCCATCTGCCCGGCCCGCCAGGCCGCCAACCAGGGCCGGTGCGACTCCGCCGTGCGCGACATGGCCCGCCGGATCACCGCTCACCCAGAGTTCACTCGCGCCTTTGCCCGCTATGTGCTCTCGGCCGTGGAGGAAAGCAGCCAATTGGTGCAGGGCTTCCCGGCCCTGCGCAAGACCGTCCGGCGCATCGGCGGTTTCAAAGACCGCGAAGAGCGGAACGTGCTGACGTGCGTGCTGGTGCAGGCGTGGCACGACCACTTTGAGCAACGAGGCCGGCAGTACGAGCGGCCGTTCAACATGACCGCGTCGCTGGAGGCTCAGGCCCTCGACCTGAGCGCGCAGGTGGTGGCTGGCTATCTGGACGACCAGAGCAAGCTGCTCCCGCTGGCAGACCCCGCGCACCAGGCCAGCAGCCTCTTCCGGGCCGGCTACCAGCAGATGTGCCGCCGCGACGATGAGGGGCCGTTCGTGGGCTGCAAGGGCTGCCCGGCCGTATGCCGCTACCGCTACCCCGTGGCCTCCCTGCTGCGCGACGAGCGGTTGCGCGCCGACTTTCTGGCTGCGGCCCGGGAGCCCGGCGGCGATGAGGCCATGTGGCAGGCTGTGGCGGCCGTGGCGCGCGACGCTGTCCAGGAGGCCGTCACTGTGAGCGACCCGGCCATTGCCAGAGCCGTAGCCCTGTGCTACACTGTCCAACAGGGCGCGGCCCTGGCCCTCGCCGGCCGCGATCAGATCAAGCTCGTGCGCAACGTCCGGCGCATCCTGGCAACTCCGCCGCCAGCACCCTGAACCATCACGCAACACGCCTTACGTTTCATGTCTTACGTTGCACGCCTTACGTTGCACGCCTTACGTTTCACGCCTTACGTTTTACGTTTTACGAGGCCCCCATGGACTGGCTAAACACCCTGGTCCAACCCCGCCGCTGCCACCTGTGCGGCCAGCGCATCTGGCTGGGCGTGTACCACGTCTATCAACCGCGCGACAAAGCAAAGCCGGGCCTGGTGGTCTGCGCCTCGTGCGAGCGCACCCGGCCCCACTGCATAGCCTGTGGGGTGCCGGTCGGCCGGGTGACACCGAATGCCGGCGAGCCGGTCTTCTGCGACACCTGCCTGGCCCATCTGCCGCGTTGCGTCGCCTGCGGCCGGCCCATCGTGGGCGCGGTCTACATCGCCCAGGGCGACGACCGCCGGCCCTTCTGCGAGGACTGCCGCCAGGATCGCGCCCGCTGCGACATCTGCGGCGTGCCGGTGGGGGCTGGCTCCTATCGCCTCCACGACGGCCGCTACATCTGCGCCCGCTGTCATCAGACCGCCGTCTACGATGATGCAACGGCCCAGGCCCTCTACCAGCGGGTCATCAGTGTGGTGGAGGGCGCGCTGGGCCTGACCCTTAGTCTCCGACCCGGCCTGGCCCTGGTGGACCGCGATCAACTGCGCGCGCTGTTATCTCAACAGGAGCCGGGGCTGGCCAACGACCCGGACAAGGTGCTGGGGCTGTTCATGCGCCGGGGCCGGCGGCGGGCCATCTACGTGGAGAGCGGGTTACCGTACATCCTGCTGACCATCGTGACCGCCCACGAGTACGCCCACGCCTGGCAGGGCGAGAACTGCCCCCTGCTGAAGGACCCGCTACTGCGCGAGGGTTTTGCCGAATGGGTAGCCTACAAGACGCTGGAGGCGCTGGGCGCGACGAAAAAGATGGCCCAGATGCGCCGGCGCACGGATCTGTACGGGCAGGGGTTAGAGCACGTGTTGGAGATCGAAGGGCGCGGCGGGCCGGCGGCGGTGGTCTATGCCTGCCGCACGAGCCATCAGTAGGGTGCGACGTATCTCCGTCCGTGATCGGTCAAATCGTGAACAACCGCTACCGCATCGTGTGCTCGCGCGGGGTCTGCGACCCCGCGCCGGCGGCGGGTGGTACACCCGCCGCGAGCGAGAAGCTCATTTCTTGACGACAGAGGAGTGCCCCATGCCACTCACCATCGGCCAAACCCTGACCAACCGCTATCGCATCCTGGGTCTGCTGAGCCAGGACGCCACCAGCGCCACCTACCAGGCCCTGGACCTGGCCCTGAACCGCACCTGCGCGGTCAAGGAACTGCGCCTGGACCCATACGCCACACCGGCGGCGCAGGCCCAGGCCCGCCAGTCGTTCCAGCGGGAGGCCCAACGCCTGGCCAGTGCCACCGACCCCAGTCAGCCCCGGGTCTGGGACTATTTCACCGGGGACGGGAACGAGTACATGGTGATGGACCTGGCGCCGGGGGTGGGGCCGGCGCACTGGGAAACGCCGGCCGTTGGCGAACGCACACTGTTGCTGGGAGATGTGCCCGTCGCCGGCCCGTCGCCGCCTATCCCTCCTGCCAGGGGACCCCTCGTGTCGCGCCCGCGCGGACGACGGTTGGTTCCCCTCATGGCCGTGGCCGTTGGCGGCGTGGCGCTCTGCCTCCTCGTATGCCTCTGTGGGGGAGGGTCGTTGGCGCCCACGGCAGTGAGTCAGTGGGAATTGAGCCAGTGGCACGCCGAGGCCCTGGCCGCCTACGAACGAGGCGATTGGGAAGAGGCCATCGCCGGGTTCGAGCACATCCGCGCTCGCGATCCCCACTACGACGAGGCGGTGCAGTACCAATACGACGCCCACGTGCAGTATGGCCGGGCCTTCCTGGCCGCCGGGCGGCTGGCCGAGGCCGAGGCCCAATTTCGCCAGGCCCTGCGTGTACAGCCAGACGGGACCGAGGCGCAGGCCGGACTGGCGGAAATACAGCGCCGCCGGACGCCGCCAGCGACCACGACGCCCACGCCTCCGCCCATGGCCACTCCCACACGCGCGCCCACATCCACCCCATACCGCAGCCCCACACCGCAGCCCACGGCTACTCCGGCCGTCTCCTATTGCTACGTGGGCCGCAAAGTCAAATACGGCGACGACCCCGCACCCTATGGGGCGATCCGCGGCTACGTGCGCGATCGGTACGGCCAGGGCAAGTCAGGGGTCCGTGTGCGCTTCCAAAGCGACAATTGGAGCCAGGACACGTACACCGGCCGCGATGGCTTCTACTCCATCTGCTGCCTGGAGCCACACCTGTACGACGTAAAGCTGGTGGGCTTACCGTGTCGGGCGGTGCTGAAGCTCGAAGTGCCCCGCTATCGCTGGAATCAGGTAGACTTCGTGGAGCAGGAATGTCAGTAATGCGTGTTGCGTGGTCCGTAGGAATGGTGCGCGCTCGGGTACGACGCACTTCACTCGCAACCGTGTTTCAGGTCAACCCCACCGCGCGCTGCAGGGCCTGGTCCAGGATGGCCTGCAATTCATGGGTGGTGTGTCCCAGACGGCGCAACACGAGGGCGCGATGCAGCTCGCCAGCTTGCTCATGCGGAACACGGACGACCCTTCCAGGCCCGTGGGCGCAAACGCGGCGTCGGCCACGTCCAGCACGTGATCGGTAGGTTCTGGTACGGGGGCATGATCGAGGAGATGAACGCAACCCACAGGTCTTCACCGGTCGGATCGGGGGAGATGATCAGGGTGGGACGCACTTTTTGCCCGCTCAGATCGGTGAATGGAAAAGGGAGCAGCACAATGTCCCCGCGAGCCAGCGGCCGGGGGCGCATCAGACCGGCTCTCCATCTTCTAATGAATAGATGTCCTCGCGGGGATCGGCCAGGAAACGCAACGCCGGGCTTTGTGCGGCCAACAGCGTCAAGGCCCAGGCGGGCAAGTCGTCTATGACAGGAACTTTGTCCGCCGGGATGAACACGAGCTTGACCTGTTGTTGTTCGGCCAGGGCCACCGCTTCGAGCGGCCTGAACAGCCCGCCTTCATAGATCGCATCAATGGTCTGGATCATGGATCGGCCCTCCATCCTTACACTAAGTGGAAGCAGCTCATCATCTGGACGGCGTCGCCGGCGCTCCGGCCGCGCGGCGCAAATAACCGGTTGAAGGTGGTCTGCCAGGGGGCGCGCCTCGGCCTCTACGCCAACGGCGAGCACCTGGCGGACTACCAGGACAGTACGTTGGCGGATGGTTGGATCGGGTTCTACGCCGACGCGGCAGGAGAAAACCATGTCCGACGAAGAAAGCACCGACCGCACTGTACCCGTTGGCCAGCTCCCGAAAGCCCAGGCGCCGCAACCGCGCCGTCCCATCGCGGTTCTGGTTGCTGCTATCCTGATCGCGCTGGTGATCGTGGTGTCCCTTGCAGCCCTGGCCCACGTGTTCGGCCCGGCCTGGCTGGCGCCCCCACTCTCCCCTACTCCCATACCCACCTCCACTATCGCTCCACTCGACGACGAGATCGTCTCCGTGCTGCGCGACCTGTTTGCCGTCTACCAGGCGGAGGGCAAAGAGGCCGCCATCCAGTTCGCCCGGCAGCGGGGCCTGCTGGACGAAAACGACGATCTCCACCTCATCCTGGTTCTGGACACTGCTGATACCGTCAGCACCGAGGCCCAGGTCACGGCCATGGGGGCTCGGGTCGTCAGCGCCTACGAGAATGAGATCTACGTTGTGGTCTCGCTGGCCGCCATCGAGGCCTACGCCGCGACCCACACGAGCACCACGTTCGTCCACGACCTGGCGGCCCTGGAGCACATCATCGCCGTGCGCCTGCCCCATGAACCAGTCATCCCTGATGGCCCGATCCAGGGGGAGGGGGTACGCTACACGGGGGCCGATGTCTGGCATGCCGCCGGGTTCACCGGCCAGGGCGTCAAGGTGGGCATCCTGGATTTCGGGTTCAAAGGCTACGAGGACCTGGTGGGTACCGAGTTGCCCCGGCCTGCGGCGGTCAAAGCGTTCAACTATTCCGGCCAGATCGAGGGTAACGGCGAAGGGGAGATCCATGGCGCCGCCTGCGCCGAGGTCGTCCATGAGATGGCCCCCGGAGCCACGCTCTACTTCGCGGCCTGCGACACCACGGGTTCCGTCGGGCGCGCGGTGGACTGGCTGCTCCAGCAGGGCGTGCAGGTCATCTCGCTATCCGGTGGGTGGGAGACACTGCCCCTGGATGGCTCTGGGACCCTGGCGCGGACCGTGGACCGGGCCGTCGGCCAGGGGGTCGTCTGGGTGAACGCGGCTGGCAACGAGGCCGAGGCCCACTACCAGGCCCTCTTCACGGATGCCGACGGCGATGGCTGGCACGAATTCGCCCCGAACCAGGAATCTATGCGCGTGGCATGTTCGGCCAGTGTGCCCTATCTGAGCATCTACCTGAACTGGCGGGACTGGACCGCGCGGACGGTGGACTATGACCTGTACCTGGTAGATAAGAACGGGAACGAGCTGGATAACTCCCGCACCGTGCAGAACGGCCGCAATGAGCCGCTGGAGTGGATCAAGTGGCTGGTCACGGCCGGTGAGGAGTATTACATCCGCATCAAGGCGAAGCCGGGGGCGCATCCGGTGACCCTGGACGTTTTTGTGAGTAGAGGAGAAGTGGAATACCCGGTAGCCCACAGCAGCATCATTTCCCCAGCCGATGCCCGGAGTGCGCTGGCCGTGGGCGCAGTGAACTGGCAAAACGATACCCTGGAGGACTTCAGCTCCCACGGCCCCACCTGGGATGGTCGCCGCAAGCCGGACCTGGCCGGGCCAGACCGGGTACAGAGCGCGTCGTACGCGCCACGACTGTTTGACGGCACCTCGGCCGCCTGCCCCCACGTGGCCGGGGCCGCGGCCCTGGTCCGCCAGGCGTTCCCCAGCTACACCGCAGCCCAGGTCCGCGAATACCTGACCACCCAGGCCGCTGTGGACGCCGGCGACCCCGGCCCAGACAACGCTTACGGGGCCGGCATCCTGCGCCTGCCGGCCCCGCCGGGCCACGAGGTCCCCACCCCGCGGCCGCCCACGCGCACTGCGTCACCCGCGCCCACCCTGACCCGGCTCCCCGCGCCCGGTCCTAGCGTCACGCCCAGCCCCACGTCCTACACGCCCGCCAGACCCACGCCCACGGCGTTGACCTCCTTCGCGCCGCCAGCGTGGGTCACCCCGTGCTGTTGCATCGGGTTGCCTGCGGCCAGTGGTTGTGCTCTGGTCGTGTTGGCCGTGGGCCTGGGATTGACGTTTGCAGCGCGCCGCCAGCGACGACAACGCCCCGCCGCGCCAGCCGGCCCACCGCCGATGCCCCAGCACGCCGCACGCTGCCCACGCTGCAACGCGGCCAACCGGCCCGGGGCCCGGTTCTGCCTGCGCTGCGGTCAGGCGTTGCCACTGGCAATAGCCCATTGCCCGCACTGCGGCCGGCCCGTGCGACCCGGATCCCGGTTCTGCGGCGCGTGCGGGAGGCGCATCTGATGCAACATCTCACGACCGGCTCGCTGAAAGACCGGGCTACTGTGTTGCATCCTACCAGCAGGGTATGACACCCCGGCTCTCGATTCTGAGTAGACCTGGCGTGGGGAATGGTGTATAATGTGCCTCCGTAATGGCATGATTTAAGGAGAAGAGCGAGATGTTCATTTGCGCCCGCTGCGGCGGCCAGAACCGTGATACGGCCCGGTTCTGTCGGCATTGCCGTTCTGAGATCACGCTGCGCTGTAGTCGCTGTGGGGCCGGGAATCGGCCCAGCGCCCGGTTCTGCGGCCAGTGTCGCAATCTGCTCATCACCACCAGCACTGGCGCCGCCCACGACACCGGCAAGTTCCCCCCGCAGTTCGTGATCCAGGGCCGCTACGTCATCGTCCGGCTCATCGCTCGCGGCGGCATGGGCGCGGTCTACCTGGTCACGGATACGCGCCTGCCCGGCCAGACCTGGGCGCTCAAGGAGATGGGCCTCTCCCACCTGCTGCCAGCCGACCGGCCAGCGGCCCTGGCTGCCTTTCGGCGCGAGGCGCAACTGCTGGCCACACTGGACCACGTGAACCTGCCCAAGGTCACAGATTATTTCGAGGAACAGGGGCGGCCTTACCTGGTGATGGACTATGTGGAGGGCGCGACTCTGCAAGATATCCTGGAACAACGCGGCCCCTGCGCCGAGGCCGAAGTACTGGAATGGGCCGCGCAGCTCTGCGACGTGCTGGAGTATCTGCACAGCCAGAATCCCCCGGTCATCTTTCGTGACCTGAAGCCCGGCAACATCATGCTCACGCCCAAAGGTCAGATCAAGCTGATTGACTTTGGCATCGCCCGGCACTTTGACCCGCGCAAGAAGAAGGACACCATGCCCCTGGGTACCGAGGGCTATGCGGCGCCAGAACAGTACGGCAAGGGCCAGAGCGACGCCCGCAGCGATGTCTATGCCTTGGGGGCGACCCTGCATCATCTGCTCACCGACCGCGAACCCAACAGCCATGGCCGGCCTTTCTACCTGCCGCCGGTGCGTTCGCTTAACCCCAAGGTCTCGAAAGACCTGGAGCAGGTGATCGAAAAAGCCACCCAGCCCAAGCCCGAGGATCGGTATCAGAGCATCGCCGAGATGCGGCAGTCGCTGCGTAAATCGCCGGTCAAGCCGGCCGCAACCCCACCACCACCGGCCCCGCCTCCGCCGAAAAAGCCCCCGAAGCCCAAGCCCCCCGCCCCGGTCACCAGCGCGGCGACCAGCCCGGCTCTGCTGGTCATGCCGCTGGACCTGGATCTGGGCACTGTTAGCCCAGGCAAAACAGCCCAGCATACTATCACAGTGGCCAACACCGGCGGGGGCAAGCTCACCGGGAGTCTCAAGGTGCGTCAGCCCTGGCTGCGGGCCGATCGGCTCAGCTTCACCGACGTCACACCAGACAGCCCGGTGTCTGTGCGCATCACCGTGAACACGGCCCTCCTCGCTCCCGGCCAGACGCCCAAAGGTGCCATTGAGGTCATTTCCAATGGCGGCTCGGCCACCGTGGACGTGCGCGTCGCCGTCACGCCAGCGACGCCTTCCCCAGCCAGCCCGGCAGGACAACAGGGGCTCCGCGCCCTGCTCTATGTGCTGGCCGTGTTCTTGCCCTGGGTCGCCATCCCGTTGGGCGCTATCCTGTGGGCAGTCGGTAACGCCAACAAAGACGACGACCAGCGCACTCTGGGGCAGAACGTCCTTATCGTCAGCGTGTTGGTCGCCGGGACGATCGGCTGTGGGTGTCTCCTACTCTATGGTCTGATGATGATAAGCGTCGCTACGGTCCCGCCGACGTAGCGCGTTGGACAGCCGGGAGTCAAAAAACCTCCGGGGAACAGGTCCCGGAGGTTGGAGAGGAAGTTCAAGAAATGGGGGTTCAAGTGCGTCGCGCTTTACCTGCCGATAACTGTAGTGGGGGACGCCGCACCAGCCAGCAGTTGCACCTGGATCAAGGTGTTGCCCATCTGGATCGTCTCACCGCCGCGCAGGGGGCAGGGTTGGTGGGGCGCGATTCGCCGGCCGTTGACCAGTGTGCCGTTGGCGCTGCCCAGGTCCTCCACGGCGAGCTGGCTGGCGGTCGCCAGGAAACGGGCGTGGTGTCGGGAGACGGCTTCGTCGCCGGCCAGGACCACGTCATTGTCGGCCACCCGGCCCACGGTAGTGCTGGGGCTGACGATGACGTGCACGAATTGACCCAGGCCCGGCGAACGGACACCCAGCGCCGCCTGGATCATCGCGCCCAGCGCCTTGGTGGGCGCGGCCGGCGCGGCGGTGGGCACGGGCGGCGTCACGTCAATGACGCCGGCCACGGGGGGCAATTGCCCGGCTCCCGGCGCGCCCGGCAAGCCCATCCCCACCCCCACCGGCGGCTGCGGCACGCCCCCAATGATCGCCTGGGGATAGTGCTGCACAAACTGTTCGGCCAGGTGGGCGCGGGCCGCGTCCGGGGTCATCTCACCCCACTTTTGCCCGATGCGCGCCCCGTCGGCGCGACCGGCCTGCTGGCCCACGTAGGGCTGATCCAATGCCTGCATCACCTCATCGGGCAGCTTCAGCTCGTCCACCTGAGCCGCGGTGATCTGGATGCCCAGTTGCTGCTCTACCTGTGGGCTGCGCTGCATGATCCAATCCTGGATGATCTGCCGGCCCTGCTGGATCAGGCCGTGCAGCTCATAGGACCCGATGGCCTGGCCCAGCAGGTTCTTGACGCTCTGCACCAGGCTGGTGATCGGCTGCTTCAGCTCGATGGCCACCTTGACCGGGTCGGTGACGTGGTATTGCAGGTTCAGCGACACGTCCACGCGGCGCTGGTCACGGGTGATAAACTCGTTCTGGGCCTTGACAGTCAGGTTGCGCACCGTAGTGTCCACGACGCGCACCTCGTGCATCTGCAGCGGCCACCGAAAGAGGCCCTGCCGGCCCGGGGGGAGCAACCGCTCGAAGCGGCCGTTCTTCAGCAACACCACCGCGCGTCCTTCCGGGATGAACTGGATATTGACGCCCATGCCGCTAATGATCTGCGTGGTCACCAGGTCCTCTGGAATCTGGCTCATGTTCCTCCTCCTTTCGTTCACCATTGTCGCGATCATTATACAACATCGGGTACTTTTTGTCTATTCTGCATCGAGCATCGCCATGAACACAGGTGCGACGCATCCGCCGACCGAGGTGCGTCGCACCTTCAGCCAGCCTTCCCAGGAGATACTTGTGCGTTGCCCTACTTGTCGGTTCGATAATCGCCCTGGAGCCAGGTTCTGTAGCCACTGTCGGACACCCTTGATCCCGCCATCATCCCTGCCCCGCGATAGCCAGGGGGCATTGCTGCCCGGCGTGGTGCTGGCCGAACGCTATCGCATCGTGGAGTTGCTGGGCGCTGGGGGCTTTGGGGCGGTCTATCGCGCGGACGACCTGCGGCTCCCCGGTCGCCCATGGGCCATCAAGGAGACCTTTGACCACTCGCCGGAGGCCCAGCGCCAATTCGAGCTGGAAGCCCGGCTGTTGGCCCATCTGTCGCATCCACACCTGGTCAAAGTATCTGATTACCATACTTTGCCCACCGGCGAGCTGTTCCTGGTGATGGACTACATCCCCGGCGAGGACCTGGAGCAAGTCTTGCAGCGCGTCGGCGGCCCGCTCCCGGAGGCGCAGGTGCTGCCGTGGATGCTCCAGGTCTGCGACGCGCTGGCCTACCTGCACACCTGGCGCGACCCGGCCACCGGCCGGCCGGCCCCTGTCATCCACCGCGACATCAAGCCCAGCAACATCAAGCTGCTGTCCGACGACCGGGTTATGCTCATTGACCTGGGCATCGCCAAGGTGAAGGAACCAGGCCAAAAGACGGTCAAGGTCGCCCGGGCCATCTCGCCGCCCTACTCACCGCTGGAACAATACGGCCTGGGTACCGATGAGCGCAGCGACATCTACGCCCTGGGCGCAACGATGTACCATCTGCTCGCCGGTGTCCCGCCGCCAGCGGCCACGGACCGCCAGCCGGGGGCAACCTTGACGCCATCCGCGCTCAATCCGGCCCTGAGTCCGGCGGTGGAGCAGGTCATCGTGCGGGCGCTGGCCCTGACCGCCGACCAACGTTACCAGACGGCGCACGAGATGCTTCAGGCCCTTCGGAAGTGCCAGGGACAGCCCGCCAGCGCGACCCCAGAAACCGCACCCGGTGTAGGCGCGACACCGCTACCAGCGCAACCGGCGCTTATGGTCCAGGGCGGGCCATGGGCTGGGCAGATCTTCTTCCTGGCCCCGCTCACCACTATCGGCCGGTTGCCAGAGAACCACGTGGTGCTGGCCGACGGCCGGGTCTCGCGTCGCCATGCGGAGGTGCGGCAACAAGGGAATCAATACATCCTCACCGACCTCGGCTCATCCAACGGCACGCTCGTGAACGGCGTGCGCGTCACCGGGCCTCACGTGCTCCGCGAGGGCGATCACGTGCAGGTAGGAGATACCATGCTGGTCTTTCGCGCAGCGGGCGGCGGGCCGGCCGGCCCGTATCCGGCGGCGCCCCCGTCGCCGCCGCCCTCCCTACAGTCGCAGCCGGCGCCGACCTACTGGCCGCCACCGCCAGCCTATCAGCCGCCTTACCCCTCTCCCCAGCCCCTCCCCGGCGCAGGGAGGGGAGCCGTCGCGCCCTCGCCGGTCGGCCCAGCCCGGCCGCGATCCCGGGTCGTCGGGCTGGCGGCCGTGGCTGGCAGCGTGCTCCTGGGCCTGGTCGTGTTGTGCGTGTTGGTCGGTTGGGCTCTCTGGCCGGCGTCCTCCCAGATGGTGAGCCAGCTCGTGGGCACAGTCCCGCCAGCCACCGCCACCGCGCGCACCGCCTGGACGGCCACCGCGCAGGCCCAGGCCGCCGCCACCGTGGGGGCGGAAACCACCGCCACCGCGCGCGCAATGGCCACCGCGACGGCACGGGCAGGGGCGATCGCGACCGCCGAGGCCCAGGCCACCGCCACCGCGCGTGCCCGGCCCACCGCCACGGCCCAGGCCGCTGGGGCCACCGCCACCGCCTTTGTCCAGGGCAGCCGTCGTCTCTACGGCCCAGCCAGCGGTACCCTGGACCACAAAGAGGATGAATACGTCAAAGAAGAGGATGCCGGGGTAAGCGTTCGGGATTTCGCGGTCAGGACCCGGTTCTACAACCCCTACGCCCGCACCGAACACGCCTGGGACTATGGGTTCGGCTTCCGCCACACCGGGGGCAACCGACAATATCGCCTGATCGTGGATTCCGACGGCGATTGGTACCTGAAGCTGGCGGACGTGGTGGGCGGCCAAACGCAATTCACCGACGTGGACTGGGGCCGGGTGAGCAACCTGGATACCGCGGCCGGGGCCTGGAACGACCTGGAACTGGTCGCCGTAGGGGAAACCGCCTTCTTTTTTGTGAACGGCCGTTACATCGCCACCCTGGACGTCTCGGCCAAGATGGAGCATGGCGACGTGTGGATCGGCACCGGGTTTTACGCCGGCCATGAAGTGAATGGCAAGACGACCCGGTATGAGGATTTCACCGTGTGGTCGCTGAACCCGTGAACCAGATGCGACTGGCTGGAGAAACCAGGTTTTTTGGAAAGTTTCTGGCCACGCTTAACGACACGGCATTCTCAGGAGGTTGAGCCCATGAACTGCCCTAATTGTGGCGCCCCGGCCCGGCCCGGCGCGCGCTTTTGCACCGGCTGCGGCGCGGCCCTGCCCGCCGCCGGCCCGCTCCCCCGCGACGCCCAGGGCGCGCTCGCGCCCGGCGCCGTGCTGGAAGGCCGCTACACCATCGTGCGGCTGCTGGGCGTC
>Ga0209162_1001993_pt1 | contig 18822 bp, 15 predicted proteins | sample YNPNPMetaG_FD_187121 | JGI IMG/M metagenome (GOLD analysis project Ga0209162, IMG submission 187121) | Anoxygenic and chlorotrophic microbial mat microbial communities from Yellowstone National Park, USA - YNP NP MetaG (SPAdes) (version 2) ... | reverse complement strand
CCCTGTCCTGCTCATCACCTGGAACCGGCGTTTCTGTCAATAAAAAACGTGGAATTGTTTTTTTTACCCTCTGTTAACCAAAGTTCGAAGGATATGCGGTGTTTTGAAGCGTCGTTTACGGTTGGGCGTGGGATTTCAGAAAGGGTATTAAGCAAAGTCCAGGGGTCTATGTCTTTTTTAAGCGGCTTCTGAGGTAGGATGTGGAGGTGGGGAGGGGCGATGAGTAGCCGGTGTTTGTGGAATAGGCGCCACGAGGGCGCCGGCCCCACATCACCGCCAAGAAGGGCGGTTATGTGGGGCATGGAACAAATATCGGCTGCTCATCGCCCCAAAAACAAAAAAACATGTTATTAGAAGGTAGGGGTGATCGGCCGGTCGCCCCTACCTTCTTTTGTGCAGGGGATTGCTTCGCTTCGCTCGCCTCGGCGCGAGCGCCCTTCGGGCCGAGGCCTTCGGCGCGTGGCGCAATGACAACTCCCTGTCCTGCTCATCACCCTAAAAACAAAAACATGTTATTACGGACAGAAAAAGGACCGGACAGAAAAAGGACAGACACATTTCTGAACAACTTTTTTTAATTAACTCTCTTTGGGGCGGCAGCGGTGAAGCATTTGTTCCATGCGGCGCATTTTGCCATGTAGGGCGGTTATGTGGGGCATGAAACAAATATCGGCTGCTCATCGCCCCAAAAAACAAAAAAACATATCAATAATATCTAAATGTGCTCTGCTGCTTGGTGACTATGTTGATCCTCACCCAAAAAAACAAAAAACCATGTCATAATATTCACAAATATCCTTCAATCTTTCGATCCTTCAATCCTTCTGGCATGCTGGCTTCATTGGCTCTTAAAAGAGATTATTGAGATTATTACTCTCATAGAAATTCAATAGTGAAATTTAATTTTTTGAAATAATGTGTATATCCCTTTGAGGAAATGGAATAGAGACGCCTGCCCTTCTGAACTCGTCGTCTATGCGGGTGCGCAGGTCCGTTTCCACATCAAAGCGCTCTGTGATGTTTTGAATATAGCAGACCAGAAGAAAGTCCAGGGAACTGTCTCCAAAGTTGCGAAAGAGCACCTTGGGCTTGGGGTGCTTTTCATCCTTCAATACCTTTGGGTGAGACATGGCCACCTCGAGGAGTATGGAGCGCACCAGCTCTAAGTCGCTTCCATAGGCCACTCCCACTGGTATTCTGAGCCTGCCGCTTCTATCGTCATGCGTCCAGTTGATGACCTCCTTGGAGATGAGATCGGAGTTGGGGACTATGATGTCGGCGTTGTCGAAGCTCTGAATCACGGTGGAGCGCACGGATATGCGCTTTACAAAGCCCTCTGTGCCTCCGATTACGATCCAATCCCCCTTTTTGATGGGCTGTTCAAAGAGGAGTATGAGCCCTGACACAAAGTTGTTTATGATGTTTTGAAGCCCGAAACCTATGCCCACAGACAGGGCGCCTGCTATAATCGCCAGATTGGAGAGGTTGATGCCGGCTATCAAGGCGCCGATCAAAACCGCTAAAATAAAGCCCACATACCCTGAGATGGTGACCAGGGCATCCACTGCGCCTGGGTCCATGGTTGTGTCGTGTTTGTAGCGCTGCTTGATGGTGTATTTGAGCATGCGGGCGCATATCCAGAGTATGAGAAATATCAAAAAGCCCACAAAGGCCTTGAGGGGAGAAAAGGTCAGCTCACCGACCTGCACGCCCTTTACCAGATACCCCTGAATGTGTGTGGAAAAGGTGCCCTTTATGTCCCAGGCAGTAAGAATCAGCAGGCATGAGACGGCCCAGATAAAGAGCTGAAGGGAGATTTGAAGCCACAAAACGGCATAAAAGGGTTTTCCTGGCCTTATACCTAAGCGTTCCTTGAAAAACCGCCCTGTCTCGCCTGCATGGGATAGATGGCGAAATGCCGATGTCAACATGCGAGTGAGCCAAAGGGCCAGGACAACGAAAAAGGCGGTGAGCAAAAGGCCTGTGAGCAGGTATTCCGCCAGGTTGTGATAACCTATGAAATTGATGGCCAGCAGAAAGAGCAGGCTGACCTCGCATGCCCGAAGCAATTTAAGGGCGGATTTGTTCAGTTTTATGGCGTTTAATACCCAGAACAGGCCAATAATGGTCAGGAAAAAGCCCAAGATTCGGGCTGTCTCTTTTACAGGCCCTGGGGACTCCTGAAAGATGGATGCCTGGGAGATCAGCAAAAAAGGAAGCACGCAGGCAAGCACTATGGCCCAGCGCCGCAGGAGGTATGTCTTCTGTCTGGAGTCCAGGGGCAAGATATCCAGCTCCAGAAGCAGGGCCAGTGTGGCGAGCTGAAAGACATAGAAAAGCAGGGCATAGGCAAAGAGACTGACCAGGGTATCAGGCAAAAAGGAGTGTCTCACAAACCCCAGGGCGATGGCAAGAAGGCCCAGAGAGACCACGCCTGGCGCATAGCGGCCATAGGAGGCATTCATATATTTCAGAAAGACCCCGAGCATGTTCTGTTGCTGGCTGAAGGCCCCCACAGTCCTTTTGATGTATATGCCGAGCCAAAGCCCCATGGCCCACATGAAGAAAAGCCCCAGTAACTCCCATAAATTCAGGTCTGACAGGCCGTTTTTCTGTAAAAGCAGTTCATGAAAATATGCCTTGAGAGCGGACAAAAAGTTAAGCACGGCGTCTTTTGTGGAGGGGGTATCGGTTGAACCCGCCAAAAACAGGCTGAAAAGGCCCTTTTCCCGGTAAAAGAGCTGTTGAGAGGCCAGGTGTGCCCGCTTTTTGGAGAGGTCTGACAGGCCGTCTTGAATGGCCAGGGCCAAGAGCTTGGACTCAGCCATCTGGTTTTCCAGTTGCCCCTTTTGTTTCAGGAGGTTTTTGCGCTGTTTTGCTATCTCAGGTGTGTCCGTGTCGCTGGCAGTCCCTATGGCCTCTAAAGAGGCATTGAGCTTGTTCAACTCGGCCTCAATGGCCTCCATGCAGCCCTTGTTCTGTTTTTCAAAGGCATTGAGGCGTTCTATGAGGGCATCCAAGGTGGCCTCTGTGCTGTTTTCCGGTGAGGGGGTCTGCACCAACCTCTGAACCATGGCCTGAGTCGGCAGGTCGCTGCAGACCTTTTCCTGACAGACTCCCGCAGATGCCGTGAGCAGAAGAAAAAAGGCAGTTACATAAAGGCCGATACCTGTATGTTTTGGTGCGATTGGCCTCAAATGAGTAAATAGGTACTGCCTTATGAGTTTTGTGCCCAAAACGGCCATGTCAGCCCCCTCAACGAATGAATCTTGCTCTATGATATCAGTTGATGCCGCTTTGGCAATGGGGGATGGCATGTGAGTAGCATATTTTTGGGGGCGGCAGGAGGTATTTGTTCCATACGGCGCATAACTGCCATCCCTGGTGTTCGGACATTTGATAATTGATAACGGAAAGCACTTCCATAGCCATTGTCGTTGAAGCGTCTATTTCTGTCTGTGCAGTTTTCCCTATTTGTTTATTTACATAGCTGATACTCCATGAGATAATTAAAAAGGCTATTAAAACCATTGAGAGCAAGACCGGCACAATGAATTTCAATGCAAGACTACCTTGCGAGTGAATCTAAACAATCCATGCTGACTCTGCCCAAAAAATAAAAAGCAAAAGAGGACAGGTGACTCCTTGGTGCAACTCCCTATATTCATTCTTTTGACACCGCCCGAATCCCTGCCAGCGAGAAACGCGCTATGTGTTCTGCCAGTCTGTGCACCAGTTCCTTGGAAAGTGGCTGCCGCAGCAGGTATTCCAGGTCCTCTCTTCGAATGGTGAGCAGGCTGCGGCACTGGTTTATGATGCTGAGTTCGCAGAAGAGCACTGTCTCGTCCACCTCCCTTTTGCCCATGAGATTACAGAGAATAGCGATGAGGCTGCGGCGTTTGGGCTCTATCAAGCCGTGCCAGATGTCCTGTATCAGGCCGGTGGGGTTTGCCAGTTCCATGAGGTAGAGCCGTGTGAACTGCCCCTGTTCACCCTCGTCTAAAAAGTGTTCCAGCATGGAAAGGACATAGGCATGCAGCTGTTCCTCAGGCGAAAGACCGTTCATTTCCAGTGGGTTCTGGCCGCAGCACTTCTTTTCAAAGGCGTATCGCCAGGCCTCCACATATAGCCCAGCCTTGTCTCCGAAGTAATAGTTGACCAGGGCTATATTTACGCCGGCGCTTTTGCAGATGGCTGCAATGGTGGCGTCCCTGTAGCCCTTTGCCGCAAACACCTCGCATGCCGCATTTAGCAGCCGTTCTCGTGTCTCTTTGCCGTCGTCTCGTAATGTCATGAAATGCCCCTAAAAATTATTCTTGACAGGTCTGTCACGGCCATTATACTGGCTCATTAGTTTAAATGGTAATTTAAAATTTGAAATCTGTCGAGGTAATTATGTGGAATAATGGCCGCACTTCGTTATTTTCCATGGTCGTGTGCATGATCCTTGCCTTTCTGGTGTGGGGCTGTGACGCTAAACCCAAACAGCCGCCTTCAATGCCGCCTGCAGAGGTGGCCTATATCCCAGTGGAAAGCCAACCCCTTACCCTTACCACAGAGCTGCCTGGCAGGACTGTGGCCTCTTTGGTGGCAGAGATTCGGCCTCAGGTGAGCGGTCTTCTGCAAAAAAGGCTCTTTGTGGAGGGTGCGGATGTAAAGGCAGGCCAGGTGCTCTACCTCATAGACCCTGCCCCCTTTGAGACGGCCCTGCGAAACGCAAAGGCCGCCCTGGCCAAGGCCGAGGCAGGTCTGCCCGCGATTCGTGCCCGTGTTCAGCGTTTTCAGGGCCTTGTGGCCTCCAGGGCCGTGAGCCAGCAGGACTACGACGACGCTGTTTCCAGCCTTCGGCAGGCTGAGGCAGAGGTGGAGTACTGGAGGGCACAGGTGGACACAGCCCGCATAAATTTGGGTTATACCAAGGTAATCGCCCCCATCTCAGGCCGCATCGGCAGGTCCAATGTGACGGAGGGTGCCCTGGTCGCTGCATATCAGCCTCAAGCACTGGCCGTGATTCAGCAGTTGAGCCCCATATATGTGGATGTGCCTCAGTCCACTGCAGAGCTTCTGCAACTGAGGGAGCGGCTGGAAAAGGGCCGCATGAAACTGACAGAACAGACTCGAAACCTGGTAAGGCTGCGGCTGGAGGACGGTTCTTCCTACGATGAGACAGGTGTATTCAGGTTTCAGGATGTGACCGTGGACCAGAGCACGGGTTCCGTGATCCTGCGCATGGAGTTTGCCAACAAGAGGCATGTGTTGTTGCCAGGTATGTTTGTAAAGGCAATCATAGAGGAAGGTGTAAAGGAGGATGCCATTTTGGTGCCTCAGCAGGCGGTGACCCGCACACCAAAGGGTGAGCCCATGGTCATGCTGGTCAATGAGCAAGGCGGTGTTGAGCCTCGCATCATTGCTGTGGAGAGGCCTGTGGGCGACAAATGGCATGTGGTGTCGGGCCTGAAACCAGGGGATCGCATCGTGTTGGAGGGGCTTCAGAGAATTCGGCCTGGTATGCCCATAAAGCCCGTTCCTTTCAATGCACAGGCACACGGAAATGCACAGGCCATGCCTCATGGCAATTCCCAGGCTGGACCTCCACAGCAGGGCCAGGCAGGAGAGCAGCCGTCATCAAGGGCCCATTGAGGTAATGCCGCCATGTTATCCCGATTTTTCATAGACCGTCCTGTATTTGCCTGGGTTTTGGCCATAGCAGTCGTGGTATTGGGGGGGCTGGCCATTTATAACCTTCCGGTGTCCCAGTACCCTCCCATAGCGCCGCCGTCTATCTATATCACGGCCTTTTATCCAGGGGCCTCGGCTGAGACCGTTGAAAACAGTGTGACTCAGATCATCGAGCAGAAGATGACGGGTCTGGAGGACATGATATATATGTCGGCCACCAGCGACTCCTCCGGCACAGCCCGTCTGGAACTCACCTTCAAACCCGGCACAGACCCTGACATCGCCTGGACAAAGGTTCAAAACAAGCTGCAATTGGCCCTTTCAGGCCTGCCTGAGACCGTTCAAAAGCGCGGGGTAACCGTGGGCAAGGCCACCAAAAACTACCTGCTCATAGTGAGTCTCATCTCCGAAGACGGCAGCATGGACGGAAATGACCTGCGGGACTATGCCCAGTCCAATCTGGAGAAGGTGTTGGCGCGCATTGAGGGCGTGGGCGAGGTGGAGAACTACGGCACGCAGTACGCCATGCGCATCTGGTTAAATCCCGACAAGCTCATCAGCTACGGCCTGACCATCGAGGATGTGATAGTCGCGCTCAAGGCATATAATGTGGAGGTGTCCGCGGGTCAGTTCGGCGGCGCGCCTGCCACGCCTGGCCAGCGCCTAAATGCCTCCATCATAGTGCAGAGCCTTTTGAAGACCCCTGATGAGTTTGCCGCCATACCCATTCGCATTCAGCAGGACGGCTCGGTGGTGCGCATCAGGGATGTGGGCCGAGCCGAATTAGGGACCGAGTTTTATGATGTGGTAGCCCATTATAATGGCAAGCCCGCTGCCGCCATGGCCATTCGCCAGGCATCAGGCGCCAATGCCCTGGATACCGCCAAACGCATCAAGGCAAAGCTGGAGGAGATGAGCCGCTACTTTCCATCCGGCATGAAGGTCATCTATCCATACGACACCACGCCCTTTACTCAAGTGGCCATTTCTGAGGCGGTGAAGACCCTTTTTGAGGCGGTCTTTCTGGTGTTTGTCATCATCTATCTGTTCATGGGCAATTTTAGGGCCACCTTTATTCCCACCATAGCCATTCCAGTGGTGCTCATGGGCACTGTCCTGGTCCTGTGGCTGGCCGGTTTCTCCATCAACATGCTGACCATGTTCGCCATGGTCCTGGTCATAGGTCTTTTGGTGGATGACGCCATAGTGGTGGTGGAGAATGTGGAGCGCATCATGGCAGAGGAGGGCATCAGTCCTCGCGAGGCCACTCTCAAGTCCATGGACCAGATCACCAGCGCCCTCATCGGCATAAGCCTGGTGCTTTCTGCGGTCTTTGGGCCCATGGCCTTTTTCCCAGGCTCTACCGGTGTGATCTACCGCCAATTCGCAGTAACCGTCATAGCCGCCATGCTTCTGTCCGTTCTGGTGGCCCTGATTCTCACGCCTGTGCTGTGCGCCAATCTGTTAAGGCCTGTGCCGCCGGGCCATGAACCTGCTGACAATGCCATTTCCTTTCTCAGGCCGTTTTTCCGCAGGTTTGATGCCATGTTTTTCTGGCTGCGGGATGTCTATGTCAGGCTGGTCAGATTTTCCTTCAGGCACAAACTGCCTTATATCCTGGTCTATTGCATTTTGGTGGCCGCCGTCAATTTTATGCTGCTTCGAATGCCCACCGCCTATCTTCCCGATGAAGACCAGGGCATCTTGTTTGTCATGGCCATGCTGCCTTCCAACGCCACTCTGGAGCAGACTCAAGACCTGCTGGAAAACAAGGTAAAGCCGTATTTTCTGGAGCAGGAACGCGATGCAGTGGCCTCATGCCTCACCGTGGCAGGCATCAGTTTTGCGGGTAGGGGCCAGAATATGGGCCTGGTCTTTATAAAGCTCAAGGACTGGCATTTGCGCAATCAACCCGACCTCAAGGTCAAGGCAGTGGCCGCAAGGGCAAGCCGATACTTTGGGAGTATTCGAGAGGCCATGGTCTTTGCCTTTCCTCCGCCTTCGGTCATAGAGTTGGGAAATGCCACAGGTTTTGACTTTCAACTCCTGGATAGGGCAGGCCTGGGACATGCCGCCCTCATGCAGGCCCGCAATCAACTGTTGGGCATGGCCATGCAGGACAAGAGACTGGCCCGTGTGAGGCCCAACGGCATGGAGGATGTGCCGGAATACCACATCGATGTGGACTGGGAGAGGGCAGGGGCCCTGAGTGTGCCCATCACCTCCATCAACAATGTCATAGCAGCCTCCTTTGGCTCGGCCTATGTAAACGACTTTATTCAGGCAGGCCGGGTAAAGCGGGTGTTCGTGCAGCTGGATGCGCCGTACCGCATGTCCCCCACAGATTTAGACCGCATCTATGTGCGCAATATGTTTAATAAAATGGTGCCGTTTTCTGCCTTTGCCTCAGGTCACTGGTCCATCGGCTCTCCGAAGTTGGAGCGTTTTAATGCCGTGCCATCCCTGAACATCTGGGGCGAGCCTGCCCCTGGCAGAAGTAGTGGTGAGGCCATGAAGGCCATGGAGGAGCTGGTCTCTCGCCTGCCTGCCGGCATTGGATACGACTGGACCGGGCTTTCCTATCAGGAGCGCATGGCCACCAATCAGGCGCCCATTCTTTACGCCTTTTCGCTTTTGGTGATCTTTTTGTGCGTGGCCGCCCTGTTTGAGAGTTGGACCATACCCCTGACCAATCTTTTGCTTCTGCCCCTGGGGCTTTTGGGTGCCACAACGGCCACATGGTCCAGGGGTCTGGCCAATGATGTGTATTTTCAGATAGGTTTTTTGACCACATTAGGCCTTACCACCAAAAACGCCATCCTCATCATTCAATTCGCCAAGGCGCGCATAGACAGCGGGCTTGAGGTATTTCAGGCGGTTTGGGAGGCTGCACGCATTCGATTCAGGCCTGTTATCATGACATCCCTGGCATTTTTCTTCGGGGTCTTGCCTCTGGCCCTGGCAACAGGGGCAGGTGCAGGGGCCATGAACGCCATCGGCACGGCTGTGGCAGGAGGTATGCTTTCAGCCACCTTTATCGACCTCTTCTTTATTCCGCTCTTTTTTGCCGTTATCTACAACATGTTTCACAAAAAACAGACGACTCCAACACATGAATCCTGATGGGAGACACTCCATGAAACCATATGCCCTGATCATAAGTATGTCCCTTGTTTTAGGGGGCTGTGCAGCGGTTGGCCCTGATTATACGCCTCCCTCCATGGCTGTGCCTGAGACCTGGACAAAGCGGCCTGATCTACCTGAAACCACTCACACCGCCGAGGATTTGAGCCAGTGGTGGGTCACCCTTCATGACTCAAGGCTCACAGACCTCATCTCGCGCTCCTTACAGAAGAACCCCGGTGTGCGTGAGGCCATTGCCCGCATTCGAGAGGCACGGGCGCGAAGTGGCATTGCTGAGTCAAGGCTCTTTCCCCAGGTGAATGCCTCAGCCAATCTTCAGCACAGCCGTAACAGCTCCAATGCAGGCCTGGCCAGGGAGGGAGACCTCTACATGGCTGGGCTGGACGCGGGCTGGGAGCTGGATATCTTCGGCGGCACCCGGCGTGCCATTGAGGCCGCCCAGGCCAATCTGGAGGCAAGCCATGAGAACCTGCGCAATGTATATGTGACCCTGGCCTCAGAGGTGGCCTTGAATTATATAAATCTGCGAACGCAGCAAAACCGGCTGGGCATTGCCGAACAGAACCTGGCCGTGCAGCAGGAGACTCTAAATCTGGTCAAAAGCCGTTTCGATGCAGGGCTTGTCACAGAATTAGATGTGAATCAGGCCGTTTACAACCTGAAAAACACACAGGCCCAGATATTCCTTTTGAAAAACGGCATCACACAGGCACAGCACAGCATCGCCATTTTGTTGGGTCTTCCGCCTGCCGCGCTTCAGGCGGAGTTGGAGGCGCCTGCCCCTGTTCCTGTGGCCTCCTTGGAAATCGCCATAGGTGTGCCTGCGGATGTCTTGCGAAACAGGCCTGATGTGCGCAGGGCGGAGCGCCAGTTAGCAGCCCAGACCGCCCAGATCGGTGTGGCCACAGCAGACCTGTACCCCAAATTCACTCTCACCGGTTCCATCGGGCTGGAGGCCTTCAAGCTGGACAAGCTGTTTCAGTATGACAGCCGCACCTTTGGCATAGGCCCTGGTGTCAAGTGGAATGTGTTTGATGCGGGCAGCATTCGAAGAAACATAGAGGTGCAGACCGCCCTTCAGGAACAGGCCCTTGCCCAGTATGAGACAGCGGTCTTAAATGCCTTAAGGGAGGTGGAAGACGCCCTTTCTGCCTTTGCCGAGGAGTATCAGAGGTTGAATGCCCTGAGAGAAGGCGAGCAGGCCGCTCAAAGGGCGGTGGACATAGCGACCGCCCAATACAGGGCAGGCATAGTGGACTTTCAGGCGGTTTTGGAGACCCAGCGCTCCCTTTTGGCCCTTCAGGACCAGGCCACGCAAAGTGAAGCCAATGTCACTACCAATCTGGTGCGTCTCTACAAGGCCTTGGGAGGCGGTTGGCAGACAGGAGTAAAGAATGACACAGGCACCTAAGGACATTCTTGAGACAGGCGGCGGTGCAGAAGGTGGCCGTTTTCTATGGCGTTATCTCATATGGGGTGCGGGCTTATTTATGGTCTTGATAGGCCTGTTCTTTCTGTGGAACAGCCGTGGCCCTTCGCAACAGGTAAAATACCGCACTCAACAGGTGAAGCAGGGGGATTTGGTGGTGACCGTCTCTGCCACCGGCACCCTACAGCCCACCAATCAGGTGGATGTGGGAAGTGAGATATCAGGCACCATTCGCACCGTGGAGGTGGATTACAACGATCGTGTAAAAAAGGGCCAGATCCTGGCGCGCATAGACACCTCCAAGTTAGAGGCCCAGATTCAGCAGACAGAGGCCTCCTTGAAGGCCGCTCAAGCTCACCTTTTGCAGGCACAGGCCACGGTCTTTGAGGCCCGGGCCAGGCTGGAACGCCTGTTGGAGACTCAAAAGGCCACAGAAGGCCGAGCCCCTTCCAAGCTGGACATGGATGCGGCAAGGGCCTCCCTGGAACGGGCCCTGGCGGATGAGGCCAGCGCCAAGGCCTCCATAGCCCAGGCACAGGCCACTTTACTTGCCCAGAAGACCGATCTCTTTAAGTCCATGATCCGTTCTCCCATAGACGGCGTGGTGCTGAAGCGTTCTGCTGAACCAGGCCAGACAGTGGCCGCCACCTTTCAGACACCCATCCTCTTTACATTGGCCGAGGACCTGACTCAAATGGAGCTGCATGTGGATGTGGACGAGGCGGATGTGGGCCGTGTGCATGAGGGCCAGCAGGCGGTGTTTACGGTGGATGCCTATTCCAACAAGACCTTTCCAGCCCTGGTCAAACAGGTGCGTTTGGGCTCCAAGACCGTATCCGGTGTGGTCACCTATGAGACCATTCTCACAGTGGACAATCGGGAGATGTCCCTTCGGCCCGGCATGACCGCCACGGCCAATATCACGGTAGCCAGGGTTCAAAATGCCCTTCTGGTGCCCAATGCGGCCTTGAGATTTAACCCCCCTGTAATGCAGGCTAAGACAGAGAAAAGGGGCCTGGTGGGCTATCTTTTGCCCAAACCTCCCACCTCAAAAAAGGCGCAATCCATTGAACAGGACAAGAGACCCCATGTCTGGGTCCTGAAAGACAATATGCCGGTGCGAGTGAATGTGGAAGCCGGCTTCACCGATGGCATCTTTACAGAGGTTCGAGGCGGTGAACTCAGGCCTGGCATGGAGGTGATCGTGGACCTTTTGGAGACTAAAAACAGCCGTGTCTGAGGCCATGAGCAAGCCGCCCTTAGTGGAGTTACGCAAAGTCACCAAGACCTTTGGTCAGGGTGCAGCTGCTGTGCAGGCCCTGCGTGGAATAGACCTGGTGATAGAGCAGGGGGAGTTTGTGGCGGTGATGGGCGCCAGCGGTTCGGGAAAGAGCACCTGCATGAACATCCTGGGCTGTCTGGATACGCCCACCACGGGCAGTTACCTGTTTCAGGGAGTGGCCGTCGAAGGCTTGAGCCGCAATCAGCGGGCCCTTTTGAGGCGTCATTATCTGGGTTTTGTGTTTCAGGGCTTTAATCTGCTGCCTCGCACCACGGCCCTTGAAAATGTGGAGCTGCCCCTGATCTATCGAGGGGATGCGCCTGCCGTGCGCAGGAGATTGGCTCAAGCTGCCCTGGCCTCAGTGGGGCTTGCAGGCTGGGAGCACCACACCCCTTCCGAGCTTTCAGGCGGCCAGCAGCAACGAGTGGCCATAGCCAGGGCCATAGTCACCAAGCCGTTTTTGCTTCTGGCGGATGAACCCACCGGCAATCTGGACACGCAACGCAGCAAGGAGATCATGGATATTCTCACCACCTTAAACAGGGAGCAGGGCATCACCATCGTCATGGTGACTCATGAGCCTGACATGGCGTCCTATGCCGGCCGCATCGTGCGCTTTCGGGATGGCCTGGTGATTCTCGAAGAAGGGGCAGCCTGATGTTCTGGAATGCCTTTTTACTTGCCTTCAGGGCCTTGAGACGCAATCTGCTGCGGTCTTTTCTCACCATTCTTGGCATCTTTATCGGAGTGGCCGCGGTGATCATCATGGTGACCCTGGGCGAGGGCGCTACCCTGCAGGTGAGCCGTCAGATCGCCTCCCTGGGCACAAACATGCTCATCGTCAGCCCAGGAAAGCGCATCGGCCCAGGCCAGACCGTGGGTTCAGCGCCATTTACTCTGGCTGATGCGGCGGCATTGGCTCGCGAGATTCCAACCCTGGCGGCAGTGGCCCCCACCTCTTCTCGCGCCATGATGGCGGTGTCTGGCAATGCCAACTGGTCCACTCAGCTCATCGGCACCACCAACGATTATTTCACGGCCAGGCAGTGGAAGGTGGCCTCTGGTCGCCTGTTTACTGAAAGCGAGCTCAGGGCAGGCGCCGCTGTTTGTGTGTTGGGCCAGACCGTGCGCACCAAGCTGTTTGGCGCCCAAAACCCCATTGGCGCCCGTATTCGGCTGGAAAAGGTGACATGCGAGGTGGTGGGGCTGTTGGAGTCCAAGGGACAGTCCACCATGGGTTCGGATCAGGACGACCTGGTCATCATACCCCTTCGCACCTTTCATCGCCGCATTGCAGGCAATCAGGATGTCAACATCATTTTGGTGTCGGTGAAGGACGGCTTTGCCACCGAGAAGGCGCAGCAGGAGATAGAACATCTTCTTCGAGAGCGAAGGCATCTCAGCGAACAGGAAGAGAACAACTTCAATGTGATGGATATGAAGGAGATCACAAAGATGCTCACCTCCACCACTCAGGTGCTGACCGCCCTTTTGAGCGCCGTGGCTGCGGTGAGCCTTCTGGTGGGAGGCATCGGCATCATGAACATCATGCTGGTCTCGGTCACGGAGCGTACTCGAGAGATTGGAATCCGTCTGGCCATTGGCGCCCTGGAGAGGGATGTCCTTTTACAGTTTTTGGTGGAGGCGGCGGTGCTCTCTTCCTTTGGAGGGATTTTGGGGATTTTCATCGCCTTGACTGCCTCGCTGTTTTTGTCCTCGGCCTTGCAGGTGCCCTTTGTGTTCAAGGGCGGCATCGTGGCCTTGGCCTTTGCATTTTCGGTTGCTGTGGGGCTTATCTTTGGTTATTTCCCTGCCAGAAAGGCGGCTCGAATGAACCCCATCGAGGCCTTGAGAAGCGAGTGAGGGTAGGCCTGCCTAGGCCATTTATGACAATTTTTGTCAATGTTTTCGAACGAAAATTCTAATTTTTTAAAGTTTCCTCGAGCGTCCTGGCTTCACTGGTTCTCAATGGCTGAATGAAACACTCATGGTAGCCTTGAACGGCGGTCAGGCCGGACGCGCATGTAATCTTTCCCTGCAATGACACGTGATTTTGCAAAAAATGTAATGGATATGTAATATTATGGCTGTTATATTCCATTCAATTTTCAAAAATCCTTACAGGTGGTAAGCTTATGGGCAGACAGCGTATCTGTGTCATAGAGGACGAGGAAGACATCGCCGAACTCATTCGATTCACTCTGGAGCAAGCCAGATTCGAGACATTGATACTCCACAACGGCCTGCAGGCCCTTGAAAAAATAAAGGCATTCAAGCCTGACCTGATTCTGCTGGACCTCATGCTGCCGGATGCAGACGGCCTGGATATCTGTAAGTCCCTGAAAAAAGACACACAACTCTCCTCCATACCGGTCATAATGCTGACCGCCAAGGGCACAGAAATGGACCGCATCGTGGGATTTGAGCTGGGAGCGGACGACTACATAGTCAAACCTTTCAGCACACGCGAGCTGGTATTGCGCATCAAGGCCATTTTGTCCCGCCTCTCCGCCACCTTCGACACATCGCCGCCTGATGTCATTCGGCAGGGCATTATTTTCATGGATGTCTCACGCCATAAGGTGCAGGTGGATGGCAAAGACATAGAACTCACGGCAACGGAATTCAATCTGCTGTACGAGTTCATGACCAACATCGGCAGGGTGAGGACGCGGGATGTGCTGCTGGATCGCGTGTGGGGCTATTCATTTGACGGATATGCCCGCACAGTGGATACGCATATTCGCAGACTTCGCCAGAAATTGGGGCCTGCCATGGACTACATAGAGACCATACGAGGCGTGGGTTACCGTTTCAATGTTCCATGAAGCCCTGTACTTAGCCATTGTATGCCTGGCCGCATTTTTGGGATATAGATTTGCACGACATCGCCTTTCTTCAGAGCTCTTCCTTGCACAACAGGTTAAACCCCTTCTAAACAGGCTCAAGAGGATTTCCGGTGCCTCGGAGCCTGCGGAGATCTGCGGCCATGAAATTCAGGGCCTGGACGCCTTTTTGCAGCAATTGGCCTTTCAGCACGATCTGCTCAAGGATGTAGTGCAAACGATCAGCGAGGGCATACTGATTCTGCAAAACGGGGCGATCCTGTTTGTAAATCAGGCCGTCATGAAAATGCTGAATATTCCAGGCGGACTTGAACAATGGCATGGAAGGCCGTTTCTGGAATTTTGTCGGCATCTGACTGTGCAAAACGGACTTGCAGCATGGCAAAATTCCAAAGAAAAACAAGTAGTTGTCCTGGAGCTGCAAGCTACTGTCCTGGAGGTGGAGATATGCGGAATTGCAAATGATTCCCTTGTTCTGCTTCTCTGGCGGGACATCACACCGATTTCTAAGGCAGAGGCACACGGCAGGGAGCTGGTGGCAAATGTCGCTCATCAACTGCGCACTCCCATCACTGTCATTCGAGGTTACGCAGAGACACTGTTGGACAACGAATCCTGTGATGCAGCTGCGCTGAAACGTTTTCTTGAGGTAATTCTTCGCAATTCCAAGCGGTTATCCAGATTCATAGAAGATATTTTGACCATCGCCATGCTGGACAGCAAGGGTTTGACTCAAAAAGAAGAGATGAGCCTTGACGAGCTGCTGAAGTCCGTCCTGGAGATGGCGGGCGAGGAGGCCAGGGCAAAGGGTGTGCGGATTCAGGTGCAAAACGAATTGAAGCATGACCTGCTGCTTTCTGCATCTTCGCTCCTGGAGCAGGCGGTGTTCAATGTGCTGCACAATGCAGTGAAATACACGAAGCCTGATTCCATGGTGAGGGTCGTGGTCAGAGCATTCAATGATCGGGTCATTCTGCGCATAAGCGACCAGGGTCCAGGCATTCCAAAGGAAATGCAGCGACTTGTATTCGAACGTTTTTTCCGCATGTCAGACGGCCCTGCCTCGCAAATTCCAGGGAGTGGTCTGGGCCTGGCCATAGCAAAAGAGGTGATAGTCGCCCATGGCGGCAGTATTTATGTGGAAAGCGAGGGAAACGGCAGGGGCAGCACCTTTGTTATGGAATTGCCTCTTTCAATGAGTGAATGAGACACTCATTGCAAAAATCAAGGCCAGGCATAGCGAAATTTGGGTTTATTTGTGCAGGGGGGCTTGTTTTTTATGAGCATATGCTTATAATTATGCACGTCTCATCATTTCAGATTCAGGAGGTTTTTTTATGAAAGTAGCTATTCCATCAAGGGATGGTCGAGTGGACGATCACTTCGGGCACTGTGATTATTTTTCCATATTCACTGTCAACGATTCCAAAGAAGTGGTGGCCGAGGAGGTCCTGCAATCCCCTCAGGGTTGCGGCTGTAAATCAGGTGTGGCAGTGGACCTGGCCAAAAAGGGTGTGCAGGTGATGCTGGCCGGCAATATGGGCGAAGGCGCCAAGAATGTGTTGCAAAACAATGGGATTCAGGTGATCAGGGGTTGTTCCGGAGATGTAAAGACGGTGCTTGCCTCATGGCTTGCTGGTAATCTCAGGGATTCCGGCATATCGTGCACCAGCCACGAGTGCCACTGATACACGGTTTTTGTTCAATTGGCCTGTTCCCCGGCCTATTATTTGACGGGTAAGACATACCTATTGCCTCGTCAGACCAGGCCGGGTCTTAATTCCTCTGGTATCTTATTCCGCCTCATTCTGGCCGGACCCTTCCTTGAGTTCGGCCTCTTCTTCTACGGCACGCATGAAGGTCTGAAGCTGACCGCGAATCCTGTTGAGATTTTCCCTGTAGATACGCATAAGCCGCATGTTTTCCTCCGCAGTCCGCTCGGTCTTCTTTTCGGCCTCGTTTAGAATGCGGCTCGCTTCCAGCCTTGCCTTTTCCAGCAGGAGTTCCGCCTCCTTCTCCGCCTGTTTGCGCAGTTCATCGGAGAGTTTTTGGGCTGCTGTCAAGACGGCCTTGAAGTCCTCTTCCTTGGCCCGGTATTCCTCAAGTTTTGCAGTGGTTTGAGCCAATTGCGCCTTAAGGGCGTTTCTTTCCTTTATGACCTGTGTGAGCTCTTCCGCCACCTCTTCAAGAAAGGCGCTTACCTCATCCGGATCCACACCTAAGAGCTTGGTCTTGAATTCCTTTTCAAGTATGTCGTTGGGTGCAATGGTCATGGTATCCTTCTCCTTTACATGAGTCTGAAGGCCAGGGATTTGAGGGTGGCAATGAGAAAGCTCTGCACAAACACTATGGCGAGAATGAGAATCATCGGCGAAAAGTCGATACCGCCGAAATACAAGGGGACAATGCGTCTGATTCTGTAAAGAACCGGATCTGTTACGCTGTAAAGGAATCGCACTATGGGGTTGTATGGATCAGGGTTGACCCATGATATCACGGCCCGGGCTATGAGTATCCACATGTAAAGACTCAAGACCAGGTCCAGAATGGTGGCTACAGCATTTAACAAATGGCCTATAATGAACATAATTCCTCCATTAGTCCTTGCCAAAGGGGCATACAGGATACCTGCACGTCTTGCAGGACAGGCACAGGCCGCCATGCCCAAGGGCTGCAATATCCTTGCGAGTGATGCGTTCTCCAGCTAACAGCCTGGGAAGAACCAGGTCAAAGACAGTAATCTTGAAGAACATGCCGCATGCCGGAATGCCGACTATGGGAATGTCGTTTAGATAGGCCACCAGGAACATGGCCCCTGGCAGCACAGGCGAGCCGTAACAGATATCTGTAGCGCCTGCCTTGGCTATGGCTACACGAGTGACATCGTCAGGGTCCACAGACATGCCGCCGGTGCAGAGCACGAGACCGGCGCCCTTTGAAACAGCGGTCCGAATCTCCTGCGTGATGATGTCCGTATCGTCCGGAGCAATGGTCTGATACACCACATCTATGCCGAATTGCTGCATCTTTTCCGTCATGACAGGGCAGAAGGCGTCTTTTATGCGGCCCTCATAGACCTCCCGGCCGGTTACCACTATGGCGGCCTTTTTTATGCGCCATGGAAGCACCTTTACCAATCCGCCTGCATCTTCCGCTATGCGCACCGCCTCCTGCACGATGTCCTTTTTTATGACTAAAGGAATGGCCCTGCCTGCCGCCACCGTCTTTTGTGGTGCGACTACGGTATTGTCGTGCAGGGTGGCCAGCATCACCTCGCCCAGCATGTTGAAGCGGAAAAGCGCCTCCTGCTCCACCCTTAAAAGCCCGGAAATGGTGCTTTTGAACCCGACCTTGCCCTCGACTGGCTGGTCGTCATGAGTGATGTTTGCGCCGGCTATGGCCTTTGCCAGAAGCAAGGCGGCATCGTTTTCATGATATTCATCTTCGGACATGGTCAGCACATATATGCGGTTTTTGCCGATGCGTTTCAGATGCTCTATGTCTTCGGGCCGAATCACATGGCCCTTTCGAAAGGCTGGCCCCTTCTTTTCACCCCTCACGATCTCGGTGATGTCGTGAGGCAGCACCATGCCAACGGCCTCTTCCACAGGAATGGTTTTCATGTGTTATGCCTCCAGGATTTGATAATAACTGCCGTTCAGACAGTTTTTGCACAGGGTCTCCCCATTTTTTTGCACATCCCTACAGTCCTGGACATATTCTCCGCAGCGGCTGCACGGGACGCGACGAATGGGCCTGCCAGGAAGGTCGCATTGGGGAATCTCCACCTTCACCCTCTGAACCGCAAAGAGTTCCTCATCCTTCATGCGTTTATAGGCCTCAAGCTGTCTTTTGTATTTGTCTTCTATTTCAGGGCAGTATCTATCGGCGAGTTCTCGCGTCTCCTCCCTGGCCAGAATGCGATAGCCCATGCCGTCGCTGACCCGTACAAAGGTGGCGGCCATCTTGCCGAAGTCCATGAATTTGAGGGAGCGTTTGCCAAGAGTGGCGCCGGTGACGGACTGAATGGCGTCCGTTGCGCAGCGGTCTATCTCCACATATACCAAAAATGCCTTGCGATCCCTGCCTTTAGGGTCGTTTATTCCCAAAAGTTTCAACCCCAGCATGGCAAGCCTTACCCCTAACACCTGGCCTGCGCATAGGTGGCCGTGTACCCTCACAGATTCCTGAAGCAGTGCCTCAAATGCGTTCATATCCATATTCATGGTCATATTTATGTTATCTCCTGTCATGCCCTCGGCTCAAGGCCAGAGGAGTTGAGCCGAGGGCCACCGCACCTTCTGATTGCGAATGTATTCTGAGACTCCTTAAAAATATAATGCCTATTCTAAGAATAAGCATTGGCAGATTGCAAGAAAAAAGTGACCCTGCGGTAACTCCACGCCAAGCATCAGAAAACGCTTTAAAAACACCACATGCCC
>Ga0209162_1001989_pt1 | contig 18841 bp, 20 predicted proteins | sample YNPNPMetaG_FD_187121 | JGI IMG/M metagenome (GOLD analysis project Ga0209162, IMG submission 187121) | Anoxygenic and chlorotrophic microbial mat microbial communities from Yellowstone National Park, USA - YNP NP MetaG (SPAdes) (version 2) ... | reverse complement strand
GGCGGGCGTCGTGCAGGGCCGCGATGACGGCGCGGATGTCGTCCCAGGGCAGGCGGTTCAAGGTGCCCTGCAGGGCTGCCACATACGACTCGACGCTATCCATAGGTTCCTCCTTGGCGGTTGGAGAGGTTGTCAGCCTGTTCTCCGGCCCGACAGGCGCCGGCCCGTCACAGCAAGCCAGAGCGTGTGCAAAACAATCGATATGTCGAGCCAGATTGTCCAGTTGCGCACATAATACAAATCGAGCCGTCGCTCCTCGTAAGGATCGTTCAAGGCCGCGGCCTCCACCACCCATGGGCCGGTGACACCCGGCTTGACGCTGAGAATGGTGGGCAGCCACTCCAGAGGTTCATTGCGCTGCTGGGCCAAAACCGGGCGTGGGCCAACCAGACTCATCTGCCCACCGAGGACGTGAAAGAGTTGCGGCAGGCGGAAAAAGCCCGTGCGCAGGAGAAAACGATCCAACCGCTGCGCCAGCCGAGGCGACTTCTGCTCGTCGCCGCCAAGGCGAATCGAGACTGCTTCAAAGATCTCGCCACGGCGACCGAGCACCTTCTGGCGGACGAGCGCCGGTCCAGGCACCGCCATTCTCTTCAGAACCAACAGCAATACCAGCAAAGGCAACCACAGCGGCGCGCTGCCAAGCACCATCGTGTAGTTAAAGGCTCCCCGGAGCAGGGCATCCACGCCGGTGATGCGTGTCTTTTCTGGCGTCAGCAAAGGGACAAAAGCTTTGTGGTCGACCTGTACACCGGTAGTCAACAACTCATAGAAACCAGGCGAGATGCGCAACCGCGCTCCATTGAAAACATGGTCATCAGCGAGCAGGATGTGCTGGAAACTCTCCCAGGTAATGGCCTGTGGCACGACAATGATCTCGCTCAGGCAGTGTTCCCTGGTCAGACGAGGCAGGGCATTGGGCGCAGCCAGCACCGCAAGCCCCTCCAATACCTCGGTGCCCAGGGGAAGGAAATCATCGACAAAGCCAACGACCTCAATGCCCGACAAAGGCGAGGAAACAAACTGATGGGCGATGGCCCTGGCCTGCTCGTTGGCGCCCACGATCACCGCCCGGCTGACAAACCAGCCGCGCCGCCGCAGCCCATAGACAACACGGCGAACCGTAAAGCGCATGCCAACCAGCAACAGCGACGTTGTCCCCCAGGAGAGCAACAACCAGCCGCGCGAGAGCGGCGAGGAGCGCTCCAGATAGGAAAGCACCACCAGCATGATCATGCCAAAGGTAGAGCTCTTGAACACAGCAGTATATTCTTCTACCCCACCCAACAAATAGTCGAACTGGTAGAGATGATTCAAGGCAAAGATAACTAGCCAGACCGGTACGGCAAGCACAGCCATGCGCAGATAGGTGGTCAACCGGAAAGGCGACGTGTAGGGCAGCAGCCCACTGCCGAGGCGCAGGTAAAAGGTCAACATCAGCGCCCCTGCAACGACCAACGCATCGAGCACAACCAGACAAAAGATCAAAATCGTACGTTGACGTTGCTCAGACAAGCTGGTCCCCTCCCAATCGTGGCAGGGCGTTCATCAAAATGCGCGCTCCGCCCATATCGAAGCGAAAGTCGATGCGCCTGAGCCCTTTCCTCGCCAGAGCAGAAGTCACCCGATCGCGGTGCTCTTCCTCGCAATAAAGCATCAGAAAGCCGCCACCGCCCGCGCCAGCGATCTTGCCGCCGAGGGCGCCGTTCCGCCGCGCCAGTTCGTAACACTCATCGATCAACGGCGTGGTGATGCCCGGCGCCAGACGCTTCTTGTTCTGCCAGCTCAGGTCCAACAGGGCGCCAAACTGCGCCAGATCGCCCACCTCCAGACAGCGCCGCGCTGCGAAAGCAGCCTCCTTGATCGCATGCAGCGATTCGATCACTTCGGGTTGAGCGCGGGCGCTGGCTTCCTTCTGCGGGCCCAGGATATCCGACGAGGAACGGGCCGAGCCGACAAAAAAGAGCAGAATGTTGCGTTCCAACCGACGGAGCGTCTCTGGGGCGACCGCCAGCGGTTCGACCGTGACGCCCTCGCGGGTAAAGGTGATGGCATTAAGCCCACCAAAGGCCGCCGCATACTGGTCCTGTTTGCCGATCGGCTGGCCCAGCTTTTCGATCTCGATCGTGCAGGCCATCTCAGCGATCTCGGCAGGAGAGAGACGAAAGCCACGGGCCACGCTCAGCGCCTTGATCACGGCGACAGCGACCGAACTGGAAGAACCCAGGCCCGTTCCTGGCGGCACTTCCGAGGCCAGAAAGAGTGAAACGCCAGAGCGAATACCAAAGTGTTCCAGAATCGTCAGTGGCAGAGCAAGGGTGCTATCCCAGAGCGGCTCCTCACCAGGGGCATGACGGTAGAAAATGCGGTAATCGGACGAAGTGACTTGAACGCCGCCGTCCGGGTTAGCGCTGAGAAAGGCGTAAAAATAGCGGTTGATGGCGGCGCTGACGACGAACCCGCCATACCTGCCGTAATAAGCCTCCAGATCCGTCCCGCCGCCAGCAAAGCTGATACGCAGTGGTGCGCGTGCGATGAGCATACTCCCCTACCGGCCAGTCAATTGCCTCAATCCCAACATCAGCAATCCAATCATACGGACAGGATGAATTATACCATACAACAGTTTTTTTTGCACGGTATCTGCCGCGTAACGTGCGGCGATCCAATCACGGCCCGGGAAAAAGAGCCGCCCTATCCCCCGCCAGCGGTCCTGCCAGCGGTCGACCAGCAGAAAGTGGAGAAAGCGGAGGCTCTGCGGTCCCAGCCCCTCCTCGCCGTGCGGGAGGCGCGCCAGGGGGTTCACCAGCCGTTCGACCGCCCAACAGATCCAGCCAGGCGGGCAGAGCTGAGACAGGATGCCAGGAGGCAGTGGCGTACCCAACAACCGCTGCGCCATCTCGAGGCCAAAGTAGAGAGCGTTCCGCAGGCGGAAGAGGCGCGCCCGCTCCACAATGGCCCCCCAGTCCAACCCCTGCTGATGGCGCACCAACTGATCGATATCGACCAGCATGCGAGCGACAGCATAGGCATGGTGAACGCCCAGATGGAGACAGAGGTAAAGCAGGGTATCCTCAGGCGAAAAGCGCAAGACGCCGCTCTCATCCATGGGCCCAGCGCGCTGCCACAAGTCTTGCAGCGAGAGCGCCGAGGCGTCACGGAACCAGTCATAGTTGATCAGACACCAGTGCAACTCGACCATCCCCGCCGCGCCACTGAAAGCCCGCTCGCCATCATAGTGCGTCATGAAATCGGCAGGACGACCGGCCTGTTGTCCTTCGAGCGGTGCATAGCCTAACCCCTCCAGCAACACCGACGCCCGCTCGACATCCTCCTGGCGAACAAGCAGGTCAATGTCGCCCATGGGCCGCGCGCCGAGATCGGGGTAGGCAAGGCCAACCAGGGCCAATCCCTTGAGCAGGAGCACGGGGATATCGTGCGCGGCAAGGACGCAGGCGATCTCGGCAAGCGCCCTGGCACGCGCCTCGTTGTGTAGACGGACGGTCCAGTAAGCCTGCATGAGACAGGCTTCGACGTCCGGCGGAAGGGAGCGATGGGCAGCGCGCAGCAGGCGATAGAGCAGGGGGGTCAGTTCCAGCCTTTTGGCCAGAGCCAGCAACGCCTCCCAATCGACCGCGCCGTCAAAGGCTGCCCAATCTCCTCCCACGGCGGCTGTCAGCAACCGCCAGGCGCCATCCACTGCGACCGGGTGTTCAGCCGCCATCGCCCGCACAGAGAGGCCGCAGGCCAGCAGCAGCCACAGCAGCGGGGACGAGCGCGCGGTCCACAGCGGCGCGTCGAAGAGGCCGTGCACGGCCACCACGACCAGCGCGGTGAACACACCCGCGCTCAGGCCCCAGGCAAACGAGCGCCGTTCGGCGCGGCGCAACGCCGAGAGGGCCGCCAGCGCACTGGCGATAAAGAGCAGCGCCAGGGCCAGCATCCCCGGCACGCCCAGGTCGACGCCCACCTGCAAGAGCAGATTGTGCGCGTGGGGAATGCGCGCCTCCGGTCCGGCCAGAAACGAGGGATAGAAAGCGTCCAGGATGACGGGGAAGGTGCCCAGGCCGATGCCGGTAAAGGGCATATCGCGCAGCATGGCAAGCGCCCGGCTCCACACCTCCAGACGGGACGTGCCGCTGCCGGTCGTGTCCAGTTGCAGGAAAAGCTCTTGCAGGGAAAGGCCCGAAAAGGCAAGAGCAACCACGGCAACGATCACGGCCAGGCCCAGCAAGGCCCATCCCAGGCGGCGGTGGAGCGCCACAATGAGCGCCAACAGGCCCGCTGCCAGGGCCAGCCAGCCCCCTCTCGATTGAGTGAGGAGAACCGTAAAAACCAGCAGCAGGCTCACCAGAGCCAACGCGATTTTCTCGACGACCTGGAAAAAGCGCCGCCCAGGATAGCGGGCAACGAGCAGGGCGAGAGCAAAGGGAACAAAAGGCGCCAGCGTGCCGGCAATGACGTTGGGGTGAAAACTGCCGCCGGGGACAGATGATTGGTCAGTGATCACCGCCGGCAGAGCGCGATAAACAGGCAGCGCGAACAACTTGGCGCGCGCCCATTCCGTGCCGACCAGCCCCAGCAGGCTGAAGGCGACGACCACGGTAAACAAGCCGCCGACCAGCCAGGCGGCCTGTCGCTCGTTCTTCACCGTGCCCACCAGCGCGTAAAAGAGCGCCACGCCATAGACAATCTGATAGAGACGGGGCCAGCTCAGGGAGAGATCGACCGAGGCCCACAGGCTCACCGGCAGCATGACCAGGAGGGCGAGCATAGCCGCGTTGACAGCTGGCAATCGCGGGACGATCCGCCCCCTGGCTGCCCAGCGGATGAGCCACAACAGGGCAATGAGAGCCAGAGCCAGCGGCGTATAGAGACCAGGCAAGAGGAACAGCGGCCCCAGCGCCGCGACGAAGAGCAATTCGCGGTCAGCGACCCAGCACAAAGCCCGCTTCAGCAACGGACGCTCCTCACCGTCCCCATCTGCTCCATCGTCCGATCCGCCTCGACGGTCGTGGCCGGCAGGTCCGGCTGGACGCGCGCCCAGTCCACGTAGGAGGCGACGACCCTGTCGAGCGGGACGGTCGGTTCCCAGCCCAGCGCCCGCAGCCGGCTGATATCGGAGAGGATGTGGCGGGTATCGCCAAAGCGGAACTTGCGCGGCACGAGCGGGTCGATGGGCTGGCCGACAGTCGCGGCGATCAGGCGGGCGTACTCCAGCACCGTCACCCGCCGCCCACCGCCGACATTGAAGACCTGGAAGTCGGCCCGCGGGTCCTCCAGCACCAGCAGGTTGGCGCGGGCCACGTCGTCCACAGAGACATAGTCGCGCAGTTGCTGGCCGTCCTCGTAGACCACCGGCGGCTGGCCGGCCAGCAGGCGGACGGTGAAGATGCGCAGGACGCCGGAGTAGGCGTTGCGGAAGGACTGGCGAGGGCCCTGGGTAATCGAGTAGCGCAGGGCGACGGTGGGAATGCCATAGCGCCGGCCCAGGGTGAGCGCATAAAGCTCCTGGGCAACTTTGGAGACGGCGTATTGATTGGCCGGGTTGACGCGCGCCTCGTCGGTCCAGAGGGGGGTCAGCGGCCCGCCGCAGCAGGGACAGCGCACGTCCCACTCGCCGCGCTCCAACTGGGCGGTGGGGCGCAGGTCGGGGTACTGGACGCCGTGCACAGCGCACTCGTACTTGCCTTCACCGTAGGCCGCCTGGGAGCTGGCAATGACTACCTTGCGCACCGGCAGGCGGCGGGCAACGATGCGCTCGTAGAGCATGGCCGTGCCGCCATCGTTGATGAAGGCAAAGGTGCTGAAATCGGGCAAATAGTCCTGGTAGGCAGCCAGGTGAAAGACCGCCTCGACGCCGTCGAGGGCGCGGTCCATTGCCGCCGGGTCGCGCACGTCGCCGTGGATGAACTCGACGTCGGGGGGAACGTAATCAGGCACGACGCCGGGGAGGTGGACGGGCGGACGCAGCGCGTCGAGCACTTTGACCGCATAGCCGCGCGCCAGCAGCAGGTCAACGGTGTGTGAACCGATGAATCCGGCGCCGCCGGTGACGAGGATTTTCATTCTATTTCGCCTCCGGGTTGACTGCCGTTCAGAGCCGTGTTACAATGAAACGAGAGGAAACTATCCATGGAACCGAAAACTCCCCTAAATCAAAGAATCGAGGTCAACCCAGACATCCTTATGGGTAAGCCGGTGATCGCTGGCACACGCATCCCGGTTTATCTGATCCTCAATCTGTTGGCCGCAGGCTACGACGAAGCGCGCATCCTCCAGGCCTATCCTGGTTTGGTTCACGAGGACATCCAGGCCGTTCTTTGGTACGCAGAACAGCGTATGCGGTATGAGGAAGTCCATTTCCTCGACCCGGCCGAGACTCTGGCATGACGCTCTCGTTTCTCGCTGACGAAAACATCTCTCCTGAATCGGCCGACCATCTTGCAGCGCTGGGGTATCCATGCCGCGCCCTGTGCCGCGATGGCCCCAGGAAACTGAGTGACCGAGAGATCGTCAGGCTTGCCAAACAGGAAGGCCACATCATCCTCACTCACGATCTCGACTTTGGACAGATCTACTACCTCGCCGAGAAAGGCCAGATAGGTGTTCTTGTCCTGCGACTGCGTCATCAAACCATAGAGGCCGTGAACGACGTCCTCCAGCGCTTTTTGCAATCCCGGGCTCTGACCGAGCAACAGCTTCGACAGAGCCTGGTGATCCTATCTGAATCAACCTATCGGGTGTATCAAGGCCCACGCGGCGAGTTCTGACCACCCTACCGTCCCCCCATCTGTGATCATCTGCGCAACCTGTGTGAGAAGCTGTACTCAACGTGCCCCGCGGCCAAAGAGGACGGCGGGGATGGTGCGCAGCAGGATTTCGAGGTCGAGCCAGAAGGACCAGTGATCAATGTATTGCAGGTCCATGCGCACCCAATCGTCAAAGTCGCGGATCTCGTTGCGTCCGCTGACCTGCCACAGGCAGGTGATGCCGGGTTTGACGCTCAGCTTGCGCCGCTGCCAGTCCTCAAAGTGAACCCACTCGCTCTGCAGGGGCGGGCGGGGGCCGACCAAACTCATGTCGCCCTTGAGCACGCTCCAGAGTTGGGGCAGCTCGTCCAGGCTGAACTTGCGCAGGACGCGCCCGATGGGCGTGACGCGCGGGTCGTTGGTCATCTTGAAGACAGGGCCCCGCATCTCGTTGTGGGCCAGCAGTTGGGCCTTGAGCCTGTCGGCGTCGCGGACCATTGTGCGGAACTTGTAGCCGGTGAAGGGCCGTCCGCCCAGGCCGACGACCGGCCAGCGGTAGAGGATGGGGCGGCCGGAGGTGAGCCAGACGGCCAGGGCGATCAGCGCCAGGAGGGGGGAGAGGAGCAGCAAGAGCAGGGCGCTGACGACGATATCGAAGAGACGCTTGAGGGCCAGTTGCCCGGCGGGACCCGCTTCCGCGTCGCTTGTCAGCGATATATCGCTATGATACAATAGAAAATAGCTCCCACAGCAAACGCGAAGGTAAGCGATGGACAAAGTCACTCGTGAGCAATTGATCGCCAGACTGAAGGAAGCATTGCCACTTTTGCTCGAGGGAAAGGCAACCGCTGCGGCATATCTCTATGGCTCATTGGCTCAGGGAACCTCGACGCCCTTCAGCGATATTGACATTGCTCTGGTGGTTTTCGACCGGGATGTGACTCCCCGGCAGCGGCTGCAATTGCAGCTCCAACTCTCTGCGGCGCTGGCGGCAATGGGCATCGCAGAGGCCGACGTCCGGATCGTGAACGACGCACCGTTACTCCTTCGCGGCCAGGTAACCAGCCAGGGCATCTTGCTCTACAGCGGGGACGAAGCGGCCCGCGTCGAGTTCGAAACGCGCACGCGGGAAGAGTATTTCGGCTTCCAGCCCTTTGCCGCCAGGTTGCGGGAGGCCTATTTCACCGATCTGCGCCAGCGAGGGCTCCATGGTCAACGAGGAAAAAGTTGAAGGTCTCCTGCGCCATCTGGAAAGATATACCGGCTACCTCCGCACCCTTGCCGACCTCGGGCGGGACGAGTTCTTGACAGATCCGATCAAGATCGGCGCGGCCAGGTACTACCTGCAGGCTTCCATCGAGTGCTGTCTCGATCTGGCCGGCCACATCATCGCCGCCAAACGGTTTCGAGCGCCGCAAGACTATGCCGACACGTTCAAGGTGCTGCAAGAAGAAGGCATCCTCCCAGACGAATTTGCCAGCCGACTGCAGCAAATGGCCCGCTTTCGCAACCTGCTCGTGCATCTCTATGCCGAAGTGGACAATGTTCAGGTCTACGAGAGCCTCGAGAGCGACCTGGATGATTTCGAGGTGTTTGTGGCCCACTTGCTGGTGTTCCTGAAGGAGCAGCCAGGGCGCTGACGAGCATCTGGATATCAGCTTACCGCGCAGCATGGCGCGCCTCCAGGAAGCGCTGCCACAGGCTATGGACAGCAGGCGGCAAGTGCAGGTCGTCCAGCAGACGGGCAACCTCATCCAGGCCCAGGGTGTGAATCTCCTCCGCCCGGCCGTGCAGCAGCACCCGGCGCAGGTAGCAGGTCCGCTGGAAGGGGTCGGAGAGATCCAGCGCATCTGTGCTCCAGACGATGTGGCGCGGGGGTGCGAAGCGGTTCATTGCTTCATTCTACCACAGACCAGGCGTGCTCTAATCGGCGGACAGCCGCTCCAGGAAACTCGCAAAATCGCTCAAGTCACGCTTCACAGCCTGGTAGCAAGCCGGCAACTGCGCCACCAGCTCCTGCAGGCGGGTTGCACGCAGGTTGAAAGTATACACGTTGCGCACAATATGTCGGAAACCCCGGTAGTCATCCAGACAGTGGCGGGTCTCCTGGCCAATCACCGCTGGGCGGACAGCAGCGACCTCAGCCGACATTTGCAGCAACAGGTCCTGATGCCAGTCGGGGCCAACCGGCACGACTCTTTCCAGAGTTCGAGCGATGTCCTCAAAGATACGCTCAACGCCCGCGTAGAATCCATGCAGGTTCAGGGCGACGCCGTCCAGGTAATCGCTATCGCCGCTACGTTGGGCTTTCTCCTGCAGCAGTTCGGCCCGGCCCACAATACGGTCCAGGTCCAGCAGCGACTGCCGTATCCGTCCAGCCAGGGCCGCATAGTCTGCGTTCATACCGTCACTCCTTCCCTCTCGATGGCGCGCAGCAAAGCAGGCGGCGCCTCCTCTGCCAACACCAAATCCACCTCAACAGCCGGGTCCAGGTCCAACAATTGGGCCACTGCGCGGTAATAGGAGCGCTCTTCCAGCCCCCAGACAGCCAGATCGACGTCCGAGCGGGAGTGGAAGAGATTCTGGCGCACCAGCGACCCAAACACCACAACGCGGCGCGCTCCAAATTGTTCGCGCAACACCGTTCCAGCCTGGCGCGCCACACTCCAGGCGCGCTCGTACATCATAGCCAGTTGGCGTTGTTCCTGCGTCCACCGCCGTCGCGCTGTCGCTTTATACGCCGCCATCTTTTCCGCAGTGATCTGCATCATCCTGCTTTACCTGCGCCACCGGCTTACCTGTTGACCCATTATACCATGCACCAGCCAACTCGCCTATTAACAGGCACTGTAATTCCACAAAGAAGGTCTCCATTTTCGCATGCCCCAGAAACTCACCCATCGGGCAGGCTATCTCTTTCTGCATCCAGACGCTCGAGCAAAGACGCAGCGCCCATTGAGGTTGGGCTGCCTGCTCGCGCTCTGGCTTCGAGCTCCTGCAACGAATCGCCGTCCGGCCTGGCCTGACGCCAATCATTCTCGATAGCTTGCAATAGCTCCATTGCCTCGCCTGGTACCTGACGGACCTGGTGCAGGATTGCCTCCAGTATGGCATCCATCTTGAACACATTGAAACGCAGACCACTGGCAAGTGCCTCAACGTACCGTTGCGCAGCCTGTTGGATCTGCCCCTGGCGCAGCGCCAGATGCCCATAGAGCAGCCACGCATCGGCGAGCAGATCCCAGAACCCGAACCGCCGCGCCAGCTCCTCCGCCTGCTGGCTGTAGCGGTACGCTTCGTCATCATCCTGGCAGGATAGTGCGATCTGGGCCAAAGCCAACAGGGCCATCCCCTGGGCCTCGAGATCCCCCGTGCGGACGCTGCTCTCCAATGCCTGTAGCCCGTACTGGCGGGCGACATCCGTCCGATCGAGCCTGGCGTACAGGGTGGCCAGGCGGACCATCGCCCGCGCAGTTCCCAATTCGTCTCCCAGTTGGCGCAACCTGCCCAGCGAATCCAGGAGCCGCTCTTCAGCCTCGTTCAGCCTGCCCGCTTTGAGCAACACAGATGCCAGGGTATAGGTACAGTAAGCGGCTCCGTGCTCGTGATGCGCTTTCAGGTGATGCCCGATCCCCTTGTTACAGAGGTCAATCGCCCGCTCGTAATTGCCGCACTCTGCCTCGAGCGTCCCCAGGCCGCTCAACATCCACCCCAGGCCGCGCTCGTCTTTCTCTTCCCTGGCGATATCGAGAGCCTGACGGTAGTACTGGAAAGCATCAAAGAGGCGGCCCTGCTTGCGATGCACGATACCTATGTTGTGCAGGCTCGAACTCTGCCCCCAACGGTCACCGCCCTCTACGGCAAGGGCATAGGCACGTTCAAGGTGTTCGAGCGCGCGTTCATAGTCAGCGATCTTGCGGTAAGCCAGGCCGATCGAACTGTGCAAGTGCCCCTGGGCGCGGAGCCACCCCTGTTGAGCGGCCTGTTGCAGTGCATCCTCGTAGCGCTCGAGCGCCTTCCTGATGTTCCCATACGCCATTTGAACATCGCCGAGGCCCCGCGTCGCCGTGGTTCTTATGACGGGGTCAAGCTCCTCACATTCGAGCACTTCAGCATATATCTTCTCTGCCAGCCGCCAATCGTTCTTCAACCAGGCGAGCCGGGCCTGATAGAGTCTCACCCAGCGTCGGTGATCCTCCCGCAGCACAAGGGCGGTTGCCTCCGAAACCAACGTCTCACACAACCCAACCTGAGACAGCCCATAGCCCTGATCGAACAGATCGCGGAAAAAGCGTACCCCCTCCTCCTCGTCGGCCCGCAAAAGATGGTAGAGACGTTCGCGCTGCAGTTCCTGCCACTCGCCGCATTGACCTCCAGAGAGCTGGCGGGCATAATAGCTGGCAGCCTGGGCGTGGAACTCGCGGTAGCGGGCGGGGGACCGCAGTTGCAGGTCATCGCCAATCAGTTCGCGCACCCGCTCGTGCAGCGCCAGACCAGCAGGGTGACGGAGGACGAACGACAGGCCGCTCAGCCGATCATATATCTCGCCGACATTCTCCAGTTTCGACATGAAACGGAGCACGTCCTCGTTGAAGTAGCGCAAAATAGAGCAAATCTCCAGCACCAGCCTCAAGTCCTGGATCAGGTCGCGCACCATCATGCGGATCAGCCGGCCGATGACGTCCTGGCGCTCAGGAGCGGCAGCAAAGTCCACCGTACCTCTCTCAATGACCAGATCAGCAGCCAGAGAGAGGGCCAGGGGCAGCCCGCCGGCAAATTCGACAATGTCATCTACCAGGCTGTCGTCCCTGATCCCTCTGAGCCAGAGGTATTGCCGCGCCTCAGCGGGCGAGAAGGAAGGCAGTTCCAGCGATTTGGTCAGCGATCTCCAGGGGTGCCAGCCTTCTGCCAACGGCTGGCGGCTGGCCAGCACAAGCAGGGCGCAGGCTTCGAGATGGGCAAAGAACGCCTCGCGCAGCCAGGTATCGAGCAGGGAGGCCATCTCGTAAGTGTCGAACATCAGAACAACTGGCCGCTTTGCAGCCTGAGCGTTGATGTCTTTGAGCAGCCGTTCTGTAAGGATCTGTTCAGGATTCAAATAAAAGTCGGCCTCTGCCCCGGGCAGGCGGTCGCGTATACTGCGCATGGCTGCCTGGATATTCTCTGTGCCAATCACCTCGACAACCGTTCCGGCAAAAGGCAAAGCCCCCGCGCCCAGCACAATGCCCTTGGCCAGCATTCTCAGGACAGAATCCGGCAGAACGCCTTCTTTGCGCAGTTGTGACTGGATCCTCAGGTACCGTTTGACCTCGGCATCATAGTTCCGGGTAGGTATGCCACACTCCCTGTCATTGAGCTGCGCACGGATGTCCTGCAGCACCTCCACGATCGTGCGCCGAACCGCGCAATCAACAAGTGCACAGGGCACCTGGCGCTCTCTACAGAGCCGTCGAAACTCGTGGAGCAGCGAGCTTTTGCCGATGCCCCCCAGCCCGGTCACGACAATGAGGCTGAAGGGCGGTTCGGCCATCTGGAGGAGGGAGGAGAAAAAGCCGACCTCGTTCTCGCGGGCAGTGAAAACGGACTCTTGTCTTCTGGCCAATAATTCGCGCTTTGTCGGCATGGTCGTTTTGCTACCGGGCGAGGGCTTGTTCTGGACGCGGGGGCTTCTGGTTGGCAGAGCCCTCAGCTTTCCCCAATCCGCGCAGCGCGTTGACGGTCAGCGCGGCGAGGAGACGGAGTCCCATTCCCAGATAGACCATCCCATTGACGAGTGGCGAGTAATCCGCGGCCATGTTCTTGCGATGGAACTGAAAGATCGCCCTGTGCCATTCGATCACCATCCGCAGCCGCCGCTTGCGGGTACTGGAACCTTTGTGGTGGATCACCACCGCTTGCGGGTTGTAGACCACTTTCCAGCCGGCGCGTTTGGCGCGGAAACACCAGTCCTCGTCCTCGCAGTAGATAAAGAAACGCTCATCCAACAGGCCGATCTGCTCCATACATTCGCGGCGGATCATCAGAAACGCCCCGATCACTGCATCCACCTCGGCCAACTGATCCTCCGGCAGATAGCCCATGTAGTAGCGGTTGAAGCGTGGGCTCTTGGGAAAGAGCGCACTGAGGCCGACGGTCTTGTAGAAGTAGATCGCCAGAGTCTTGAAGGAGCGGCGGCAGGGCTTGTCGAGGCGGCCATCCGACAGGAGCACGCGCGGCCCGACGATGCCAACCTCGGGGTGGGCGTCCATGTAGGCAAGCACAGCCTGGATCGCCCCAGCCTGCAACTCGACATCGGGGTTCAGGAGCAAGAGGTACTGACCGCGGGCCAGGCGCAGGGCGCGGTTGTTGGCAGCGGCAAAGCCCAGGTTCGCGCCGTTCTCGATCACCTGGACGTCCGGGAACTCGCGGCGGACTGCTTCCAGGCTGCCATCGGTGGAGCCATTGTCAACCAGGAACACCTCCATAGCCAGGCCCTCGGTGGTGGCAAAGAGCGAGCGCAGGGTCTGCTGGAGGCGAGCGCCGCCGTTGTAGTTGACAAGGATGATAGAGAGAGAAGGATTGCTCATAGTTGCCTTCTCTGGTATGAAAATAGGCAACGGTCTATTTTCATGCTTACTCAATACGCTCTTGTGCGAACAGCCGATCCACAACTTCCACGTCACAGATGCTGCCCACCACCAGCTTGATCCCCGGAACCAGATTGTCTGGGAACCCACCACTCAAGTCGTCCAGCACGACAACTTCGTGGTCGCGCTTCGTCAGTTCTTCAGCAACATGCGAGCCGATGAAGCCAGCACCTCCAGTCACCAGGATCTTGCTCAATTCAATGCCTCCTTGCGAAACAGAAGGAGTGATCACTCAGAACAAGGGGACAACCAACTCAATTCGTACAGAACAGAAAATTGAGGGATTCCCAAAGTACGGCTCCCAACTGCATGGAATGTTCTTGTGACAATAGGGGTCGCATGCACACAGCTCATTCCCCACTCCTCCACAACAGGTGGAGTGCCCATTCTGCGGATAATTAGGTAGTCAGGCCGAACCATCTCAACAAAATGTCCCGGATTCCCCATGTAAGGGATCGCCTCAGGCGTCACCAACCCCGCCAGATCGTACACCGTCCTGTGCGAGAAATAGCCAATAGCTCCAATATCAGCTACTGCGACCGTTGCATCAGGCGGGGTATTATCTGCTAACCACTGCCCCATCTCAATATATGCTGTCTCGAATCCGCGGGTAAACTCAACAGCGGCTGGACGTATCAGCAATCCCGTCAAAACAGCGCTGTTCAAGATGAAAAGAGAAACAAAAGACAAAAGGACAAACAAGCGAATATCCTTTCTCGGCAAAGTTCTCCAAAAGTGTCCCACACCTTCAAATGCAGCAACGGCTAACAAGGGAGAGACCAGCAATACATACCTGGCCACGATATCAACCCCCTTAAACACCTGCACGCCTATCCAGGCAACACACCATAGCACTGCAGCAAATGGGAATCTTGGCTGCGGATGCTTCTCCCTGGTAAGCCACACTTTTCCCCATCCCATCAAAAGAAACAGCAAGACAGGGACATAGGACGCCGCAAGCAACTGCAGCGTCGAGATTACAGACCCTCTTGCTGAAAGCCACCAAGCCAATGTCGTTGTGCTTTTCGCCACAGCCGTGTTTGGAATTATGGTACCAAACGAACGCCATGCATAGAACCACCAAGGCGCAACAATGATGAGGTATACCGCGCTCATATAGCTGAATACTCGGAACCGCTCTTTCGAGGGCGCTTTGAGCAAGCGATCTACCAGACAAGCAACAAACAGAAGAAAGCACTCCGGTCGTGTCAGCGTGGCAACAGCCAAGGCTATAGAAGCCCCATATCTCCATCTCTTCTGGCTCATTAAATCGGTCAGGTGCATATAGAGACTGACCATAACCAAAGAGATCGCAAGTGACGTCTCCATTCCCGAGAAAGCGAACTTGGCGAAATGCGGATCAACAGCAAGAAATAGAGCGGAACCAAGAGAAAGTGAAAAATGCCTGGTAACACAGTAGGCCAGAATAAACACGCTGAAGACAGCTGCTACTGAAAAGAACAAGCTCATCACCCTCGCTGTCCAAAAAAACTCGTGGGTGACAAGACTCAACGCCGCAATGAGCAGCACCCAAAGAGGACTAGTAGCCCCATAGGTTGGCTCTCCAGGATTGAAAGCGAAGCCTTGACCCGTAGCTACGTTCCTGGCAAACACCAGGTGAATAAAAGTATCATCGCCAGTGAAATCTGGATAGAGTGTCAGGGAAGTAATGACAGGAATCAAAGCAACAAGAAGCAACAGAACTGCCTTGCCCCCAATCTCTCGTTTAGTCAACAGTGTTCTTACCATCCCAAGCCTCCTTATACACCTGCAACGTGCGGCGAGCCGTCTCCTCCCAGGTGAACCTGGCAGCCTGCTCCAGCCCCTTCATTTGCATCACCTGGCGCAGGTCGCCGTCGCTCAGCACGCGGCGCATCGCCCTGGCCAGCGCCGCCACGTCCAGCGGGTCCACCAGCAGCCCCGCATCGCCGGCGACCTCCGGCAGCGAGGAGACGTTGGAGGTAATAACCGGAGTGCCGCAGGCCATAGCCTCCACCACCGGCAGCCCAAACCCCTCGTAGAGAGACGGATAGACAAAGACATCCGCGCCGGAAAAGAGGGGGGGAAGCTCGTCATGCGGCACCGGCCCGGTGAAGACCACTTCCCGCTCAAGCCCCAGCCGCTCTACCTCACGACGGACCTCCTCATATCCCCAGCCCTTGTTGCCGGCCAACACCAGCATGTGCGGCAGGATCGGGTCGCTGCTCTTGAGCTGTCCAAAGGCCTGGACAACGCGCACCAGGTTCTTTCGCGGCTCTAGCATCCCCACAAACAGCAGGTAGCGCTCTGGAATGCCATAGCGCTGACGGAGGGCGGCAATCCGTCCGGCGTCCTCCACGGGCCGGAAGATGCGGTCCACTCCATAGGGGACGACCACGACCTTCTCCTCAGGCACGCCGAGGATGCGCAGCAAGTCACGGCGAGTGCTCTCCGTGATGGCAATGACGCGCACGGCCCGCCGCACGGCGATGGGGATGAGCCGTTGATAATAGACCCGCTTGACCGGTATGTGCTGCCCGGCATGTGTGAACCAGGTCAGATCGTGGATCGTCACTACCGTGGGGCCGCGCCAACGCATGGGCACAATGAAAGTGGGGCAGTGCAGCAGGCTTACGCCCTCCCGCACAGCAACCCGCGGCAGGCACAGGTGCTCCCATACCACCCGGACAGACGTGTGGTCAATCACCCGGGGGCCGAACACCTTGACCGTGCGGGGCAGACCATCCTCGAAGATCGGCGCGTTCTCACGCGAGACCAACAGGCGATACTCGTTCGTCCCATCCACCCGCGGCAGGGTGTTGGCCAGGCTGCTGATATACGTTCCGATGCCTGTTTTTTTGTAGTGGGCGGCCAGGGTATCGATACCGATGCGCAAATCACCCTTTCCTTTCTTGAGCTGCCTCCAGAGGCGGCGGCCGATGATGAGCACCGATCAACCACTCGCTGTACGGCAGATAGCTGGTTGCCTTGATGATGAGATAGCTGGCAACAATTGTCGCTATGAAAACCAAGGGATAGAATAACCAGTCTGCACCTGTCAGCCCTATGCGCCTGAGCATATACACCGCAGCGAAACGGCCAAGCTCATGGATCAGATAAATACCCAGGGAAAGTACCCCCAGGTCACCGAGGGCCTGGTTCCACAGGTTAGACGTGTGGGCCATGCGCAAAGAGAGTCGGAATAGCAAGAACATCACTGGTATATAGAGAAACGGCTCCAGGATGACAGGCACAATGAGGGTGCGCTGCGGTGCATCGTAAAAGTAGCCATATCTTCTCACTCTGGCAATCCAGAACAGCGAGACCACTGCGGTGAGTGCAGCGGCGACAGCGAAAGGCCCATGAGGCCGCACTCTGCACGCCCTTGCCTGAAAGGATTCGAAAACTTGCCCCAGGTGAATGCCTGCCGCAAAGTAGAACAAATGCGAAAGAAACACGCGGTCCACCAGTATGGTCATCTTGTCCGCCGACATCACCCACCCAACCAGCGGACTATCCAGGAGGAGCAATTTCAAAACATTCCAGGAGAGCTGGCAGAGCAAGGCAATGATCAGAAAAGCCGCCACCTCCCTCTTGCGTTTGCAGAGGCGTTTGTAGTACCTTGAGATGAAAGGGTACAAAGCGTAGAACTGCACAATGATGGCGATGAACCAAAGATGGTAATAACCAGCGGCTGTGAGAAGCGAAAAAACAATCTCTCCCAGTGTCCAGCAAGTTCCCCGGAAAGCAGCCAGGAAAATGTACACCAGAGAAAAAAACAGGTATGGCGGCAAGATGGCTCGCCCCCTTTTCCTGTAGAAAGGGAGCAAGGAATCTACCTGCCCGTAGCGGCGAGAGAGAACAAAACCTGAAATCAGCACAAACAGGGGAACGGCGTAGTGGAAGAAAACATCCAGAACGATATTGACCACCACCAGAGCATTCAACCCGCCGATCCAAGCAAATTCCGCCGAAGTATGGATCACAATAACCCCCAGGATGGCGAATCCCCGCAGGAGGTCCACTTCTTCAAGCCGACCGGTCTTCTCAATAACGGACAATTCACCCCTTTCGCACACACACAAATGACCACTACCTCTGCTTGCCCGGCCGTGGACGGGTAAACCAGCTTCCCTGGGGATCGAGGCGTTTAACGACTGACGCTGGCGAACCACCCAACAGCACATAGGACTCTTCGAATGACCTGGTTACCAGCGCCCCCATGCCGACGATTGTATTGGGGGCAATGCTCACACCAGGGACAATCAGCACATGTGCTCCCACATAGGTGTTCTCACCGATCCAGATCGGCGCGGCAGCAAGCACGTTTCGACGGTAGTCCAGGCCATGAGTATAGAGGCTGGAGCCGTGGCCGGCCAGAGTAACACTGCTGCCCAGGTAGATCGGGGCATGCACATCGAAAAAATGCGGACCGATGATGTAGGAATCCTCGCCAATGTATAGAGATGGGTCCGCCTCGCGGATGTCGGCGACATGGGAGGCATGTGCCGTCATAAAGACATTCCGGTTGCCGATGAACACAGTATCACAGATTGTCATACGGGGGATGCGATGGAAGCGGTTGAAATGGCCAATGCGCACCCCGTCGCCGATCGTCACCTCGCGCGCGTCAATGAAAGAGAAGCCGATACGGACACGGCGGCCAATCCGCCAGCCGAAGAGGAGGCGGTACAGCGGGATCTTGATGGCCGACGGCAACAGAGCCAGCAGCAAAAGGAGGAAGCTTCTCATTGTACCCTCTCGGAGACGGCAGCTCCCTTGTCTGCCAACAACCGTTCATAGAGCTGCACCGTGCGGGCGATTTGCTTGTCCACGCCAAAACGTTGACGAGCCATCTCTCGCCCCGCCTCACCCCAGCGAGCGTAAGCCGGCAGATCGCGTAACATAGTCAACAGCGCCTCGGCCATCGCGGGGGGATCGCGCGGCGGCACAAGGATGGCCCCCCGATACCCATCTATCACCTCGGGGATTGGCCCCACGTTCGTGGAGACCAGCGGCAGGCCCGCTGCCATGGCCTCGACGTTGACCTTGCCGAATCCCTCCCAGTGGGTGGCGGTGGCGAAGACGTCGCTAGCCAGGAGGAGCTGCGCCACGTCGCCCCGGTGACCGGTAAAGATCAGACAGCCGTTCAGCGCCAAGCGGGCGGCCAACGATTCCAGTTCGCCGCGCAGCGGGCCATCGCCAACCACCAGGAAGCGCACCTGGGGCATCTGCCGGTGCACGATGGCCGCCGCGTACAGGAAGTCGTCCACACCCTTCTGTTCACACAACCGCCCGACGGTGCAGACCAGCGGCACATCGGCAGGCAGCCTGAACTCGCGCCGAACCCCGACCCGGTCTGCTGGATGCGCAAAGGGAGCCAGATCCACCCCGCTGTAGATGGTCGTGATCTTCCGCGGCGGGATGCGCTGCAGCCTCTGGGCGCGTTGTCGCATGTCGTCCGAAATAGCAATGATGTGATCA
>Ga0209162_1001986_pt1 | contig 18860 bp, 17 predicted proteins | sample YNPNPMetaG_FD_187121 | JGI IMG/M metagenome (GOLD analysis project Ga0209162, IMG submission 187121) | Anoxygenic and chlorotrophic microbial mat microbial communities from Yellowstone National Park, USA - YNP NP MetaG (SPAdes) (version 2) ... | reverse complement strand
TCGCCTTTCCATGTTTGTGTCCTTTCTGTGAGGGAATGGCTTGGGTCAGGTGCCCAGGGGATCCCTTGTGGTTGGCCTCAATGTCTTTTGCACAGGGTCATTCCTGGGTGGTAGCGGAGGAAATGTTGGGCTCATTATCGCGGAACCCGTATGTGTTTATGATATTCTCAATGATGGCGACATCTTCGGGGGAAATTTCAGCAAATTCAAAGCCAATGTCGTATTGGCTGGGGTCAAGATCGGGGTGACACCACTTCACATATGCCGGTAATTCGATGTGGGGTTTGTTGGAGACATCTTCAGAGAGTTCAATGCGCAGGCGCAGCGATTGACCTTCCGGGAGAGGGTCCGGGCTGAGAATCATGGCTCCTTTGGGGGTGATGTCCACCAGATTGCCGATTTGTTCCTGTTTGCTTGCATCATAGACCCGCGTGTAGTAGAGCAAATAGCGCCGCTTGATTTTGCGTTTGTCATCCATGAAGCATTCTCCTGAACTGAATCAAGTATAGGCGAAAATGTTCCCAGAATCAACACCCGAACATTGCTGACAAATCATTTTCCCAAATGCCTGGGAAGTATTGATGCCACGCCAAAGTTCAGGCGTAGAGGGTGCAGCGAGAATGCTTTTTGTGAAGTTTTCGTAACTATTCAGCCATCCACTCGAAACAGGGGTGTCACTGCGAACGAGCGCTTTTTGCGAGTGAAGCAGTCTCCCAAAGCATGGTTTTTCCTGTTCAAGACGAGATTGCTTCGGGCAGAGAACGCCCTCGCAATGACAGCCTGAATAGTTACAAGTTTTCGGTCGGTGTTTCAGCGATAGTGGAGTCAAAATTGATGGTAACTGTTCAGTCTTGCATCAAAACTGTTGGGTATGTCATTGCGAGGAGCGTTCTTTGCGACGAAGCAATCCCCAAGCGGTCAATCTGGCCTGATAAGTGGGAGATTGCTTCGCCAGAAAACGGCTCGCAATGACATGGCTGAACAGTTACAATTGATGTTTACGATTGGACAAAAAATTCTCAATTTGACCTTGTGTTTACCGCTCCCCTATCCTATAATTACCGTATCAACCCCGAGGAGAGAGTGATGAGCACCAATCAGCCGATTATCATTGCTCGTAATGTAGAAAAATGGTACGGGCATTTTCATGCCCTGAAAGGCATCAACATGGAGGTCCAGAAAGGGGAAGTCGTGGTGATCTTTGGACCTTCTGGCTCTGGCAAATCTACTTTCATTCGCTGCATCAACCGTCTGGAAGACCATCAGAAGGGACAAATCATTGTAGACGGGATTGAACTGACCAATGACATGCGCAACATCGAAAAGATCCGCATGGAGACCGGCATGGTCTTCCAGCAGTTCAATCTCTTTCCCCATCTGACCGTTTTGCAAAATATCACCCTGGCACCGATTCAGGTCCGCAAATGGCCGAAAGAACGGGCCGAAGCCAAAGCCATGGAACTGCTCAAGCGGGTGGGCATTCCTGACCAGGCGAACAAATTCCCCGCCCAACTCTCCGGCGGACAGCAGCAGCGCGTGGCGATTGCCCGCGCTCTGGCGATGGAACCCAAAATCATGCTTTTCGACGAGCCGACCTCGGCCCTTGACCCGGAGATGATCAAGGAAGTGCTGGACGTGATGGTGGAACTGGCAAAATCCGGCATGACCATGCTGGTGGTGACCCACGAGATGGGCTTTGCGCGGGCGGTTGCCGACCGGATGTATTTCTTCGACCAGGGGCAAATTGTCGAAACCGGCACGCCAGACGACATCTTCCGCAATCCCAAGTCTGACCGCACCAAACTGTTTCTTTCACAAATTCTGGAAAAATAACGCCCAAAGCAAGACGCGCAAAGAGCCGAGGCAAACGCCTTCGGCTCTTTTTTGATGGTTTGCTTGTTTAGGCGTCGAACTCGCCGATTTTTTCGCCGTTCACCCAGACGCTGTAATGCCCGGCGGGGAAACTACCCAGTGGGATGCTCGCCTCGAAGGGCTGAAGCACCTGCATGCAGATTGCCTGTGGGTCGGAGAGCGAATACGCCTCTACCAGGATGCGGTTTTCGCTGTCTGGGGCAGTTACTGAAACACGCAACTCGTGGCAGGGGGTGGGCAGATTGCCTTGCAGCACCAGGTTAATCTGCACCGGGTAACTTTCGAGCACCAGGAGTTCGGCGCTGTCCAGATAAAGATTGCCCCGGCTCAGGGACGAATCCCCCGGACGGGGAGCGTATGGCTGGATCAGGGGCGGCAGTTCTGGGGTCGGGGTCGGCGCGGGACCGGCGGGCGTGCACGCGGCCAGCAAAAAGGGGAGAAGAAAAAGGATGCGTTTCATGCCCTGCAGGACGTTTCGGCGGCCCCAAAAGTTCCCTGCGGTTATCCTTTCACCACAGCCACCGGGCGCAGGCGCGCCACTTTGCGGGCGATGCCCGCCGCGCAGACGGTTTCTACCACGGCGTCCACGTTTTTGTAGGCCTGCGGCGCTTCCTCTGCCAGGCCCGACATGCTGCCGGCGCGCACATGAATCCCGCGGCTTTCCATCTCGCGGCGCAGTTCTTCGCCGCGTACGTCGTGCTTGGCTTTGGCACGGCTCATCATGCGCCCCGCTCCGTGACAGGAGGATCCGAACGAGCGCAGCATCGAAGTCTCGGTACCGGCCAGCACCCACGAGGCCGTGCCCATCGAACCCGGCACGAGGACCGGCTGACCGGTTTGCCGGTACTCCGGCGGCAGGTCCGGGTGACCCGGCCCGAAGGCGCGCGTCGCCCCCTTGCGGTGGACGCAGACCTTGAGCCGCCGCCCGTCCACTTCATGCGTTTCCACTTTGCCGATGTTGTGACAGATGTCGTACACCTGTGTCAATTGCCAGCCTTTTTCCTTGCCAGCAAAGGTTTCCTCGAAGGCGCGGCGGATAGAATGGGCCAGAATCTGGCGGTTGGCAAAAGCGAAGTTGGCGGCGGCGCGCATCGCGCCGAGATAGGCCTGTCCCTCCGGGCTATCCATCGGCGCGCAGACCAGTTCCCGGTCGGGCAGTTGGATGCCGTAGCGCCGCACTGCACCCTGGAATTCCTGCACGTAGTCGGTGCAGACCTGGTGACCGAGGCCGCGCGATCCACAGTGGATTTGTACCACCAGGCATCCTTCGCGCAGGCCAAAGGTGCTGGCTGTTTGCGGGTCGAAAATTTCCTCCACCACGTCCACCTCGACGAAATGGTTGCCCGCGCCCACCGAGCCGATTTGCTCGCGGCCGCGCTGTTTGGCACGCTCGCTGACCTTTTCTGGCCTGGCGCCGTCGAGACAGCCGCCCTCCTCGGTGTGCGCCAGGTCGGTTTCGGTGGCATAGCCGTTCTTGAGCGCCCAACGCGCCCCTTCGCGCATGACCCGCTCCAGTTCCGGCACGCCCACGCGCACCATGCCCTCCCGTCCTACGCCGGAGGGGCAATACTGATTGATGAGTGTGGCGAGGGTGTCCATGTACGGGGCGGCGGCTTCGGCTTCGATGGACGAGGCCAGCAGGCGGACGCCGCAGTTGATGTCGTATCCGACCCCGCCCGGCGAAATGACTCCCTGGGGGAATTCGGTCGCCGCCACTCCGCCGATGGGGAAGCCGTAGCCCTGATGCATGTCGGGCATGACCACCACATGGCCCACCAGGCCGGGCAGGGTGGCCGTATTGACGGCCTGTTCCAGCGATTTGTCATCTGCCACCTGCTCGAGCAGGTCGCGGGTGGCAAAGAGACGCACCGGCACGCGCATATCGGCGCGGAAACTGCGTGGGATTTCCCACTCATGCTCGGAGATTCGGGTGAGGTTCTGGATGGTGATCATGGTTCCTCCAAATAGAGAGGTAGAGAACAGAGAGTAGAGAGTAGAGAACAGCGAGTAGAGAGTAGAGAGTAGTGGAGAGCAGTCGCTTTTCACTTTTCACTTTTCTCTTTTCTCTTTTCTCTTTTCACTTTTCTCTTTTTTCTCTTCTCTGCTCTCTACACATCAAACACAATTTCTACTTCGTAGCCGCGCGCGGTTGGACGGATGCGCAGGTTGTGGTAGGTGACGGCTTTGATGATTTTGGTTGCAGAAAGCAGCGGGGCGCCGTCCATGTGGACGTTCAGTTGCCATTCTTCGCTGTTTTCGCTGAGTTTGACCTGGAAATCAGTAAAGATCAGCCCTTCCTGCTCGGCGGCGAAGACCAGTTCCGAAAGGAAGGCGACCAGCAGCGCCTCGGGGTCGGGTGCAGACAGGTGCAGCGTGCGCCTCGTCCCTGGACCTGCCGCCGGCCGCGCCTGCATCAGCGCGTTCATCCCCCGCGCTGCTTCGACGAACAGCGACGGCAGGTCATCTGCCCAGACGCGCAGGCACCAGTCGGCAGTGTGGAACAGTTCTTCGTAGGGCATGATTCTATTTTACATAATTCTGCCACGAATGACATGAATTTCACGAATTGGGCCGGTTACTCATTCTGACACGAATGACGCGAATGTCACGAAGTTAGCCCCTGTCTTTCTTTGTGAAATGCGTAGCCGAGGCTCTCTCTTATTCCGGGATGACCTGCCCTCAGGCGAACAAACTGTCTTTCTCGGCGCGGCGGAAGTAGGCGCGGTAGGCGTTGGTTTCCTGGAGCAGCCCCTGCACCTCGCGCCACACTCGCTGGGCCTCGGCAGCATTTTCCTCGTTTGGCCCCCCTTCGCTCAGCCAGAGTTGACCGTTTTCTTCACGCTCTAACAAGATTTTCCCCTTTTTCACCAGCCACATCAACCCGCGCTGGACGGTGCGCACCCGCTGCCCGGTCGCGGCGGCAAGTTCCTCCCAGGAGGTTTGTCCCGCGCGGCGCCGGATGACAAATTTCAGCAGTCCGGCCAGGCGGGTGATGAATTCCTCCGCCGATTGCTCCGGCGGGTGGGCAGCAATCAGCGAGATGACCTGCGGGCGCACTGTTTCGATGGCACTTCGCAATTCCTCCGGCGAGGGCGGAATGGACCAGATGACCAGATGCCGGGCGCGTTCCAGCGAGCGGCGGTCCACCCCGCCGAGGCGTTCCTTCTCTTCCCCCTCGATCCACGCCAGGGTGGAATCTTCCGCTTTGAGACGTTCAAGCAGGGCAAGCGGGTCGGGTGCGGCGCGGTAATCCACCACCTCGAAGGGACGGGGTTTGACCTCTACCGTTTCCGTTTCGGCGCTTCGCATGGCGACGAACTCCAACTGGACCTCCGGCTTGCCGCGCCAGTTGGCGGCGCGCACGGTATAGGCCAGGTCGAAAATTCCGGCGGGGAGGTCTTCTGCGCCGCTGTCCCACCACAGCACTTCGCGCTGGATCCCTTGTTCGTCAGCGAGAATGAGTTTGCGATGCTCTTTGTTGCGTCCCAGCGAGATGGCGTTTTCGAGGTGCAGGTTGCGGCTGGCAAAGACCGGGCGGGGGTTGCCTGGGCCGAATGGCGCCAGCGATTCGAGCGCCGCGGCCAGGTCTTCGGTCAACCCGGAAAATGGCAGCCAGGCTTCAATTTCGAGCGTCGGCTCCTGCGGCGCGCCCATCATCTTTTCGACCGTTGCCGCCAGCCGCCTGGAGAAAGCGGGCAGGTTTTCAGGCAGGAGGGAAAGGCCAGCGGCCATCGGATGCCCGCCGAAGCGTAGCAGAAGGTCGGCCTGCGCGGCGATGGCTTCGGTGATGTGCAGACCCTCCACCGACCGCGCCGACCCGCTGACTGGTTCCCCGGGGGGCATGGTCAGGACGATGGCGGGTTTGCCGTACCGTTCCACCAGCCGGGCGGCGACAATCCCCACCACACCCCCTGGCCAGGACGGATGACCGACGATGATGACCGGCGCGGCCAGCAGGGACGGGTTGGCGCGCAATTGCGCTTCGGCGGCCTGCGTGACCTGGTCGGTGAGCAGTTGGCGCTGGGCGTTGTAATTTTCCAGTTGGGCTGCCAGGACGCGGGCGCGCACGGGGTCGCGCGTGGTCAGGAATTCGACAGCCGGGTTGGCGTCGCCGAGCCGTCCGAGGGAGTTTAGCCGAGGGGCGAGGACGAAGCTGATGTGCGCCTCGTTCATTGCCGCCGGGTCGAGTTCGGCCAGTTCGAAGGTGGCCTGCAGGCCGAGGCGCGAGGTGGCGCGCAGGGCGGCCAGGCCGGTTTGAACGAGGTAGCGCGTTTCGCCGGTCAGCAGCGCCAGGTCGGCAACCAGGCCCAGGGCAACGAGGTCGAGCAGGGCGTTCGGTTGGAGGTTGCAGGGATGCGCTGCGAGCAGGGCTTCGGCCAGTTTGAAGGCCGCGCCGACGCCCGCCAGAGTGGCGAGGGGATGGTCAGGAGGAAGCAATTTGGGGTTGACCACTGCGTGGGCGGCAGGCAGGTAGGGCGGCAGGTCGTGATGGTCGGTGATGATGACGTCCACGCCGCGGCCGCGGGCGTAGTCCACCGCTTCGTGGTCACGGATGCCGGTATCGCAGGTGAGCAGGAGGCGCGCCCCAGCCTCGATTTCGGCCTGGAGACCGGCCAGGTTGAGGCCGTGTCCCTCCCGGCTGCGGATGGGGATGTGGTAGGTCACGTCGGCGTTCAGGGTGCGCAGGGTCTCGACGAGGACGGCGGTGGCGGTCTGCCCGTCCACGTCGAAGTCGCCCCAGACGCAAATCCGCTCGCCGCGGCGGAGGGCGGACGAGAGACGTTCCACGGCAGCCGAGAGGCCCGGCAGCGCGGTGGCAGGCGTCGGGTTGTAGCGGGACGGGTCGAGGAAGGCGCGGGCGGCGTGGGGGGAGGAAATTCCCCGCCGGGCGAGAATCTGCGCCACGAGCGGGGGAAGTTCGGGCAGGTCGGGAATGGGAAGAGACGGCGCGTCGGTCCAGCGCATGGTCACAGGGCGATTTCCTGAATCTGCTCGAAGTTGATTTCGGGTTCGCTCAGTTCGGTTTCGAGTTCGTCGCCCTGACCGGCAACGATGCCGCGCTCGCAGTAGGAGCGGTAGGCGCAGTAGGAACAGCGGGCCTCTTCTTCGGTCTTGGGGAAGTTGCTGGCGGCGGAGATTTCGGCGACAAGTTTTTCGAGGGCGGCCCAGTCACGCTCGTACTGGGCGGAGGTGTAGGGGAAGCGCGCCGGCTCGGCGGGGTAGTTGGCGTACCAGTAAGTCATCTCGATTTGCTCTGGGGAGATGGGCGCGCCGCTGTTCAGGTGCGCCCCGGCGCGGACAAGCAGGGCGCGGTAGACGCGCGTTTGCAGGCGGGCGGCCATGTGTTCGTTGCTCGGACGTCTGGCGTAGGTCTTCCAGTCGTAGATGAGCGCCTGTTTGCCGGGCTGGATGGCGACCAGGTCGTATTTGGCGAGCAGGCGGTGCGCGCCGATGGGAGCCATCAGCACCAGTTCGGTGTATTTCGTGTAATCATCAAGAGTTGGCCGGTGGGTAAGGTAATTATCCCACCAGCGGCGCAGGTCGGGGGTGGAGGCGAGGGGAGTCAGTTTTTTGAGCGGGATGCCCAGCAGATGCTGCTGGACCAGGCGGTGGAAGAGTTGCCCCTCCTGCTGGCGGCGTTCGTTTTCCAGCACCGGTTCGCTCTCGACCGCTGGCCATTGCAACTGCCGCAGGTAGCGCAATTCGAAGCGCCGCGGGCAGTCGAGGTAGTCCTGGAGGGAGGATTGGGAGAAGGTGAAGAGGAGGGGGAGCATTATGTTTCCTACACAATTTCTTCAACTTCGGCGTACAACAGTGGCAAAGCATTTTGCCTTAAGCGGAACTTTGTCCCGTGATTGTGACTGGTGCGGGCGTCAAAGTCTATCAGCAGGTTTCCTTCGGCAATTGCTGTAATCAATCGTTCGAGGTCGAACTTGCGCAAAATCAACACCCGCGTGTAGTGGAAAAATTCTTTGTCTTCCTCTTTCTTTACCTCGGCCTCGACATAGAAAGTATTGAGAAGTTTTGTTCCAGCCTTGTGATACAGATCGTCAAATCCCCAATAAGGTTGTGGATTCAACTCGTCCAGACCGGCTCGTTTTTCGACAGTTTCCAACCACTTTGCATGTTTTGGATCTACAGCCTTTGCATCGAAAGAAACCAGCACTCTTTGATTCCCTCTGTCAATCACTACTTTAAAGCCCCGGTCACTATGCTGAAGACCGTGGATAGTCTGGCGAAAACTCATTTCATCGGACGGATATTTTATTCCAGCAAGTTGATGCGGCCAGCCGTATTTGGGCAAGAGCATATTTGGCACGAGTTTTAATGCCCGCGGAGATGGCTCCATGTGAAAGAGGGTGAGGAGAGAAGTGGTGTTTGCGCGTTGACATTTTAGTTCCCACTCAGAGGTATTCGGAATGGGAAGGTTATTTTCTTGAATGCCCAGCAGGTCTTCAAGCGTATTACCAATACCGCCTACATTGCCAGGTCTGGCGTTTGGAATCCAGCCACGTTCTTTGATTTCCTTAAGGGCCTCAATTAAGTCTTGCTTGGTGTAGATTTTCATGAGGGCTTCCAGAAGTCAAGCAAATACTCGAACGTTGTTCCCATGGTGATGTAATTACTGGGGTAACCAAAAATACCAATTTTGTTGACGATGTTTGTTCGATCCCAAATGATTGTGTTTCTTAACTCGTAGCCGCGTTGCCGCAATTCGTTGATAAGGGCCACGTGAATAGTGATGCGTTCGTTTTCCCACCACATATCTGGCACGTTGATGACACAGTGACCTTTGGGACGCAAAAGAGGAAGCAATCTTTCAAAAATGTCTCCCATGGCCTGTGTATATTCCTCTAACTCCATGGTACCCAAGTCGCGAGGGTCTTGAGAGTATTGTTCTACCTTGTGGAGTTGTTCGTTCTTCCGCTCTCTTCGGGATTTGTTTTTGCGTTTGCGGTTGAGCAAATTTGCGTAAGGGGGAGAGGTCCAGATTAAACTGACCGTTTCAGGATGCAAGTATTCGGAGATGTTCAGGGCATCATCTTGAATTGCGATTTGTTGAGCCTGATTGAACAAATTGTTGCTTGCCAGACGACTGACGCATAAATCAATGTATTTTTCTTGAAGATCAAAGCCGACAGCGTTGCGGTTCAGATCCTGCGCGGCGAGAAGCGTTGTTCCGCTTCCGACGAATGGATCGAGCACCAGTTCGCCTTCATGTGTGAACAGACTGATTACTTTTTTCGCCAGGGAGAGGGGAAATGTTGCCGGATGTAAATTCTTGTCGCGAATATCTCGGCTCTCGTAGAAGAATTGCCATACCCCTATTTGACATTTGAGCCATTCTTTTGCAGATAAGCAGTTGAGGTGGTTGGGAGGGCAAGAACAAGTCCGCTGCCAGCCAATCGGGATTTTGGTCTGGTACATCGGGCTGCTTTGTTTTATAGCGCGGGGCAATGTGAATTCTTCTTGACTCGGGAAATACATTTTGCTTTTCCTGCTTCGATATCTTGTTTGCTTAAGATGTTCGAGAAAATTGTATCATGTTTCATCGGACAATGTTTTACATGACGGCTTAATGACAATCCTCACTGGATTCGTTCTCGCTCGCGTGCTATAGTGTAAATGCCTTGACCTCTTACAGTTGGGCAAAATAATTGTTTGAAAGATGAGCCCTGTTGCAAGAAAGTGAACACGCTCTCTTTTACGCCCTTCTCGAAATAGCGCACTTTAATGACCTGACTGCAAAAGAATAATCACGAGGGCACAAAGTACATGGCGAGGGAAGTAAAAGGATTTTTTGCATTCTGTGACTACTTTGACAATGTCATCTTTTCGTATAGTTGTCATTGCGAGGAGCGTTTTTTGCGACGAAGCAATCCCCTCGCAAACCAGGAGACTGCTTCGCTTTGCTCGCAGTGACAAAATGCGTAGAGTTTATAGAACAAGAGTTTAACTTGACATTGTCAAACTACTCAGTTTCGCGTCAAAACTGTTGTGCATGTCTAGCCTGATCAACAGGAGATTGGTTTGCCAAAAAAACGGCTTGCAATTCCTTCCTGGCTTGTGAGTTTGCGGGCTTTTGCAGGATAGTCCAGGATTAGAGTTTTGAAAAGTGCAGAGCAAACCCGATCAAAGGGGATTTTGCTTATGGTAAACTGAATTTGAAACAGTATAATAGAGTGAGTCTCCTGCAAAAAGGTGAAAATCGAACCACAAAGACACGGAGACACGAGTAAGTAAATGAAAGGAAACTTTGTGACTCCGTGTCTTCGTGGTGAAACTTCAGGGTTTTTGCAGTGGAGTCATAGAGTTGTATGCAGAAGTTTTCAGATGGTCGGGTCGTCAGTTTTATGGATATTGGCACCAACTCGGTGCGTTTATTGATTGTGCGTATTGCTCCCAATCATTCATATACAACTTTAACCCAGCAAAAAGAAGTGGTACGTCTTGGGGAAAATGAATTTGCAGACCAGTATTTACAACCTGAAGCAATGGAGCGCGCTGTTCTTGTATGCAATAAATTTGCTGAGTTGTCGCGTTCCTATGGCGCTCAAGAAATTATTGTGGTCGCTACCTCTGCTGTGCGAGATGCAAAGAATCAAAAAGAATTTTTGCGTCGCTTGAAGCAGGAGGCCGATATTGATGTGAATGTGATTTCAGGGCGTGAAGAGGCACGTTTGATTTATCTCGGTATTGCCAGCGCCGTTCATCTTGATAATAAGCAGGCCGTTTTTATCGACATTGGCGGCGGCAGCACTGAGTTAATTGTGGGAGGAGAAAAACAGTATCAGTTCCTTGGGTCTCTTAAACTTGGCGCCGTGCGTCTCAATACTCTCTTTTTTCTCCCTGATGAGAGTGGGCCTGTCACGGTGGAGCGCTATGCAGTTTTGCAACGCTATATTCGTAACGCATCGGTGCGCGTGCTTCAGGAAATTCAAAAGTATGAGTGGGATATTGCTTTTGGTAGTTCGGGAACCATTGAAAACTTGACCGATATTGCGGCGCGAGTGCTTCATAATCGCATTCGTCAACGGGATGACTTTCTCACTTATTCTGATCTCCAGCAAGTTATTAAAATACTATGCGACTGCACATTAGAGGAACGCCGCAAGTTGCCCGGAATCAATCCTGAGCGTGCTGACATTATTATTGCAGGCGCAGCCATCCTCGATACGCTGATGCAGGATTTAAAAATCAAACAGATACGGGTATTGAGTGAGCGCGGCTTGCGCGAAGGAATGCTTGTGGACTATTTATCGCGCAGTGAGCACGCTCAACTATTTCAGGAATTTTCTGTGCGCGAGCGCAGTATCTTGCAATTGGGGCGTGCTTGTGGCTTTGATGAAACTCATGCATCGCAAGTTGCTCATCTGGCACTTGAACTATTTGATGGCACCAGAAAAATAGGGCTACATACCTTTACCGACCGCGAGCGTGAACTGCTTAAGTATTCTGCGCTTTTGCATGACATCGGTTCTTTTCTTTCTTACGATAATCATCACCTACATACGTACTATCTCATCCGCCATGCTGAGTTGTTGGGGTTTGACCAGAGAGAAATTGGCTTAATGGCGCTGATCGCGCTTTTTCATCGTAAAGCCAAACCGAACAAAAGCAACGAGGAGTATGCTTCTCTGTCCAAATCTGACCGGAAACTTGTGCGGGTATTGAGTGCAATTTTGCGTGTTGCCGAGAGTCTGGATCGCAGTCACAAGGGAATCATCCAGCATGCTGTATTCCGTTCTGGGAAGGACTCGCTCCGCCTCGAGTTACAAGTAACTGGAGATTGCCAGTTGGAATTGTGGGGTCTGGAAGATCGAATGGCAACTTTTGAAGCGGTGTTTAAACGCCCAGTTCAAATTCAAATTCAAAAAGTAGAGAATAAGGTGAGGCGCTAAAGATGGGCTGAGGATGATTTCAGGTTGGGTGAATTACAACTCGGCCAGTAGAGCAAACAGTCGCTTCTTGAAGTTGCGATCCCGGATCGGTGCCCAGATTTGCGGGAATGTTTGAATAAGCGTTTCGATTTCCGATTGACGTACAGCCAGGTAAGCAGCCACTCCTGGCGCTACGATGAGTGTGGGCGGCTGTTGTGAAAGTTTGGATGGCGTGTGATGCCACTCTCCCCACGTCAAAAAATCGCGCAGGTGGCCACAGGCTACCACAGCATCTTGCAAGTTTCCCAGGTGGTCTTGCAATTGTTTGATCGGGTCAAGCAGCAGTTTTACACTGGGCGATAAAACTACCTCAAAAAATTCGAGCGTATAGCGTAAGCCTTTCGAGGCGATCCGCAGTTGATGTAATAATGCAAGTGGTACATCGGGGGCTAAAACTGCTTCGTCGTATGCCTGCACCATTGCCCAGGAACGTAACAGGATAATTGGCAAAACATCACGGACACGTTGCGGGGAGGGAACATCACTCCTCGCTTCAGGCTTTTTAGTGCCTGCGCCAGGGGTGTTCAGGAACTCACTAAATGTGTGTTTGAATTGATTGTATATGTCGCTATCCAGCCATGCGATTAATTCGCTACGGGCTCGCTGATATTCGGTTTGCCATGCTGCAAGTAATACGTCTAATTCTGTTTTGCGTTCGTCAGGCAAAGTAGCGAGATAATGCTGAGTTTTTGAGTGGAACACGTCTAAGTCCCGCACAGCGCCGAGCAGACGTGCAGTACGCCGCAACATTTTGGCAAATGGATTGAAGTCATCGGGGTCCAGGAATTCATCAAAAATCCGAAGTGCAGCCCGCATCCGTCTCGTGGCGACGCGCATATCATGGACTTCTTCTATGTCCTTACCTTCTCGAGCCCCTGTTTCGTGAGAGAGCATCCGTTCCCAGTGTAAAAGCAATGTTTTACGTGCTGCTTCTGCAATGGTATCGCTGGAACGAATTTTGGAGAGCCGCCGGCGTTTGGGTGGAGCAGCGCTTACGTTCTCCAACCAGGCGAGGGCGCGCTCAAATTTCGATTGGGTTGCCGGCGCGAGATTCCACGTTGTTTGCACAAGTGCCGTCAGATGTTCTAACTCTTCCTTTGTCCCTGCAGGCTTGAGTTCAATTTCTAATTCTGCAAATTTTATCATTCGATTCCCAACATGGAGACGTACCTCGTCAACACTCCATTCAGCGATAGGCGTGTCGCCTTTCAGTACTTCGCGCGTGGTGCGAGTTTGATACAGTTGAAATAAGGTTTGTAATGGCCGATCGCCGATCATTTGTAGGACCAGGGTGCGTACAGGGCTATCTGGCCATTCTGAGATGGGGCTATCCTTTTGCAGGATGATTTCGAATTCCTGGCGCGCGTGAATCGCCGTAGAAGTGGATTGAATCTCCTTGGCTGTAAGAAGCAATCGGCTGCTACGCCCGATGCGTCTTTTGCGGCAGACATACCCGCTAGCAAGCAAATGACGATCAGACGTATCGAGGTAGGTGTCGCGTAAGCGGATCAGCCTGGCAGTAGATAGGGTCAGACTGCCTATGGATTCGACGTCCTTCAACTTTTGCAGTGCTGTTTTGTCGGTCAGCGCAAATTTTGCTTCAACTTCCATTCCTTCCTCCGTGGAGTAACAACCTGGGAGGCACAAGTGCCAGTAGTTCCCCTTTGAGCGATTCTTTAGAGAATTCCACAAGGGCGAGTCCGCCTTTTTTACAGACAATTTGCCCCCCACCAATGAGAGCGCTTATTGTGTTGCTAAAATCTGGTTCGTGGCCCACCACCATTAATGTCTCTACGTTGGGGTGATCGAGCAAAATCGAGCCGAGTTTTTTCAAATCAAAACCAGGCGCAAGCCGTGCATCTTCGAGTAACTGGACATTTAATTTTTCGGCAACAATTTCTGCAGTTTGTTTTGCCCGGACAAGCGGGCTGGTTAGGATTAACTCAATTTCCAATTGAGACTCAGCAAGCACTCCAGCAATGTGCTTCATCTTTTCAATGCCTTCTTCGGTAAGTGGGCGCCGGGTGTCGTCTTGTTCCCACGTGCTTCGTTCAAAGGCAATTCCATGACGCAAAAAATACAGTTTCATTGGTTCCATTTCCTTTCAAAAATCAATTTTCGGCTATTGTGCGGCGTAGCAACATGGCTTGACTATCTATTACAGGGCTACCCTCTTGGGGCGTCAGGCGCTTGTAACTTCCATCAGGCAGCATCAGCCGGGCGCGATAATTATCCGCAAGATATGTAGCCAGAATTTGATCACGAATCTCACGGATCAGACGTGCATCTCGTATCGGAAATAGAACTTCCACGCGCCGATCCAGGTTGCGCGGCATTAAGTCTGCACTCCCTAAATAGATTTTTTCTTCCCCACCGTTGTAAAAGTAGAAAATGCGGCTATGTTCCAAAAAAGGACCGACGATACTGGTAACGCGAATGTTTTCTGATAGGCCATCTACCCCTGGCCGAAGACAGCACATACCCCGTACAAGTAAATCTACCTTTACTCCCGCCTGTGATGCTTCATAAAGCAATCGGATCATCCGCTCATCAACTAGAGCGTTCACTTTGAAAATCAGATGCGCAGGTTCACCGCGCTTCTTTTTTTCAATTTCCTCTCGGATCAGTTCTTCTAATCTCTGGCGCAGGTTAATGGGCGCAACTAAAATTTTGCGATAGTCCCTTTTTTCAGAATAACCAGTCAAGTAGTTGAACAAATCCGTGACATCAGCGCTAAGATCCTCATCACAAGTCAGAAGACCCAGGTCTGTATATACGTGAGCAGTGGTTGTATTGTAGTTCCCTGTAGCAAGGTGCAAGTAACGCCGGAGTCGCCCTTCTTCCCGGCGTACGACAAGTGCCAGCTTCGCATGCGTTTTTAGACCCAACAATCCATAGACAACGTGAACACCCTCCCGTTCCAGTGTTCGGGCCCATTCAATGTTGCTTTCTTCATCAAAGCGCGCTTTTAACTCGACGAGAACTGCAACTTGCTTGCCATTTCGAGCGGCCTGGAGCAAGGCTTCGACAATTGGGGAGTTGCGTCCTACGCGATACAGCGTTTGTTTGATTGCCAGCACATCCGGGTCGTTCGCTGCGGCTTGCAAGAAGTTAACCACAGGGGAAAATGAATCGTAGGGATGGTGTAATAAAATGTCCTGGCGACAAATTGCTGCAAAAACATTTTCTGTTTCCTTGAAGATGCTTGGGGTGTGAGGCAAAAAAGGCGGATATTTCAAATCATGCCGTTCTAATGAATACAATTGCATCAAATCACTCAAACCAAGAGGGGGGTCCACCGTATAAATATCTTCAGGTTCTAACTCAAGGTTATTTGCCAGAATATCAAGAGTTTCTTTGGGCATGCTGGGGTCAATCGTTAGACGGACAACAGAGCCAAAGCGACGTTCGCGAATACTGTGCTCAATAGTTTCAAGCAAATCTTCTGCTTCAAGTTCTTGAATCACGATGTCGGCGTCGCGTGTCACCCGAAAAGGATGCGCTGCAATAATTTCCATGCCCGGGAAAAGACGATCGAGGTGCCTTGCAATCAGTTGTTCAATCCACACAAAATAATGTAAATTTGGTGGTTCTTCTTCTTTAAGCCGTGTGTTTTTTGGGGGAGGTATGGGAACCAACCGCGGCAGTGTACTTGGGATTTTGACGCGCGCAAAACGCTTTTGCCCTCTCGGGTCCCGTATAGTTACTGCTAGATTTGAACTCATGTTCGAGATGTGGGGGAACGGGCGACCGGGGTCGTAGGCCATCGGCGTTATGACCGGGAAAATGTTTTCGTCGAAGTAACGGCTCGCCTCGGCTCTCTGGTGCTCATCGAGTTCGTCGTAATTGAGCAAATAAATGCCCTGCGCCTCAAGCAGGACAAGAATTTGACTCAGACAGACCCGCGCGTCTTGCATCAGTTCAAGCGCTTCTTTGTGAATCAGGTTGAGTTGTTGTACGGGGGTAAGCCCATCTGGCGATACTTCCCAAACGTTTGCCGCGATCTGTTGCTTGATGCCGGCCACCCGAATCATGAAAAATTCGGCTAAGTTAGAGGCCACAATCGCAAGAAACTTGACCCGCTCGAGCAAGGGATTCTTTTCGTCCTGTGCTTCTTCCAATACACGCCGGAAAAAAGCCAGGAGGGACAATTCCCGGTTCAGAAAAATTCGCGCATCTACTGCAGATGGGTCTGGCCTCGAAAAACTTTGCGGTGAAGGAGAAATATGCTTATGATTGGTCACAGGGCCTCCCTAATACAACATCAGGTAAAACCTTTACAAAAAAAGCACTGAAGTAAGAAGCGCCTCTTGCCAAGACGTTTCACGCCACACGCGCATTAAGAGCATTTTTTCCTAAAAGCATAACATAAAATCAAAAACTTTACATTAATCATTTCCGAACTGCGTCAGGCGGCGCGCCGCGAGGCGGTCGTCCACCTGGAAGATTTGCTCCTGCGGCGCGTGCGGCTGGGTCTGCTCATCCCCAACGGCGGCCTCGACCAGATGACGCGCATCCGCGCCCTGGTCCAGCCCGAACTCGGCTGGGACGATGCGCGCTGGCAGGCCGAAGAAACATCCTACGCCGCCCTGTGGCGCACTGCCTATCGTTTGGGATAAAATCAGCCATAGAACACGGATAAACGTGGATAAAAATCTGTGTCCATCTGTGTTTCTCTGTGGCAAAAAAGGAGCCTCTCATGCCCGAAAACCTGCTCGCCATTGACCACGGTACCCAATCTGTCCGCGCCCTCGTCTTCGACCCGCGCGGGAATCTGCTGTACAAGTCACGCGTCCCGATTGAGCCGTATTACTCCACCGCGCCTGGCCTGGCCGAGCAGGACCCCGAAGTTTTCTGGAACGCGGTCTGCCAGGCCTGTCAGGGGCTGTGGGCGCAGGGCGTGGACAAGTCCTCGCTGGCGGCGGTCAGCCTGACGACCCAGCGCAGCACCGTCCTCAACCTGGACAAAAACGGCAAACCGCTGCGTCCGGCCATCGTCTGGCTCGACCAGCGCTGCACGGAAGGTGTGAAGCCGGTCGGCGGGTTGTGGGGGCTGGCGTTCAAACTGGCCGGGGCTTCGGAGACGGTCGCCTACCTGCAAGCCGAGGCGGAGGCCAACTGGCTGCAAAAACATCAGCCGCAGGTCTGGGCGGCGACGCACAAATACGTGCTGCTCTCCGGCTACCTGACCTACCGTCTGACCGGCCGCTTCGTCGACTCGGTCGGTTGTCAGGTAGGGTACATTCCTTTTGACTACAAAAAGCAGGATTGGGAGGCCTCCTGGGGCTGGAAGTGGCAGGCCGTGCCGATGGACAAGGCGCTCCTGCCGGACCTCGTGCCGGTGGCCTCTCCCCTGGGCGTTATCACAGCGGAGGCGGCCGCGGCTACCGGTCTGCCCGCCGGACTGCCGCTCATTGCCGCCGCGGCGGACAAAGCCACCGAGGTACTTGGGGCGGGCTGCCTGGAGCCGCACATTGCCTGCCTGAGTTACGGGACGACTGCCACCATCAACACCACCCACCGGAAGTACATCGAGGTCATCCCGCTCATCCCGCCCTATCCGGCGGCGGCGCCGGGGTATTACAGTTTCGAGATTCAGATTTACCGCGGCTATTGGATGGTGACCTGGTTCAAGCAGGAATTCGGCTTGCGTGAACAACGCCTGGCGGCGGAGCGCGGCGTGGAGCCGGAGGTCTTGTTCGACGATCTGGTGCGCGCCGTCCCACCCGGATCGGAGGGGCTGGTGCTGCAGCCCTACTGGTCGCCGGGGTTGCGTTTACCGGGCCCGGAAGCGCGCGGTGCGGTCATCGGCTTCAGTGACGTGCATACCCGCGCCCATCTCTACCGTGCCATCCTGGAGGGGCTGGCCTATGCCTTGCGGGAGGGCGCCGAGCGCACCGAAAAGCGGGCACGGGTGAAAATCCGCGAGTTGCGCGTGGCGGGCGGGGGGAGTCAGTCCGAGGCGGCGTTACAGTTGACGGCAGACGTGTTCGGCCTGCCGGCCTCCCGTCCGCACGTGTACGAGGCCTCGGGCCTGGGCGCGGCCATTGACGCCGCGGTCGGCGCGGGCGTGCATCCCGACTTCCCGACCGCCATCCGCGAGATGACCCGCGTCCGCGACACCTTCGAGCCAGACGCGAAAACGCACGCCCGTTACGACGAGTTGTATCATGGCGTGTATCGGCAGATGTATAAACGCCTGCAGCCTTTGTATGAGGCGATGAAGAAAGTGTAGGTCACGCTTAAAGCGTGACCTACAGTATAATTCCGGCATGAATTTTCGCCGCTACTACATCCCCGGCTCGGCGGTCTTCATCACACAGGTGGTGCAGGACCGTGAGCCGGTTTTTCGCTGGCCAGAAAATTTGTCTCTTCTGCGTGAGATTTTGCGCAATGTTCAAAGGCTTCATCCGTTTCTGATGCTTGGTTACGTTTTTCTTCCTGACCATTTTCACATGATCATTCAGCCGACGGGCGAGAGCAATTTTAGCGACATTATGCATTCCCTCAAACCAAATTTCACCAAGGAATACAAAAGACGAACAGGTTTATTACCCTCTCAGCCTTTGAAGTTTTGGCAAAAACGGTTTTGGGATCATGTGATTCGAGACGACCGCGATTTCGAAAATCATTTGCATTACATTCATTTCAATCCGGTGAAACATGGGTACGTGCAGGATCCGCGCAATTGGCAGGAGAGTAGTTACGTGGAATGGGAAAAACGCGGTTTGTACCCAGCGCCTTTTGCGTGGGAGGAGCCAAAGCGGGGGGAGTGGGGGGAGTAGGTCATGCTTCTTTTTGTAGGTCACGCTACAAGCGTGACCTACCAGCGTGACCTGCTAATCCATCGTCAACGTTTTGCTCAAATTGCGGGGGAAATCGGGGTCGTAGCCGCGCATGACGCTCGTGTGATAGGCCACAGTAGGTCACGCTACAAGCGTGACCTACAAGCGTGACCTGCTAATCCATCGTCAACGTTTTGCTCAAATTGCGGGGGAAATCGGGGTCGTAGCCGCGCATGACGCTCGTGTGATAGGCCACAGTAGG
>Ga0209162_1001980_pt1 | contig 18908 bp, 15 predicted proteins | sample YNPNPMetaG_FD_187121 | JGI IMG/M metagenome (GOLD analysis project Ga0209162, IMG submission 187121) | Anoxygenic and chlorotrophic microbial mat microbial communities from Yellowstone National Park, USA - YNP NP MetaG (SPAdes) (version 2) ... | reverse complement strand
CACGCAGGGATACATAGAGGCCATAAGCATGCTCTTCGCCCAGCAATGGCTCGTCAGGACCATAGAGCGCCTGGGGGTCAAGGAGATGGAGGCCCCCATCGATGCGAGGATCCGCGTCTGGTTCAACGAGGAGCTGGAGAGCCGCAACTTCATCATCCCGGGGCTCATGGCCGTCATCCTCATGATGATCGCCGCCTCCCTCACCTCCTTGACCGTGGCGCGGGAGTGGGAGCGCGGCACCATGGAGCAGCTCGTCTCAACCCCCATCGGGGCCGCCGAGCTGATCCTCGGGAAGTTCGTCCCGTATTTCGCCATCGGCATGGTGGACGCCCTCATGTGCGTGGCCATGGCCACATGGCTCTTCGGGATCCCCCCCAAGGGAAGCCCCGTCCTGTTGATCTTCCTTTCGGCCTGGTTCCTCATGGTGGCCCTCGGCTTGGGCCTCCTGATCTCCATCAGGGCGCGCAACCTGCTGCTGGCCAACCAGGTGGCGATGATCACCTCCTTTCTGCCCTCTTTCCTCCTGTCCGGCTTCATATGGGCCATAGCCAACATGCCCACGGCCGTTCAATGGATCACGGCCGTTGTCCCGGCCCGATACTTCATCCACATCATAAAGGGTGTCTACATCAAAGGCGTGGGACTGGAGGCCGTCCTGGGTTCGGCCCTGGTCCTGGGCTTCATGGGCGGCACGGTCTTCCTCTTGGGCATAAGGAGCTTCAGGCGCACTGTGGAGTGAAGGCGGGGGAGATGATCGAGCGCATCAGACAGATGATCCTGAAGGAGTTCATCCAGATCTTCCGCGACAGGCGCATGAGGGTCATCCTCTTTCTTCCACCCCTCATTCAGCTCTTCATCTTCGGCTATGCCGTGACCATGGACATCAAGGAGATCAGGACCGCTGTGCACGACCAGGACAGGACTCCGGAGAGCCGAGAGCTGATCCAGCGTTTCGTCCGCTCCGGCTACTTCAAGGTCTGGGCGGTGCTGGAATCTCCACGGGAGCTGGACCGATTGGTGGATTGGGGCGAGGTCAACGCTGTGATCAGGATCGAGAGGGGGTTCGCTGCCGCCCTGAACTCCAGGAGACAGGCCGCCGTGCAGGTCGTAGTCGATGGGACCGACTCCAATACGGCCACTGTCGTCATGAACTACTCCCAGCGAATCCTCAATCAATACATCCTGGAGTTGATGCAGGAACGATACGCCGAGCTCTCCCGGCGCCTCGGTGTGGAGAGCGGGAGGCCGGTTCCGCACCACTTCGGGCCGGTGGTCGTTCAGACAAGGGCCTGGTACAACCCGAACCTGGAGAGCCGCAACTTCTTCGTCCCCGGGATCATAGCCATGATAGTGATGCTGGTGACCCTGCTCCTCACCTCCATGGCCGTCGTGAGGGAGAAGGAGATAGGCACCATGGAGCAGCTCATGGTGACCCCGATCCGGCCGGTGGAGCTGATCATCGGCAAGACGCTGCCCTTCGCCCTGGTGGGCCTGGCTGACGTGGTGCTCGTGACCGTGGTCGGGGTCTTCTGGTTCCAGGTCCCCATCAGGGGGAGCATCCTGCTGCTTTTCATGGCCACCTGCCTATTCCTCCTCAGTTCCCTCGGGATCGGTCTGTTCATCTCCACGGTCTCGGGCACGCAGCAGCAGGCCATGATGGCCACCTTCTTCTTCTTCGCACCGGCGGTGCTCCTTTCCGGATTCAACTTCCCCATAGAGAACATGCCGCAATGGATCCAGGCCCTGACGCACCTGAACCCGCTTCGCTACTTCCTCGTGGTGATCCGCGGGATCTTCCTCAAGGGAAACGGCATCGACGTCCTGTGGCCACAGCTTCTAGCCCTGGCGATCCTGGGGGGGTGCGTCATGGGGCTCAGCGTGACGCGTTTCCGCAAGAGGCTGGGTTAGGAGAAAAGGAGATCCCAGTAGGTGGACGTTGACTTGTCCCGGGGGGGCTGGTACTTTGAGCCTTGGAGCCCCTCGCGGGGCCTTTTTCTTCACTTGAAGGAGCCCCTCATGGAAACCAAGGTCTTTTTGGCCACATTCGCCACGGTATTCCTCGCGGAGATGGGGGACAAGACCCAGCTGGCCGCCCTGACCATGACAGCGGACAGCCGCTCGCCGTTCTCGGTCCTCCTCGGGGCCTGCACCGCACTGTTCCTGGCCACATCCCTCGGGGTCCTCTTCGGGACTGTCATGGCCGAGTGGGTGCCTCAGCATATCCTGAAGAAGGCCGCGGCCGGGGCCTTCATCGTCATCGGCCTCTTCATGCTCATTGGCAAGTGGTAGGGCAGAGCCGTGGTGCCGGGTCAGATAGTGGAGTTCATAGAAGAGGGCCGGGTCATTTGCGCGGTGTGCCTCGAGGAGCGCAAGGGCCGGCTGCGGGCCCTCACCGAGTCCATGAGAGAGGTGAATCTGTCCACGGCCCGCCTGGTCCACAGCTCCGAGGAGAGGATCTCCCTGGGCCGGTCCAGGGAGGCCTTGGCCCGTGACCTCCAAAGGCGTTCGGCCCAGCGGCAAGAACTGGCCAACAGGATCCGGGTGGAGGAGATCTGGGAGGTGCTTCGGGAGGAGAAGCAGGAGGAGTACACCCCCGGGGAGCTGGCCGAGCTGGCGCTGGGACGGACAGGGGATGATGAGACCTCGGCGGTGATCCGGGCCATGCTGGCGGACCGCCTCTACTTCAAATTTCGACCGAAGGGCTTCAGGCCCAACGACCCGGAGACCGTGGAGAAGATCCTCGCCCAGAGGTCGCGCCAGGAGGAGAAGGAGCGTCACATCCAACACGGTGCCGAGTGGCTGCGCGCCATCTTCGCGGGTCGTCACGAACCGCCCCCTGCGGAGAGAGAGCAGATCGTAGAGACCCTCAAGGACTACGCCTTGTACGGAAAGGGCGCCCGGCGCGCCCAGGCCGCGGAGGAGATGCTCAGGCGTGCTGGCCTGACCCACCCCCTCGCACCTTTCACCGCCTTGGTCAAGATGGGGGTCTGGTCAGTGGACGAGAACCTCCATCTCCTTCGCTTCGGGACAAGGAGGTCCTTCCCGCCGGATGTACTGGAACAGGCCAGGGCCTTGAGGGAGCTTCCCCCCGGAGCGGCGGCACCGGAGGGCCGGGAGGACTTGCGCGATAGGCCCGTCTACACCATAGACGACCCCCACACCAGGGACATCGACGATGCCGTGGGCATAGAGGTACTGCCGGAAGGGTTTCGCTTGGGCATATACATCACGGACATCTCAGTGGTGATCCCGAAAGGATCCCCTCTGGACCGCGAGGCGGCCCTGAGGGCCACATCGATCTACCTCCCCGAGGAGAGGATCCCCATGTTCCCTTCCGAGGTGTCCGAAGGGCTCTGCAGCCTGAAGGAGGGGGAGAGCAGGCCTGCCGTGGGGCTGCTGGTGGATACGGACTGCCATGGCAGATTGGTGGATCATCGCTTCTGCCTCTGTTGGATCATGGTCAAGCGCCGGATGTCTTATGCGGGGGTGGATCGGGAGGTGGAGGATGACCCACAGGGGCCCCTGGGAACACTGTTCCGCATCGCGCATAGATGGAGGGAGGAAAGGGTCGGTAACGGCGCCCTGTTGCTCCCCATCCCCGAGGTGACGGTCAGGGTCGAAGGGGAGGAGATCTCGCTGGAACGTCGCGACAGGGAGACCCCATCCCAGGTCCTGGTGAGCGAGATGATGATCCTGGCCAACCGTTTGGCTGGCACTCTCTTGAAGGAGGCGTCCGTCCCCGCGATATACAGGGCCCAGGGCGAGCCGCGAGAGCGGATCCTCGACCGGGCCCAGCAGGGCGATCTGCTCGCCAGCTATCGTCAGCGGAGGCTCCTCAACAGGGCGGAGTTCCTTCTGGATCCGGCCTTCCACACAGGATTGGGGGTCGGGGCCTATGTCACCGTCACCTCTCCCATAAGGCGTTTCCACGACCTGGTGATGCAGAGGCAGCTCGTTTCCTGTATCAGGGGAGAGCCGCCTCCCTACAGCAGGGAGGAACTCCAACGGATCCTGATGGACTCGGAGGAGGTCTTGGCACAGGCCGCCCAGATGGAGCAGGCCAGGCAGAGATACTGGCTGTTGCGGTACCTGGAGGGGAAGAAGGGCCTCACCACCCAGGCCTTGGTCCTGGGCCGTTACGGCAACAAGGTGCAGATCCTCCTGCCGGAGTTCATGCTGGAGACCTCCCTGCCAGCGGCCTCGGCCCCGTGGCTGCAAGAGGGGATGGAGATCGCTGTCCGGATCGTCCGCGCCAAGGCCATGGAGGACGACCTCCGCGTCGAGCCAAGTTGAGGGCCAATCCAACGGATCCTATTCGTTTCCCTTCCCAAGCCTTCTTCGCTCCTCGTCCCGGATCTCGCGGCGCAGGAGCTTGCCCACCTTGGATTTGGGCAACATGTCCCGAAACTCCACATAATGCGGCACCTTGTAAGGGGCGAGTCTCTTTTTGTAACTGGTCACGGGGGGTGGCGGCATTTCTCTCCGCTTCAAGTCTTCGGCGCTTGATTTTCCAAAGGATTTGGCCTCCGGGGGATCCTTGCCCCCTCCCTCGGTCGGCCTCAGCTTCGCTTCGGCCGAGAGGGCTTCCCCCTGGTCCAAATCCTGGAAGATCGAAGCGCCTCCGCCAAGCCGCTCCGAGAAACGCCGCCACCCTGTGATCACTTACAGTTCGTCGACCTTTGCTTCAGTGCATAGCGAACCAAACTCCTCTTCGTCTCTCACCTCCTTTCCGGATCCGTGGGAGCGCAACAGTCACGTGTTGGCGATCTCGAGGAAGAGCGGCAGCGCACTGTTTGGGCCGCAGCCAAGGGCCCTCGAGCAGGGCGAGTCAGGGTTTACGGAACTACCGCCGCTAATGTCACTCTGCTTGGGCTTGTGGCGGAGCCACTCTCCACAATGGTTAGCCATCATAGATAATCCTGTCGTGTGCGGCGATCGCGGCGCCTGGGCATCGTCATCGCCTCTTGCCGGATCACGCTGTCGGGACATCCCTGCGGGCGATGTCCTTGGGCGGGCCTGGGAAAAGCCGATTGAATCCCTTCAGGACCTGGGATATAAGTGTGCTGGAAAATCTTGCGATTGGGGGAAGCGCATGAAGGCCGTGCTGCTGGCGGCGGGCTTGGGGACTCGTCTGCGCCCCGTGACGCAATGGATCCCCAAGTCCATGTTGCCGGTCTTCGGCGTGCCCATCATCGAACACAACCTCGTACAGCTCAGGGATCAGGGCTTCCGTCATGTCATCGTCAACCTACATCACATGCCCTTCCAGATCATCCAGCACCTGAAGGACGGGGGCCGGTGGGGGATGGAGATCCGCTACTCTTTGGAGCCCGCCATCATGGGCACTGCCGGGGCCATAAAGAAGGTGGAGGAGCAACTCAGGGGGGAGCCATTCCTGGTCATCAACGCCGACACCTACCGCGCCGTGGATCTGCGGGAGCTCGTCAGGCACCATGAAGAAAACCCCGCCGCCATCACCATGCTCCTCCAAGAGAATCGCTCTCTGGATCCCGGGAAGGCCGTTTGGGTGGACCGCAAAGGGACCATAGTGCGGTTCCTGGAGCGTTACGGGTCGGATTCTCGCGATGCGGTCCCGGCGGATTTCCTGGGGGTCCAGGTCATGGAGCCCAGGGTCCTCTCCTTGATCCCTCCGGATCAGCCGTGGGACATCCACAACGTTTACCTGCGGCTCCTCGACTCGGACTCGGAGATGAGGGGCTCTCTTCAGGCCGGATATTGGAAGGACCTCGGAACCCTGGCGGGATACAGAGAGATCCACATGGATGGGTTGAATGGCAGCTGTCCGATCCGGATACCGGCGAACTCGGCCGGCCGAGGGGTGTGGGTGGCGGATGGGACGCAGATCGAGTCCGATGTGCGGATAGAGCCTCCTGTGTTCATCGGCGTTGCGAGCCGATTGAGGCAGGGGGCGACCATCGGTCCTTACACGGTGGTGGGAGGCCGTTGCACTGTGGGCCGGGGGGCACGTGTGGCGCGTTCCATCCTGTGGGACGGTGTGCACATCGAGGAGGATTCGTGCGTGGAGGACCTCGTCGTCAGCAGGGACTTCCGCGTCCCCCTTCCGGTGCTGTGAGGGAGCAACCGGTCATGGAAGGTGGCGGCATTGGTCTGTCTCGTCTGTTCCGTCTGTCCGGTCCGAACATAACACGGGATCGTCAGGTGCACAGGGCCGGACTTTCGAGGGATTTGGCCTCCGTGGGACCTCTGTGCGTGCGACGCACAGGCAGGTGCTTGCCGGCTGCCTCGGTCGGCTTGAGCTTCGCTTCGGCCGATAAGGCTTCCCCCAGGTCCGAATCCTGGAAAATCGAAGCGCCTCCGCCCTGCCTGCGCCAAGCGGGGCGGGGCAGGCAGGCAAGCCGCTCGGAGAAACGTCGTCACCCTGTGGTCACTTACGTGAGGGATCGCGATGCCCAGCTTCGGGGCGTCTGACATGCGGGCAGTGAAGCGGGCCAAACAGGAGCTGGGAAGGGGAGGCATCTCCCTGTCTCCGGAGACGCAGGGGCTTGGTCTTTGGGTGGCCAAACGCTGCGGCCCCCTGTCAGAAGGGGCCACCCTTCAGTGGGAACCGCTCATGGCCGACGGTTCGGACCGGAGGTTCTTCCGGGTGAGGCGCGGTCGATGCACCTTCGTGGTCCTGGTCAACCCCGTAGGGACTCGGAAAGGGACGGGGGAAAACGACGCCTACTGGTCCATCGGCCGGCATCTGGCTGAGCGCGGCGTCCCGGTGCCCGCCCTTTACCATTACCACAGGAGACGCGGTTGGATCATGCTGGAGGACCTGGGAACGGTGAACCTCCAGACGGCTGTGGGCGCTGCCTCCTCCAGGGAGGGGGTCATGGGGCTCTACGAACCGGTTCTGGACGCCCTCTTGACCCTCCAGATAAGGGCCAGGGAGGGTTTTCAGGAGACCTGGTGCTACCAGGGCCCCAAGTACGACCGGCGATTGATGCTGGAGAGGGAGTCCGGCTATTTCCTCCAGGCCTTCGTCAAGGGCTATCTCGGGTGGCGGGGCGATGAGGCACCCCTGATGGACGAGTTCCAACGACTGGCCGAATCGGCCTCCGAGGCCCGGAACGACTTCGTCATCCACCGTGATCTCCAGTCCAGAAACATCCTCCTGCCCGCACCGGGGAGGCTTGGCCTCATCGATTTCCAAGGCGCCAGATGGGGTCCGCCGCAGTACGACGTGGCCTCTTTGGTCTTGGACCCCTATGTGGATCTGACCCAGGAGACCCGTCGCCAGATCCTGGCGTCCTATCTGGAGCGCCTCCGCTCATCCAGGGCCATGGATCCCGAAGCCTTCATGGACCATTACCCGGTCATCGCCCTGCATCGCTGCCTGCAGGTCCTGGGGGCCTTCGCCTTCCTCGGATGCGCAAAGCGAAAGACCTCCTTCCTCCGATGGATCCCCCGCGGCCTGTCGCAGCTTCGGTCTCTCCTCGGTGCCTACCCGGAGCTACCCTGCCCCGCACTCAGGGGCCTGCTGGAGCTGCTGGACCCGAGCCCGTCCCAAGGGACCCCAGCCCCACCGGGATGCTCACCGCCTTGATTCGCCTTGGCTCGGTGCCAGACGGAGCCACAGCAGCGTGCCGCCCGTGACCGCACACGGGATCAGGAGCAGGTTGACGATGGGTATCATGAGCAGGAGCGAGGCACCCAGCCCGAAGCCCAGACTGGACCAGCGGTGAGACCATATAAGGGCCCAACGTGTGCGGAAACGGACCCAGTGGCGCACCAGGTAATAATCCCCGAACTCCAGGGCCAGGAAGAGCAGGGTCCATATCCCGGCTGTCACCGTGTAGATGGCCTGCCCGACCCCCGGTATGAGATTCCAGAGGAGCAGGACGAGGGAGCCCGCCATGAAAAAGAGGACCCTCTTCACCTCCTCCAGGGCCGTTCGCCCCAGCTCGCCCAGCTGGCTCCCGAGGCCCCTAGCGGGACGGACATGCCCCCCCATCGACCCCTCCACTCGCTCCGAGAGCGCGTCGTTGAAAGGCCCGGCGATCAAATTGCCTACCACCGTGAAGACGAGCAGGAAGCCTATGGCCAGGATCGCGGAGCCCACAGCCCACAACAGGGCCCGCAAGAGGCTCAAGTACCAGGCGTCTCCGGAAGGAAGGAGGTGCTGTATCAGGCCCGGATAGAGGGCCACGAAGATGACCCCCAAGCCGAGGAAGAGAAGGACGTTGACGAGAAACGGAATCCACACATACCTCCAGAGGCCCCGATTCCCCCATAGGAAGGAGACCCCCTCGAAGGGTGCCCGAAACCCCTGGAGAAAAGAGATCGCCACGGACCTCCCCAACATACCTTTTCTCACCTCCCTTGCCCCGGCCACTTCCCCGGGCGGCCATCCCTCTCTCGGCGCGATGAAGGGCCCTGAGACCAGCAATCCGAGTAGACAATGGGCGGGGGGATCCTGTCAAGGCCCCTCGGTAATCCCCCGGTTACGGACGGGCGGCCCTTTGTCCCGGAGGGATCCGGGACCCATCGGCGGTGAGCAGGCAGCGGGTAAGTGATCAGGGGGTGGTGGCGTTTCTCGGAGCGGCTTGTCTGCCTGCCTCGCCCCGTTTGGCGCAGGCAGGGCGGAGGCGCTTTGATTCTCCAGGATTTGGACCTGGGGTCCGCCTCAGGCGGATCCGGCCGAAGTTGAGCTGAGGCCGACCGAGGTAGGGGGCAGGGACCTGCCTGTGCGCCGCACGCAGACAGGTCCCCCGGAGGCCAAGTCCCTCGAAAATCCGGCCCTGTGCACCTGACGATCCCGTGTTATGTTCAGACCGGACAAGCGAAACGGACGAGACAGACCATGACCAATTGCTCCCGAAGGTGTGAGGCCAAGGGACATGGGGCTGCCCACCCCCCAGGGGTGACGTCCTTCCTTGACCGCGGTGGGAGTTCGGCTATAATAGGCTCTTGTGGAGAGCAAGGATATGGGGGGCCAGGCGGGATGGAGCTGGCCCCTCGCTTTTCTTTGCGAAGGATCTGCCAAAGGAGGGGCGCATGGAAAAGGTCCCGATAACCAAGCAAGGGTACGACCGGCTCTGCCAGGAGCTGGAGCACCTGCTCACCGTGGAGCGCCAGAAGAACGCCGGGGACATCCGCAGGGCCAGGGAGTTCGGGGATATATCGGAAAACGCGGAGTACAGCGCCGCCAAGGAGCAACAGGCCTTCCTCAACGGCAGGATCAAGAAGCTCCAGGAGATGCTGGCCACCTCCGAGATAGTCCCCACGGATGGCCTGCCCAAGGATCGGGTGGTCTTCGGGGTCACGGTCAAGGTCCAGGAGCTGGACACGCGGAAGGTCGGGACCTATCAGCTCGTCGGACCGTACGAGTCCGCACCGGAAAAAGGGCTTCTGTCCGTGACCTCCCCCATCGGGAGGGCCCTAGTGGGCAAGGAAGAGGGAGATGTCATCGAACTGAGGACCCCTGGCGGGATCAAGGAGATCGAGATCCTGGAGATCTTGTCCTGATGAGGTCAACCCACCGTTGGGATAGAGGGGGCCAGATCTTCACCGGGCGCGCACAAAGAGGTGATAGGCCATGAGGGTGAGAGACCCGGGCAAGATATGCGACGGTCTTTGGTGTTTGGGCCGCGAGGAGTCGAGGGTCTATCTCCTGGAGGGTCGCGACGCCTCCATGATCATAAGCGGCGGGGTGAGCTACATAGTCCCGGAGGTGCTTCGCCAGATGGAGCGCTTCGCCATCGAGGAGCGAAGGATCGCCAAGCTGCTCATCCTTCACTCCCATTTCGACCATGTTGGTATCGTCCCGTTCTTCAAGCGACGGCATCCCGACATGGAGATCTGTGCCTCGGCCCGCGCCTGGGAGGTCCTGCGGATGCCAAAGGCCATCGAGACCATCAACCAGTTCAGCCGGATGGTAGCCGCCAGGATGGATATGGAAGAGGCCTGCTCCTCGTACGACCTGGAGTGGAGGGACGATATCACGGGACGGACCGTCTCCGACGGTGAGGTCCTTGACCTGGGCGACATCCATGTGCAGATCCTCGAGACCCCCGGACACTCCTCCTGCTGCCTGGCGGCGTATGTTCCCCTTTTGAAGGCACTCTTCCCATCGGACGGGGCGGGGATACCTTTCAAGGAGACCATCGTCGCGGCGGGCAACTCGAACTACACTCAGTACCAAAGGAGTCTCGAGAGGTTGGGGGGCCTGGATGTGCGCTATCTTTGCGCCGACCACTACGCCCACATAGTGGGGCAAGAGGCCAGGGATTTCATATCGCGGTGCTTGGAGGTGGCCGAGGAAAACCGGGCCGAGATGGCAAAGGTCTACGGCAGGACCAGGGACGTGGAGGCCGCAGCCAGGGAACTCAACGCCAGATTCCATGCGGAACACCCGGACTACTTCTTGTCACCCGAGATCTTCGAGGGGATCTACAGACAGATGGTGCGCCACATTGCGAAATCCCTTGAAGGGACGTGATTTTTTCCCTTGACATTCATGATGTTTCGGTTTACCTTGAGGGCCGTTTTCGCTCGAGCGAGGCGGGTTCACGAGGGGACCTTTCCCCCAGGGGATGGTCGACTCGGGGTGCGCAAGAGGAACTGCCTGACACGAGCCGGGGGGGGAACCCCATGACCCCGAGGGTCTGGAGAGTTTCGGCAGCTTGGGTGGCGCTTTTTTGGCTCGCCTTCGTGATCAACCCGTGCGATGCCCTGACCGCTGCCCCCAAGCCCGCGGTGGAAGACCGTGGGAATGCCCAGGGAAGCACCAATAGTGCCAAGTCCCCGGTCTCGAAAAAGGGCACCAAGACTGCCGCCTCCCGTGCCCAGAAAAGGACTCCCACCCTGAGCCCTCCGTCCAAGGCCAAGGCGGCCTCAGAGGGCACCGTCAGGTCCGCTGCAGCACGGCCTTCGTCCGGCTTGAGCAAAACCGTTGTCTCCAGCGCCTCTGCTGGCCCCCGCCGCTCAGGGGGCCCCGGCGGGGCGGCGACCCTCAAGAAGGCCCAAGAGAGGATCCCGCCGGCGGAGCCGTACAAGGCGGCCATCGTGATGGACGCCGATTCAGGGGAGGTCCTGTACGAGGAAAACCCCCGAAGGCGTCTCATCCCGGCCTCCTTGACCAAGATGATGCTGACCCTTGTGGCAGTGGAGGAGCTTCGTAGCGGGAGGGTTCGTCTCGACGACAGGGTCCGCATTTCGGAACATGCCAGCGGGGTGGGCGGGACTCAGGTCAACCTCAAACCTGGCGATTCGGTCAGCCTGGAGGAGCTGCTCACGGCCGTTTTGGTCAGGTCCGCCAACGACGCCGCAGTGGCCGTGGCCGAGCACGTCGCCGGCAGCCACGAGAGATGCGTCCAGATCATGAACCAACGGGCGAGGTCTCTGGGCATGGAGGACACGGTCTTCCACAACGTACACGGTCTTCCGTGCGGCAACGGGGAAGAGAACAGTTCCACTGTCTACGACATGGCCCTTCTGGCGAGGCAACTCACCAGATATCCCGAGGTCCTCCAATGGAGTTCTCAGCCCGTCGTCAGGGTGCATCACGAGTACTATACGAGCACCAACAAGCTCTTGGGGCTCTATCCCGGGCTGGACGGGCTGAAGACCGGGTACATAAAGAAGTCGGGGTTCAACATGGCGGCAACGGCGGAGAGGGACGGCCTGCGTCTCATCGCCGTCAGCATGGGATCTCCCACCAGCCAGGCTAGATTCGATGCCATCCAGGAACTCCTGTCCAAGGGGTTCAATTATTATCAAGGCAAGGCCGAAAGATCCGTCATCCCAGTGGCCGAAGGCGTCACACGAGGGGCTCAACCCAAATCCGCCTCGATCCACCGCTTCCAACACGGATCGCGCACCGGGGCCGGTTCGTGATGATCGCCCTGGATGGCGCGTGGGTCATCCCCTGCAAGCCCGTTGCCGCAAACCGAAGCCCCGGACCCGATTCGTCCTATGCCCCCTGGTTCCAGATGACGGCGTAAGCCTGGGTGCCGGGATTTCGCTGCGAGGAGTGGTATGAAGCTGCAGCTGCCCTCGAGGGGGCTCGAAGAGGTGGAAAGGGTCGCGAGGTCCGTTCTGATCGAGGCAGGGGCTCTGCTTCGAGCCCGCCTGGGGACACCCTTGTCCGTCAGCGGCAAGAGCGCCTTCGACTTCGTGACCGACGCGGATCGGGAGAGCGAGGCCCTGATCGTCGATTCGATTCGGAGGAGCTTTCCGGATCACCGGGTAGTCTCCGAGGAAGGCCTGGGCATCGAATCGGACCCGGACGCCGAGGTCACCTGGGTTGTGGACCCGCTGGACGGGACCACCAACTTCATACATGGATACCCGTTCTTCTCGGTCTCCATCGCTGTGCGAGTGCACAAGGAGACATTGCTCGGGTTCGTCCTCGACCCCGTTCGAGGGGAACTCTTCAGTGCGAGAAAGGGGAAAGGGGTTCGGTTGAACGATCAGCCGGTGGCCAGGAGGTGGTCCTCAACCCTTGGGGAGGCCCTTGTGCTCACCGGATTCCCTTTCCGGGCCAAGGGGCTCCTGAAACCGTACCTCCAGTGCTTCGCACAGATCCTCCTCGAGGTCAGCGACATGCGCAGGTCCGGGTCCGCGGCCTTGGACCTGGCATACGTGGCCTGCGGCCGGGCCGACGGATTCTGGGAGGCCGGACTGCGAAGCTGGGATATCGCCGCGGGCGCGCTGATGGTCACCGAGGCCGGAGGATTGGTGAGCGACTTCTGGGGTGCGAACCATTACCTGCGAAACGGCCACGTCGTGGCCGGCTCTCCGCTTGTCCATCCCTTCCTCCTGGCCCAGGTCGGGGCCCACCTGGCCCAGGCCGTAGGTCCACCGGGAGGGATGTCACCCCCCGGGGACTCCATGGATGGCCCCATGGGGTGCTGAACACGGAGGCATTGAGGCCAGGAAAGCAAAAAGCGGCGACTCTTGCCCGTCGCCACTGGTGAGTCGCTCGTGGTCAATGTCAACCGGCCACGGACCACTTACAACAAGCCGTGCACGTGCGCTACGCTCTGGCTCTTCCTGCACGCAACAATTCGCTGGACAAATCCCTCCAATTGGGGTAAAAGGAAAGACGGTGGAGGCGTGATTCAGCATGGACCGCAGCGGGCATGACCGGTTCTTCGGCCGTTTCTTTTATTACCGCTTCGAGCTCGGGTCTGCCCACACGGTCCGACTAGACTGAAAATCCTCGAAAGGGCCATGGGCGGACCCAAACGGCGCCCATGGCTCAGGGATCAGGGGGCCATGGGCCGGACCATGGCCCCTTTTCGTTTTTGAGGAAGGCGCGAGATGGTGTCTGAGGTCTCCGGGATCGGGGAGCGGTTCCAGAGGGCCGGGATCGGCCTCAAGGATGCCCTCGCGGTCATAGAAATGACCTTGGAGGACCAGAGGGGGTTGATCGCCCAGCACCCGCAGGAGCTCTTCGACGGGCTCAATGCGTCCATCAACGCCACTGTCCACGGCACGACCATAGAACGTTTCAGACCCGGGGAAGGCGGAAAGCCGTTCCACGTCTTCGAGATACACACCGCCGAAGGCGAGACGCTCGGTTACCTCAACATGCTCTATCTCCGAAAGCCCATCCCGTGCTACTACCTCGTCTATGTGGAGGTCCTCCCACCCTTCAGGGGCCGCGGCCTGGGCAACAGGATCATCGAGTCCTTCAGGTCGTTCGCCCTGGAGAAAGGCGCCGTCGGCCTCCTGGACAACATCATCCCCCCCGAGGAGCCCACCTTCGACATGTACAGCAAGCTCGGCTTCGTCCCCGTCCAGCAGATGGTCGGGGAGGAGATAGCCAACGGGGGAGGGAATTACATGGTCTGGATCCCTTCCTCGGTGAGGATTCAGGATCTCCGGGACAAGATGATCAAACTCCTCTTCAACCTGAGGAAGAAGAGACCGGTCATCGACATGAAGGACAACGAGGCCATGGTCAAGAGGACCATAGAGGAGTTCAGGTCCGTGTACCATGCCCTGGTGCGGCTCTTCGAGGCGGAGCTCTCCGCCGGCGCCTCCACTGCGCTCATGCGTTTCATGTTCACCAAGTTCGCCACGAGGCTCGTAGGCTTCAGGAGGAGGATCTCTCACCTGCTGGGCTATACCGGCGGTGAGTCCCTGGAGCAGATCGCTGTGGACCACAGGATCCTCGGGCTGCCCATTCAGCCTTTTTCCCTTTGGGGGCCGCGCGAGGCTCGCCTGGAGCTTTGGGCTGAGGACGAGGCGCTGGCCCAGCGGCTCCCCCAGGCCTTGAAGGAGGACCCCACCTCGTTCATAGAGGCCCTTCCCCTGTACAGGAGGCCCTATCTCTCCTGGTGGCTGCCGAGAGGGGGAGATTCCCCCCCGGAAGGGCTCACGATCTCCGACATCTTCTCCATGGGATTCGATCCCACTAGGCTGAGGGAGTTCCTCCTTGGCCAAACCCATTACATATTCGAGAGGCTCTCCCCCCGAGTGGCCCCTACGATGGAGAGGAAACGGGCCCTCTTGACGGAGGTCTCACGGGCGGCCTCGGGGAGGCGGTTTCGCACAGCCACTTTGAAGACGAACCCACCCCTGGCCCTCGTGGAGCACAGGGGAAACCTCTACGTCCTGCGCAGGAAGGTGGAGGGGATACACTCTGAGGAGGCCCTGGACCAACTCAGGGGCGCCCCGCACCTGAGGGAGATGAACCGGGCCTTGGGCATGGATCGGACCTTGCTCGGCATCATCAGGGAGGCGAAGACATGGCTCGCCTCGCGCACGGATCCCGGTCACCGCGAGGAGCTTGAGGAGCTGGTCTTCTTCGTCCCGTGGGATCTGGAGCGGAACATGCCCATGGTGTCGGTGGACGCCGCTGGCCCGTCGGTGGACGCGCTCTGGATCGCCTGAGGACGAAACGGCATGCGGCCGCCGCCCCATCAATGCAAAGGTCGGCATATGCTCAGGCCCTTGTCGACGACGGGCGACTCGATCCCGGAACAGTCCATCACGCTGTGGAAGAGGTGATCGTGGCTCAGGGGCTTGGCCTGGTTCTCCTCGAGGCACTGGAGCATGGACCCGTGCTCCGAGGCGTAACGATCCGAGACCCACACGAACATGGGCACTGACCTCTGCTCCGGGTAGTTCTCCTCATGGCCGTGCCCGTAGCGTCCCCCCTCTCCCAATGACTCCCCGTGGTCGGACACGTAGAAGACGATGGCCCGAAGGTCACGTACGGCCTCTATCACCTGCGCGATGAAATGGTCGGTGTAGAGGATCGTGTTGTCATAGGCGTTGATGACCTCCTGCAGGGTGCAGTCCCGCTGGGACTTCTTGGTGCAGACCGGCTCGAAGACCCTGAAGGGCTGTGTGTAATGCCGGTCATAGAGCCAGTGGCTACCCACCGTGTGAAAGACTATGAACTTCCGGGGGCTCGGGTGGCGCAGGGCCTCTTGAAACGGCCCCAGCAGATCCTCGTCCAAGAGCCTCATGTGTATGTTGTCCGCCTCCCTGTCGTTGTAAGAGACCACCGCTGCCTCCCTGGCGATGGCGGAGACTTTTGTATTGGCCTTCCCGAGGAAGCGCTGGTTCGAGAGCCACACGGTGTGAAAGCCCAGTCTCCTGAATACGGAGACGAAGGAGGTCTCCTTGCTGGCGACCTCCATGGTTCCGGGAGTGGCCCGGGTGAGCATGCACGGGACCGCCGTCCTGGTGGAGACACCGCAGGACGTCACGTCCTTGAAGGAGAAGGCCCCGAGCCTTTCCAAATTCGGGGAGGTCTGCCTCGGGTAGCCGTTGATGTGGAAATGATCGGGCCTGGCCGACTCGCCGATGACGAGGACCACCACCAGGTCTTGCTCCCGGCAAGTGAAATCGGCCGCGGATATGTCCTTCCTTTTCTCCAACAGCTCCTGGAACCTGTATCTCTCGTGCAGGTAGGAGAAGGTGCTCTCGAAGAGGTTGAAGGGCAGGGCCATGGGGGGTTGGACGGTGAAGTGCAGGGCCGTCGAGGCCACGGTCGCCGAAAGGATGGCCAGAAGGGTCGGCTTTTGCCCTGTGGATGCCAGGAGTTTGTTGAGCACCACCACCAGCGCCACTGCCAGCAGGGCGCCTCCCACCGTCCAGGCGATGAGCCCCCGGCCGATGAAGCCGGCCGCCTCCTCCAGATTGGTCTCGAAGGCGAATCCCACGGTGTTGAGGCTGAAAGACCTGATCCGCCAATGGGAGATGAAGTGATCAGCGATGGCGCTCACGAAGAATATGAAGGGCAACGAGAGGGAGAGGACGGCCCTGCTCAAGGAGAGGGCCAGAAAGAGCCCGTAGACCATGACGAGGGAGGTGGCCATGTACCGGGCGAACAAAGGCGCCTCCCCTTCGGCCCAAAGTCGGAGGAAATGAGAGTTGTAGAGGGAGTTGTAGATGAGGGAAACCAGGAAGAAGGCAACGAGGCATACGAGGGGCTTCTTGGAGGAGGTCATCGGGATCCGACTCCGAAGGGTATCGTGCGATCCGACTCAGGAAAGCGGGTCCTCTTCGCCAATCCATCTTACCACGGATGACGGTCGTGCTGGAATCCGTCAGGCCCGAGGAGATGGGGCGCCTCGGTCATGAAGCAATGACGACGGGGCTGCTCAGGGAGAGAGCCTGATGAGGCCCTCGGAAGGTCCGATCACCTGGCCCACCTCTGGATGGGGGACCGCTCTTTTCTCCAGGGCCTGATGCAAGGCATCTGCCCGCTTCTCCGGGACCGCTATCAGGAGCCCGCCTGATGTCTGGGCATCGGCCAGGCAGTCCAAAAGGAGCGGATCCACCCCTTCTTCGACCATCACGGACTTCTCGCAGTATCTCCGATTGGCGAAACTCCCCCCGGGCACCATCCCCATGCGGGCCATGTCCAGGGCTTGGGGCAAGAGCGGGATGCGGGAGGCCCACAGCCGGATCTCCACGCCCGAGGCCGCCGCCATCTCCAGGGCGTGGCCCAGGAGCCCGAAACCCGTGATGTCCGTGCAGGCGCTCACCCCCACCTCCTGCATGGCCTCGGAGGCATCCCGGTTCAGGGTGGCCATCCATCTGACGACCTCCTGTTCTGCGTCGGGCCCCAGGAGTCTGCCCTTTATGGCCGTGGAGAGGATCCCGGTCCCCAGGGGTTTGGTGAGTACGAGGCGATCCCCAGGCCTGGCACCCCTATTGGTGACGATCCGCTCAGGGTGCACTACCCCGGTGACGCTCAGGCCGTACTTGAGCTCCGAATCATTGACGCTGTGCCCCCCCACCAGCAGGGCCCCTGCCTCGTGCACCGTCTCGATCCCACCCAGGAGGATCTCCCGGAGGACCTCTTTGGGGAGCTTGTCCCTCGGGAAACAGACAAGGTTCATGGCCGTCAGGGGCCGCCCCCCCATGGCGTAGACGTCGCTCAGGGCATTGGCCGCGGCGATCCTCCCGAAGGCCCTCGGCTCGTCCACGATGGGGGTGAAGAAGTCCACCGTCTGGATCAGGGCGAGGTCCTCCCTGAGGCGGATCACCCCCGCGTCGTCCGAGGTCTCCCACCCCACCAGCAGATCCGGGCTGGATTCCACCGGAAGGCCCTTGAGAACCTCCTCCAGGTCCCCTGGAGGCAGCTTGCTGGCTCAACCCGCTGCCCGGGCGCCCTCGGTGAGCCTCACGAGGGTCTCATCAGCCATGATCCTTCCGCTCCCGCACCATGCTCCAAGGCTCAGACTTTGGTCCGTGGTCGTCGGCCATAGCGCCACGTCCCGCTCCACGCCTGCGAGGAGAACAGGGGGACTCATGCCCTTATCAACCGGCCGGCCCCGAAGAGTATCTCCAGTATGGACAACATGTTGGATACGGACCCGACCCCGAGTTTCTCCCTCAACCCATAGTGGTTCAAACAGGTCCCGCAGGACAGGACCTTGGCCCCCACCTTCTCCAGACCCCGCAACTGCTCCAGGACCGGAGAGCCCTCGACCGCCAGTCTCACCCCGGAGTTCATGAGGATCACGTGGCTGATCCTCTTGGCGAACTGGGAGAGGGTGTCCAGGTAGGCGGCCATGAGGACCCGCCCCAGGTCGTCGTCCCCCCTCCCCAGGACCTCTGAGGAGATCAAGATCACGGTGTCCCTGGCATCGGGGGAGGCACAGACCATGGTGGGCTGCGAAAGCGACGATCCCTGGGCCTCTGCCCTGTGGACGAGGAGATGGAACTCCCCACCCCTCTCCTGCACCTCTACAGTGCATCCCTGGGCCTGGGCAAAGTTCCTGACGTTGGTGCAAGCGGCCTCGTTGTCCACTATCACGCGAAGATCGCCTGGGCCCATGCCCTCCAGGGCCTTCTTGGTCTCCAGCACGGGTTGCGGGCAGGAAAGCCCCCTGCAGTCCAGTTCTCTCTCCTGGGACATGACAGTGCCTCGCCTCCACGGATCTGGGGGTCGTGCGGCCTCCAGAAAGGCCCATCTCCATTATACAGGGCTTGCATCGTTCATGGCAATGTCTTGGATTGGTATTGTGAATGTGATGGAGCAAGCCGTTTCCAGTGCCGCGGGGGCCCGATCCTCGCCTGGCCGAGGGATTCCCGACCTACCGTCTCTCTTCTAAGGATGGGTTGACAGGACCTCCCGGTCCTTGAGCCGGACATAGCCGTGATGGGTGATCCTCAAGTGGGGTATGGCAGCCGTCCCCAGGGTATCTATGGTCAACAGCGGTTTGTCCCATCTCACACCGTTGTCGCGGAGGGCCCTTTCCAGGGCTCGGATCTCGTCCCGCGCCCTCTCCATGGGCGCCAGGGAGACCACCCCGCAAAGGGGGGCCCGGAACTCCGCCATCACCTCCTCCCCCATGGCGTAGACAGCCCCACCGCCTGTGGCCGCAAGCCTCTCCACCGCTGTCCTCATGGATCGAAGATCGCAGCCGACGACGATCATATCCGCCGTATCCCAGCACATAGTGGATCCG
>Ga0209162_1001979_pt1 | contig 18916 bp, 13 predicted proteins | sample YNPNPMetaG_FD_187121 | JGI IMG/M metagenome (GOLD analysis project Ga0209162, IMG submission 187121) | Anoxygenic and chlorotrophic microbial mat microbial communities from Yellowstone National Park, USA - YNP NP MetaG (SPAdes) (version 2) ... | reverse complement strand
GTGAAACGCCCAGCCCATCCGCCACGCTTAATACCTCACCCTGGGTTGTCAACAAGTGCCCCATGATGGAGAAGAAATGGACACCCGGCGCCTGTGTGACTTGCCACCAGGTCTCTACATCCAGGCCAGTGCCATCCGGATACACCGTCGCGCCCAGGAAAGTCAATGGTCCATCAAGGGCAAGCGGCGTCATCTGGGAGAGGGTCATTTTGGATGGTAGAGTTGCCACAGGGAGAGCAGCCACCGATTGGGGAGAAGGCATCGAGGGCGTCCGTTCTTGTTCGTAGAGCACGAAAGCAGGGAACTGCCTGGTGTAACGGCGCATATCGAACGAGAGACGCAAGTCGGCCAGCCGCCGGGCGATAAACGCATCGGTGGCCTGCGGAAGAGACGGGAGTAGCGAGGGGAATGTATGCGCTTTCTCCGGCACGATCTCGTGATGGAGGCCATAGGTACCTGGCTGCTCTCCGCCGCCGGGGTAGAGCCAGGCAGAAGTGCAATCGAAATAGATCCTTCGCAGATCTTTCTGGCCAAATCCCAGGGCGACAAGCTCGGGGATGAGTGGTGCTGCCGGAACGGTGCATTGGCCGAACCATTCCAGGGGCGGTGGGTCAATGTCGTAGACGAAGAACGAGTAGGCCAGTTCCGCCGTCGGCGGCGTCTGGCGAAACCAGGCATAGGCGTCGGGATCCTCCGGCCAGCCTCGCTGCAAGGCAGTCACGCTAATCACATAACGCCCGGGCCGGGGATGAAATGGAGCTATTATGGGCGGCGCCGTGATCTCCGGCGGGAGAGCCACATGCTCGATCCCGTAGAAGCCAGGGTTGACGTTGGTGAAGTGATATGCTACCTGAGGCACCGGACCCGGGTGGACTTTCAGGTACGCACGCAACGCCTTGTACCCCTGCCCCCAGTCAATGTTCGAATCAATCAGGTAATGGTGTCCGTTCCGTGGCCCGCCGATGAGCTCATTAAAGAAGGCGATCTCGTAGGGAAACATGCGAGCGAAACCGACGAGGTACCAGACTCCCAAAGCGCCCACCATTAAACGACGCCACAGCCGCGGATGCTGTCCCCAGGCCCACGACCACACGCCGCCCCCGATAGCGAGGTAGATAAAGGGGTGGACGGGTAGCATGTGCCGGTAACCGATGTTCATGCCCCCATAGATCGCAAAGCCGGTGTACAGGATAGGAAAAAGCATCAGCGCCGGTGTACGTGTCCGGGAAGGCCGCCTTTGGGCGAGCGTGACCAGGCCCAATGCCAGTCCAATCAATAACGGCAGCGGATTTTTGATCGCAAAGGCGAGCGGGAAGTACCACCACCACTGGCCGTGCTTACGCTCCTCTAACGCGAAGACCCACCGTTTCTCGACGCTGGCTGCCTGAGAAATCAGCCCGTTCCAGTGGTCGGGCGCAGGAAGTGGAATCGGCAGGTCCCGCACTTTTCCCCAGGTGAAAGCGTGTCCTGCCCACAGGATCAGGAAACCGAGCGTCCCGATGACAACCCCTTGTACCAGGAGCAGGCCGATCCGGCTTCCCATTGGTCTGCAAAACAGGGTCACGAGCACAAGCAGACCGACGGTGGCTGTCCAGAATAGTCCTGACCCTTTCGCAAGCATGGTCAGCCCCAGAAGCGATCCCATGCCCAATGCGATTCGCCAGGCGGGGCGCTCCATCCAACGCCATGTCAGATAGAGCGCAGCAGTACCAAACGTGACCGCTCCCACGTCTGTGGTTGCCAACTGCCCGTGGGCCACCAGCAATGGATCGAAGACAAGGGCGGCCAGGGCCAGCAGCCCGGCCTGTGCACCCCACAGGTCTCTGCCCCAGCGGAAGACAGTCGCTCCCAGGAGCACGGTCAGCAGGATAATGGGCAACCGGGTGATGATCTCAATCCGCTCGATGGGCACCAGGTAGGCCGTGAAGGCGCGCACATAATCAGTGAGCCACATTCCCCAGCCATCAAGTTGCTCCAGGGGAATGCGGGAGTTCTCCACATATAGCAGCGCCGCCTCCAATACATTGAGCAAAGGGGGATGACCATGCTGAGGCAGGACCCAAAAGGCCGCCTTTCCCCGTGCCAGGTGAGCATATCCCACGGCAACGTGGGCAGGTTCGTCCGAGGTGTAGGAAATCTGCCGGGACCCATACACCATCAGGGCAAACATCACGAACAGGAGCACTATGGCGTACAGGACGCCGGGCAGGTTCGCTTTCCGCCTGCCCTCAACGGTAATGCGGGGATGTTGCGTCATTGCCGCCCGATGATCTTATAACGAGGTTGCCCGTCGAACCCTGGAGTTATGGCCAACGGTACTACGTCCGGCAACTCGGAGACAGGCACGATGAATAACCCTCGCGTGCCCTGGCGCCACAACTCCTCGGTGTTGCAGACATTATAGTACTTTCCCACCCGCGACACAGTAGCAAACAACCCTTCGCCGCGCTCAGGGAGATCGGTCTGCAACAGATGAGGGTTGTAACGTGTGAAGAAGAGGATGTAGAGATAAGGCCAGTTGGAATCGCAGGTGAAGTAAACGGCCTCATAGTCATCGTCCAACTGATCCATAGCGACTGCCGCTTTTACCATACCCACGTTAAAGACGCGGGCGGCGTCCAACGGGTAGCGGGTGAAATAGTAGTTGAAGTAAGAAATGCCATCGAGCAGTACCCAACCCACAATCACCACAATGGCAGCGACCTTTAGTACACGCGGCCGGACAAAGTTGAGCACCCCGATGACCCCGAGGGACGAAAGCATCTGCCATGGAACGACGGCCTGGATACCCCTGAGTCCGTGCCCCGAGCCCGGCAGGTTGGGTCGCGTCAGAGCTGTTGTCAAAACGGTAAACAGAATCCACAGGCAATTGATAAGCAGGGGAAGACGGCAGGCCCGTCGCCTGAGACCCTCTATGAACCCGACCGGGATCAGCGCTGCCTGCACCAGGTAAAGCTGCCCCATACCCGGAGGATGCTGCAGAGGGTCTTTATCTCCCTGCCCGAACAAAAAATCGGGAGAAATGTTGTACCATATATTGCGCAGAGTTTCCTGGACTGCTTCGAGCACGGGGCGCTCCGGGCGAAACACGGCGATCTCACGGTAACGTGCCTGCATCTCGTCGGGATAGCGCAGCGTGTTGTAGAGCATAGGCATCGCCAGCACCCCACCGATAAGGGCAGCCACGACAACCTGTCGCCAGTGCAGTGTAACCGTACGCCAGAAAACGAACCCCAGGGCTGCCACCATCAGGACCAGGAAGAGTTTCATCACTGAGTAAGTATACAACCCCAGGGCGGCGATCACCGCTGCTGCGATCAGCCGGTTTCGCTGCGGTTTCCGCTGCCAACACCAGAGCAATCCGACGACGAAAATTGTTGTGGGAATGGTCAGGCCTCCCTCGAGGGCAATTCTGGTCAGAGGCACATGCCAGGGTGAAACCGCCAGAAAGGAGGCGGTCACCAGCCCGACGACATGTCCAAATAGCCTGGCACCCAGCCAATAGGCTGCAGCGATCGCCAGGATACCCCAAAAAGCCGCAGCCAGTCGGGCATTCATCACCCTCAATCCGCCGGCTCCCACCAGGGGCGCCATCGAATACACGAACAGCGGCATCCGGTAGTCGTTCAGCGCGCGCATCACCGTGGGGAGCAAAACGCCGTGTTGATCCCGCCCGGTGTGCCAGATAGAATAAGCGTCGTAGGCATTGCATGCCTCGTCCGGGGCAATACCAGGAGGCGATTGTTCAAGGGCGATCATCCGCAGGCTGCTCCCGAGAAGCAAGACCAGCAGCATCACCCAGCGAGCACACCATGGTCCGGGCTCAGTGCGCTTCCCACACCTGACCTCGACACAACCATTGTACTTTGTCATACCACTTTTTGCCCTTGCTGCGGATTGGTACGCAATTGTACCATTATCCATATTTATGACAAGATTGCTGCCTGCGCAATTGGAAAACCGCAAGGGGCGCAAAGAGCGCAAAGGCCTGTAGAAATCTTTGCGTCATTTGCGTTTTGTGGTGAATCAATCTAATCGCACAGGTCGCAAGATTGGGAAGGCTGCGCAGCAGCAACCGGACGATCTGGACAGGCGAGCTTTACGGGACGGTGGTTGCCTGCGTAAGTAAGGGGATGCCCGGAGAAATATGCCGTTTTGCATCTGGCTGGATTCAGGCTATATTTATACCCTCATGCAGGTTCAGGCACAACGGCCAGACCAGAACACGTCTCAATGACCAACTGCATCGTTTGCCGGCCAGGTCATAACCTGCGGGAGGGCTGAGGAGGTACTGTCCATTGGCCTCGGACATATACGGTCGCAGACATATTTCTATAGCGTTTATAATGCTCACCCTGACGGCTGCAATCGTTCTCCTGTACCCCTACGGGGTCCTGCATCCTGCTTATCTCATGCTCATACGCCAGGGTGATGAACACGCCCGCAGGTTCGAGCGCACGGCGGCCGCAGCTCTGTATGGCCAGGCGGCCGCCATACGTCCCCACGATCCGCAGGCTTATCTGCATGCAGCCCGTCTGTACCTGGAGTGGGGCCGCCAGGAGGAAACGCAGGCTGCTATTACACAGGCAGCGCAGGCAGGCGCAGCACAGTCCGAAGTGGAGCAGTTGTGGATCGCGCTGTACATTTCACAGGCCGAATGGCCTGGAGTGAGCGCGCATGCCAGGCAATTGCTTGCTCGCCAGCCGGATGACACGACGGCCCGCCACGCCCTGGCCTGGGCGCTCCTGGAGATGCGTGACTGGGAAGCCGCGCGCAGGGAATATGAAACCATCCTGCGCCTTGACCCAGGCGACACGGTGGCACACGAGCGGTTGGGGATATTGCTGGCAGGTGAGGATAACCGGCTCGCCAGGCAGCACCTCTCGCTGGCGGATACCGGATTGGCAAAACAGATCACGGCGATACTGGACGGAGAGAAGACAGCAGAAGCAGCTTACGTGGCTGTCCTGCTTGGCCGGGTCCTCATTGAGCACGAGGAGTGGGCCCTGTCAGCCTGTCAGCTCTCCAGAGCGGTCACGCTCCACCCCTATTATGCCGATGCCCACGTTTACCTGGGCTATGCATTGAGCCGGATGGGATATCCGGAGATGGCCTCATACCACCTGGCGCGGGGCGTCGAGCTGGCTCCCGCATCGCCGGCGGCACATATTCTGCTTGGGCTGCACTACAAACACCTCGGTAACCTCTCCTCTGCTCGCGCCGAATACGAGCAGGCTTATGATCTCGATCCCCGCAACCCGGCCACCTGCGCCGAGCTCGGTCTGGCCTGGGCTGCCGAAGGGCGCTACACCGAAGCCGAGATCTGGTTACGCCAGGCTACCTCATTGGCGCCTCAAGACCCCAGGCTGTGGGAAATACTGGCTCGTTTCTACCTGGACTACAACCTGATCGGTGACGAAGGCATCGCCGACGTGTTGGCCAGGCTTTTGACACTCGCCCCCGGCGAGGCCTGGGTTTACGAACTGCAAGGCCGGGCCGCTTTGCAGGCCGGCAAATATGAGGCGGCGCGGGAGAGCCTGCTTAAGGCCGTTGATCTTGACCCGCTGCTGGCATCTGCTCACTATTACTTGGGGCTGGTGTACAAAGCGATGGGCCTCCGCGAGCAGGCGCTTGGCTCGTTCAGAAGGGCATCAGACCTGGACACCTCCGGCGCATTACGCCCCCTTATCGAGCGGGCGTCTGGAGGCTGGCAGCCTCTCCGAATAACCCCGCTGCCTGCGGGACAGTGAAAGCGGTTAACTGCCTGCCCACGCCGGCTGAAGTCGTCCGCTTTGGGCCGCAGGCCGATGCCCCCGGTCGGCGCAGGCCGGCCGCAGGTCGAAGGCCTATGGCGGGCGACTTTAGTCGGCATGCAGGTAGTTACAAAGCGGAGGCAAACAGACAGGCCCCAAAAGGTGCGCGGGCGAGGTATGCCTGGCCTACAGTCACCGCCTCCTGCCTGCTTCATCTCAGGTAGATAAGCGCACCTGTCACCAGTGCCACCCCGGCAACAATCACCAAACCATAGCGTAACGTCGCCTCGACTGCCGGCCCTTCTCTGCCTCCAAGCCCTACCGTGCTGCAGCCAACGATCACCTTTGCCGGCGCAAACAACGAACCGATCGCGCCGCCAGCCGTCTGGGCGGCCAGGATAATCTGAGGGCTTATGCCCAGCAGCACAGCAACATGCTGCTGCAGACTTCCGAAGATCACGTTGGAATTGGTGTTGGAGCCGGTCATAAATGCCCCGATAGCACCTATGAACGGTGAGATTAAAGGAAAGACAGGCCCGGCCAGGCGCACCAGCCCTTCCGCCAGCAAATAAGTCATGCCCGCATGCTCCATGGTCACGGCCATCCCAACCATGGCCGCAACTCCAAGACTGGAACGGGTTGCTTTCTCTACCAAAGAGCGGGCGATGCGCCGCGCCGCTCCTGGCCTGTAGCGCTTCTGCCGCCAGAATACCCCGCAGGTGATCAGCGAAGCGTAGACCAACAGCGCCCCTGCATGGCCGAAGATACTGATGGTGCGCCCTGGCCCGGCCGGAGTCACCCATCCTCTGGCAGTGACCAGCTCTGGAAACTCCACCCGGATTACCACCCGCCCCAGCAAGTCGTGTACAGGGGGCACCAACTCCGCCACCAGCACGACGATGACCACCAGTGCATAAGGCAAAAGGGCGTAACCAGATGGCACGTCGCTAACCTTACGCGTTTCCTCGTCATCCTGGTCAGATTTCTGCCTGTGACGTGCCCAGGCTACCCCTACCGCCAGTCCTGTCAGCCCGCCCACCATCGCACCGATAGACCACAACCCGTGGGTGACGGACAGGAACTGGGCCATGCTCATCGCCAACCAGATAAGACAGAGGGGAAGCAAGCCCACTTTGAGGGTAGGCCAGCCTCCCGCCGCCCACAGTGTCCCGGCGCCACAGGCAAAACACGCCAACCCCAGCAACACTGCCGACCAGGGAGCCAGCTCCGCCCCACCCCGCCCGGTCGCTGCGATGAGGGCGTAGAATGAGGTCCCCAACGAGCCAAAAGTCACTGCCCAGGCGTGGCCGACCGAGGGGATGACGACAGCAGCCAGAGGAGGGAATCCCATACTCATCAGCAAAGGCGCGATAACCGCCACGGGCACGCCGAAGCCACCGACCCCTTGCAGGAAGGAACTGAAAGCCCAACCCAGCAACAGTACCTGGAGTCCGCGATCCGGGGTGAGACGAGTAAGAATTGTGCCGATGGTCTCGACGGCGCCGGCCTCATCGGTGACGCGGTAGAAAAGCAGCGCTGCCCAGGTGATGTACAATACGTAAACGGTCAGTAACAGGCCCTTTAGTTGGGCATACGCCAGCAACTGCCACCCGGCACCGAAACGGGACATGGCGATCAACACCGCCATCAGCCATCCCATTGCCCCGGCCTCCGCCCCACCCCACCGGAAGCGCAGCATCAAGATCAGTATGGTCAGTATAGGTAAAAATGCCAGAAACCAATCAAAGAAGGTGAATGAAGACATTGCTCATGTTGCTCACCACGTTTCTTCTGCGTAGAAAGATGGGCTAAATGATACCATTTTTTCACCGCACTTCAACCTGGTTAGTCCGCAGTCCATAGTTCGCGGTCCCCCGGGCACGATCCGGAGGCTGCCAGAGCCAGTCAGAGCGGCAAAGTTGCAGGGCAACTGCTCGCAGTTGTCCTACAATTTTGGCGCACACCCGCCTCGGGCCGCTCCCTACCAGGGCCAAATGACCCTCAGCCCGCTCTCGCTCTCTTCTCGTGCAAAGTGACAGACACCCACAGGCACCCACCCGCATTGCATGAAGCCATATACCGTGATAGAATGTTATCAGGCCGGTATGGTTTGTAGCAGGACAGCCTTCCAATCTGTCCAGGCAGGCCGGGAAACCTGCCACATTTTTCGGACATACACCATCTGGCGGAACTCAGAGAGCGATAACCGTTCAGCCCGATTTAGATTGCCCTCCCTGAGCACTCCGTGCCGGTTGGGGCGATCAGCCGGGTCGCCGCCACGCCGACATCCTTCATTTGTGCACCACGAGAGAGGTGGTCGTCCCTCGCCGACAACCGGCCGCAGGCTCAAATGTGTAAGGGCGGGCGAGGCAAGCCCTGTCGAAGACCGGACACAGCGGCTCAGGTCCGGTATACAGGCTACGAGAAGCGGAGCAAACCATACAGGCAATATGTGACTGTGGAGAAGATTATGGATACGCCCGATGTAAGTCAAGACAACCCGGCCTTGCTGCAGGCAAGACTGCGGCTGGAGCAAAGGAAGCTTGAGCTGGTTATGGCGATTGACCGTGTCCGCGATGGACTGCCGGAACTCCCCGCCATGTTGACGGGCATCGCCACCATCCTGGCGGACCACCTTCGGGCTGAGCTGTGTCTGCTGGGCCTGGTACACCGGGAAACGGGACAACTGGAACTGAAGGCCGTCGTTGAACGTGGTGAGCAACCGGACCGGTTCGAGCCGCTCATCACCCGCGAACTGGCACACCGTGTCATCGAAGCCGATGGGGTTATGCTCCGGAAGAGTGAGGACCTCACGTCTCTAACGACAGTTACCGGGCTGCCTGAAGACCTGTATGTGGCCGCCATGCCCATTATTTTCAGGGCGAATGAACGTCTGGGCATTATCCTGCTCGCCCGCTCAGCTCTCCCGTTTGGGCAGGAGGACGTGGAGTTGCTGCAGGTGGCCGAGTCTCAGATAGATTCGGCTGTGATCCAGGGTTACAACTGGCATGAGCTTAAACAGCGCAACAAAGAGCTGGAGACGATCTACAGGATAGACCGCATCCGTGACCGGCAGCTCCCCTTCGATGAGATGCTACACCTGGTACTCCATGAGGTGCGCTCCACAATCGGAGCCGAAATGAGCTACATCCTGCTCTACAACCACTTGAAGCGTCGCCTGGAACTGCGCGCTGCCACCCACGATGATCTCTACCGTATACCGGCCTGCAATGACATGGTGGAGCGGGTAGCCAATGAAGCGCTGCAAAAAGGAAAGTTACTCTGTTACAATCTGGATACCCACGAAGGTTTGATCCGTTCCATAATGTGTATTCCCCTGATTCTCAACGACGAGATCATCGGTGTGTTGGGTGTTGCCAACCGGCATGGCTCACGCGGCTTCATGGACGATGAGCGTCGTCTGCTCTACGCCATCGGCAGCCAGGTGGATACCGCCATCTTCGAGAGCCTGGAACGGCGACGCCTGCGCCAGGTGCTGGGCCGCTCGGTGGACCCACAGGTGCTGCAAAGGCTGCTGGATAATCCCGACGTGGAATTTCTGCGTGGTGAACGTGCGGTGCTGAGCGTGCTCTATTCCGACCTGCGCGGCTCGACAAGTCTCGCCGAGAGAACCAGGCCGGAACTGCTGGTGAGCTTTATCAATGACGCTCTGGCCCGTATGACAGAGGTTATCCTTTCCCACCACGGCACCCTCGATAAGTTCACCGGAGATGGGGTGATGGCTCTCTTCGGGGCTCCCTTCCCGCAGGAGGACCATGCCTTGCGCGCGGTCCGGGTCGGGTTGGAGATGCAGTCTGCACACCGGGAGGTTATGGAAAGCTGGAGCAGGCGTGGTATTGAGCCTGCCTCCCTGGGGATCGGGATCGCCACCGGCGAACTGACCGCCGGCGAGATTGGGTGTCCGCAGCGCACCGACTACACCGTGATCGGACAGGCAGCCAACCTGGGCGCCCGTCTGTGCAGTGTGGCTCAGCCCGGCCAGGTACTGGTCTGCCAGGAGACATACGCCCGTATCAAGGATCAGGTGGAAGCAGTGCCGGTCACTGGCCTGCAACTGAAAGGCCTGAGCGGCGAGGTGACGGCATACAGCATCGTGCGTATCTCTGCCGGGGCCGCAAGGAGCATCTCATGAATCCGGTCACTCAATTTGCTGAGCGTGTCATCCGCAACGTGGAGAGGGTTATCGTTGGCAAGCGGGAACAGATCGAACTGTTTCTGGTCGCTCTCCTCTGTCGGGGCCATGTGCTTATCGAGGACGTGCCTGGCACGGGCAAGACGATGCTCGCCCGTGCCATCGCTGCCAGCCTGGGCATTACCTTCAAGCGCCTCCAGTGCACACCCGACCTGCTGCCCAATGACATCACCGGCGTGAGCGTATTCAACCAGCAGACCAATACCTTCGAGTTCAGGCCTGGTCCTATCTTCGTCAATATCCTTCTGGCCGACGAGATCAACCGGGCCACACCGCGCACACAGGCAGCCATGCTGGAGGCGATGCAGGAACAGCAGGTCACCATGGACGGCGTCACCTACCCGCTCCCGATCCCCTTTCTGGTACTGGCAACCCAGAACCCGATCGAATACGAGGGCACCTTTCCCCTGCCGGAGGCCCAGTTGGACCGCTTCCTGATGCGTATCTCGCTGGGCTATCCCCGGAGCGAGGACGAAATCCTGATCCTGCGCAACCTCAGAAAGCAGCATCCCATCGAGACGATCGGCCAGGTTGTTGACGGTACTGAGCTGCTGACATTGCACGAGCTTATCACCGAAGTACATGTGAGCGAAGCGCTGGAAAAATACATCCTTGACATTGTGCATGCCACTCGTGTGCACCCAGACGTTGCCCTGGGAGCGAGCCCTCGCGGCTCTCTGGCGCTGTATAAGACGGCGCAGGCGCTCGCCGCACTGCGGGGCCGCGATTACGTGATACCTGATGACATCAAGCGCCTGACACCCGTCACACTGGCCCATCGCCTGATTATCAGGCCGGAAAGTCAGTTGCGCGGACGTACTGCCACAGCCATCCTGAGCGAGATTTTAGAACACACCGGGGTAGACATTGGCGAACTGAGGCGTCTCTGACGATGTGAGGCGTAATGCGTGGTTTCCTGCCCTTTCTGCTGGCACTCTTTGTCATCGCCGCCGTACTGCGGGTGGACTTCTTTTTCACCATCGTCTATCTGCTCTCCCTCGTTTACCTGCTTTCACGCCTCTGGGTACGCCATTCAATAAAGTGCCTGCAGGTGCAGCGTCGCTTTGTGGACCATGCTTTCTCCGGCGACAGGGTCAGTGTTGAGATCAGGGTGCGGAATCCTGACCGTCTCCCTGTCCCCTGGTTGGAGGTCCACGAATCGCTGCCGGTAGAACTGGCTGCTCCACCATTCTATAACGAGGTCGTCTCACTGGGAGGACGCTCCCAACACTCCTTCAGCTACTATCTTAACTGCTATCGGCGGGGCTACTACGCTATCGGCCCGCTCACACTACAAAGCGGCGATCTGTTAGGCATCACGACGCGTGCCCAGGTAGAAGTCGCGTCCGAGCACATCATCGTCTACCCCAGGATTCTACCGCTCCAGGAGCTGGGACTCCCCACCCATTCGCCGCTGGCGGTGCTGCGTGCCCGTTCTCCCCTCTTTGAGGACCCGGCGCGGGTCACCGGCGTGCGCGATTACAAGCGGGGCGATTCGATGCGCCGTATCCATTGGACGGCTACAGCCAGCACGGGCCATCTCCTGGTCAAGCAATATCAACCCGCCATCGCCCGTGAAACGCTTATCTGCCTGGACCTGAACCGCCAGGACTACGGGCAACGTCAACTTTACACGGCAACCGAACTGGCCATCGTCGCTGCCGCCTCGCTCGCCAACCACATCATCGTCAGGGAGGGGCTGCCGGCCGGACTGAGTACTGAAGCGTGGGATCCACTTCTGGACAGGCAGGTCAGGTTCTCACTGCCTCCCCGTCCTGAGCGCTCGCACCTGATGGGCATTCTGGAAGTGCTGGCACGGGTTCAGCTTGCGGATGCGGGGGCCTTCGAGGAACTGTTGCGCCAGGAGAGCCTCAAGCTGCCCTGGGGGGCCACTATGGTCATCATTACAGGCCGCGAGAGCGAGCCGCTGTTTGATATCATGGTACACCTGCGACGCAGCGGCTTTGCCGTGGCGTTGCTCCTGATCCAGCCGGCCCGCCCGTCCCCAGAGCTGCGCAAACGGGCTGATCTGCCTGGCATACCTGTCTACAGGATATGGAAGGCGGAAGAACTGGATGCCGCCATGGAGGGGGCGCAGAGATGAGTGGCCCGCCGTCAAGACATGGTGACTGGTGGGTGGATAACGTTTTTCGTCCGCTGGCGCTCGCCATCATGGCCGGATGCGTTGCCGCATCGGTGGTGGAGCTGGTGAATGTGTACTTACCGTCCTGGAGCGGCTTATACCTCATCCTGGGGTGCGTCCTGGCTGCATTAGAGGGGTGCTACTCCTACCGCCTGATCCGCGCCAAAGAGATTCGCGGCGATGATCTCCTCCGTTTCCGCGCCATAGAACTTGCCCTGTTCTTCATCCTGCTGAAGATGGGCAGGTACGCAGGAGCACGCTGGAGCGACATACTGGCAGAGCTGCGCACCTGGCCGCATCAGCCGCTCAATATCATAGACCCCGCAACCGCCTTTGCCTTTCTGCTGGCGCTTGCCTGCTGGTGGGCTGCCACCAGGACGCTGGAGGACCTTGAGCGCATCGGTGAGCCGCCTGTCCCCCACCATTCTTATGTTCCTCCGGCCGAGAGCATTGCCAACCGCTTTTTCTGGGGAGGCGGGGTGCTGCTGCTTATCTCGGGCCTTGCCAGGCTCGGCATTTCCAGCCTGTTGCACCAGGAGCGCCCGCCGGTACCGACGCTGGTACTGAACGTGCTGCTTTACTTCTTGTTGGGGCTGGCGATGTTGAGCCAGGTGCACTTTATACGCCTGCGACACCAGTGGGAAGCCCAGAGGATCAGGATTGGCACGATGTTGGCCGGCCGTTGGGTTCGCTACAGCCTGGCCTTCATCGGTCTGGCAACGATACTGGCCTTCCTCCTGCCCACCGGATACACGGTCGGTCTGTTAGACGTGGTGGGCTACTTTCTGTTTGTGCTCGGATACTACCTTTCGCTGCTGGGGATGCTGTTCACAATGTTGCTCAGCCTGCTGCTGACGCCGCTTTTCAGACTTCTCGGCATGGGTCCTCGCCCGGCCGTCAGGCTTCCGCCTCTTGAGCGTATGGGGGAGCGTAACCAGGGGGAGGCCGGCATGCCGCTTGCCTGGTTTGAGCTGCTCAAATCGCTCCTGTTCTGGACGATCGCCCTGGGATTGGTAGTGTATGTGGTGCGCAGCTACCTGAATGACCGGCCCGAGTTGCTCCGTATGCTGGCCGCACTGAAACCGATCCGGGCGCTTGCCACATTCCTGGAGGCAGTGTGGAGACGCCTCCGCGGGTTTGCCGGAGCGACCAGAGCACGGCTGCCACGCCTCTTCCGTGATACCAGGGACAGGGCTGCAGCCAGGGAACGCCCGCTGCGTTTGCTCTATACAGGCAGGCGCACACCCCGTGAGCGCATCATGTACTACTATCTGAGCATCCTGGAGCGCGCGTCCCGGCTGGGTTTTCCCCGTCATCGTGCCCAGACCCCTTACGAGTATGAACAAAGCCTGGGACCTCACCTGGACAAGGCACAACAGGATATGGGCCGGCTTACCCGGGTATTCGTGGAGGCACGTTACAGCACCCACCCGATGGGATGGGAAGAAGAAAAAACAGCCCGCACCTGGTGGCAAAATATCAAGACCACGCTCCGGGCGCTCCATGGGGCCAGGGAAAATACGGATGCGGAAGAGAGCGCGGAGCTACCGGAACAGCGCTAAAATCAAGGAACTGAGCAGGCTCTCCACCAACCAGAGGATAACCAGCGCCACCATAGGGGTGAAATCGAGGCCGCCGATCACCGGAACGTAACGGCGCAGTGGAGCCAGCAATGGCTCGGTGATCTCGTATAGAAAACGTGCTAACTGATTGTGAGAGCTGATATTGAACCAGGAGAGAAAAGCGCGCACAATGATGGCAGCAGAGTAAAGTGTGAACACCAGGTTCACTAACCTCAGCAGCAATGTGGCAGGCATAGTCACCTCACTCTTGTTGTTTGGTGCATGGTCACCATTTCCAGGAATCCACCACGTTCCCCTGCGCGTCCCACAGATAGACGACACCTCCTCTGGCATCCCAGGCCGGCCCGCTCCGGCCCCAATATAGCTCGGTCGCCGTGTCCTGGCCACTTCCGCTCCAGACACGGACGCTGGTACTGCCGGCCAGGATGAAACCAGGCGGGAAGGCATAGGAGTCAAAGTAGTCACTGCCCAGCCTCCAACCCGTCATATCCTGGTCGTCCGTGCTGATGTTCTCGATCAGTACATGTTCGTCAGTCCAATCGCGGCCGGGACGGCTGTACTCCACGTAGACCAGATAGATTCCCGATGAAGGCGGAACATCCGAACGGTCCTCCGTCGGCGGAGGAGGTGTCGGTTCGGCAAGCGGAGAGGACGGGTAGGTCGGTGCAGGTGTCTCCCCGACCACCTCCGGCTGCAACGGGGTAATTTGAGGTGGCCGGGTAGCCTGAGCGATCGCCTCTGGTGTCACAGCCTCAGAAGTTGGAGCAGACGTTTCCTCTTTCCCGGCCGGCGAGGAAAAAGCCGGCCGGGCGAGCCGGGTGCTGGCACTGCCCCACAGATACGAAGATATAGAGCAACAAACACAGATCAGGCATGCAAGCAGAAACAGGAACGACTGGAGCTTCAGCCATGAAAAGCGACACCCACCGCCGACAGGCAGTTCAATCTGCTCTTCACTGAGCTGACGCCAGCGGTCGCCCAGATCATCTGTCATTGTATTCCTCCAGTCCAGGTGTAGGTAGAAACAACATTGCCCTGGGAATCTCTCAGCGTGGCGGTCTCACCGCTGCTGCTCCATATCCCGCTCCGCTGCCCCCAGTATAAATCGCTGTAAGTGTCGCTCCCGCTCCTGGTCCAGACGCGCACCTCAAGCCCTATCCGCAGAACAAAGCCATCGGGAAAGGTATACACATGGTTGTCCTCGTCGTGGAGGGTCCAGCCGGTCATATCCTGATCCGCGTTGCCCAGGTTTTGGATGAGCACGTGTTCGTTCTGGTAACCGGCATATTCGACGTAGACAATCCGCACATCACTGCGATAAGATGGCGTGAAGGTCGGCGTCCTGGTGGGGGTGGCGGATGGGGTGGATGTCGGCGTGGGTGTGGGCACAGAAGTATCGGTGGGCAGCGGTGTACGTGTTGGGGTAACCCTGGGCGGCACAGTATGAGTGGGAGTGTACGTCGCCTCCGGTTCCGGTGTGGGAGTCGGTGAGGGGGTGAACGGTGTGGACGGTGCCCCAGGCAAACCGGTTGGAGCCGGAGGCGCAGGAGCAAGAGTCTCGGTCGGGGGCGGCAGTGTGGGAGATGGCAAAGGAGTATCGGTAGGAGACGGAGCGGTGAACTCCGGAGTGTTTATCTGTGCTGTCCAGGTCGGCACAACTGACAGAGCAGTGGGCGTCGCAGCAGGTGTAGCCTGGGTCGGCGCCGCATAAGCGACAGTCACGGCCGCAGTCGTCACAACGACCGGCACACGCGCAGCCAGTTCCGAACTGGCGCGCCCCCACATGAAAGACAGTATAGCACAGCATGCACATGCCGCACTGCTTATCAGGAACATGAAAGCCTGCAACGTAAGCCAGGAGATACGTAACCCATGCCCGACAGGGAGCGTGATCTGCTGATTGATAAGGCGACGCCACCGTTCATTCATCATCACACCTTTGGGGCTCCGCCAGCTTCCCGGCGATGCGCAACGCAGCCTGGATGGCCCGGGCTATATGCTCCGCGCTCCAGGCTGGTGGCTCAGGCAGCAGCCTGGCAAGCTCAGATTCGATCACGGCAGCAATGGCCTCCCCCTCTCCATCTGTCAAACCACCGCCTGCCACAAGCGACTCCGCGATACTTGATTTCAACTTGTTCTCAGGCCCGCTCATTATCCCTGATCCAGTTCCTGCATTGGCTTTTCCCATCATAACATACTTTGGGCAAAAATCAACCGCATTCATCGGGATGATTCATTTTGTCACATGACGTGTGCACATTACAGGCGGATTGATTCATTTTCTCCGTGAAATCGGTTTACACTTTGACTGCCTCTAAAATTGGCTGCCTGACGCTGAATGAAGGAAATTGCAGCAGGGAGGCGCGGCGCGCTGCGCCCCTACCGCGGCCAATGGTCGGCCTGCGGCCCGAAGCGGGTGACTTCAGCCGGCGTGGGCAGGCAGTCACCTGGAGAGGCCGATTTCAATCGGGCAGCATGCGGCGCGTGACTCAAAGTGTCAACCAATTATGAGTCCACTGGTAACTACCTACCCGACTGGCCTGCCGCTATGCGCTGATTGGAAATCAGCCTTCCTGGGCACGCTGTGCCGGGCGTCGGCCTGCGCCGAAGGCCCATGGCGGGCGACTTTAGTTGGCACGCAGGTAGTTACGTCCACTGCAAAAAGTCATTTCACCGCCGAGATGCAAAGGACGCAGAGCCTGCTGATGAGAAACTCTGCGCGATGAGTTTTTGCAGGAAGTCAATTATGAATTACCCCCCAAAAACGCGTTGCTTAAGTTGGGGCATGCCTGTATACTTAATGTCCGGAGGAACTATCTGCCCTGTGCCTGCCAGACTACAGGGCAGCCCGGGCACAGTACGTGGAGAAGCGGCAGACCAGATTCGAGGGATAGAGGCAACCTGGTGCCTGCACTCGTGTGGGTCTGGGTGGGTCACATCTTTAACCTGGAGTCACCGGCTGTGCTGGCGATGGATAAGAAGCGGACTTCACAGTGCCATCATCGCACAACAGTACCTGCGTAGTTGACCCCATTCGCGTGTGACTGCTGGGGTGGCCCTTCCCGTCCTTCCGGGCAGGCTGTAAAGCCCGTCTTACGGGCTTTGGTCAGCGTCAAAAAGAAAGTCGGGGCGCCGGGATTTGAACCCGGGACCTCTACAACCCCATTGTAGCGCCCTAGCCAAACTGGGCTACGCCCCGCTCAGTCGCCGCACTGACGGCACCGGTAGTATACACCAACCGTCTCTTTTTGACAAGTTGGTTTGGGCTCGCCCTGGTCTCCAGACCGTGCCCGACCCGGCCGCTGCCTGAATACACCAATCCATTTGTGGGTTGGTTTTTGTATACCGGGAAAGACGAGGCAATTGCAAGTGGAAGGCAATAACACCAACTTATGTTGTCGGCAACCCTATCTTGTCGGTAAGGGAAAGCTGGAAAAAGACAACCATACCCTGCGCCTGATAATTGCTGACGCCACCTCACACACTTACTCTGACGCCCAAATAGACGACTATCGGGGTCTGTCCCGTCGCTGCTTTCTGTGGCATCCACCACTGCGCATGACGGTAAGGGCCCGCTTTTCCCATTCAGCGGGTAAGCTGAGAGGAACAGCCGGCTTCGGTTTCTGGAACGATCCATTCCTCATGACCGGCTGGCGACTTCCGACACTGCCGCGCGCTGTGTGGTTTTTCTACGCCTCGCCTCCCTCTAACCTCAAACTCGATCTGAATGTGCCTGGCTGTGGGTGGAAAGCGGCCACGATAAATGCGCTCAGGCCGATCACATTGGTGTTGGCTCCGGCAGCACCGCTTGCGGTACCGCTTATGAACCTGCGCCCCCTATACTCTGCCCTGTGGCCATACTTTCAGCAGGCACTTCACATACGTGAGTCCCTCATCAACGTAGAGATGACCCGGTGGCACACCTACACTCTCTACTGGGCTCCGGAAAAAGCTGTGTTCAGTGTGGACGGAGAGTGTGTACTGGAAAATGCGCCTTCCCCCAGAGGACCACTGGGCTTTGTGATGTGGCTGGATAATCAGTATATGGTTGTGACGCCTCAGGGATGCTTCAAATGGGGATTGCTGGACGTGCCGGGACATCAGTGGATGGAAGTAGAACAGATTACGATTGAGCGGTGCAGCAGTTGACAGCGAGATGGTATCCTCACGGGGTGAAGGATACCTGTGGCAGAGACACCTGTTGGTTGAATGCCCCAGGCTTTGTGGGATGTCCTCTCTACCTGACAGGACTTACGCAATGGATGGCATTAACACGAAGATTTCCCGGATAATTCTTTGTGGTAAACCTGTCGGGTCAACCGCGTAACCCCTGTACCTGACCCCCGAATTCTCCGCACCCAGGCCTGAGGAATCATAAAAACTCAGCGACCTCTGTGCCTGCGGTGCAAACCGAGACTTTTCCAGCAGCCTCCTGCACCTTAGGGCAGTTCTGTTCCCAACCCGGGTGACCTGGCCGGAGACTGGTCACAGCCCGAGACACTCGGGGGTGAGGACGGGGATGCGGGACGCGGCCCGGAGGGCCTGCTCCCGGTTCCAGGTGACCAGCGGAAGGCCCAGGCGGATCGCCACGGCCACGTACGCTGCATCCGCCCCCCCGCAACTGCAGGTCGGCGGCCAGGCGGGCCATCTCCTGCCCCAGATGCCGGTCCACCGTCACCAGGCGCAGGCCCGGGAACCGCAGCAGCCCCTCCAGCGCCCGGCGGCCCAATTCCGGCGCGCCGGTGCGACGGGCGATGGCCCCGGCCACCTCCGCCAGCAGCACAGGGCGCCAGGTTGCAGGACAACTGCTCGCCGTTGTCCTACAGCGGCTCCTCCGGCCATTCGGCCGTGCAGCCGTAGTCCTGGAGGAGTTTCTCCAGTTCCGCCCGCAGCCGGGCCATTTCGCCCGTGGGGTCGTGCACTTCCAGCAGGACGGAGGCGTCCCGCAGGTCCTTCAGCCGCTGCGCCGCCTGCAGCAACGGGTAGAGAAGACCGGCGCTCGTCCGCACCCGCAGGGTGAGGGGCCGCCGCTCCGGGGAGGGCGGCGGGGGCGGCGGCGCCTCCGGCGACACCAGCACCGCCCGGGGGTCCCGGAACACCTCCTCCGGCACCTCCTGCCGCACGTAGACCTGTTCGCCCACGCGCACGCCGAAGAGCCCCTGCTGCACCCCCTCCGCCACGGCCTGGTGGACCACCCGCTGGGGGTCCCGAGGCATGGGCTGCC
>Ga0209162_1001978_pt1 | contig 18919 bp, 14 predicted proteins | sample YNPNPMetaG_FD_187121 | JGI IMG/M metagenome (GOLD analysis project Ga0209162, IMG submission 187121) | Anoxygenic and chlorotrophic microbial mat microbial communities from Yellowstone National Park, USA - YNP NP MetaG (SPAdes) (version 2) ... | reverse complement strand
CATGGCACCGACCAACTCCAGCCCCCGCTGTCGTAGTGGACGTAATGGTCGATTCCGGTTGGACTTGCGGTCGTGCGTGCGTCCATCGGCACAAGCAATCGTTTCCCGGGCGCAAACCGTTGTTGACCGCCCCAGAACATCGCCGCCCACCATGAACCCGGCTTGAACGAACTGAAGTCGTTCGGGTCCGCCATCGTGTCCCGACCAAGTCCGTGAAACGCAAGTTGGTAGCAGGCTTCAATCGCCGTGGACACGACAAACACGTTCTCTTTCCTGGCCCGTTCTACTGCGGCCATTGCTTCCGCATAACCTTTCTGGTTGGGGCTCCAACCGACCGAAATCGAGATTACTCTGATCTTTCGCCCGGCTGGCAGGCTCGCGTTCACATCGAGAAGACGATGGATCGACTTGGCAAGCCAGGTGAAGTCCCAGTCGAAGTCCTTGCCGGGCTGGAACACGCCGTGCGTTTCGGCGATGTAATACAAGTCAGACTCGGACGCCACACCGACGGTTTTGCCCACGGCTATGGATGCCACGGCTGGGCCGTGCATCTGTGCGGGCGCGCCGGCCAAGCTATGAATCTCCTCGTACAACCGAAGTCGGTCGCGATACTCAACGTGATTAACCAACAATGTCTGATCTATTACACCGACTGCAACACCTTTGCCTGTGATGCCGCGGGCATGTAGCTTGCGGACATTCAAACCCGGGTCTTTGCCAAGTTCCATCACCCGCTGCGGATCGAACCCGGCGGGCAGTTTCTCCGGCCAACGTGTCACACTATCAAAGTCGGCGTGCAAAAGGTCGGCCAACCTGTCGCTCAGGTCTAATTGGCTCAGGTCAGCACCTCGCACATCGACCTGCCAGTGGCCACCTGAGTCCGGATTGTAACGGGGCAACTGGGAGTAACGCCCGCGTTGAAAATCAACGGGTCTTGGCTGGCGAACGATCTCGAGTTTGCCCGGTGCCGACAGCAAAGTGCAATAACCGGGCTCGATGGATTTGCCCTCAGCCAAAGGTTTTGCCGCTTCACCAGCCGGTCGATCAAAAAGATCGTCGCCCAACTTCTCGTTCAGCACAATCCGCTCGACCCGCAACAACGCCTGTGGACCAGGCCGAACAAGAAACGGCATCCGCACGTATTCCACCTGCTTGTAGTCGTCCATCATCACCTCGCCCACACGAACCATCACGCCAGTTGCCTTGTCGAAAAGAAACCGTGGGAACGGGCCGGCGCCATTCTTCGTACCAACAGCCAGAACACTGCGTTCGCCATCCCGGTCCTCTTCACAAACGGTCCCTTCCATGAGCCGGCTCAGAGCCAACTGAGCCGGCAGATGAAACGCCAATGCAAGGTTCATCAGTTCACCTGCGTCCTTGTCTTTCATCTCGAGAACGCCTTCCGGTGTCTTGCGCCAGCAACGAGCGCGGCTGTCGCGGCCCTGGCTGATTTCGATCCCGCGCGCGGTTCGCGCGATCAATCGCACCAACCCGGGTCGTTTCAGGCTGAGCTCGAAATCGAATGACGATTGACCTTCCTGGCCTTTGCCTTTGACGACGATCGATTCGATTTTCTCGATCGCGGCGCGCCCGCCAACAGCCGTGAAATGCTTTTCAAAAACTTCTGAGGCCTTGGCCGCCTCGGTGGCTGGATCGGCCGTGCCCCGCCAGGCAAACGCTGTTGAGATCAAACAGACCAGGATCGGAATGGTGTTTTTCATGGGATGAAGTTTTTTCGATGAGAATTTGTGCAGGAGACTGCAGTCGCAATCCCCAAGACGCCTGTTTCAGGCGCGCACGAACGGGCAGCCCGGCGCACACGCGCGACAATGTTCCAATGCTCATGCGTCAAACACGTTTGCGGTCCGGCACAGGCGAGGAACCATTCTCGCCGCTTTCCCGGATGAGAATCACGCACGCTTGGCTGAGGCAGGTATTTCATTGAATCACGGTGCCGCACTGTCCGCTCTTCTAACTCAGACACAACCGGCCGCCGAGTGTCACGTCATGGACCGATCATTTCTCTGGAAATATCACCGGTACAACGGCCAAACACACGGGCTCCTATCATGCTCCGGATAAACTATCCACGACCAGATTTTCAACGTTCGAAGGCAATAGAAACAATGGCGGTCTGGAGTCCTGTATCGAGCCCTTCCGTCCTCGACCGCCTCAACCCGGCGACCGATCGCACGCCGGTTTCACCCACGTAAATCCGACCCTCGAGCGGTCACAGCTCGAGACGGCGAGGAATCGCCGCGCTCATGCCGGGCGTATTGGCATGGAATCAGCCAAAAGCCCATTTGCAGTGTGCTGCAGGGAATTAGCTTGTTGGTCTCCGAATCGGGCTTCAGAATCTGGTGAGTTGAATTTCGTAAGGTCAATGGACCTGTGGCCGGCTCCGACGGTGGCAGCAGAGTACCTGCCACAGCAGCCGCAGGTTCCATTGACAATACGCACGAACAGAACAAACCATATGAAAACAAGTGAGTTCCGACTCGGAATGACCGCTGGCATAGTTGGTCTGGCGGCGTTCTTGACCAGTGTACAAGCGGCAACCAACGCACTGCCAACCGAAGCCGCACTGCCACTGGGATCGTCAACCACGCGCGGTTTCACCGTGCGCTCGGTCCAAGCGCCGTCCGATGCTGTCGTCCCGAACAACTTGATCCGCGCGATCAAACAGCTCAACGGCACCCTGACCGATGCAGGCGGCAACCCAATACCAGACGAAGCCTATCCGGGCCCGAACCCGGATGGCAGCTACGACGTCGATACCGTCAACTTCGAGTTGTACGGCGACGCTGTTACCATCCTGACTCTGGACTCCACGGAGCTTGTAACGTTCCCTTCCCAACCATTCCCCGGATTGCCCGGCGCCGGTGGTCATGACAACAACTCTGCCGTCGAGGTCGTTGGGTACCTCGAATTAACCCCCGGAGTGCACACTTTCGGTGTGAGCGTCTGCGTCGAGCGCACTGACGCCAACGACGATGATGGCTACGCTGTGTTTGTCGGCACAAATCCAAGAGATCGCTTTGCACTGAAGGTGGGCGAATTCGAGCGTAACGCGCCCGGTTTCCCGACCCACTGGCGCAACGAAAATCAGTGGTCCGTGGAAGCTCCGGTCGCCGGATTGTATCCGTTCCGCATTGTCTATTGGCAGACAGGCCTCGGTGCGAACCTGAACTTTTACAGCGTAAATCCGGACACTGGTGAACGCATCCTTGTCAACGACCCAACCAACCCGCAAGCCGTCAAGGCTTACAAGGACACCTCGGTGGCGGCAGCAAAAGGACCGTACGTCGCCGAAATCAATCCCCAACCGGGCTCCGACGGCAACAGCGCGAGCGCGCCAATCGAAGCCTTGATTGTGGATGGCACAGCCACAGTTGGCACTGCCAACGTCAAGTTGTTCCTGAACGGGAACCAGGTCACGCCACAGTCACTTTCCAAGACAGGCAACAAATTGTTCGTTCGCTACAACCCAAACGCTTCCCGACCCGACAAGTCCAATTCGGTCAGACTTGAATTCAAAGATTCAGCAGGCACAACCCACGTTGCCACATGGTCTTTTGGCATCATCGTGGCAGGCGGTAGCAGTACCGTGGTCACAGGCCAGTGGGATTTCGACAAGGGCGACCTCAGCCCAACGGTAGGAAAATCGCTCGAGTACTTGGACGGGCCGAACGGACTTACCAAACAGAAAACACGTTTTGGCACAACAACCGAGTTGGGCGTGCCCGACATAGCCGGTCAGCCCGCCAAAGTAATGGAAGTGCCCGGCGATCTGTCGAACAAGATCGGCTACATCATGGACCATGGCATCGCCCCCAACGGCGGCGGCACCAAGGTCAATCAGTACACGCTCATCATGGATGTCCTTGTAGCCAACACCGGCCCCGGAGCCGCATCCCTCCTCCAGATAAGCTCGACCAACAACACCGATGACGGTGACCTCTTCTGGCAGGGTAACAACTTCGGCCAGGGCGCAGGCGGTTACAACGGTCGCGGCACATTCACCGCCGGCGAATGGCACCGCGTAGTCGCCGCTTACGACATGGCCGCCAATCCGCCAGTCGTCACCAAGTTCGTGGACGGCATCAAACAGGATGATTGGACCGCCAATCAAGGACTCGATAATCCACGTCGCGCGCTGCAGCCCACCGCAATTCTGTTCGGCGACGGTGACCAGGACGAACGCCGCCAGATGTGGGTCAACTCGATCCAGATTCGCTCGGGCAAAATCACCGACGCTGAAGCAGTGCTGTTGGGCGGCCCATCGGCCAATGGCATCCCCAGAGTCATCCCGCAAAGCACAGTCACAGGTCAGTGGGACTTCGAGTTCGGTGATCTCGGCGCCACCATCGGCAAACCACTCCAGTACCTCGACGGTATTGGCGGCATGACCGAGGCCGGAACCCAGTTCGGAACCACTACTGAACTTGGGATTCCAGACATCAACGGCCAACCAGCCCGCGTCATGCGCGTGCCCGGCGATCTTTCCAACCAGATCGGATACATCATGGACCATGGCATCGCCCCCAACGGCGGCGGCACCAAGGTCAATCAGTACACGCTCATCATGGATATCCTTGTAGCCAACACCGGCCCCGGAGCCGCCTCCCTCCTCCAGATAAGCTCGACCAACAACACCGACGACGGCGATCTCTTCTGGCAGGGGAACAACTTCGGCCAGGGCGGAGGCGGTTACAATGGGCTCGGGACCTTCACCGCCGGCGAATGGCACCGCATGATCGCCGCTTACGACATGGCCGCCAATCCGCCGGTCGTCACCAAGTTCGTGGACGGCATCAAACAGGATGATTGGACCGCCAATCAAGGACTCGACAATCCACGGCGCGCTCTGCAACCCACCGCAATTCTGTTTGGCGACGGCGACCAGGACGAGCGCCGTGAAATGTGGGTCAACTCGATCCAGATTCGTGCCGGCAAACTCACTGACGAGGAAATGCTCGCTCTCGGCGGACCGTCCGCTGACGGCATCCCTGTTTACATCCCGGTATCCCAGCCACCCACAATAACCTGCACCGTTGCCGGGAAATCCCTTACACTGAGCTGGCCGTCAGTGGCCACTGGCTTCGTTCTGGAAAGCACCCCGGGTCTGACCAACCCTAATTGGACCGAAGTGCAGTCGTAAACAACGCCGTCACTGTACAAATGACCGGAAGCGCTCAGTTCTTCCGATTGCGAAAGTAACAGCGGCCCTTAACGACGCACACTCACAGGGTCGGTGCACCGACGGTTGCTCCGTCTGCCGCACCGACCCTTTATCGTGTCTCACGCACGCGGTCATTCCCCGCCGCCCCCCCAAACTGCAACGGGAACCAAACTGCAACGGGGAACTGCAACGGGGACAGGCACGCAGTCCAGAGCCGGTGCAGACTCGGTCGCCGGAGCAGGTTCTTTTTCTTAGCCGAAAAGTCACTGCTGAGTAGCTCAAGCGCCAGCGGCGCGGCACATACCACGGCGGGGCAACGCCCCACGACAGCGCCGTACATCCTGTTTCAGAAGCGAAGGGCTGAAAGCCCGTGCCATCGCTCAGCGCGGCGGGACAGAGCGCCCACCTTGGAACGAACGCATTTATCTCGCCGCGATCCTTGGGCTGCGGCTGCGCCGCGCTGAGCAGATTCTCCAGGATAACAGAATGGTCGGGCTCAAATCCGATGCGATCTTGCGAAATTCGACTTCACCGGCGAGCGGGAAATGAATCGGTGAAACCGTTGTTGCACGCCCACCTTTGACTTGAATCCCTTATTCCAATTCTTGCTCGCATGCCACATAAGCTGTATTATTCTCCCAGCGACATGAGCAAAATAAGCAAACGCCGCCCCTGCTTGGCAACACAGCGTGTGATCCGGGCCGCAGAGTGCGGGGAAAATCGTATTAGCCGTTACAAGTGCCCAGAGGATTGCCCGTTCAATCCGTTTTCACCGGCGCATTACGACGCCTTTGGTGAAATCGAATTCAGGGCAATGCAAAAGGCCACCGAATGGCTTGCCACCGCCTCCCCCAATCGGGCACAGGTAATCTCAGAGCTTGGTCGGCGCTTCGACGAAAGTGACCTTGACGCTTTTGCCTACAAAACCGCCGCGTTTTACTTCGAGCGCGACGCCAACGGCCGCACTTGCGCTGAACGCTGGGCCGCCGCAGGTTTCCCAACGCTTACCAATGACGAACGGATAATTCAAAGCGCCATAATGCAAATGCGCATCCGGCTCGTCGAAGTACACCGCGTACTGGATGACCTGCGCGTCGAAGTGGTGGACTTGCTCGAGCCAACACCAACTGAACGGTTGGTCTGCGACCGCTCAATGGCTTCTGAGGCCTGCCGATTCGCGACTCTGTTGGGATGGTTTTATCCGCTGCCGCATTTCTGGCGCTGCTTTGCCATAGCTATTCCAGTTTCTCCAATCGGCCCGTATGAACCGCTCGAGGTCGCAGAGGAAATCGTGCGGCATCTGGGCGGTCCAGCAGCGCATGATGCTTGGAATGATTGGTTCGCCCACAACCTCGGTAAGTTCGCCGAAGCGTTACAAGCCACCGCTTTGGCGCGTCAGGAACAATTGCTCGCGAACCTTGATACTGAGCTTGGAAAAGCCCGTTACGAATTGCGCGCACCTTTTGAAACCTGCCGCCTAATGCTGGATGGGGTCACATCTGTCGCTCCAGACGAGCTGGCCGACAGCGAACGCGCAGATTTCACTGAAGCACGTGTGTGGTTCGATGACTCGGATCAAGCCATGGTGTTTTCCGAAAGAACCAGGCCCGTGCTCGGGCGGGTTCTCCTTGGCCAAACCCACTGGCAGCTCGAAGCCATGGGCAAAGAACAATTTGCCCGAATTCGGTCGGAATTCGAGCGCGTCCTTGGCGACAATGTCCGTTTCCAAGGAGCAAGCCGGGACGACGTTGCCTCAAGGTTAACCACAGAAAAGGCCGAATACGATCCCGATTTGATCCCGCCAAAGCTGCTGACACACCCGGATAAAGTCAGCGTCGCATCCAACCGCGTGGAAGTAACCGGCAAATCCGGAAAACAACTCGATGTGGATGATATCTTGGCAGACAACGACCGCCTTTGGCTCGATCAACCAGTGCCTGCATTCGACGGCAAAACTCCACGCCAAGCCGCACTCGACCCGGCCCTGCGACCCAAGTTGATCAGGATTCTCAAAGACCTCGTGCGAACCCGCGACGAAATGAATCTTGAAAATGGTCGTTCAAATGACTTGAACTGGATGCTCGAAGAACTCGGCGCGCATGAAATCATTTTCGACCCGCCCCCGCCCCGGCCAAGGCGACGTCAAACCGATGACGAATTCGACGATGCCCCGGCCCGCCCGCGTCGTAAACTTGAACCGTGGCCCCCGTTGCCACCGCGGCCCTTTACCCAAAAAGAGGCCGCTCAACGGCTAATGGTGGGCTCCGAAACATTCGAAACTGCCCGACAAGCACTCGAAGCCATCCATGCCGCTGGCGGGTTCGTCATCGAAGACATTTACGAATTGCTTGGAAACGTCTTGACCGATACGCAACTGTCGTTCCTTGGAACCTTGCTAGCACATGCGTGGTTTGCCTTCGTGCCACCAGGATGCTACGGACCAAGGATTGATTTCGCGGACATTCAGCGCGCGTTCCATCAGCAGCTTGAATCAATCGACCGTGCCCGAAAAAGCGGCAAGCAATCACCCGCTCACTATTTGCTGGCAGAGGGACCACAACCGGCCATCGTCAAAGCCCTCGGCGGGTTCGCGCTCAGCAATTGGAAGGATATCTCACCCAACGAAGGCAAGGAAAACGACAACCTTCTGCTGACTCTGATCATCATAAAGACATTTGTAGAATTGCTCGATGCCAAGTGCCGCCGTTCAGGCCCGCACATTTCGCAGCGCGGCCCAGCCCCAACTGAATGACCGGGGCGAGATAAAAACCTTACTCGGACGCACAGCGCTCTGTCACAACCCGCTGACTGCCCCCTGTTTACCTATATTGAGAAATCGATCATTTTTGCAAAGATTTTCAGGCTGCGACTTCGCTCGATTGGTCAATATCTGCTTCTCTGGCCGGGAGCAGTGCGGTCACCACAGTGCGGCCTTTGGAGTGTAATATTCGATAATCTGCCCTGAAATCGCAGATCAGCGTGTGGTTCGAAACTTTTGCCTTCGAACTGTTCGTCCGCTGATTTGACCCGCATCTCCCTCGAAGGCGACGAAGTCGCCCCTTTCAGCGCGGCGCTACACAGCGGTATGCTTGCAACCAGCGCAGTTCTTGCGCCTTGCGCATTTGGTTGCGGCTGCGCCGCGCTGAGGTAGTTGTGGACCTGTGCGCGGTGCTCGTCGGTCAGTTCCGTCACAGCTTTGAGTTCCACGATAATCTTGTCGTAGCAGATGAAGTCCGGCTGGTAGCCATGTTTGAGCGGGTGGCCTTTGTACTCGAGCTTCAGCGCTGCCTGGGCGCGGAACGGGATGCCCTGCAGCCCCAACTCGATCTCCATGCACTCCTGATAAACCGGCTCCAAAAACCCGCAGCCTTTCTCCTTATAGACCTCGAAGCAAGCGCCGATGATCTTGTAACTCTCCTCTCTGTAGATGATGTCCATACGGATTGTCTTAACCACGAAATACACGAAATACACGAAAATTGCGAGAGACCAGTTGCCCTTCTGCCCCTTTCGTGTCTTTCGTGTCTTTCGTGGTTGCCTCCGTCGTTCGTCCGAATTTTTGCGGGAATTCGAGCACGGCTTTGTTGAGGAGGACGGCGACGGGGTTGCAGTCCAGCGCGTAGGTTTCGCAGCCGAGTCGGAGGGCTTCCAGCGGGATGGCGCCGCCGGCAAAGCAGTCGAGGACGCGCGGGGCGCGGCCATCATGAGCCTCGCGGATCAGTTCGCGAGCTTTCTGGATGAGTTGCGCGCCGGCGGTGTCCTGGCCGGAGACGACTTCCCAAGGGGCGATTTGCGCGACCAACTGGAGGAACTCGTTCCGGCGCTTTGGGTCGTCGGGCAGCAGGGCGGCCAGGGCGGTGGCGCGGGAGGCGGCCAGCGGTCGGCGCGCACCAGATGTGCAGCGTGGAGATGTGGCCGTGGCGGATGTTTTTCTCGCGGACGGACTGTTCGGAAACCGCCCGCAGTGGGAAATCGGTCTCGATGAGTCGGTTTGCCATGTCTTGGTTGTTCATTTCCTTAAAGGCTCCACGATTGTGGACAGATGCCTGCGACGGCGAAAGTTACATATCCAATCTACAATTGTGATTATGGAGAATTGCAGTAAAGCACAATTGTTCGGGACAGAATTGTACGTTCGGCAAGAAAAATACAAATCTGTGCTCATCTTTCACCTTGACCAATTACCGGCATAATCTCGGCGGCTACAAAGGTTTTCCCGTAAGACGACTCATCCAAGGGTTTCAGAATTCCCACTCTGACGAGTCCTTGCACGTGGCGACGCGCGCTGTGGTACTGTTTGAGGCCAAGTCGTTGCTGGGCTTGGGGAATCGTTAGAAAGGGTGAATCAAATAGAGAGTCCGCCAGGCGGATCGCCAGTCCGGAGGAGCGCGCTTTGGTCAGTCGTACTCGCCATTCTGCCTGCAAGTCCTGCAGCCGTTTTGCGCGCACGACGGCATCGCGCGCTTGGTCTGCCACACCCCGCAAAAAGAATTCAATCCAGTCGCGCCAGGCGCCGCGAGCGCTGACGGCCATCAGCAGGTCGTAATAATCCTGTCGGTGTTTTTCAAAGAACGCGCTGAGGTAAAGCAAAGGTAGCGGCAGTAAATCCCAATGGACGGAGAGCAGCGAAATCAGCAATCGTCCGATGCGACCGTTGCCGTCAATGAACGGGTGGATGGCCTCGAACTGGTAGTGGATGAGCGCCAGACGGATCAAGGGTGGGAGGTTGTCTTCGGCGTGGAGGTATTGTTCGAGGGCGTGCAACGCTGCGTGCATTTCCTCCACGGGAGGCGGCACGAACGGCGCGTCATTCAGGGAACAACCGGCCGGGCCAATCCAGTTTTGCGTGTGGCGGAACTCGCCGGGTGTGGCCTGGTTGCCGCGGACGCCTTCCATCAATCGCTGATGCACCTCGCGGAGCAGGCGGAGACTGACGGGCAGCGTGTTGAGCCGTTGCAGGCCGTATTCGAGGGCGCGCACGTAGTTGTGTACTTCGCGCACGTCCTCTTCGGGGGGCGCGGGTTTGATCCCCGGCAGCGGCAGTTGGCCGGCTTCAAAGGCATACAGGTCGGCAAGATCGGCTTGTGTTCCTTCGATCCGCGAGGAGAGCACGGCCTCACGTCGGATGAATGGATGGATGAGCAGATGCGGATTCGGCAAGGTGCGTCCGAGACCGGCCAGTTCGCCCAGGGCGCGGTCGGCATCCGAAAGCTGGCGGATCCACGCGGCGTCGAACGAGAGCGGTGGCGGGAGCGGGTTCGGCACGAAAGCCCAATAGGCTGCTGAGCCTTGTCCGACTTGGATCACGCGACCGCTGGGGCTGTTTCTGAAGACGTCTGGGTTCATGGTTTCCAGTCCTTGATGACATATCGGACAATTTCCACCACCTCCTGTGGAGCCAACTTTGTGGCGGGATTTTGAATCGTGTGCAGGATCGGTTGAGTTCGGGCGTTTTCGACGATGTAAAGCCAGTATTCCTCGCCAAGCCGCCTGGCCATGAGCCATTCGTTGGGGGTGAGGACAATGGCCCCGGTGACGGCCCGTGCTTTGACCTCGATGTATCGGATGACGCCGCCCGCGCCGGTGGAGCGAATATCATAGCCGAGGTTTTGGCTTGAGACATCTTCCGGCACACGCTGCTGGGCGCGTTCGTAGGCCATGGCCATGTTCATCCCGATGGCTTCGATGTCGCGGTCTGAGCGCATCGCCGGATCGGTCGCCTGTTCCGGAATCACACGAGCAATACCCAGGATTTTGGGCGCAGAAGGCAGGAGACTGGTCTCACGGCGGATTTCGTCTTCGAGGGCTTGTTTTCGGGCCAACAGTTCTTCTTTGCGCCGTTCTTCGTTGCGGATTTCGACGTCGGGGATGGGTTCGCCGTTGGCGCGGCGGTCTTCGCCGAGGATGCGGCTCAGGTCAATGTGGCGGGTGGCCAGGGCTTCCGAGGCGGCTTGCCGGGTTTTGTCGACGGCCTCGTTGTCGGGGACCGCCTCAATTTCGGCCACGATTTCGTCCAGCGTGCGGCGCTGGGCAATGGCCTCGACGATCAAGTCTTTGAGGCTGCGGCCGGGGATGACTTCGCCGATGACGTCGAAGACGCGGTCGGAGCCGAGGGCCTTTTGAATGCGCTCCAGTTTTTGGAACAGGGCTTCCAGGACCTTTCCCTCGCGGGTGTCGGAGGCGACCAGGTTGTAGATGTGGACTTCCTTTTGCTGGCCGTAGCGGTGGATGCGGCCCATGCGTTGTTCCAGCCGATTGGGATTCCATGGGATGTCATAGTTGACCATCAGCGAGCAGAACTGCAGGTTGATGCCCTCGCCACCGGCCTCGGTCGAGACCATGACCTGGGCTTTCTCCCGGAACTCATGCTCGGCGCGGATGCGGGCGTCGAGGTTCATGCCCCCGTGCAGGCTCACTACCGAGTAGCCCCAGCTCTTGAGTTTTTCAACCAAGTAGTCCAAGGTCTCGCGTGATTCGGTAAAGATCAGCAACTTCTCCCCGGTTCGCTGAAGGTTCTCAGTGCCGATCACCTTGCGAAGTTCATTGAGTTTAGTCTCCACCTCATTGCGTTCCGCATCGCGAGCAAGACGAATGAGATCACCGAGTGTTTGTATTTCAGCCTGCAATTCCTCACGCGTTTCAGCAGCGGTGAGGCGCTCGACCAGTTCTCCGAATCGGTAGCGATCGGTCTTGTTGGTTTTGTCGCCGTAGCGGTAGGCGGCCATCTTGTGGGCTTCGTCCACCACCACAAGGTCCCAACGGGTTTCGCCCAGTGTTGCCATCACATCATCCTGCTTGGCGAAATCCATCGAGGTTATCACCTGTGCCTGTTCATGCCAGATGTTACGCCCCCAAGTGGCAGTCATGACGTTGCGGTCAATCACCGTGAATGTCTCAGCAAACCGTTCTTTCATTTCCCGGAGCCACTGGTCCTTCAAATGGCCGGGAACGACGATCAGTGTGCGGCGGACCAGACCGCGGTATTTAAGCTCTTTGACCAGCAGCCCGGTCATGATGGTTTTGCCTGCGCCGGGGTCGTCCGCGAGCAGGAACCGGTGATCTCGCCCTGCGCGGCCAAGCCGGCGGGCGGGATATGTTTGCGCTTGGCCTTGTGCAGGTAATCTCTAACCGGGGCACTAGCGGGCTTGGATTTGGGGCGCGCCATGAACGGATTAGAATCTCCGCCGTAATTTCACGTCAAGGCACAAAATCTTTATCGGCGGCACTGAACTGGACGTCTTTGTCAACGACTGACGCGCCGCCGGCAATTCACACTTGGAATACCACTCTCCAATGCCATCACCGTCGTCTGAAACAGCTCATCCGACCCGGCCAGGAACAATTTGGACCGGTAAGGCCTATTTCACCTCGGGCGTCAAATTGCAGGGTGCGCCAAGGGGATTTCACCTGGGATCGTCAGATTGCTCATGTTGGCGATTGGTGGCGTTTTCAAAAGCCTCGCGTTGGGAACCGGCGGCCGTGACATGCAGATCGGCGCAAGCGCAGCCCGCGCCCGTCGTTTCAACTTGTCAACATACGATCGCGCGCATTCTGCAAACGCGGCCCGTGCGGCTTCGACCCACTGAGGCGGCTCGTCCGTGCCCGCCCGTTGCACCCAGTGCTGTTGCAACCCCGGATGCAGCGGAATGACAACCGCCCGCCCGGTCTTTCCGGCTGTGAACCGCCACACGCCTTGCGCCAGCTCCAGGTCGGACCAGCGCATCTTTACAAGGTCGCCCAACCGCCTGCACGCGCCAGAAGCGGGCAGCGTCCGCATCGTACGCCCAGACCGCCAACGTCCCACCCTCGGGCGAAGTCCGAGCGAACGTGCGACTCGAAGAATGCGGGTACAGGCGAACGCAACACGGAACGCCGTCTGGAGCCTCGAACGGCGGAGTCCACTTCAAACTCAGCCGGCTGCCGAATCAATCTCTGGCAGCAAATAGGGTGCCCGGTACGTGCGTCCGAGCAAGGCGGCGGCCTCGCTGTCGTTTGGGATGGTCTCGTTCTGGCCGTCCCAGAGGATTCGGCGGCCTACACGGTACGCGATATTGCCCAAATGGCCCGGGATGCTGCCCAAGTGGCCAAGTTCGACATCCGAATTCGGTCGCTGGCGGCTCCGAATGCATTCGAGCCAGTTCCGTTTGTGGGGCGTGTCGAGCCCGCGGTCGGGCACGCGGAGCGGCTCGGACCTTGCATCTTCAAGGAAGACGGTATAGCCGCGGCGATTGATTCGCAACGAGGCCTTGGTTCCGTAGAACTCGATGCCGTGGTCAATCTCGCGCCACGGGTCTTTGCCGTTGCCGTGGCGGACTTCATAGGTCCAAACGTAGCTGGGGCACTCGAACAAAACGGCGGCGGTGTCGGGGGTGTCGCGGGCGTCTTTGAACACGAATTTGCCGCCGGTGGTGGTCACGGCGTTGATGGTGGGCCCCATCGCCCACGTCACCACGTCGAACAAGTGCACTCCCCATGCCGAGAGCATGCCCCCGGAATAGACCCAATGATAGTAGAAGTAGAAATCGAAGTGCCGCGGGTTGAATGGCCGGCTGGGCGCCGGGCCGAGCCACTGGTCGTAATCCACCCCCGGCGGCGGGTCACTGTCGGGTGGATTGCCCATGTCCGCGTGCACACTGTCGAGCCCCCAGCAATTCCACGTTCGGACCAGGCTGATCTTGCCGAATTCGCCAGATTGAATTCGCTGGACGGCCTCGATCCACGTCGGTCCCGACCGTTGCTGCGTGCCGAGTTGGACGACGCGATGGTATTTGCGGGCGGCGCGGACCATTGCGCGGCCTTCGCGGATATTGTGGCCGAGTGGTTTCTCGACATAGACGTCCTTGCCAGCCTGGCAGGCATGGATGGTGTGAATCGCGTGCCAATGATCCGGCGAGGACACCACCACGGCATCGACGTCCTTCGATTCGAGGAGAAGCCGATAGTCCGAATACGTCCGGAGGTGTGGCGCAGCGGCCTTGGCGCGGTCCAGCTTCGGGCGAGCCGCATCGGCTGCGGCGACCAGTTCGACGTCCGACATGGCCTGGAACTGTTTGAAATGATCGAAGCCGCGGCTGCCGACGCCGATGAATCCGAGGTGTATCTTCTCATTGGCCCCGAGCACGTTGATCGCCGGTGACCCGGCCAGCGCCGCGCCGAGCGCCAAGGTTTTGGATGAAGCAGCCACAAACTGCCTGCGCGTGAGATGGGAGTTCGTATTCATGGAGGCATTGTGCGCTTTCGCACGCCCGCGTCAGTGGCAACGACAGTGTACCATGTTCTTCCGGCGTATCTGAGAGTTGTCCATCGCGACGTCGCGACCCACGGCGCCCCACGCCCTGGCCGACTTGCCGTGAGGCATTGATCCGCCCGCGGGGAGGAATGTCCGCCTGCTGTTGCGGGCCAACGGGGACTGCGACCAGCATGCTGGCACTCCATTCGGCAAAACGCTTCCGCTGCCGTTCACGGAGTATTCCCCTGCCAGCGGGCTTCGGTGCCGGGCGCGACATAGACAGGCATCCCGCCCACGGCGGTGAGAGCGGGGCGGAACTTCTGGATGAAGGCGTTGACCAGTTGGGTCCGGTTGGTGAGGGCGATCTGGTGGTAGCGTGTGGCCAGGTCCTCGAGCGTGTTGCCTGCCACGCGAATGGCCAAGGGATTGCAGGGCCAGACCACGAAGTCCGCCAACCAGCCCGGCCCGCCCGGATCACTGAGTGGCGAGGCCAGGGCGCCAACCTCGCGTTCGCTGTTGCCGCCGTAAGCCGCCCAGAAGGTCATGCCGCACAGGGCTTGCTCCATCGTCAGGCGCATGGGATTGACGTTCTGATTCGTGTCCAGTCCCAAGGGTGGATACACCACCTTCACCAGATAGTCGGGCGGATACCGTTCGGGCACCGGCCCGGTTTGGTCCAGCCAGTGAGCGGCGTCTATTTCGGTCGGACAGCGGGCCACGGCGCCGATGAGCGTCAGCGCCGGGCGCGGGTCGCGAATCGAGGGCGGATCAGTGCTCAGGCTGTAAGGAATGTCCAGGGCCAGGTAGAGCGGACCGGGGTCGTGATGGTCGTAACGGGGGATGGCCGGCAGGCCGCACCAGTAATTCGCGGGCGCCGGGATGGGCCAGAGCTCCTGCGCCTCGGGATAGGCGGTGGTGCGCGAACTCTGCCCGTCCAGCGCAATGATGACCGGTTGGGAGGAGAAGACCACGTTCCGGCTGTCGGGCTTGGTAGCCGCATCCAGTCCGCTACCGGGTGCACACACCAGCGCGGCCATGTGCCCGGACACATTCTGCAGATGCTCGACACGGTAGCGTTCATTGGTGAAGGAGCGGATCACGACGCCAAGGTCGGCGCCGGGCGGAATGACCGATTGCCAGTAGGGCGGCAGGCTGCTGTAAACCGGGGGGAAGCTGGTCAGGTCGTCGCGCAAGTTCTGGATGGCCTTGAGGTAAAGGTCCACGCCGCCATCGCCCGCGCAATGGCAGGCCACCTGGTGCGGGATGGGGTTGGAGGCGGCTGCGGCCTTGGACCGTTCGTACCAAATCTTGGCCAGCGAGGTGAGCATGCGCTGATAGCCGTCGTTGATTTGAACACCCACCCGCGCCAGTTTGTCAGCCAAAGCCGCGGCACGTGGACGTCCGTCGGCGTTGGTGCCCGTCATGTTCACGTGTGTGAGCGCCTCCAGATCGGTCGCCAGGGCGTTGGTGTTGATGGTCTGGCCGATCCAGTTGACCACGCCCGATTTCAGGATCGCCCAGTTGCGCGGGATGGCCGGGTTGTGGAAGGGACTGGCCGGGTCAGACTCGCGCACCAGCCAGTAGAGAGCCGCCGACTCCCGGCTGCTGAATTCCTGCTCCGGTTCGCTGCTTTCGGTTAGAAGGCCGTAGCCGTGAGGTCTGAACTGGACGGTCTGGCCGGTTTCGTTCGCGGTGATGTACGGGTCGGCCTCATCCGGGTAGGGTTTGGCCGTCGGGGCGCTGCTGAACAGGTTGCGGGAGGCCATCGCACCGTCGAGTTGCAGTTTCCAGCCCAGCCAACGGACCCAGCCCGGGTATTCGGGATGACTTGGGGCGGGAACGAGCCGGTCTTGATCGAATCCCCAGGCCGGGTCGGTTGCCAGAGCCATGGCTTCGTCCACCTCGGCCATTGTTTCGATGTAGTAATACAAGCCGACGCGCAGGCCGAGTCGCCCGGTTTGCGTGGCGGGGTCCAGGTCGCGGCGCGTGAAGAACTCGAGCTCCGTCGCCGGCGAATGCTCGCTCGAGAGTGCCTCGTAGGCCTGGAATTCCGCCGCGCCCACCCGGCGCCGGTAATACATGATGTCATGCACCGAGGTCAGTCCGTGGCGCTGGCACCAGCGGGCCAGGTTGCGGCGCATTTGCATGTTCTCCGCGATGGTGGCCGAGGGCTGGATACTGCCGGTCAGCAAATCCCGCATCACGTAGTGCTCGGCGTAACCGGTGGCGCGCCACACGCCGCCGCTGGGATCGAAGAAATACTGCAGCAGGCCGCGTTCAGCGCCACTATACCAGTTGCTTTTGTAAGGCCGGCGAGGGTCCCAAGAACCATAGCCAACTCCTCCGCTCTCCGGCATGGCCCCGGCGAACACGGCTGCCTCGTTCCAAATCTGCGTCGTGATCGCGGGCGGGATGGGCCGGTAGAACGGGATGATGCTTGCGCCCGAAACCGGTGGGAGCGCCATCTGCGTGGCCACTTGCGAGAGCACGGGTAGCCCCGCGGCGGTCCAAGTGTTTGGGTCCACCCGTTGCAGCGTGAACGGAACCACGGGCGGCTCTTCGCCGGCGCCGGCGGGCAATCGCAGGTCCACGTCCAGAGGCAACGGCAGGTCGTAGAGGTCCTGGCCGCTGGTAGGCCCCGTGGCGAGGTTAAAGGTCCAATAGACCTCGCCGGCACCGGGCGGGGTGTAGCTGGTGACCGGCACGGATGGAAAGCGGTTGGCGAGCACGTTGGTCTGCAGGTCGTTGAAGTGGTCCAGCAGCGCGCCGTTGTACCAGCAGGACTGGCCGCTCACCTGCACCAGAACGGCAGGACGCGGCGTGAACCCGCCGTTGGCGAGGCCGATGCCATTCAGCAGATAATCCTCGTTCAGCACGTTGGTTTCGGCGCAATCGAACAGGTATGAAGGCATCGGTTCGCCCGTGTCAGGGTCTTCCGCCAGCCAGGCGTAAGTGAAGCCGTGCAACACGACACCGGAGCCGTTGGTCAGATACGTGTTGGCGTCCGCCACCATGGCCGCCAGCGCCTCCTGGGCCGGACGACGGCCCAGGCCATTGGTTTCAGAGAAATAAATGGGATCGCTTACATCCGGCAGCCAGCCGAACCGCTCGCCCTCGGCCGGGACCTTCTTGGCCCAGATCGAGACGTGGAAATGGTTGTCGATCAGTCCCGGGGTGACGACTGCTCCTTGGAGGTCCACGGTATCCAGATTTTGCAGGAGAGCGGGGGCAACGCCGTGAGAGAGCCACCAGAGCATGATGGCCGTGGGGTTGTTGCCGGGTGCGGGCGGATGTTCATAGGCGAGTCCGGGGACCTCGCTGAGGTGTCGCGCCACATTGGTCTCGCCCGGGTAGTCGCCCTGGAACGGCGGCCAGATGGCTGCAATGCGACCGGAGGCGGGATTCACTAGCACCGCGTTCAAGACGTAAAGGCGATAGCGATCGTTGGGGCTGACAGCGGACAACGCGCGTTTCGGATTCACGGTCAGAAAGTAGCCGTTGTACAACATGCGCAGCCGGAGATCAGCCGGCGCGTTGTTCGTGGTCGTCCGGCAGCGGAAGAACTGGGCGGTTTGGTTGACTTGGGTATCGACCGAGAACACGGTTTGAGTTTGGCCGGGTGCCGGTCGTTGCACCGCCACGGCCTGCCAACTGGGCGAGGTCAGCGAGTCGGCTCGCTCAAGCAGGACGGGCCGCGGCTCGTCTGGCAGGCGCACGCCAAGTTGCACGTCTCCTCCGGCGACACGGACTTCGCTGAATCGAAGGCCGTCGTCTGCGCAGACAGCAGATCGCGGCAGGATGGCGGCGAACACGAGGACCACCCAACGGAGGTACCCGTTTCTGGCGGCTGCCAAGAACGGGCGGCCGGCGGCGGCATTTTGAAGAGGTGAGTGCATGGGCTTAAGGTTGGCCGAGCCTGAGCATTCACGACCATTGGCGTCAATCCCAAAGTGTAGCGATTCCGCCGCATCCCCAAATCTTTAGCGAGTGATTTGGCACGGCTGTTGCAGAGGGAATTGCGAGTCAAAAGCCAGGCCAAGCCTCGGCCAATGCGCCAGGCAGGCCTCAGTAACCGGGATTTTTCGCTCAACAGAACACCAAAACAGCCCACGCAGACCAACCCCCCCTTGGTTTGATAACAACGACCGGCTCCGGACAAAGCTCCGCCCTCCAGCCCCTTCGGACCAGCCGCACTCAGACAAACTCAAACGCCTCCGAGCCCCAACCTCACTTCATGCAGAAGATAATGAATCCACCAGCTCGAACATCGGTCGCCCAATCCCACGCTTCGGCACCCACCGCGCAAAGTACAACCGCCACCACCGAAGCCATCCGGCAGGCACACACACTCTGGCACGCAAGTACCGCGCATGCCGACTGACCACCACAGGCACAGTCAACAAATTCCTCACTATGGTCCTCACCCGCCACCCTTGCGCGTCATCGGGCAGCTCCAGCACCCGCAACGCTACCAGTATATTGTACGCCAATGTCGCTATCGCGTAGAA
>Ga0209162_1001977_pt1 | contig 18929 bp, 8 predicted proteins | sample YNPNPMetaG_FD_187121 | JGI IMG/M metagenome (GOLD analysis project Ga0209162, IMG submission 187121) | Anoxygenic and chlorotrophic microbial mat microbial communities from Yellowstone National Park, USA - YNP NP MetaG (SPAdes) (version 2) ... | reverse complement strand
CGCGTCGGGGTCCCAGGTGGCGCCTGGCGGGAGCGTGGCGCGCGATGAATCCGTGGGCGCTAACGGGCTGCGGGTGTGGGCGTCGTAAACGGCGATTCGTAGCCGGGCCGGCCGAAGCCCTGGGTGCGCGGGTAGGCGGTGGTTCAAGAGGACGGCACCGTCGACTGGAAGACCGTCGGTCAGCGGGACCTCGCACTTGAAAGAGCCGTGGAGGGGATCGGTGAACTCGGCGGCGACCGAGGGCGTCACGGCGGGATTGGTCGCGGGGTCGGGCAGGTTCCACACGGACTGGAGCACCCAGGCAGCGCCGTCGAGTGTTCGGGCACACCGCAGGCGCACGAGGCGGCACAAGCCGTGGTAATCGATGTCGACGGTCAACCCGGGGTCCTGGTGCAGCCGGAACAAGAGCGGCACGTCCAGGGGCGACGCGAAGACGTCGGGAAATCCGAACCGGGCGTAGGCTTGTTGAGCGACGGCTTTCTGTTCCTCTGTCCACATATCAATCCAGACAGCATCGCGCGGGCCGATACTGGCGGGAAGCTGGAGATTGCCGAACTGATAGGGTCGCCCAATTTCCCACGCAGCTTCGGGCTGGTCGGAGCCGGCGAAATAGAGGCGTTCGACATTGGCCAAGCCACTGCGGCCTGCCTGTTGGCGAAGCTGGGACGCGAGGCGTCGTTTCAAGACCTCGGCGTGTACCCTCGGTTCAAGCGCGGCCACCTGGTTGAGCGCGACCGATTTCCGCATTTCGGCCGCGAAGCTGCCGACAAAAATGATGGCCACCAACGGCGGAATCCAGCGCACGGGGGCGGCGCGCTGCCCAAACCACCACTGCTGGAGGCCGGCGGCAGCCAGACCGGCAAAAAGCAGAGCCAACCCCGGCATCAGCAGCAGAACAATGTGCCGATGAATGAACGCGTGGTTGCGCATCGCCAGCAACCAGGCCCCGCCCGCGAACAGGAGCAGCAGCCCGTTTCCCAGCACCCGTCGCAGAGGAGCGGAGGTTGCCGCGTGCCAGACGCATAGCAGCACCACCGCAAGCACGCCGCTGGTCCAGCGTACGGTAGGAGTCAGGGCGGGGTACGCCATTTCGGCACTGTAGTCGCCCGGTCGAATGCCGTCGCGGCCCAGGCGGGTTCGCCAGATGCGGGCCAGCTCGCCGAAAGAAAACTGTTCTGCGTTGTGGCCTGATCGATACTGAGCGACTACGACGAGGTCCTCGACAGCCCGGCGGATGCCGCCCAAGGCGAGGCTGTTGTGAGTCAACCGCGTCCCCAGCGCGGCAACACCTGCGAGCCCGACAAGCATGAGTCCCCGCAGCTCGCGCCGCCACCCGGGGGCCAGCAGCCGGCCTGCGGCGAACAACGGAATCATCAGGAGGTGTTCGAAGGTCAGCCAAAGGTCGCAGAAGAAGCACAATGCGGCCAGCGCCAGCCACCCACGGCGTGCACGTGGGGATCCGGCCGCTTCGTACGCCAGCCAGGCCGCCAGAAAACCGAAGAGCGTGAGCTGCGAGTAGGCGTGCTCGCGCAGGCTGTCGGCGTACTGTGAGAACGGCGCCGACCAGGCGTAAAAGAACACGGCCAGAGCTGCAATGACTCGGCTGCCCGAAAGCCGCCAGGCCACGTGCAGAAACAACAGCAGCGCGACCGTTGTCAGAAGCAGTGATGCGGCCCGGAACTGAGACAATTCGCGCAGTACGCACCGCCGCAGCAGCTCGTGAATCCACTCCGACGCGGGACCGTAGTGGGTGTAGGGCGCGCCCGGACGGTCAGGCGACCAGGTGGCCCGGTGATACGGCAACCCCCACAGGGCGGCGAAGCCGGCGGCTTCGAAGTTGCGGCTGGCGTTGAGAACATTCGCATCGCTGAACGAGTCGCCGTGCTGCAAGCCGGGATACCGCACCCAGATGGCAGCCAGAACGGACATCCAGCCCAGAGCAAATAGGATTCCGACCGCGCGCGCTCCGCGTTCGACCGAAGCGGGAAACGCTGGCGAAGAGGATGCCGGCACCGGCGGTGGACTCAACGATGTAGACATTCCACGCTCCAGGCGGTGCTATCGAGTACACGCGCGACCCGATGGCACCGGCAATTGCGGCAGGGGCACACCGTGTCGGTCGCGCTGCTGGGTGTCGCCTGCTGCGGCACCGGCGCACGGTGCTCGCCGACCCCTGCTGGCGCCGCGTCTGCGTGTGCTACGCGTGCGCTGGCCGTTTCCGTTCCGCGCGCGGAGATACTCGTCCAGGTGTTCCGGGGCACTGAAGTGGTGCTCCCACCCATAATCCCCGGAGTGGTAATCACACTCGTCGGTGCCGTACTTGCGGCACACGCGCGGACGCGTGGCGTAGATCCCGCAGCGGTGGTCCGGCAACAGGTGGCGACACGACGTCCGGAACAGGATATACCACTCCCCCTCCTCCACGAACACCGACACGTTCTCATGAATGAGATACCAGCGGATGTCGTCGAAATCCCCGGGGGTCTTCGGCGTGTCGATCGGCAGCGCAATGTACTGGCAGCACAACCCGGTGCAATGCTCGCAGAGGTTTCCGGCCATACCGCAACCCATCTTCGGCCCGCCCACGGAGCCCCGAAGCAGGTTGCCAGTGTATCGTCAAGGGTCCCCGACCGACAACGGCGAGCAACCGCACCGCCGGCGATCTGCAATCGCCGTTCCGCTACGGATTCGCTTCAGTCCCCCATGCAGGTGCCGACGGCCCGAGCCATCGCAATCAGAGGATCGTCCGGCGGCACCTGGCGCTGCTGACCGGCCACGCTTTCGATCGGTACACTCGTGATCCGGCCGTTCTGGAGGGCCACCATCTGTCCCCAGGCCCCTTCGGCAACCAGCTCGATCGCCTTGAATCCGAAGTGCGATGCCAGCACGCGGTCGAAGGCCACCGGCGTACCGCCACGCTGCACATGGCCGAGGATAGTTGCCCGGGTTTCCAGCCCGGTGCGCTCAGCGATCTGCTGGGCGAGCAGGACGCTCACGCCGCCGAGTCGCACCGGGTCCGGGCTGTCGTGCACAATCTTGTTCACGACCTGCTGACCGCCCTCGGGCCGCGCCCCTTCCGCCACCGCGATCAGCGTGAAGCGTTTGCCGCGCCGATCACGCTCCAGGCACGCCTCGCAAACCGAATCCAGCTTGTAGGGGATCTCCGGGATGAGGATCACGTCGGCTCCACCGGCCAGACCCGCGTGCAGCGTCAGCCACCCGGCATTCCGACCCATGATTTCGACCAGCATCACCCGGTGGTGACTGGAAGCGGTCGAGTGAATCCGGTCGATGCACTCCGTCGCGGTTTGCGCCGCCGTGGTGAACCCGAACGTGAGCTCGGTGGCCATCAAGTCATTGTCGATCGTCTTGGGCACGCCGATGCAGCGTACGCCGCGTCGGATCAGGCCGGCAGCCCCGCTCATCGTCCCGTCGCCGCCGATGCAGATGATCCCGTCCAGACGGCGGTCGGCGATGTGCTCAATGACACGATCGGTGACGTCTTCGAAGATTGGACGCCCCTGGTCGTCCTTTCCCGTGGCGAAGTGCGCCGGGTCCGCCTTGTTGGTGGTTCCGAGGATGGTCCCCCCTACCGTCAGAATGTTAGAGACATCATCCATGCGGAGCGGACGCATCCGGTTGCGAATCAATCCCAGGAAGCCGTCCTCGATTCCGATCACCTCGATTCCCAGCTTGGTGATCGCAGTCTTGGTGACCACGCGGATCACCGCGTTGAGCCCCGGGCAGTCCCCCCCACCCGTTAACACGCCGATACGATGGATGGAAGCGGGCATGCGCATCTCCTGTGAAACGTGATCGGCGTCGGCCTGTCGCCGACTTGACCCCCCTGCCTGTAAGTACTCCCGCTCACAGAAGCCCGTGCTTCTGAAGGCGGTAGCGCAGACGGTCGCGCGACAGATTGAGCAGCCGCGCCGCCTGCGTCTGGTTGCCGTGGGTCCGCTCCAGAGCCTGCTGAAGCAAGCGCAGCTCGAGTTGCCGGAGCTTCTCGAAATCGAACCCCTCCGGCGGCAGGACCATGCGTTCCAGGTCCCAGGCCCACGGATGCGGTTCGTCGCGTCCCAGCACAAGGTCTTCGGCGTCGATCGTGTCACCCTTGGACAAGAGCACGGCCCGCTCGATGACGTTCCGCAGCTCGCGCACGTTGCCCGGCCAACTGTAGTTGCGTAGCCGCTCATAGGCCGCTTCGCTGATCCGCACGATGGGCTTCTTGAACTCGGTCGCGAACCGGGCCGCGAAATGGTCGGCGAGCAGACGAACGTCGTCGCCCCGCGCTCTCAGCGGCGGCAGATAAATGGACACCACATTCAGCCGGTAGAGCAGGTCCCGCCGGAACTGGCCACGGGCGATCGCGTCCTCCAGATCGCGGTTCGTCGCGGCCATAACACGCACGTCCACCGCGATTTCCTTGGTTCCACCGACCCGGCGAAAGCGCCGTTCCTCCAGAAAGCGCAGGAGTTTGGCCTGCAACGCGGGCGGCATGTCACCGACCTCGTCGAGGAACACCGTGCCACCGTCTGCGATCTCGAACAGACCCTTCTTCTGCATCTTGGCGTCGGTGAACGCGCCCCGCTCGTGCCCGAAAAGCTCGCTTTCGAGCAATGTTTCGGAGAGCGCCGTGCACGTGATGTTGACGAACGAATTGCCCGCCCTATCGGAGTTGTGGTGGATGACCCGCGCGACCAGGTCCTTGCCCGTGCCGGTTTCCCCTCGCAGAAATACGGTGGAAACCCCCGTGCGGGCGACCTGCCGGATGGTCTCAAACAAGGCCAGCATCGACGGATGACGCCCGATGATCGAGTCGATCCCGAACTCGCGGCTCATCTGGCGGCGCAGCTCGCGGACCTCGCGCCGCAGCTTCGTCGTCTCCAGGGCCTGATCTACCGTCAGGAGCAGATCGGCCATCTGAAACGGCTTGGTCACGAAGTGAGCCGCGCCGAGCTTGATGGCCTCGACCGCTACTTCGATGGTGCTATACGCCGTCATCATGATGACGACGGTGTCCTGGTCAACCTGTCGCAGACGGCGCAACACCTCCAGTCCGGTCATGTCCGGAAGCCGGTAGTCCAACAGGGCCAAATCGAAAGCCCCGTCGCCAAACGTTGCCAGCGCCGCCGCTCCGGTCTCGACTTCCGCGACCTCGTAGCCGCGCTCCTCGAATTTCTGGCGCAGCATCCAGCGGATCGCGTGCTCGTCCTCGACGATCAGAACGCGGATACTCATCCCAATCTTCCGCCGGCTGACGCGTACGGCCTCCGTCCCGGCTGAAGCGGCCCGATATCCCGGCCCGGTACAGCTCCGTGGCGCCGTCGGACGGCCAGGTCAAACGTCTAGACGCGCTCGTACGGCATGTATTCGGGATACCACATCGAATCGCGCACGAGCTGGTCGATATCGCCGTCGGGAATCATGCGGCCGATGTTCAGGCGTTTGGCCTCGCGGACGATGTTCGCCGCGATCCGGGCACTGATTTCCCGTAGCCGACTTTGATCCGGGTACAGCGCGTTGGCTTCCAGTCGATCGGGCGTGATGCACTCGGCCAGCGTGCGGGCCGCGACCATGAAGAAGGATTCGGGCACTTCCGTTGCTTCGGAAACAATGGCGCCCAGCCCGACGCCCGGAAAGATAAACACATTGTTTCCCTGCCCGATGACGTGCGTCTTGCCCTTGTACTCGACGGGCGCAAACGGACTGCCGGTGGCAACCAGGGCGCGACCGTCCGTCCAGCGGATGGCTTCGGCCGGCGTGCATTCCGCCTTCGACGTTGGATTGCTGAACGCGAAGATGACCGGTCGTTCCACATGCTTGGCCATCTCGCGCACAATCTCCTCCGTAAATGTGCCGGCCCGCGCCGTCGTGCCAACCAGCATGGTCGGCTTGACGTGCCGCACTACGTCCACCAATTCGAACGGGCCTTCGCCGCGGAACCCGTACTCACGCATTTCTGCCCGTGTCAGGGCGAACGGACGTTTCTGCGGGTCCTTAATCACCGCACCGTCGTGCACGAGGCCGATCGAGTCCACGAACACCTGCGCCTTGTGCACCTTGGCCTGATCTTCCGTCTCCATCAGCATGGCGTCGCGCACCAGCCGCCCGATACCGACCCCCGCCGCCCCCGCCCCGGCGTACACGATCCGCTGGTCAGACAGCTTCCCTCCCGTGATGCGCAACGCACCGTACATACCCGCCAGCGCCACCGCGGCCGTACCCTGAATATCGTCGTTAAAGCACGGTATCCGCCGACGATACCGGTCCAGCACCATAAACGCGATGTTCTTGTGGAAGTCCTCCCACTGCACCAGGGCGCGCGGGAACACCTCGCGCACGCCATTGACGAATGCCTCCACCACCCGCTCGTATGGCTCGCCGCGCAAACGGCGGTGCGGCCAACCCATGTAGAACGGATCGTTGAGCAGGTCCATGTTGTCCGTGCCGACATCCAGGCTCACGGGCAGCGTGAAGGCGGGGTGGATGCCCGCGCCGGCGCAGTACAGGGCGATCTTGCCGATCGGAATGCCCATTCCGCCAGCGCCCTGGTCGCCCAGCCCCAAAATCCGCTCGTTGTCCGTGACTACGATCAGCCGTACATCCGCCGGGGCGGCGTCGCGAAGAAGCTCTGGAATCCGGTCGATGTCGTCTGGCGTGATCCAAACGCCGCGCGTTCGCCGGAGAATGTGACTGAACTGCTGACATGCCTGTCCGACCGTGGGGGTATATACGATCGGCATCAGCTCGGCCATGTTCTCGACGAGGACACGGTAGAACAGCGTCTCGTTGAGGTCTTGAAGGGCCGCCAGGCCGATGTACTTTTCGAGGTCTGTGGCCTTGGCCTTGAGGTGTTCCTTCTGGAGGGCGACCTGCTCCTCGATCGTCAGAACGCGCCAGGGCAGCAGGCCGCGCAGGTTGAAGCGGTCCCGCTCCTCCTTGGTGAACGCCCGGCCTTTGTTGAACAACGGGTTACGCAGCAGGTCCCGCCCGCACAACGAGACCTGGACTTTTCCGTCCTTCGTCACGAACGGATGATGACACTTGCCGAACATGCGTACGTGCTCCTTGCTGCCTCGCCACCCGACGATGCACCCGGCACAACCAAAACAGCACGATACCCGCCGACGCGTCGATGTGCAAATCCGCGTCGGCTACCGGCTACACTACTCAGCAGGGCGATCGCGACCCGGTGCGCGTCTCGCCGGGTGCGGAGACAGTCGTGTCCGTAGACGTCACAGTACGACGCTGCCGTTTCGACCTGCGCGGTCAGGTGCAGGGCGTCGGGTTCCGTCCGTACGTGTATCGCCTGGCGTCCCGCTGGGACCTGGCGGGTTACGTCGCCAACAACATGAACGGCGCAGTCATCGAGGTTGAGGGGCCCGCGGCCCGGCTGGAGAGTTTCGCCCGTGAGCTGCTTGCCCATTTGCCGCCACTGGCGCGGGTCTCCGAGCTGGTTCGTCAGGACCTCGCCCCGCTGGGGGAATCCGAGTTCCGGATCCGTGCGTCCGACGCTGAGTCGAACCGGCGCCCGGAGGTGGTGCCCGACGCGGCCACCTGCGCCGACTGCCTGCGCGAGCTGTTCAGCCCGCAGGACCGGCGCTACCGTTATCCCTTCATCAATTGCACAAACTGTGGGCCGCGCTACTCGATCATTCGCGACCTGCCGTACGACCGCCCGCAGACAACTATGGCCGCCTTCACGATGTGCACGCATTGCGATCACGAGTATCACGATCCGCGCGATCGCCGCTTCCATGCCCAGCCGAACGCCTGTTCGGCGTGTGGTCCGACCGTTTCGCTGCGCGCGCCGTCCGGCCAGCCGTTCCCGAGCGATGAGCCGATCCGGACGGCAGCCGAAATGCTGCGCGCTGGCGCCATCGTCGCCGTGAAGGGCATCGGCGGCTATCACCTTGCCTGTCGCGCGGACCGGGAGGCCACCGTACAGCGATTGCGACGACGAAAGCTGCGGGACGGCAAACCCTTGGCGGTCATGGTGCCCGACCTGGACTGCGCTCGACGCCTCTGCCGCCTCTGTGCCGCAGATGAAGAGGCCCTCGCCTCCGTGGCCGCGCCGATCGTTCTGGCTCCCAAGGCGAGCGAAAAAGTGCTCGCACCCTCGGTCGCTCCGGGCTGCCGCGATTTCGGGTTGATGTTGCCGTACACGCCTGTTCATCACCTCCTCTTCGCTGAAGGTCTGGGTCCGCTCGTGATGACCTCCGCGAACCTCGCGGGTCAGCCGCTCACTTACCGGGACGAGCAGGCGCTGGCCGAGCTGGCCGATGTGGCAGACGCCTTTCTCGTGCACAACCGCGAGATCTTCCGACCGATCGACGACTCGGTGGTCTTCACGTACCGCGGGCAGGCGATCCCGATTCGGCGGGCACGTGGCTACGCTCCGCGTCCGATCCGCCTGGCCTTTCCGGCGCTCGCCGGCCCTACCGGTCGGGTCCATTCCACGGACCCCGCCGGACGGGACTCGACGCGCGGGCCCCGCATTCTCGCGGTCGGCGGCGAACTGAAGTCCACCGTCTGCCTGCTGGACGGTCCGGACGCGATCCTCAGTGAGCATCTGGGCGACCTGACACGCCCAGAGACGTTTCGGCACTTCCTGCGCGCGATCGAGCGTCTGTGCCAACTGTGCGATTTCACACCCGAAAGCGTGGCGTGCGACCTGCATCCGCGTTACCTCGCGACGCGGTATGCCCAGCGACTGGGGCTGCCAGTCGTTGGCGTACAGCATCACCACGCGCACATCGCTAGTGTGATGGCCGAGTGGGGTGACGCGGGTCCCGTGGTGGGGATTGCATGCGACGGAACCGGTTACGGCACGGACGGCGCCATCTGGGGCTGCGAGGTGCTCGTGTGCTATCAAGGAGATTTCGAGCGGTCGGCGCACCTGGCGTACTTCCCGCTGGCTGGCGGAGACCTCGCCGCGCTGGAAACCTGGCGACCGGCGGCTGCCCTCGTCCGCGAAGCACTCGGCAGCGAGTGGATCCCGGCGTTCGCGCGACTCGTGGCGGGCAGGTGGCCCGCCCTCCCGTCGCCGCCCGACGGCCTCGATCCGAAAGTGCTCTGCCGCTTCGACCGTCAGGTTGCGGCAGCAGTCAACGCTCCGCTCACGTCCAGCTTGGGACGTGTATTCGACGCCGTCGCCTTTTTGCTGGGGCTATGTGCAATCAATCGCCACGAGGCGGAGGCCGCGATGGCGTTGGAGGCCGCGGCCGCCAGCGAACCGCCGGTCGTCCCCCCCCTACCCTATGAGCTGGTCGAAGCGGATGGGATGCTGCGTGTGCACGTCGCGCCTGCGATTCGCGCGATTCTGGATGCGCTGGACCGGGCTGCCGCTGCGCCGCAGCTCGCGGCGCAATTTCACGAGACCGTCGCTCGCGCCCTGACCGACGCTGCTCTCCAAGTTGCACGCCGACGCGGAATCGCCACCATTGCACTGTCCGGCGGCTGCTTCGCCAACCGCCGGCTGCTCGCGCGGACTGTCGACCTGCTGGAGGCAAAAGGTGTGAATGTGCTATACAACCGGAACGTCCCCGCCGGCGACGGTGGGCTATCACTGGGACAGGCTTGGGTTGCTCGTTGGCGACTTCTCGCCGACTGATCGCTTGGCTGCCATGCTCCCGCCGTCGCTGCGATGAAAAACAACTCCGGGCCGGAACGCGACTACTGCAACGGCTCCCCGCCTCCAGAGGCGCGTCCAGCTTACGGAAGGGACACCGAGTATTCGCGCGTGCCGCCGTCACGACCCGCCTTGCAGGGGAGCCGGGTTCGCTGTCTGTTCTCCGTTTCCGCCTGACGAGGGCGTGATTCTGCGTACCGAGTTGATAACGACATCGGTCAGGGGGACGTCCTGGTACCCGAATCGCGATCCGGTCTGGACCGTAGCGATCCGGTCCACGACATCCATGCCTTCGACCACGAGTCCGAAGACGGCATAGCCGGGGTTAGACGTTGTACGGTCGAGATCCGGGTTATCCACCAGGTTGACGTACCACTGCGAGGTCGCCGAGTTCGGGTCGCTGGTCCGCGCCATCGCGACAGTTCCGCGGCGGTTTTTCAGGCCGTTATTCGACTCGTTCGCAATCGGGTCGTGGGTAGTCTTCTGGTTCATGCCGGGCGTGAAACCACCGCCCTGCACCACGAAGCCGGCGATCACGCGGTGGAAGATCGTCCCGTCGTAGAACCCCTCGTCCACGTAGCGCAGGAAGTTCTGCACGCTGATCGGTGCCCGGTCCTGCTCCAGTTCGATCGTGAAGTTACCCATCGAGGTGGAGACCTGCACCCGGGGGTTCGCGGTGCTGCGAATCCGGACGATCACCCGGTCGGTCGCCGACCGGCCATTGCGGTCTGTGACCGCCAGCTCGAAAACCAGCTCGTCGTTGCCCTTGCTGTATTGTGGCGCAACGAATGTGGTTCGGGCGGCGGTGGCGTCGGCTAAGGTAGCGGTCGGCCCCGATACCTGCCGCCAACGGTACGTCAGACCGCTGCCCCGACTGGCCGTTCCATCGAGTGTCACCTGGTCACCGGCGCGCACGGACTGGTCGTTGCCCGCCTCGGCAGTCGGTCCCGTCGCCCCTGTCGCACCTGTCCCGGGCGTAAACTGGAACGGCTTATAATCCGGATCCGCCGCCACTACGACGCGCACCTCCGCCTGTCCTGTCGCGCCCGCGTCGTTATACGCCGTTACGAGGAAAACCAACGTCTGCTCGGTGGGTAACGAAGGAGCGATGAACCTCGCAGTTGCCTGATCTGCATCTTGAATCTGTACCCCGGGACCGGCGGTCTGGAGCCACGCGAAGTACACGGGGCTGCCGTCGGTTGCCGCGGTAGCCCGCAGCTCCACTGTCTCGCCGACCTGCGCGCGAGCGGGCCCCGTTGCGCTCGTCGTGATTGATCCCGGTGGCGGCGTACTTTGCTGGTCCGTTCCCCCGTCGAAAAGCGGGCAGCCCAAAGGCGACAGGGCAATTACCGACAGAGCGATACATGTCAGTCGAATCACGGCTCACTCCTCCGTGTCAACAGTGCCGGGGGCAACCTCCTGTCGCCCCACCGAATGCCCGATGCCATCATCCGAGCCGCGCTTCCATTGTACGCCATCGCCCCGCTGGAGCGAAGCCGAACCGCGCTCGCCGACCGCCCGAACCCCCCTACCCGGCCCTGGAGGCCGCCCGCGGTCGAACAGAAATGTCGGCAGGCTGCGCGTCACGCCCCATGGGTCATATAAACTCTCGATCTCGCCGCGGCAGTTATACCAACAGGCCCGACAGGTCCTCGGTGCCGGTTCGACCCACAGTCGATGAGCAATCTCACGCGCCGAGTGCTCGAACAGGTTGGCCACTGGCCGGGCACGCTCTTCGACGCACACCGCGATGTTTCCCCGCGAATCGATACTGAAGAAGCTCCGCCCCGCTCGACACCCGGGCACCCCTCCATCCAGCGCCGCATCGAACTTCGACAGAAAGTACGGATTACTCAGAAAGTTCGCATAGCGCCGCCGCAGCTTCAGCAGATAAGCGCTCACGGATCCGCCCCTTGAACAGACGAACCGCCGTGAGCCGGTCTTGCGGACGCCGTAAGGCTGGACCATGAAGTACGCGTCCCGCTCCGCCGCCATCCGGATCATCGTCTCGACTTGATCCAGGTTGTCGTCCATCAGAACTGCCATCCAATTGACGCGCTGCCACTTGTACTTCCGGGCGGCGGAAAAGTGTTCGAGTGCGGCCAGCGCCCGTTCGAACGCCCCGGGCATCCCGCGCCGGCGGTCGTGTTGAGCCCCGTCCGCATAGTCGATGCTGACGGAAACGCCCCAGCAGCCAGCGGCAAAGATCTCCCTCGCCAGCTCCGGCGTGGAAAACCATCCGTTGGTGGTGATGAACGGCATGTGGTTTTCGGCAACCACGGCAACCACATCAACAATGTCCGGCCTGATCAGCGGCTCGCCCCCAGCCAGGCTGATAAGCAGCGCGCCCCACTCCGACAGCTTCCGGCATCCCAGGCGGAATTCCTCGACGGATAGTTCGGGCTCATCCCCAAGCGGGTCGTGCCAGTAATTGCAGAACGCACAACGGAAGTTACAGCGATAATTGACCTGCCAGGCGCACCAAACGGGTCGGCGAGTAGCCCAGGCGCGCGCCAGGTGTACCTTCTTTTCTATGGTGGTCCGCGCCAAACCCGACTCCCTCGCGTTTTTATATCAGACCGCAACCCGCGACCGGCGTTAGCCGGTGTGCTAGCATAGGCCCCACGTCGCGTCATGCAAGGTATCGGGGCCCGAACGACCGATAATCTACCTGACTAGCGCTTACGGCCTGCATCCTTGTGGCAGCGCTGTGTCCGGCTTCAGTTCGCTCGGCCAGCGGTCGATATAAAGGGCGCGCAAACCCTCCTTACTCTCTCACGCACCGGAACCCGCCCCCACGGGTTCCGGTTGTTTTTGACCCGGGCTCGCATGTTGATCAGTTTGGGCAGGCGCCAACGTCCCCGGCATCAAAGCCGCGGAATCGAACGCTTCCGGCCAACGGCGCCCCCCGTGGCAGCCGATCCAACCGTGTGCGTACTGCCTGTGCGGAACCTCCGAGTTCTCCGCTAGCCTGGATAGACCCTTTACCGGACAATTTGAAGTCCGTTTGCGTTGAAAAACCCACTCGAAAGTTCTATTGTTCAATGAGGCGTTTTTGCGCGCCGTGCGGACACGAAGCGTTCTTTCGGCAGTGAGGTAGCTATGCGCCGCTGGGTTGGGCTCGGGCCGTGTCTTATCCTATGTCTGCTTGGATTGCGCAGCCCGTCGCTTGCGGGGGCTGAGGAAACCGTTCCCGGCGAGCGCCTGGACCCGGCCACCTACGGCCCGTCAGTCGTGGAATCCATGGCAACTGTGCTGGCCCGTGACCAGTACCTGCCCCGCACCTACCCCAAGGGCCTGCGGGTAGAACACGGCGAGTGGGTGGTTCCGAGCCGGCGCGCCACCTCCTTCCCGTATTCGCCGCCCCACAACGTCATCAACAAGTGGGGCGACACCCGGATGGGCATCGGGTTTTCCAAGCCCGTGGACGTCGAGGGAGCGTGGTTCGCTGGGCAAGCGGCCGAAGGAGCCTGGACCACCGGCGTCCGCGCCATCGGCTATCGCGCCGGGCAGCAGGTCCAGACCACGGACTGGTTTGAGCAAATCGACGACCAACCACGCTGGTTCGCGATGAAACTCCGGGACGTTGATCGGATCGAGATTGAAGCGCGGCCCGTGCTGCGCGGCGGCGGGTGGTACGGCATGGACGACTTGACGTACACCGTCGTCGACCCGGACACCGGGCAGTTGCGCACCGTCGTGATCACGTTCGATGATCTGGAATACGGAACCACTTTAACGGGAACCACTTACGCCGGGCTTGTCTGGGAGCGCGGTTCCGGGGAAATCATGGAAAGCGAGGGCGTTCCGGCCCCTCAGGTTCCCCCGGGGCTCAAGCAGGACGAGGAGGTCATCACGGACGAGCCCCCGCCGACGCTGCTCGACACGCGCGCGGTACTCCCTGCCCTGTACCGCACGTTCCAAGGCGTAATCCGTGGCGACGCGGGCCAGTACTCGTACCCGCCGGATACGTGCGGCGCCGTCGGCCCGAACCACTACGTCGAAGTGGTCAACACAAACTTCTCGGTGTACACGCGGACCGGGACGCGCCTGATCAACGTGTCGCTGGGGAGCTTTCTGCCCGGTTCACGCGGCGACCCGCGCGTCTTGTTTGATCATCACAGCGGCCGTTGGGTCGTGATGAACACCGACTTCGACACGTCCGCGACGATCTACCTGGCCGTGTCGCTTACCAATGATCCCACGGGAAGTTGGTTCAAGACCAGTTTCGTCAGTGCCCAGGGCGGCGACGCGGGCCGGTGGCCGGATTATCCCACGCTCGGCGTCGACGCGAACGGCCTCTATATTACGGCGTACATGGTTGGCGGCCCCGGCCACACGATCTTCGCGATCGACAAGGCGCCGCTGATCGCTCCGTCTCCGAGTCTCGGCACGATTACGGCATGGCGGAACCTGGCCTGGGCTTACGCGATTCAACCCTGTCACACCTACGGCACGCCCGCCGGCGAGTATTTCGTGTCGGTCGAGAGTTCCAACCAACTGCGCCTGCGCCGGGTGAACCCGCCACTGACGGCCCCGACGCTGACCAACGTCGGAACCATAACGGTGCCCAGTTTCAGCGCGCCGCCCACCGCCCCTGCGCTGGGCAGCTCCACCGACCTCGACACGGTCGACCAGCGGCTGATGATGGCCGTCTATCGCAATGGGTCCATCTGGACCGCCCACACGATCGGCTATCAGGGACGTGCGGCTTGCCGCTGGTACGAGATCCAGGCCTCGCCGCGTCAACTGCTCCAGTCGGGCACGGTGGCCAGCGAGACGCTCTATTTCTTCTTCCCGTCCATCATGGTAAACCAGTACGGCCACGTGGCTATGGCCTTCAGCGGCTCGAATGCCAGCCAATACGTCGGGTGCTATTACACGGGCCGCGCCGTGACCGACCCGCCGGGTGCCATGGCAACGCCCGTGCTTTACAAGGCCGGTACGGCCCCACAGAACAACATCGACGGCTACGGCCGCAACCGCTGGGGAGACTACAGCTATACCACGCTCGACCCCACTGACCAGACCATGTTCTGGACCGTCCAGGAGTATGGCCACGCCAACAACATCTGGGGCACCTACGTGGCGGCGCTCACACTGGGCGGAGACTGCAATGGTAATGGCGTGCCCGATTACCAGGACATTGCCAGTGGTACCAGCGCCGACTGCAACGCCAACGGTGTTCCCGACGAATGCGATATCGCCGCCGGCACCAGCACTGACTGCAATGGGAACGGCGTTCCCGACACCTGCGATCTGGCGGCTGGCACCAGTGCCGACTGCAATGCGAACAGTGTGCCCGACGAGTGCGACATCGCCGGCGGTGGAAGCCAGGATTGCAACGCCAACGGGCGCCCGGACGAGTGCGACATTGCGAGCGGCGTCAGCGCCGACTGCAACGGGAACGGGGTGCCGGATGAATGTGATCGAGCGCTGTGTGGCGGCCAGCCCTGGTGCAGCGACTGCAATGGCAACGGCGTCATGGATGTGTGTGACATTGGTAGCGGCGTCAGCCCCGACTGCAACGGCAACGAGGTGCCCGACGAGTGTGATCTGGCCAACTGCGACGGGAGCGCGTGGTGTCAGGACTGCAATGGGAACTCCGTACCTGACACGTGCGATATTCTTTACGGCACCAGTCGCGACTGCGGGCTGAACGGCATCCCTGACGAGTGCGATATTGCGACCTGTGACGGCAGCCTGTGGTGTCGTGACTGCAATAACAATGGCGTCCCGGATGAATGCGACTTTGTCGGCAGTTTTACGCTGGCGTCGCCGGTTTATTCCCCGTTCGGCTATCCGTCCGAGTACCTTTTGACGCTCTGGAACGCGCCGGCGGCCATGAGCGACGTCACGCTCAGCTTCACAGCGCTAGGCGACATCAACGCGGCCGACGAATACATCAGTGTCGATTTGAACGGAACCCCGGTCGGAACCGTCTATCAGACCGGCGGCATTTGGTACCAGTGCGTGCCAAATCAGTCTGCGACTTTGAACGTGCTGGCGGTTGTTTTCAACACCGCCCGCGTTACCGGGGGCGGGAACGTGATTATCCGGATGGTGCCCAGTCCCAGCGTCAGCCCGGTGCAGTGCACCGAAACGCGCTTTGAAGTGGTCGTGTCGTACCAGATGGCGTCAGCCAGCGCGGACAGCAACGGAAATGGCATTCCGGATGAATGCGAGGGGAACTGCCCCGGCGATATGAACTGCGACGGTAGTGTTACGTTTGCGGATATTGAGCTGTTCGTTGAAGCACTCAGCGGCCAGGCGGCGTGGGGTTACGAATGCCCCTGGCTCAACGCCGACTGCAACGCCGACGGCGATGTGACGTATGCGGATATCGATCCGTTCGTAATGCGGCTCGGAAGCACCTGTCCGTAAGTGCGGCGTGCGTACGACAGGTATGAGGTGAGATAGGCGCTGGAGGTTGAAGCATGTTCACGCGTGTCTGCCTGGTTATCGTCGTATTGTTGCTACCGTTGACCGCCCGGGCGACCGACTCGGCTGTGCCAGCGGGTTATCAGTATTACTATTTCGATGAACCAGTGCCTTTGTATCTCGACACGACCTGCGTTGCGCTGCACGCCACCGGGTCCGACAGCGCCTCCACCCTGCGCGCCGCGGCCGCGCGCGTCGGGTTATCGGCGGACACACTCCGGCCGCACACGCTCGCTGAATGGTGGGTCGCCAGCACACCGGCAGATCGCCGGGACGAACTATCAGTCAAGGGCCTGGTCGCGGCGCTCGCCGAAGACAAGGCGACCGACTTTGTTTCGCCGGTTTTTCTTGACCTGCGGGGCCAGCCCGTCATCATCACGCCGTATGTTCTGGTTCGCTTCCGCCCCGATGTGCCGGCGGACAAAGCCGAAGCGATTTTGAGTTCCGCCGGCGGCCGGGTGGAGCAGGCTGAGTTCGGCGGGATGGAGCGGGCGTACCGGGTGCGCATGCTGGCCCGGGACGGCTTCACCGTTCTGGACACGGCCAACGCTCTCGCCCTCCTTCCCGATGTGGAGTGGGCGGAGCCTGACAAGCTTATCCAGGGTGTGTTGTATTTTATTCCCAACGATCCTGGTTTTTCCAGCCAGTGGGGGCTGCACAATACGGGCCAGGCAGGCGGTACGGTTAATATGGACATTGACGCTCCGCAGGCCTGGGACATCACCACAGGGAGCTCGTCCATCGAGGTCGCCGTTCTGGACCTCGGCGTCCAACTGAATCACCCCGATCTGGCGGCCAACCTGATCGACGGCTATGACGCGACGGGCAACGGCACTGGCGGCGGGCCTTTGAATTCCTGCGACAACCACGGCACCGAGGTGGCCGGCTGCATTGTAGCTCTTACCAACAACAGCTTGGGCGTGGCAAGCGTTGCCCCCGGCTGCCGCGTGCAGCCGATCAAGATCGGTGTTGCCAACGTCCCCTGCAATGGCTACTTTAGCGCGTTGGACAGTTACCTCGTCAACGGCCTCGACTGGGCTCGCACGCAGGGCGCGCGAGTCACGAATTCGAGTTTCGGCTGGGGTGTTTCGTCTGCGGTTACGTCGGCGTACAACACAACGTACAACTACGGTCTCGTGCATTTTGCCGCCTCCGGGAACGACGGCGCCTCCAGCATCAGCTATCCGGCCAGTCTGGACAGCGTCAACGCCGTCGGGGCGTTGAACCGCTACGGCAATCGTGCGTCTTTCAGCAATTACGGAACTGGCCTCGCATTCTCGGCCCCCGGCGTCGATATCTACACCACGGACCGCACCGGCTCCGCGGGAGACGCGAGCGGCGATTACGTGTGGGTCGATGGCACCTCCTTCGCGTCGCCGTACGCGGCCGGAGTGGGTGCCCTCGTTTTGTCGCGCAATAGCGCGCTCACACCGAGTCAGGTAAGCTCGGTGATTGCGGTCACCTGTCGGGACCGCGGTGCCACCGGCTATGACACCATCTACGGGTGGGGCTTTGTCAATGCGTACAACGCTGTCTCGACGATGGGGAACCCCCCGCAGCCGTTCAATCTCCTGACGCCGTCCAATGGAGCGACGGCTGTGAGCACGACCCCGACGTTCACATGGTCGACATCCACGAACGCCACCTCGTACACCCTCCAGGTGGCCACGGATCCGAACTTCGCGCTTCCAACTGTTAATCAGACAGGCATTACGTCTACATCGTATACGCTCAGCGGAAACGGATTGCAGGAAGAGACGCTTTACTACTGGCGCGTGATCGCGGTCTCCAGCGTGGGTTCTCAGGTATCGACGCCGCCCTATCGCTACTTTACGACCTGGCGCGACTGCGATGACAATGGGCAGGATGACTTCCAGCAGATCAATGCCAACCCAGCGCTGGATTGCAACGGTAACGGCTGGCTCGACGTGTGCGACATTGCCAGCGGTATGAGTTTGGACTGCAACCAGAACAATGTCCCCGACGAGTGCGATCAGGCCAGTTGTGGCGGCCAGGCGTGGTGCAGTGACTGCAATAACAATGGCGTCCTGGATGCGTGCGATCTGGCGACCAGCTTCCAGGTCATGTCGCCGGAGTACACCCCCCTGGGAACGCCGACGGTGCATACGCTGACGCTCATTGCGCCGCCCGACGCGCAGAGCAGCGTACTCTTGTCTTTCACGGCGTATGGCGACATCAACGGCACGAACGAGTACGTCGATGTAGCCATAAATGGGACGCCGGTCGGCACAGTGTATCAAGCGTCCGGGTACTTCTCGTGTGTCGCCAACCAGGCCGACTCGCTGACGGTACCTGCTTCGACCTACAACGCCTTGAAGGCCAGCGGCGGCGGTAACGTTTCGATTTCGCTGACGCCCAGCGTCAATGTCAATCCCACGGAGTGCGGGTCGAACCCAACGACCATCCGGTTGACTGTCTCGTATTCGCGGCAGCCGGCGAGCAGCGACTCCAACGGCAATGGCGTGCCCGACGAGTGCGAAACCGGAGCTTGCTGCTATCCGAACGGGTCCTGCTCCGTTCTGTTACAGAGCAACTGTATTTCCGGCGGCGGCACGTATCAGGGCAACGGCACGACCTGTTCGCCGAACCCGTGCCCGCAGCCAACGGGCGCCTGCTGCTACGCCGACGGCTCGTGCGTAGTCCGCACGCAGGCCGAGTGTGGCGGTACCGGCGGCACGTACCAGGGCAACGGCACGAGTTGTTCGCCGAACCCGTGTCCGCAGCCAACGGGTGCCTGCTGCTACGCCGACGGCTCGTGCGTAGTCCGCACGCAGGCCGAGTGTGGCGGTACCGGCGGCACGTACCAGGGCAACGGCACGAGTTGTTCGCCGAA
>Ga0209162_1001976_pt1 | contig 18942 bp, 22 predicted proteins | sample YNPNPMetaG_FD_187121 | JGI IMG/M metagenome (GOLD analysis project Ga0209162, IMG submission 187121) | Anoxygenic and chlorotrophic microbial mat microbial communities from Yellowstone National Park, USA - YNP NP MetaG (SPAdes) (version 2) ... | reverse complement strand
CGGGGAATACCCGGTCCCGCCGACCTCGTAGGCCAAGCCACCCGCATAAACCTTCCTCACGGCCATCTCGTTCCTCGTGAGCGTCCCGGTCTTGTCAGTGCAGATGACGTCCGCGCATCCCAGCGTTTCCACGGACTTGAGCTTCTTCACTATCGCGTTCCGCCTGCTCATCCTCTGCACTCCGACCGCCAGCGTTATCGTAACGACAGCCGGCAGCCCCTCGGGTATGGCGGCAACCGCCAGGCTGACCGAAGTGAGGAACATGTGCACAGGCTCAAAGCCGTGGAAGATTCCAGCCAGAAATATGAACGCGCACAGCACGAGCACCCCCATCCCGAGCTGCTTCCCTATTTTCTCCAGGTCCTCTTCCAGGGGCGTCCTCTCCTTGTGAACCGCCTGCATCATCCCGGTTATCTCCCCCATCTTTGTCCGCATGCCAGTGCGCTCCACGAGCATTCTCCCCTTCCCCGACACCAGCACCGTGCCCATGAACACGCCGTCCCCGTCCTCCTTGTGCACCGGCACGCTCTCGCCCGTGAGCGCCGCCTCGTCCGCGGCCAGCCCATATGCCTCGAACAATCTCCCGTCCGCCGGAACCCTGTCCCCCGCTTCCAGCAGGACAACATCCCCGGGCACGATCTCCCGTGCGGCTATGCTCACCACCCCCCCGTCCCTGAACACGTTCGCATGCGGCGAGACCATTCTCCTGAGCGCTTCAAATGATTTCTCGGCCTTGTATTCCTGCACGAAGCCCAACACTCCCTGCAGGAACACTATCGCCATTATCATTCCCGCGTCCAGCATCTCGCCCAGCATCGCGGCGACTATCGCGGCGGCTACCAGCAGCAGGACAAGGAAACTGGTGAAGCTCCTGATGAACTTCACCGCAATGTGCTCCCCCTTCTTTTCCTTCAGCTCGTTCGGCCCGTATTCTTTTAGCAGCCGCTCCGCCTCCGCGCTGCCCAAGCCCGGATATTTTCTCATCGCTACTGTTCAGGCAAGAGTTTTATAAACTCTTACTAACCAATTAAGCGCGAGGTGCTTGTTATGTATGGTGTAACCCCGCAGGCTTACGACAGGGCAATTACCGTCTTCAGCCCGGACGGCAGGCTTTTTCAGGTAGAATACGCGAAAGAGGCGGTCAAGAGGGGCGCTACTGCAATCGGCATATGCACTGAGGGCGCAGTCGCTCTCGTCGCCTACAAGGCCGCACACTCAAAACTCATAGTCCCTGATTCCATGCAGAAAATATTTGACGTGGACGACCACGTGTGCGTGACCGCGAGCGGGCTGATTGCGGATGCGCGGAAGCTCGTGGAAATCGCGAGGACGCAGGCGCAGAGGCACAGGATGACCTTCAGCGAGCCGGCGCCCACGGAGTCCATCGCCAGGCACGTGTGCGACCTGATGCAGCTTTACACGCAATACGGAGGCATCCGCCCCTTCGGCGTCTCGCTCCTCGTTGCAGGCATAGGCAAGAACGGCCCAGAGCTCTTTGAGGCGGAGCCAAGCGGGGCCATGACCGGCTATTACGCAGATTCCATAGGGAACGCGAAGAAGGAAGTGGATGAGATTTTGGAGAAGAAGTTTGACCGCAGCATGGACATAAAGGATGCCGTGGGCGTCGCAGTTGATGCCCTGAAGCAAACGAGCGAGTCCAAGCTGGCTGCGGACAACGTGGAGGTCCGCTATGCAACCATCTCCTCGCCCAAATTCATATTCATGGGGGAGAAGGAAATAGCGAAATACCTCAAGTAGTCATGCCTGTGCATTCCCTGAGACTTCATATGCCGACATTGCTTGCTCCGGCTGCCTGGCAGCCCGCCCAGCTCCTTCATTTTCTTTCTGCCTGATGCTTTCGTATGCATGCTCGGCCAGCTTCAGCAGACCCATGAATTGCAAGAACTCTCCTGCATCCAGCCTGGTTCCCGGAGGCCTGTGGCCTCCCACAGCCCCGGCGGTCTGCACAATCTCTACTGAATCCTCCGCCCCCAGCCTGATGAAATGCCTCAGCACCGCTTCTGGGTTTGTGCGCAGCCCTGTCCGCAGTCCTCCATGGCTTTGCCTTATTCCCTCAGCCTTATTGTTTCGTCATCCATGGGAATATTTGCACGTCAAATATTAAAAAACAGCTCAGTTCTAGCAAACGATGGTCCCGGAGTGCTTTTTCCCCTTTATTGCATCCCCAAGCTCACGCACATTCTTTCCGCCAACAAAATGCAGCTCAATTCCGCTCCTTGCCGCGAGCCTGCACGCAATCACGTCAAACACGAAATTGGTCCCAGGGGCCCTTCGGTCGCCTCTTTGCGCCATCTCAAGCAGCTGCGCGTGCGTCATCTTTCCGTATTTCTTTGCATTCGGGTTCTCCCTCGGGTCAGAATCATAAATCCCGTCCACGTTGCTCAGGTTGACTATCCTCTTCGCCCCGGCCGCCTCAGCCAGCAATACGGAATCCGTGTCTGTGGTTATCCCTGGGATAGTCCCCCCCATCACCACAATCCTGTGCTTCCCAAGCGCAGCCGCCGCCTTTGTGAAATCCGTGAAAACCTGCGGGTGCGCGGCCTCCCCCAGCAGGGAAGCGACCAGCGCCGCATTCATCCTTGTTGCCGCCACCGCAACCCCGTCCGCCACAAAATTGTTCCCGCAGAATTCCATCGCCGCTGCTGCATATTCCCTTGCAACCTTCCCTCCCCCGGTTACAATCCCAAGGCTCTCCCCGCTTTTCAGCACGATGCCCCTGAATTCTTTCAGGAACGCGCGGTCAATGCTCCCGGAACCGTTTATGAGGCTCCCCCCCAGCGAGATTACGACTGCCATGCGCACACCAGTTTCCGGTTTCCAGTCCCCGGTTCTGTTGCGCAGACATAAGTTTGTAAGTTTATAATGTTTTCTTCGCGGCCTTCCTGGGCGCGGGCCATTTCCCCTGTGGCCCAAGCCGCCCTTATGGCCTTTGCGGCCCCAGGCAAAACGGATTTTGTTTGGTTCTTTTTGGTACCTTCCACCCGTTTCTTCCGCGCGATGAAAACCAGCATCAAAGTACCTTCTTCATCACTTCATTTTCAGCAAACAGCTTTGCGAACGGCTTTATGTATGCAAGGAACTTGAGGGGCCTCACCACATAGGTTTTCCCGGCCTTCCGCGTGGTGTTGAAGCCCAGCCTGTACATCACCATCTCATCTTTCCTGGTGCACCTGGCAAAAGAGACAGTCCCGTCCGGCCCGATCTCCCCCACCGCGTCAAACAATCCTGCCAAAAAGGAGGCGCTGTACTCATTCTTGTACCTGAACCTCTCCTCCTCCTCGTCAAGGACCTTCTGGAAAAACTTCCTGTAAGCAGTATGGTAGAAGTAGACCGAATCCTTGCCGCTTAGGATCTTCCCAGGCTCCGCAACATTTGCCTTGAGACACGCATCCGAAAAAACAGAGAGAAGCTCCTCCCGCCCCCTCACCCCAAGCCCCGATGGCGTGCGCGCCTCTTTCCACAACCCTATAATATAGGATAATTCAGGAGTGAGCTTTACTTTCAATTTTTCAACCCCTAGAGCGTTTCCTCTCTTTTTGCGCCTCCTCTTCCTCCCCGGTTCCATACCTGACGGATGGTATTCTCTTCGCAGGGACGAAAGCTCCCAGCCTTTGCACCGTGGTCGCGGTGAGCGACTTCACAATCTCGCTCGCCAGAAGCTCGTCTTGGTCCACCTGCACGTTGTGCTTCAATTTCTTCTCGGCCGCCTCCGGCATCTTCGCATCCCTGAAAATCTTCGTGAGCGCGCTCTCATCCGCCTTCGTGAATGGCTCCTTGCCTGCGAGTATCCTTTCGTTCGCCCTTTCAAGTATTGCCGACAATTCCGCTATGTCCCTTTTCGTGGCGCCGCCCACCTTCAACGCGGAAAGAAGCCCGGCAGCAAGCACTACGTTTCTCTTCTTCGTTCTCCTGAAGAGGCGGGAGAGTATGCCGCTTTCGCCTTGGCTCAGCCTCCCCCTTGTCGCATCCATCACCTTTTCGGTGAACCTGTCAAAATCAACTGCCATGCAAGGCACTTGTGTTCGCATCCTTATTAAGGTTTTCAGTTTCCGCCTTGGGAGGCCGGCTGCCCGGAACCGGAAACGTCCGGTATCCCTTCTCCGGTCTTTGGCCCCATCCTGAACAACACGTGCTTTGGCTCCCCGCCGGAAGAAACAGTTTTATGCAGCACAATTGCCCCTTCCCCGGGCAGGCAGGAGGCCACTTGCAGCCCGTCCATCGCCACGCAAAGCCCGGTGAGCTCGGTAACCTTCTCCACGCCCTCATTCAATTTTTCCTCATCTGCCCCGAGAATCCCTTCCCCCGCCCACTCAGGCCCAAACCCTCCCCTGAGATACAAAACCCTCCACGCATCCTCAGCCAATTCATACTCGTAAAGCCGCGAATGCTGCGCCGGGCAGTGCAACAGCCCGTAAGAAAGGAAGGACAGGAGCACAACCAGTGAGATGGTTGCCTCCAGCGTCTTTATCATCACCCATTATTCCCCCATCATATTATTAATCCCTTTTTGAGTAATCCGTGCGATGCTCCTGGCAGAAAAGTATGCGCCCCGGAAAACGGACGATGTCCTCGGGAACCTTGAGCTCAAGCGCCAGCTGAAGCGCTGGGCTTTGAACTGGGGAAGGGGCGAAAAGGGGAAGCCCATCCTGCTCGCCGGCCCAACCGGAGTTGGAAAGACCGCACTTGCCCTGGCCCTTGCAGCTGAGCTCCATCTTGAGCTCGTCCAGATGTCCGCGAGCGACTTCCGGAACCGCGAGCGCGTGGAAAGGGTGGCGAGCGGCGCCGCGATGGCATCCACCCTCTCCGGGAAGGAAAAGCTCATCCTTGTTGATGACATAGACGCGATGTCCGGGAAGGAGGATTACGGAGGCGTTGCTGCGATAGCCGAACTGCTGCGCGAAAACCCATGCCCCATGATACTCACCGCAACCGATGCCTATGAAAGGAAAATCTCCGCAATCCGGTTCCTTTGCGAAATCCTGAAGATGAGGCGCTCCATCGCGCCCAGCATTGCGAAGCTCCTCTCCCGCATCGCAGAAAGCGAAAAAATCAGCTGCGCACCGGAAAAGATAATGGAAATCGCCCAGAATTCCAACGGCGACATCCGTGCCGCAATAAACGACCTGCAGGCGTGCTCGCCAGGCATGCGCGACCGGCAGAAGGATATGTTTGTGCGCCTTTCCTCCCTGTTCAGGTCCTCCACATATGTGGAAGCGAGGGAATCCGCCTTCGGGGACGTGGAGCACGATTACATGAAGCTCTGGATTGACGAGAACCTCCCTGCCGTTTATTCCGGAAAGGACCTTGCAAACGCCTTTTCAATGCTCTCCCGCGCGGATATCTTTGACGGGAGAATCCGCGCCCGCCAGCACTGGGGCTTCCTCCGCTACTCGGGGGACCTGATGACCGCGGGCGTCTCCCTTGCCCGCGAGGACCCGAAGCCCCGCTTAGCCCACTACTCCTTCCCGGCATTTCTTAGGCACATGGGCGCGACCGTCGCCTCCCGCGCCACCATGAAATCCCTCCTTTCCAAAATAGGAAAGAAGGTGCACACGCCATCCATCCACGCGGAGACCTTCCTTCCGGTTATAGCATACATGCATGCGCACGACCCGGAGCGCATCTCTTCGTCTTATGGCCTGGAGGAGAAAGAAATAGCGTTACTGGAGAAATTCCTCCCCAGGGGCGTGCACGTGAAGAGGCCTGAGAATAAAGAGAAGAAAGAGGAGAGGAACTGGGAGAAAGGGGAAGAGAAACAGAAAGAGGGGAGGCAGAAACCGGGGCCGCCCAAAAAGGAGGATCCACCGAAGAGGATTCCGCACGCCCGCCACTCCAAGCTCAGCGAGTTTTTCTGATTTTCCGTCGTTAATGCCCGTGTTCGAACGCGTAGGAAAACGCCCACGTCGGTCTCGACGATAGCTTTATATTCCTTGTCTTCCGAATAGCCCTCAGTAGGATTTAGGGGTGAAAAAATGGGATCTAGAATAGGAAGCGAGAAAATTATGAGGGAAGAGGGCTATCTCTACTTCGTAGGGAAGGATGGGTTCGTCTGGAGAGTCCCCATGAAGCACAACAAGAAGGGGAGCAAGAAGAAGGTCGGGACCCAGAAGGTCGACAAGAAGAAGGGATACCTTTACTATGTCGGCGATGACGGGTACGTATACCAGGCAAAGATGAAGAACGCCTGAATAGTGCCTTCTTTGGGCACCACTAATCCCTTTTTATTTTTTCTCCTTCTTATTCTATATCTCTTTCAGGTGATTGATTGAAACTAGTGGTATCAGACAAGAAAACAGGCAAATCCTACCCCATAGAGGTATCTGATGACAAGAAAAGCCTGTTCATAGGCAGGAAAATAGGAGACAAGCTCCCTGGTGACGACTTTGGCTTATTTGGCTACACGCTCCAGCTCACGGGCGGGAGTGACATAAGCGGAATCCCGATGCGCCCCGACCTCGCGGGCTCGCGCAAGGCAAAACTGCTCCTCTCGGGAGGCGCCGGCTTCCACCCGGCTCGCAAGGGCGCGAGGAGGAAGAAAATGGTCCGGGGCAGCTATTACACAGCAGACAACGCACAGGTGAACGCAATCATTTTTGAATACGGCAAGCAGGCACCTGATGAGCTGGTAAAGCTCCCTGAAAAAGCAGAGAAGAAGTGATATTCTGCAGGCCGTAGTAAACATAGGGCTGCTTGGCCACGTTGACCATGGCAAGACGAGCCTCACGAAGGCCCTTACCGGCAAATGGACTGACACACACAGCGAGGAGATAAAGAGGGGCATTTCCATACGCCTTGGCTATGCAGACACGAACATATTCTACTGCCCAAAGTGCGGCCGCCACTCCATCTCGGAAAAATGCCCAGGATGCGGCGGAAAGCCCGAGCTCAAGCGGAGGGTTTCCTTCCTGGACGCGCCCGGCCACGAGACGCTGATGACGACCGTTCTTTCCGCGTCAAGCATAATGGACGGGGCGCTTTTGCTGATAGCTGCAAACGAGGCGTGCCCGCAGCCGCAGACCGCAGAGCACCTTATGATTTTGAACATTGCAGGCATAAAGAACGTGGTCGTGGTCCAGACAAAGATAGACCTTGTCACGAAGGAGCAGGCGAAGGCCCATTACAATTCAATCAGGGAATTCCTTAAGGGCTCGGTCGCGGAGAACGCGCCCATAATCCCGGTGGTCGCAAACTATGGGATAAACGTGGATGCGGTGGCTGACGCGATTGAGCGGACCATACCGACCCCAAAGAGGGACGCCTCCCTCCCCCCGCTGATGCTCGTCTCACGCTCATTTGACATAAACAAGCCCGGCGCCCAGATAAGCGCGCTCAAAGGCGGCGTGCTCGGCGGCTCCATTGTGCAGGGCGCCCTGAGGAAGGGGGACAAGATACTCATCCGCCCCGGAGTGGAAATCCCCAATAAGGGGGTGAAGGAGATAGAGTGCAGGGTTGAGTCCCTCATGTGCGAGGGAGGGCCGCTTGAGGCCGCCTTGCCCGGAGGGCTCATTGCGGTCGGCACTTCCCTTGACCCGGACATCACCAAGGCGGACACCATGGCAGGATGCGTGATAGGCCACCCGGGTGCGATGCCAGAAACAAAGGGAGAGCTGAGCTTTGAATACCACCTGATTGAAAGGGCGGATTTTGACAACCCGCCTTTGAAGGTGGCGGAGCCGATAGTGGTGAATGTCAATACCGCAACCGGCATAGGGGTTGTCGCCAGCATGAAGAAAGGAATCGCAAATGTGAAGCTCAAGAAGCCGCTCTGCGCCGCACCTGGCTCCACGGTTGCGATAAGCAGGCGCGTGGGGCAGAGATGGAGGCTCGCGGGCTGGGGAAGGACAGTTTAGGGTTTCCGGCTTCCAGTTCCGGCTAATCAGAACAGAAGTATAATTTTCTAATCTCCTCCTCGTGAACCACTAATCTGTATATGCAGTTTTTTCCGCCCGCCTCCCACCCGATGCTCAGGTTCTCCAGCCCCATCTGCCTTCCAATTTCCTCCCGGTTTACGGCTTCCAGTTCCCGGTTTCCAATCAGGTTCGGCCTGTACTTCGCTCCGAACCCAACGTCCCCTTCCTTCTCCACCGCCGCATAATTTACCACATAATCCGAAACAGCAAGCAACCTGCCTTCCGTTGTGAGCATATCCACGTCCCTGCCCGCCTTCTCCCCTGCCAATGCGGAGAAAACCAGCACATTGTTCAGCATCAGCAGCATCGGGATTGCGCAGAACAGCAAATCAAACGTAGCGACTGCCTTATATTGGCTCGCCATAAATCTCCCCGCACCCCTCCACAACCCTTCCCGAAGAATTTCCCACAACCACTTTCCCTTCCCCCGCAATCATGTATTCCTGGATATCCGCGCTCGCCCTTCCCGCCAAGCAACCGGCCCCGAGTGCTGAGGCCGCCTCCTCAGCCCCCATCCTTTCCGAGATGCTCCCTGCAAGCGCCCTTTCGCTTTTTTCCAGCTCCATAATTCCAGCAATTATCACCGAAATGAATGCGAGGAACACCGCAAACGCAAGGAGGAATTCCGCGCTCGCCTGTGCCTTCCTTCTCACCTTATCACCTCGCTCGTCGGGAATACCCCGACCCCGGCAACATCAAACTTTTCCGAATAAACCGAAACCCCGACCACGCCCTCCACAAATGGATTGGGCGGCTCCGGCCCTTTCAGCAGCGCATAGTCCCCAACTCCCTGTTCCCAGTTTTCAGTTTCCAGCCCCCCCTGCACTATCTGCACAAAAGGCGCGCACTCCGGCTCGCCAATCCTTGAGCACAGCCCGCAGCCCTCCGCCTTCCTGCCCTCCCTCATCCTTTTCGGCAATTCCGCCAATTCCCTGTCCGAGGCATACCCGCACCAGACCAAGACCTCAAAATCCCCGTCCCACCCATCATAATCCCCTAATTTTGAAAGCGAAAGCAGCACACCCTCCCGCAAGGCCGCCTCCCTATCCTGCGGAGTCCTTGCTTCCGGAGGGGTTGCCAAATCATAAGCAGCTCCGGCGCTTTTCAGCCCAAAGGAAACCGATTCGTAAATATTCTCCTTTACGTTCCTTTCCAGGAATTCCATCCGGGCAATCCCGATTGCATCCTCGTTTGAGTAGGAATGGGGGGAGGCAAGCAGCGCCCCGAGCGCTGCGAATAAGGAGAGCGCGGCAAGCGCAACCAGGAAAGAGACGTATCCCCTCACGCATTATTTTCTGCGGAGAGGATAAAATACCTATCACTCCCACCGGGGTTGGAAAATAAAAAATCAGAAAAGAAATCTAGGGTGTTACTTCCAGTGCGTTGCACTGCGCTTCCGTCATGCCCGGAGTCATGCCTGTTATGCCAAGCATCGCGCCGAGTATCGTGGGCACGATTATGTATATGATTATCCCTATTATCGCGCCGACAATCATAGATGTCGCCCACACGGACGCCCTTGCCCTCGTCTCCGCGCCCATCACCTGGCCTGCTGCATAAACCACCGCCGCAAGCACAATCAGCACGAAAACCACCGCGCCGAGCAGGAGGTTAACGGTGCCCACAAGGCTGCAAACTCCGCTCCTAACCTGGCTGCCCGCCTCGCCAGCCGCGAAGCCCAGAGACGCCAGCAACACGGCAAATAGCGCAAAGGTCGCCATCATCTTGTTTATCTGCATCTATAATCACCTGAATTCCTATTGCTTGCAACGCTTTTAAACCATTCCCCATGCAATCCCTTCATGCTCAGGAGGCTCATCCTCATCCTTTTCGCCGCTACTTTCCTTGCAAAATTCATCACCCTGGGCGCAATGCCTTTCTCCCATGACGAAACCCTATACGCGGAAATGATTGCGGAGGAAGCGGAAAGCCCCTCCTTCCTCCCCACATACCTGGGCTACTCGGCCCCGTGGAAGCCGGGCCTCAGCTTCATCGCCCAATCCCTCTTCCTCCCCCTCACATCCGCGCTTTTCAGCTCCCCGGAATATGTTTACCGCTTTCCTGTCCTCATATTCTCCCTAATCAACGCATATCTCTTCTACCTTCTCGCAAAGCGCTTCTACGGCGAGGACGCAGCCCTCGCCTCCTCGTTCCTTTTCTACTGCTCGTTCTCCTCCTTCTACATAGAGAGCCGCCTGCTCATGGAGCCCTTCATGCTGATGGCCATTCTTCTTTCCCTTGTGTTCTACACAAAAAAGGAAATGCCCGCAGAAAAGCGCTTCGCCCTCGGAGGGCTCTTCGCACTTCTCGCAGCGCTCACCAAATCCGTAATCGCGCTCCTCATCCCCCTTTTAGCAGTAATCTACATCTTCCAGAACGAGAAAAAGAACCTGGCAAACCCCGCCTTCCTCCTTTCCCTTCTCGCAGTCCCGGCAGGCCTCGCAATATTCTGGCTCGCCCTCTCCCAGCTCGGCCTCGCACAGGACATCTTCTTCACCGACACTGGCAAGATGTTCATTTATGATTATTCAACAGCCATGGCCATGAACATATTCATCGGCATGCTGATGGCCGTCACGCTCATGCTGCCCATCTATGCAGCCGCAATCCGCTCATTCCTCTCCAGATGGAAGGAGAACCTTATGTTCTCGGCATGGTTCGCCCTTTTGTTTGTGCTCCTTTTCCTGGGGCAGAGGCCCTGGTATTACTATTATGTGACCCCGCCCATCGCCCTTTTCGCATCCTTCCTTCTCCTTGGCAAGAATATGAGGATTGACGATTTCTCCTTCTTCGCATTATTGATAGTGGCATTGCTCACCCTGTCCGTGGCCGTTTTCTCCAACTGGAACCCCGCATACCAGGACTACCTCCCAGAAAGCAAGGAAATCGGCCTTTCCCTTTCAGGAAAGGGCAATGTCCTTTTCATCGGGAAATACGAAACGAATACTGTTTCCATAATCTACAAAATGCTGGACGAGAGGAAAAACTCCGGCGCCTACAGGGACTTTGGCTACATCCTTTTTGATTATAGGGAGAACAACGCCACGGAATCTTCCGTAAGCGATTTCGTGGAGGACTACTGGAGGAGTGACTATGATGTGGAGGAAAATAACTTTGCAGGAATTTTCTGGCAGGGCAAAATCTTCAGGAAGAACACGAGCATAGCCCAATTTGATTACATAGTGCTCTCCCCGCCCATGGAGAACCTGTCTCTTCCGGGCTATAGCGTTCTTTTCCAGGGCAACAGCTCCACCATTTACATAAGGGATTCCTGGGCCTCAAGCTCCCCTCGCCCTTAGCAGCAGCAGGTCCAGGAGCATTTTCGGGCTTTCAATTACTGAGAACTTTCCCCCTTCCAAATGCCCTCCTTCTACCGGGTATTCCTCTATCCTCCCGCCGTTCCTCCTAACCCTTTCCAGCAATTCCACATCAAACGCGAACCCGCTTATGAGAAACGGCTTCTCCCCCAGAAGCCTCTTCGGAAGGATTTTGCAGCCGCACTGGGTATCCTTTTCCTTTATCCCAAAAAGAGCCCTCACAATAAAATTGAACGCAATGGAAAGATATTTCCTCAGCCCCTTCCTCTTCCCCCAATCCCTGGAGGCAATCACGCATGCCCCGCTTTCCATGCACCTCTTCGCAATCCCCGCCAGCTCCCCCATGGAAACAGGCTCGTCCGCATCTATGAAGCCCACATATTCGGTTTTAGCCTCGGAGAACCCCATCCAGACAGCTCCCCCTTTTCCCAGCCTTTTTTCGCCCCTTATTATTCTATACGCAAGGCCGCTTCCCGCCGCCCCCTTCTCAACCATCTCCCGGGTCCGGTCCTTCCCGTCCAGCACGAATATTATTTCCGCATTCTTAACCAAAAATCCGCTCTTTCCCAGCCCCTTCACCAATCCCTCTATCCTTTTCTCCTCATTATAAGCTGGCACAACAATTGTAAGTGAAGGCATCAATACACCAAAGCCATGCATGGCGGAGCATTTTCGCTCCGCCATTTTCAAACCGCATCAGCAGCTTACTGTTATGCCACTGCCAAGCATCGCCTGGAGTATCGGAGGAACAAGCACCCTTATGATTATCCCTATTATCGCGCCGACAATCATAGATGTCGCCCACACGGACGCCCTTGCCCTCGTCTCCGCGCCCATCACCTGGCCTGCTGCATAAATCACCGCGGCAAGCACAATCAGCACGAAGATGACCGCACCCAGAACCGTGTTCACGGTGTCGTTCAGGGCGCAGATTCCGCTCTTTATCTCGCTACCGGCGGAATCATCCGCGAACCCGACGCCCACGAGCAGCAACCCAAGCAAAAGCCCGTTCAATATTCCTTTCATCATCATCACCATTAAACTTAACTCGGAGGGCATTGTGCCTTCAGGCTATCCGGGTCTCCGTACATCATCATGCTCAATATGGGGGGCACCAGCACGAATATTATTATCCCTATTATCGCGCCGACAATCATAGATGTCGCCCACACGGACGCCCTTGCCCTCGTCTCCGCGCCCATCACCTGGCCAGCTGCATAAACCACCGCCGCGACCACTATGAGCACGAAGATTACCGCCCCGAGGAGCATTTCCACGCTCCTGTAGAGTTCGCATATCCCGAATTTTATTGAACCCGCCGCATCTGCCGGCTGGGCGAAGCCAAGCCCCGCAAACAGGAAAGCCATCAGCATGAGTACATTGAATGCCTTCTTCATTGCTTCCATCATCTTCACCTTTGTGTTATCTTGTTTTGGCACATTTTATAAATTCTAACCTCAGCCGCATGCGCCTGCAACATCCTGCCCGAGCATAGCCCCGAGTATCTGCGGCAGCAGCACGAATATTATTATCCCTATTACGGCGCCGACAATCATCGCGGTCGCCCACACGGACGCCCTTGCCCTCGTCTCCGCGCCAAGCACCTGCCCCGCGGCATAAACTATCGCCGCCATTATCACCAGCGCAAACACTATGGATGCCATGAGCGCCTTCGCATAGTCCGCGAGCATGCACACGCCCTGCTTTATGCTGCTGTTTTCCATCGCATTCTGAGCGAATCCAACGGAGAGCAGGCAGAGTACCATCGTTATGCCAAGAAGCCCCTTTTCTATCCCTAGCACTCAAATCACCTGTATCTATTCCCGCACAATATCTTTTTTAACCAGATAGGAGGCAATTCCCTCCGTGAAGGAGCAGCAGAAGGCAATCTTCCAAATCCTTTTCGGGCTTGCCATCGCAGCAGCGGTGCTGCTGCTCAACGACAAAATCGCAGAATTGGGCAATTACGGCTACCTCGGCGTCTTCGTAATCTCCGCCCTCTCATCCGCAACAATTCTCATCCCGGCGCCGGGCTGGGCGGTGGTCGCCGCGATGGCCACCATCCTAAACCCCGTATATGTAGGTATAATAGCCGGAATAGGCTCCGCGATAGGCGAGCTCACCGGCTACATGGTCGGGGACGGCGCTTTGGACATCGCGGGAAGGAAGAAATACGAGAAATTCCTCGCTCTCATAAAGAAGAATGACATGCTTGCCATCCTGACCTTCTCCTTCCTTCCGAATCCCTTCTTTGATATTGCGGGAATCGCGGCAGGGGCTGCAAAAGTCCCAGTCTGGAAGTATGTTCTTTTCTGCGCGATTGGAAGGAGTTTGAGATACGTTCTGCTGGCGATGCTCACAGCGCAGTTCTTCCCATAGTCAAAAACGCGGAGGGGGTAACAACCCCCTCCCCATTTTTAGACGTCATTCTGACCCTCCCCCCACTGCACTCTAAGACGCTTTGAACTGCTTCTTACGCCACCTACCACCAATTACTCTACGCCCACATTAGTTGCAAACTGCCAAAATCAGGTTTATAAATAAGAAAATCGAAGAAAGTAACATGGAGTATTTCTGGTACCGCGGCAGAAAATGTCAGGATTGCAATCAGCCAATACCCATCTTTGCGCTTGGTCACTATCTGCCATTTTTCCTCGTTCCGCACCCAAAATCTCCTTCGGAACGAGAAAAGGTTTTTAAATAGTTCAGCTCTTATAAATAGACCTCCGTTAGGGGGAGTGCTCTTTTGAGCGCCCGCTTGCGGTCGAACCTCGAAGCCGGCCAAGAAATCGGCTTAAAGGTTCGATTCGGCAATGGCGCGTTGACAAAAGCATTAGCCTTTTCCTTCTCTGAAGGAAGGGCGAACAGGCCAAAAGGCGTCGGGGGCCTCATCTACTCTGGTTTCCGAATCCGGGGCGCTGTTCATCATGAGTATGAAGGAATAGTCCAATAACACTTGGATATGTTTTGCAATCCATGTAGTGGATGGCTAGGCTGGTGCCCGCAGAGCCCCGCGGTAAGCTGCGATAAGCCCAGGGTAGGTGCACGCAACCTGTGAACCTGGGATCGGGCCGCATACCCTTCGGGCAACTGAGGGGTACAGCAACCCCGGGAATTGAAATATCTTAGTACCGGGTGGAAAAGAAACCAATCGGGATCCGGTCAGTAAGGTGACTGAACGCCGGCTAGGCCGAGCCGAATTCCTCACAGCAATGTGAGGCAGATGTGGCGGGGAGCATCCTCTCTTCGAGCAGAAGTTGGCTGGAAAGCCGCACCATAGCGGGTGACAGTCCCGTATGCGAAGCGGAGGGGAGCGATCCATGAAGAGTAGCGTCCTCCGGATAGAGGGCGTGAATATGGGGGGACCAACCCCCAAGCCTAAATATGTGGCGCCAGACCGATAGCGAATTAGTAGCGCGAGCGAATGCTGAAAAGGACTCCGGAAGGAGAGTCAAAAGACCCTGAAACTACATGGAGACAGGCAGGCAAGGCATGGAAGGGTTCAGGTCCGCCGAAGTGAATTCCCGCAAGGGTTGGATCGAGGCGGATTAACCGGTGTCTTGTCTTTCTTCTCGAAGCAAGAGCCAAGGAGTTGAGATGCGTGGCGAAGCGAAAGCTGAAGCGAAAGCGAGTGCCCGCAGGAAACAAGGGGCGACCTCTGAAAAGGGGTTCAGTCACTCATCTCAGACCTGAAGTCGAGTGATCTACACCTGGGCAGGGCGAAGCCAGCTTGATCGCTGGTGGAGGCCCGAAACCATAGATAGTATATCTTCTTGGGTGACCTGGGCGTAGGGGTGATAGTCCATTCGAACTCGGCAATAGCGGGTTCCCTCCGAAATGTCCCTCAGGACAGCGTCGCTGGAGGAAGAGCGTGGGGTAGAGCACTGAATGGGAAGAGCGGCTCCGAAAGGAGTCACTTCCCTATCAAACTCCGAATCCACACTCTCCGCAGAAGGCGGCAGTCGGGTTTCACGGGGTAAGCCTGTGAGCCCTTTCGGGAACGACCGTACGTGGGGTTAAGGGCCCTAAATCCTGGTTAAGTGTCAATCTCAAAGGCGTCTCTATCCTTAGACAGCTGGAAGGTAGGCTTAGAAGCAGCCATCCTTTAAACAACGCGTAATAGCGGACCAGCCGAGGGTGCAGATTCCGAAAATATACGGGGCTAAACCAGGTCCCGATACCCCACCCAAGCCAAAAGCTTGTGGAGTAGGGGGGCGACCGGGTTGGGCAGAAGCGGGGGCGTGAGTTCCCGTGGACCGGCCTGGTATGAATATCTTGGCGCTAGTAGCAGCATATCTAGGTGAGAATCCTAGACACCTGATAGGGCACGGATTCCTCAGCCATGTTCGTCAGCTGAGGGTCAGGCGGTCCTAAGTGCATAGGCAACTCCGAATGCACGAAAGGGAAGCGGGTTAATATTCCCGCCCCACGAAAGTAGACGCGGCAACGCATGTTCCGCTCCTGACGCCTTTGGATAAGCCGAGCAGGGGAGACCCTGCTTAACAGCAATAAATCAATGGAGTCTTATTAAGAGGAGAAGTTGATTAAATGCTGGAATGGGAGCAATCTTCGGCCGATTCCTGAGGCCCATGAAAAGGGAGCGGTTCCGATCTTTCGTGCCCGTACCTAGAACTAATACTGGTGCCCCTAGCTGAAAAGGCTCAGGTGTGTCGGAACAACCAAAGCAAGGGAACTCGGCAAATTAGTCCCGTAACTTCGGAATAAGGGATGCCTGCCTGTGAGCAACAGGCAGGTGGCACTGACCTGGGGAGAGCGACTGTTTACCAAAAACACAGATCGCCGCAAAGTCGAGAGGCTTAGTATGGCGGTCGACGCCTGCTCACTGCCAGTACCCGAACACCCCGTCCAAGGGGAAAAAGGGCTGGTAAAGAGCGGGGGTAACTCTGACCCTCTTAAGGTAGCGTAATACCTCGCCGCTTAATTGGCGGCTTGCATGAATGGCGTAACGCCTCTCCCACTGTCCCTGCTTTGGATCCGGTGAAGTCACTTCCCGGTGAAGATGCCGGGGACTTCCAGAGGGAAACGAAGACTCCATGGAGCTTTACTATAGCCTGTTGTTGTGATATTGGTGCGGTTACCTAGAGTAAGTGGGAGCCGTCGAGGCCGCCCTTCCGGGGGCGGCGGAGGCAAAAGTGAAACACCACTTAATCGTTCTAATATTGCTTACCCGCAAGGGAACAGCATCAGGTGGATAGTTTGGCTGGGGCGGTACGCCTTCGATAAGGAAACAAAGGCGCCCAATGCTCTGCTCAGTCCGGTCAGAAATCGGATGTAGAGGGTTAAAGACAAATGCAGGGCTGACTGTATCTCTAAAAGCGTGGGATGCAGAGGCGAAAGCCGGGCTTAACGAACATTAGAAGCTTATCGGTAGGGCTCTAATCTGTCAGACAAGCTACCCTGGAGGTAACAGGCTCGTCGCGGGCGAGAGTACACATCGACCCCGCGGCTTGGTACATCGCTGTCGGCTTGGGACATCCTGGCTGTGTAGGAGCAGCCAAGGGTTGGGTTGTACATCCATTAAAGTCCCACATGAGCTGGGTTCAGTACGTCGCGAGACAGTACGGTAGTATCTTCTGGAAGTGTTGCTTCTTGAGAGGAAGGGTCTTTGAGTACGAGAGGAACGGAGACCCGGGGCCTCTGGTATACCAGTTGTTTCAATGCAGCGCTGGGCAGCCACGCCCCACGCCGATAAGACCTGAAAGCATCTAAGGTCGAAGCGGCTCTCAAAACTAGGAAGCAAGGCCGCCCGTAGCAGACGGGTTTGATAGAACTGAGGTGTAAGGCCCTAGCTAACGCGAGGGTTTCAGCCTGCAGTCACTAACGGCTTATCCCATATCCAACTTATTGGGCTATTCTTTCAACTACTTATGTTTATTTTCGGTTAGCGTAAGCGTTATCTGTTTTTCTAAATAGAAGACCTAACACATCTAACACTAGTGTTATATAACACTGGTGTTAGTATCTCTCAACCAGTTTCTTTATCACCGGGTCAATTATCCTGTATTCCTCCCCTTCCTTCATGATAAGCCCGTACCTTCTCAGCCTTTCTAGGTATACATAAACGTTCTTCGCAGTAGTGCTGGATGCTATGCCGCGCGGCGTATTGCTTCCCTGCGCTATGCTTTTCAGCACCATCCTGCTCATCCTTCCAAGCTTCGCGAGCTGCTTCTCAACCATTGCATAAACCGGGCTGAGGGGGGAAGCCATCTCGCCCACCACCCTCTCCGCATCCTCCTTTTTCACGTTCTTTCCAGCAATATCAAGGGAACGGAGGCCCGCCCAGTTCAGATACGCCGGGAACCCGTTTGTCCCTTCCCAGAAAATCCGCAGGGCGTCTTCGCTTGCATTTTTCCCATAAGAGCGGAACCCCTTTTCCAGGAATTCTCTTGCAGTCTGTTCGGAGAACGGCCTGACGTTTAGTATGTCCACATTTCCGGAAAGTGGATTTTTAGGGTTGCCGAATATCTGCTCCATCATTCCTATAGAACTTCCCGCATACACGTAAACAGCATTCTTTTGGTATTGGATTGCCCTCCTGAAAACCGCGTGGAAGGATTCCATGCGGTAGCCGGAGGTTTCCTGGAACTCGTCAAATATTATCACATACTTTGAATCACTTTTTGATGGCAGGGAGAGCGTTGAGTCCAGCAGTTCGAGGGTGGTTTTTTCCTCCTTCCTCCCAGCCATCGCCTGCTTCTCAAATTCTATGCGCAGTTTGAGAAATTCGCCGAATGCAGGCGAAAGCTCCAGTGCCCTCACCCTGCCAAGAATTTCCGAGAGCGCGGCTATGGCGGCACCCGCACCGCCGCGAAGGGCTTCCCTTACTTTCAGTTCCATTCGCCCCTCCAGTTCCGCTGCCATCAGGGCGTTTCCATATTCCCTCACGAAGCTTTCGAGGTCCATCCCTTCGCAATCAAGGAAGACTGTCCTGAACCCTTTCTTTTTTGCATGATGCGCCATCTGAAGGACAAGCGATGATTTGCCGACTCGCCTCGGCCCTATAACAGCCATATCGGTCCTGCTCTTTTTTTCTATTGCAAAAAGCCTCTTCTCCAGGTAAGCCAGTTCCTCTTCCCTATTGAAAAAATTCTCGTCCGACACCGGAGCGCCGAATGAAAATCTCACCATGCTAACACCTCTAACACTAATGTTATATAACACTAGTGTTAGTAATATAAACCTACCTCCCGTCCCCAAAAAGTTTTTCCGCCGCTTAGCGTAAGTGCTATATATTTATACCTTCACTGCAATTTTTCAAAAGGTTGATTTGATGAAATACCTATTGGCAGTATTGCTTGCGGCAATCCTTCTCTTCGGCTGCATACACCCGGGCGGAGGCGCGCAGGCAGGGGGCAGCGGGACATCCGGAGGAACCGGTGCCGGCGGAGCGGCAGGGGCAGGAGGGACGGCCGGGACAGGCGGAACATCCGGTGGCGCAACAGGCGGGGCTGGAGGAGCAGCCGGCGGCTCAACCGGCTCAGGAGGCGGCTTCAACATGGAACAGTGGAGCATGAGTGCACTCATGGCCGCTGGTACCCCAGTCCACTGTACCGTCACATATGGTGGCGACCTCCCGGGCACATTTGACATGTACGTATGGGGCGAGAAGCTCATGATAACCGGGGAGACCAGCATTGAGGGTGGCACGCAGACATTCACGGAGGTGGTAAAGC
>Ga0209162_1001975_pt1 | contig 18942 bp, 16 predicted proteins | sample YNPNPMetaG_FD_187121 | JGI IMG/M metagenome (GOLD analysis project Ga0209162, IMG submission 187121) | Anoxygenic and chlorotrophic microbial mat microbial communities from Yellowstone National Park, USA - YNP NP MetaG (SPAdes) (version 2) ... | reverse complement strand
CGGGCGGCGGGTCACAGACCCGCTGCGAGCGGTGGGGCCTGCTGCTCGCGCGGGGTGTGCCACCCCGCGTTGGCGGGACCCGCCGCGAGCGGTGGGGCCTGCTGCTCGCGCGGGGTGTGCCACCCCGCGCCGGCGGCGGGTTACACTCCCGGTGGTCGCCGCCGCGAGCCAGGCCGGGGGGCTATTTTCGAGGGAGAGAGAATAATGCGACGGCGTATTGACCTGAACGGAATCTGGCACTTTCTGGCCGATCCGGAGGGGACCTTGGTCCCGTCCCGCCTGGTGGGCCACGAGGTGCCGGTCCTTGTGCCCGGGGTCTGGCAGGCAGCCCTGCCGGACCGCCGGGATTACCAGGGCGTGGCCTGGTATCGCCGGGCTTTCACTGTCCCGGCCGAGTGGACCTGGCAACAGGCCCGGCTCCACCTGGGGGCCGTAGATTATCATGTCGAGGCGTGGTTGAACGAAGTGCGCCTGGGCGAGCATCGCGGCGGCTTTAGCCCCTTCTACTTTGAGGTGGGCGAGCACCTGCGGCCGGGGGCACGCAACGAACTGTTGCTGCGGGTGTTGGACCCGCCTGAAAACGACCCCCGTCTGCCCCGCCGCCACATTCTGCAAGGCAAACAAAACTGGTATGGTGACGTCAGCGGCCCCTGGCAGGACATCTACCTGGAATTCCTGGGCGCGCAGCTCATCGAGCACGTGACCGTTACCACCTGGCCCGATAGGGCCGGCATCCAGTTGACCGCCGAGATCGCCCCGGTCGTGCCGGACATGATGCTCTCCCTCACCGTCCTCACCGGTCGGGGCCGGCTGGTCGCCGGCACGGCCCAGGAGATCACCGATGAACGGTGGCAGACCGGGCTGGCCTTACCTGATCCCTGTCCCTGGTCCCCGGACGACCCGGTGCTCTACACGGCCCGGCTGATCCTGTCCCACAGCGGCCATACCGTGGACGAACGCGAGGTCCGTTTTGGCCTGCGCACCATCGCCACCGCGAACGGCCTGCTCCTCCTCAACGATAGGCCCATCTACTTGCGCGGTGTACTGGACCAGGATTATTGGCCGGCTGGCCGTTATGTCCCCCCCTCGCCGGACGCCTGGGCCGCCCAGATTCGCCAGATCAAAGAACTGGGCTTTAACCTGGTGCGCATCCATGTCAAACCCCCAGACCCGCGCTATCTGGACCTCTGCGACGAGCTGGGCCTGTTGGTCTGGGAAGAGTTGCCATATGCCGTGGAGCTGGGCGAACCCGGCTGGGCCGAGCTGCGCGACACCCTGCGGGCCATCGTGCGCCGCGACATCAACCACCCCTCGGTGATTATCCGCAGCATCCTCAACGAGGGCTGGGGGGCCAACCTGGCCGAAGACGAATTGGACCGCTGGCGATTGCGCACCTTGCTGTTCAAGGCCCGCGAATGGGACCCCTCCCGCCTGTGGGTAGACAATTCCGCCTGCGCTGGCAACTTTCACCTGGATACCGATGTGCTGGACTGGCACAGCTATCGGGCCATGCCGGAGCACCTGCCCCAGTGGGAGCAAACGCTGGATGAGTTCGTCGGCCGGGCCGACTGGCTATGGAGTCCCCACGGCGACGCGACGATACGCGATGACGAGCCTCTGGTCCTCTCCGAGTTCGGCACGTGGGGCCTGCCAGACGCCCCCGTGGAGGAACAGCCCTGGGCGGGAGACGGCTGGTTGGGCTGTATCCCGGCCGGCCTGGCTGAACGCTTTGCCCGCACCCCCCTCACCCGCGTCTTTCGCTCTCTGGAAGAGGCCATCGCCGCCACGCAACGCCACCAGGCCGTAGCCCTCAAATATCAGATCGAAAGCCTGCGCCGTCGGGAGGCCATCGTCGGCTATGTGCTCACGGAGCTGGCAGACCAGAATTGGGAGGCCAATGGCCTGCTGGACATGTGGCGGTCGCCCAAGCTCGTGGCCGACCAGCTGGCGAACTATAACGCCGCCGGGGTCTTGCTCCTGGACGGGTTGCCGCCAGCGGTGCGCGCCGGCGACGAGGTCCACGTTCAATTCCGGCTATCGCATTGCCCGCCGGCGCCGGAAGCGGCCCGGTTGCTGCTCTGGAAACTGCAACCCAACTGGCGCTCCGGGCGACTCGATCTGCCCAGGCGAGAGCCGGTCGGTCCGGTCATGGAACTGGGCCAGGCCCGGTTTACGGTCCGGCGGATCGCCACGCCCCGCATCCTCACCCTGACCGCCAGCCTGCACGACGAGGCCGGCCAGGAGTGGCTAACCAACTCGTGGACCACCCTGGTGGTGCCGCCAGCGCGAGGCGCGGGCCTGGTTCGCGTCTATGATCCCCTGGAGCGTGGCCTGGCAGACCGGTTGACGGGCCTGGGTTACCAGGTGCAAGGCTGGCCGGGCCTCTGGCCGGTGGTGAGCACGGTGCTGGACCCGCCGGTGGTCCGCCACGTGAAGCGTGGCGGCACGGCCCTGGTATTCCTGGACGGCCCCGATGCCATCCAGGATGAGGCTCTGGGGCTGGAGATCATCCCCCGGGCGGGGCCACCACTGGACGGCGATTGGATCAACGCCTGGCACTGGTTGGACCCCAGGCCTTTGGGCCTCAAGCTCCCCGGCAACGAGTTCCTGGGCTTTCCCTTCGGGGCAGTGTTGCCGGAGGCCGTCCTGGCCGAACTGGAGGACCCCTGGGGGGGCATGACCACCGGCTGGTTCAACGAGCATTTCCCGTGGCTGGGGTTGGTGCGGCATGGTGGTGGGCAGGTTATCGTCACCACGTTACGCCTGCTGGACACCACCGACCCGGTGGCAGATATGCTCACCGTGGCCCTGGTGGATAGGCTTCGGCCTCCAGATTAGCTGGCGACCAGGGGCACGCTGGTGAAGCCTTTGCCCGACCGACCGCCGCGAAGCGGGCGGCGGGCCAATGCCCCCCGCCCTGACCCTCGCCGGGCCGCTTGCCCTATGTGCCGGGATGTGATACACTTGCATAGATAACACCGATGGGGAGGAGATATGATGGAGGAACAACACGGCCAGGCCCCTGGCAGCATCCCCCGCCGCCGGGTTTTTAGCGGGGCCCGGCCCACCGGCAAACAACACCTGGGCAACTACCTGGGGGCCATCCGCAACTATGTGGCCTTGCAAGACGAGTTCGACTGTATCTACTGCATCGTGGACCTGCACGCCCTCACCACCATCGAACGCCCCACGACCATGTGGCCGGACGTGCGGGACATGGCCCTGGACTGGCTGGCGGCCGGCATGGACCCGCACCGCACCATCATCTTCATCCAGAGCCATGTGCCCCAGGTGACAGAATTGCATACTCTATTGAGCATGGTCACGCCGTTGGGCTGGTTGTCCCGACTGCCCACCTTCAAAGAAAAGGTCCGCCAGCAGCCGGATAACGTGAACTATGGCCTGTTGGGCTATCCGGTCCTCATGGCTTCCGACATTGTGCTCTATAAGGCGGACACAGTGCCGGTGGGTGAAGACCAGTTGCCTCATCTGGAGTTCACCCGCCAGATCGTGCGGCGGTTCAACGACCGCTTCGGTCCGATCCTGGTGGAGCCGCAAGCCCGGCTTACGGATGTGCCCCGGGTCATGGGCACCGATGGGGTGAACAAGATGAGCAAGTCCCTGAACAACCAGATTGACCTGGCGGCCACGCCAGCAGAGACCCTCAAGCGCGTGATGAGTATGGTCACCGATCCAGCCCGGGCCTATCGCACCGACCCCGGTCATCCAGAGGTCTGCAACGTCTTTGCCCTGCACAAGGTCTATTCGCCGGACCGGGTGGCCGAGATCGAGCACGAGTGCCGGGTGGCCGGCATCGGCTGTGTGGACTGCAAGCGGCTCTTTGCGGCCAATCTCAACGCCGCCCTGGCCCCATTCCGTGCCCGGCGGGACGAATTCGCGGCCCGTGGCGAGGACTTTGTCCGTCAGGTCCTGGCAGACGGCGCGCACCGGGCCGAGGCCATCGCCGTAGAGACCCTGCGCCAGGTCAAAGAGGCCATCGGCCTGGTCTTGCCGGGATAGGCGAGCCGGGGAAGAGACCCTCCATGCCCGAGGAAACAACCCGCCCGGAATACCACCTCACCATCAAGGCCCTGCCCGCCAGCGAGCGACCCCGGGAACGGTTGGCCGAGCTGGGGCCGACCGCCCTGAGCGACGCTGAGCTATTGGGCCTCATCATGCGCACCGGCACCGGCCACGGCGAGACTGCCGTGGACCTGGCCCGACGATTACTGGTGCGCTTCGGGGGCCTGGGCGGTCTGGCCCGGGCCAGCCTGACTGAACTCTGCGCCGAACATGGCATCGGCCTGGCCAAGGCCGCCGAGATCAAGGCCGTGGTGGAATTGGCTCGCCGACTCATGGTGTTGGGGCCGGAGGAGCGTCTAACCATCCGCTCCCCGGCCGACGTGGCCAACCTCCTCATGCTGGAGATGAGCCTGCTGGACCAGGAGCAGATCCGCGTGGTGTTGCTCAACACCAGGAACGCCGTGCTGGGCGTGCGTCTGGTCTACCAGGGCAACCTGAACACCTCCGTGGTGCGGGTGGGCGAAGTATTCCGCGAAGCAATCAAAGAAAGTTGTGCCGCCGTCGTGGTGGTCCATAACCACCCCAGTGGTGACCCGACGCCGTCGCCGGAGGATGTGGCCGTGACCCGTGAGATCGTCAAGGCCGGCGAACTTTTGGGGATTGACGTGCTGGACCATGTCGTCATCGGCGCGGGCCGCTACGTGAGCATGAAAGAACGCGGTCTGGGCTTTGGATGAGCTGACCGCCGACGACAGACCACGGACCGTAACACATCCCTCGTTTGTTCGGTGGTCAGCGGCCGGCCGTCAGCAGGCGGTCAGCGGTCGGCGGTCAGTTAACCGACGGAAGGGCAGGCTGAATAGATACCCGGTTTGGAGCAAACATGAGCATAACTGTGAAACCCCGGACCGGCTGGCGCACCCTGCCCCGCAACGTCTGGGCCGCCAGCCTCACCAGCTTTCTCACCGATATCTCTAGCGAGATGGTCATCAACCTCATCCCCCTGTTCCTGGCTAACGTCCTGGGGGAAAAGACGGTGATCGTCGGCCTCATCGAGGGGATCGCCGAGACCACGGCCAGCCTGCTCAAGATCTTCTCCGGCTGGCTCTCGGACCGCCTGGGGCAACGCAAGTGGCTGGCCGTGACCGGCTATGGTCTCTCCACCATCGCCAGGCCGTTCCTGTATTTTGCTGCCTCCTGGCCCCTGGTGCTGCTGGTGCGCTTTGCTGACCGGGTGGGCAAGGGCGTCCGCACGGCCCCCCGCGATGCCCTGGTAGCCGACTCGGTCGGTGAAGACCAGTGGGGCCTGGCCTTTGGGCTGCACCGCGCCGCCGACACCGGTGGGGCCTTCCTCGGCTTGTTCATTGCGGCCCTGGTCATCTGGGCCACCCAGGCCGGCCAGGTGACCCTGGCCCGTGAGACGTTCCAGGTCGTGGTCTTGCTGAGCGTCATCCCGGCGGCCCTGGGTGTGCTCGCCCTGGCCCTGGCCGCCCGGGATGTGCCGATTACCGGCACGCAGGCGCAGGTGCCACGCCTCTCGCTCAGGGGTTTCGACCGGCGCTTCAAGATCTTCCTGGTCATCGTGGTGCTGTTCACCCTGGGCAACTCGGCCGATGCGTTCCTGATCCTGCGGGCGCAGAACCTGGGCGTCTCCGCCCTGGGGATCATGGGCCTCCTGCTCACGTTCACCCTGATCTACACGCTGGTTAGTGGCCCGGCTGGCGCACTGTCGGACCGCATCGGCCGGCGCAGACTCATCGTGGGCGGCTGGCTACTCTATGGCCTGGTCTACCTGGGGTTTGCCCTGGCGAACGCCGGCTGGCAGGTGTGGCTGGCCTATGGCCTCTATGGGGTCTACTATGGCCTGGCAGAAGGCACGGCCAAGGCGCTGGTGGCCGACGTGGTGACGCCGGTCCAGCGGGGCACGGCCTATGGGGTCTATAACGCGGCCGTCGGCCTGACGGCCTTCCCGGCCAGCTTTATCGCCGGGGTGCTGTGGCAAGGGCTGGGTCCCTGGACGGGCCTGGGGGCCAGTGCGCCGTTCCTCTTTGGTGCTGCCTTGGCGCTCCTGGCGGCCTTGCTCATGGCCTTCTGGCTGCCCCGGCTGCGATAGGGGTAGCACGGCAGGATGTGATTGTGCTCCTCGGCGGTCACCCAGTCAGGCCTGGGCCTGGCAGACCGCCGAGGAGCATGAATTTCCATCTACTGAGTCTGGCCGGGGCGAAAAATCAGCCATCTGTGTCAACCTGTACGCCTGGTGTGAATTAGTGCCCCCGGTCGCTAATTCACTTGGAGTGACTACCGCGAGCGGGTCTGGGGAGGGAGCAAGATGCTAAAGAACCCCCTGCCGGAGGGGCTTTACGACTTTTGGGTACGCCTGCTGATCGTGTTGCTCGCCCTGGCTGCGGCCATCTTTATCGCCGAGAAAACGTATGCTCTGCTACAAAGCTTCAGCAACGTGATCCTGATCTTTTTCCTGGCCTGGCTCATTGCTTTCCTGCTCAGCCCGGCCGCCGATGCCCTGGAGCAGCACGGCGTGCCGCGCGGTCTGGCCGTTCTGGTCGTCTATGGGGGGCTGTTCCTCATCCTGGTGCTCGCCAGCGGGCTTTTGACACCCCTCCTTCTCGAACAGGGCCGGGCCCTGGAGCGCCAGATACCCCAAGACCTGGCCGAGGTCCTGACATTCCTGGGTGGTCTGGAGGTTACGCTGGGGCAGTGGGGCATTTCCCTGGATATAGACCGGCTACTCGACGTGCGGAACCTCCTGGAGCAGGTTCAACAATGGGGCACGGTGATTCTCCAGAACACGCTGAGAGTGGTGACCAGCGTGACCGGCGTGGTCTCTAACCTGCTGCTGATCCTGATCATCAGTGTCTACATCATGCTGGAAGGCCGGCAGGTGGGGCTGGGGATCGGGCGGGTGTTGCCGCCGGGCTGGCGCGACGAATGGATGCTCCTGCGGCAGGCGGTGAACCAGAGCTTCGGGGGGTTTGTGCGCGGCCAGATCACGCTGGCCCTGGTGTATGGCATCGGCGCAGGGCTGGTCATGGTGCTGGCCGGCGTGGATTTCGCCCTCATCACCGCCCTGATCACCACCCTGTTGGCCGTGATCCCTTTCTTCGGCCCGATCCTGGGGTTGTTTCTGCCGATCCTGATGACCCTGTTTCAGGCCCCGTGGTACGTGACGGCCATTGTCACGGTGACACTGGTGGTCTTGCAGTTCACCCTGTTCCAGGTGGTCGCACCCAGGTTGATGGGCACTCAGGTGGGGTTATCCCCGCTATTAGTGTTGGCGGCTCTGCTCATCGGGATGCAGATCTCTGGCCTCTGGGGGGCGCTGTTCGGCGTGCCGGTGGCAGCGGTGCTCTATACCATGGCCCGATTCTTCCATCGCCGCATCCAGGCTATCTGGGAAGACCGGCCGCCGGAACCCCAACGTGACCCACCATCACTGGTAGAGTGAAGCGGCCTCGGCCGGCCTCTCTAAAGGTAACCCAACGCGCCCAGGCGCGCCTCGATCACCTGCCCCTCGGCGGCGGTATACCCGCTGACATCCACGGCCGGCGGTATATAGCCGTGCTCTTCCAGGTAAGCCAACACCCGCGCCACGCTCTCCTCCACCGTCTCCACACTGGAATCAATGCGTACCTCTGGATTCAGCGGCTCCTCGTAGGGGTCCGAGATGCCGGTAAAGTTCTCGATCTCACCGGCCAGGGCTTTTTGATACAGCCCCTTCACATCGCGCGCGATGAGCGTCTCCAGGGGGCAATAGCAATACACCTCGACGAAACTGCCGATCTCCGCCCGCGCCCAGTCTCGCACCGCCCGATACGGCGAGATGAACGAACAAAGCACGATCACATCGTTACGGGTGAGAAGTTTGGCCACAAAGGTCACCCGCTCGATGTTCTTATCCCGGTCCTCCTTGCTAAAGCCCAGGTCGCGGGTCAGGCTCTGGCGCACTATGTCGCCATCCAGCCGTTCTACACGCAACCCTCGTGCCCGCAGGATCGGCTCCAGGGCTTTGGCGATGGCCGTCTTGCCCGAGCCGGAAAGGCCGGTGAACCACACAGTAACTCCCCTTTGATCGCTCAATTTACTGTTCCTCCTCGTATAATATGTGCTCGCGCCGGCGCGGGGTCGCAGACCCCGCGCGAGCACACCGGCGTATTTTCGTGCCACGGGGTGCGCCCCGCGCGTGCGAGTCTCCTCGTATAATATGTGCTCGCCCGGTCTGGGACGCCGCGCCAGTGGCGGGTGACACACCCGGTGGTCGCCGCCGCGAATTATACTACGCCAACCGGGGTTTGTCTACGAGCTTCGTAATTACTCCAGGGCTGTGTCAAGTTGCGGTTGCACCTATGGGAGTCAACTCTTTGTGCACAGAGGTCCCGTGATGGCGAAATGCGATTGTACTACATCAGTCTTCACTTTGACCCAGCCCTGCCAGTCCCCTCTCGATGCTTGCGCGCCCCCCCGGCTTACAGTATAATACTTCCGGTGCTGACTGCCTGTCCTGTACCCTCTCGCAGGTTACGGCTGGCAACCGGGGCGGCCGGTCATTGGGACACGCCACCGGCGTCTGGTCTGACCCGACCGGCGGGAGGGCAGGCACTCGAAATTATTTAGCGGAGGTGAACATGGACATATACGAACGTCTGCACGCCCGGTTTGCGGCCCATCCGCTGGGTGCGCCGCGCAACGACAAGTTCCTGGAGATCCTGCGCATCCTCTACACGCCGGAGGAGGCGGAACTGGCCCTCCACATCGGCTTCTATCCGGCCCGCGCGGCCGACATCGCCGAGGCGGCCGGCCTGCCAGAGGAGCGCGTCATTGAGCTGTGCGAGAGCATGGCTGATAAGGGCGCGCTCTATGGCTTCCAGGCTGGCGAGCAGCGTCGCTATTGCCTGCTGCCCTCCGCCCCGGGCCTCTTCGAGTTCCCCCTCATGGTGCGCCAGGAGGCCCTCAGGCTGACGCCAGCCGAGCGGGAACGGCTGGGCCGGCTGTGGGACGAGTACTATCACGAGGGCTGGGGCCACGAGCTGGCCGGCTCCCCCACACCCCCGGCCCGCGTCCTGCCGGTGAGCGAGGCCATCCCGGTGGACCTGCACGTGTTTCCCTTCGAGGAGGCCGCCCACTATATCCGTACGGCCCGCCACGTCGCCGTCTCCGACTGTCCCTGCCGCACCAGCAAGCCCAGTTGCGACGCGCCGGTGGACGTCTGCCTCACCCTCAACTACACGGCCCGTTTCCTGAGCGAGCGTAACGCGGCCCGGCTCATCACCCCGGAGGAGGCCCTGGCCGTGTTGCAGCGCGCCGAGGACGCCGGCCTGGTCCACTGCGCCACCAATACCGCTGACCGGGTTGACTACATCTGCAACTGCTGCCCCTGCTGCTGCGACATCCTGGGCGTGATGACCCGGCTCCACGGCGTGGTGGCCCGGGTAGAGAGCAACTTCCGCGCCGTGGTGGACGAGGGAACGTGCATCGCCTGCGGTGACTGCCTGGAGCGCTGCCCGATGGAGGCCATCACGCTTGGGGATGTGGCAGTGGTGGACCAGGAGCGGTGCATCGGCTGCGGGCTGTGTGCCACCGCTTGCCCGGCCGAGGCCATCGCCCTGGAGCGCGTGGCCGAGACGCCCCCGCCGGCCGATTACCGCGAGCTGATCACCCGCATCGGCGAGGAAAAGGGCCGGCTGGAGGTGTTTGCCGGGCATTTACACCCGAGTTAGACACTGTTTGGCTGATTGACTGACAAATCTTTTGGACGCGGATGCACGCGGATTTTCGCGGATCAAGAGCACAAATCAGCGTTTATTCATGGAGAACCTGGGATAGGATTGGAGGACACAAGGTGATCATCATCCCCCTCGTCGTGGGTGACCTGGCGACGAATTGCTACGTCGTCGGTGACCCGGACACCAAAAAGGGTATCGTCATTGACCCCGGCGGCCACGCCCAACGCATCCTGCATACAGTCAAACGCCAGGGTCTGGAGATCGTGACTATCGTGGACACGCACGGTCACTTTGACCACGTGCTGGCGAACGAGGTGGTGAAAGAAGCCACCGGCGCCCCCATCGCCATCCACCCGGCCGACGCGCCCATGCTCACCGATCCCAGGAAGGGCTTTGGCGTGTTCGCCATGTTCTTCGGCGGGCTGCGCGGCGGCCCCCCGGCCGACGTGCTCCTGAACGACGGCGATGAGGTGCGCTTCGGCAAACAGGTCCTCAAGGTGGTGCACACCCCCGGCCACTCGCAGGGGTCCATCTCCCTGGTGGGTGATGGCGTCATCTTCAGCGGCGACGCCCTGTTTCAAGGCTCCATCGGCCGCACTGATTTCCCCGGCGGCGATTACGACCAGCTTATCGCCAGCATCCGCACCCGCATCCTGACCCTGCCCGACGATACCGTGGTCTACAGCGGCCACGGCCCGGCCACCACCGTGGGCGAGGAGAGGCGGTATAATCCATTCGTTCGTGAAACGTAAAACGTGAAACGCAACACCTCTGTGCCTTACGTTTTACGTTTTACGCTTTACGTCTTACGTGGTGGAGGTGTTTCATGCCCCAGATCGAATTCGTCGTCAAGCGCAATGGCGCGGTGGTGCCGTTCAACCCCGACCGCATCACCAACGCCATCTACCGGGCGGCCGTGGCTGTGGGCGGCCGGGACCGCTCCATCGCCGAGGGGTTGACCAAACAGGTCGTGGCGATCCTGGAAGAGACCGTGCCCCCCGGCCGCATCCCCACCGTAGAAGAGATCCAGGACGTGGTGGAAAAGGTCCTCATCGAGAACGGCCACGCCCGCACTGCCAAGGCCTACATCCTCTACCGCGACGAACGGTCGCGGATGCGGCGCAAGAAGGAGAGCAAGTCGCACCGCGATTCGGAGAACATCCCCTATCGCAAACTCTGGCAGGTCCTGGTCTGGGCGGTGGACCACGGGGTCAACACCGTGACCGGCCTGAACGAGCGCATCGCCCGGGGCGAGTTCCCGGACCTGGTGCGCGAGTCCGACGCGGCCTACGAGGAGGACGTGGCCACCGCCGCCGAACTCGTCAAGGAACGCCGGGACGCGATCAAGATCGTCATCATCGCCGGGCCGTCCTCCTCCGGCAAAACCACCACCACCATCAAGCTGGAAGAACGATTGCGGGAGATCGGCCTGAGTCTGGTGGCTCTCAACGTGGACAACTATTTCTTTGACCTGGAACTGCACCCGCGAGATGAATACGGTGACTATGACTTTGAGACGCCACAGGCCCTGGACCTGGCTCTCATCAACGAGCACCTGACTCGCCTCATCGCGGGAGAGGAAGTCTTGCTCCCACGCTACGACTTCAAGACCGGCACCCGTACCGACAACGTGACCCCCATGCGTCTCGGCCCTGGCGACATAATCCTGATTGATAGCCTGCACGGTCTCTACGGCCCCATGACCGAGGGCGTGCCGGACGAGCACAAGTTCAGGCTCTACATCGAAACCTTGCTCCAGATGAAGGGGCCGGACGGCCGGTTCATCCGCTGGACTGATCTGCGACTCATGCGGCGCATGTTGCGCGATTGGATGCACCGGGCCTATGATCCGCAACAGACACTGGAGCACTGGCACTATGTCCGCTCCAGCGAGCTGCGCAACATCATTCCGCACGTCAACACGGCCGACTATATCGTCAACAGCGCGTTGCCCTATGAGCTGCCCATCATGCGCTCCCGGTTGATTGACCGTTTCGCCCGCTGGGCGGAACTCTATCGTGACGATCCGCAACGCCAGGATGCCTTCCTGCGCGCCAAACGGGTCTATGAACTGCTCCAGGCCGTGACCCCTGTTGAGGATGAGTCGGCCATTCCTCCCACCTCGCTCCTGCGGGAGTTCATCGGCGGCAGCGCGTATTCGTATTGAGCAGGAGTGCAAGGGAGTAGAGGAGCGGAGGTGCAGAGGAGAAATCTCCCTTGCTCTCCTGCACCCCTGCGCAAACAGGAGAACATCACACTATGCTCCACTGGTTCGCCCGGCTCTACCTTTGGGCCTGTCACCGTCTGTACAACGAGTTCGCCTGGGCGTATGACTGGGTGAGCTGGCTGGTGAGCCTGGGACATTGGTGGGGCTGGCGGCTGGCGGCGTTGGACCACGTACCTCCTCCCCGGCCCTTCCCCGACAGGGGAGGGAGTTGCCCGCGCGTGCTGGAGGTGGGGTTCGGGACCGGGGATTTGCTCATCGAGATGGCCCGGCGCGGCTGGGACGTGTGGGGGCTGGACCTTTCGCCGGCCATGCAGCGCATCACCGCCCGCAAGCTGCGCAAACGCGGTCTCTGGGTGCCCCGCACCCGGGCCGATGTGGCAGCCATGCCCTTCCCAGATGGCGTGTTTGACGCCGTTGTCTCCACCTTCCCGGCCGAGTTCATCCTCCACAGGTCGGCCTTGAGCGAGTGCAGTCGAGTATTACGGCCCGCCGGGCGGTTGATCGTGACCGGGGCCTCCTTCGTCGTGAATGATCCGGCGTTGCACCGGGCATTCCAGTGGGTCTTTGGCCCCGCCACGGCTGACCAGAGATTCGCCTGGCGCGAGCACATCACCCGGGTTGGGCTGCGCGTGACGGTGATAGAGCGACCGGGGCGCGTCATCAGCCCGCAGATCATCATCGCCGAGAAACCAGAAGATGAGAGGCCATTTTCAATCACGAATGATCCGAATGGACGAATGATATGAAACGACCTTTTTGCAGTAGACTCATTCGTGAGATTTGCCAGATTCGGGTCATTCGTGATGAAACTTGCGAAAATGTCCGGTAGTAAAATGGGTGAACGGTTACCGATGGAGAATCATCAGACATGACCAACTGGCTATCGCGCTTACGAACCAAAACCACGGCTTCCATCTTGACCACGTTCTGGTCATCGGATACGGCGGTGATGATCACCTTCGCCGTGGTCGTGGGGATCGGGGCCGGTCTGGGCACCATCGTCTTTGTGGAGCTGATCGAGTTCTTTCACCACCTGTTTTTCGGCAGCCTGGACGCCATCGGCACACCCGGTAGCCCACTGGTGATCCTCATCCCCGTGCTCGGCGGTCTGCTCGTGGGGCCGTTGGTGCACTTTGTGGCCCCGGAGGCCAAAGGGCACGGCGTCCCCCAGGTTCTGATCGCGGTGGCTACCCGCGGCGGCCGCATCCGGCCGGTGGTGGTGCTGGCGAAGGCACTGGGCTCCGCGATCACCATCGGCTCCGGTGGGTCAGTGGGCCGCGAGGGGCCGATCGTCCAGATCGGCTCCGCGCTCGGTTCCACCATCGGGCAGGTTTTCAAGCTGAACGACCGGCGAGTGATCAACCTGGTGGCGTCCGGCGCAGCCGGCGGGATCGCCGCCACGTTCAACGCGCCCATCGCCGGCGTGATGTTCGCCCTGGAGGTGATCCTCGGCGATTTTGGCCTGCAAACGTTTAGCACGATCGTGATCTCGGCCGTGACGGCCGCCGTGGTCAGCCGCGCCGTGTTGGGCGATCACCCGGCATTCGCGGTGCCGGCCTACACCCTGCAAAGCCCGTGGGAGCTGTTGCTCTACCTGGGCCTGGGCATCGTCGCGGGCGGCGGCGCGCTGGCGTTCATGAAGACGCTTCACTTGATGGAAGACGTCTTTGACAAGTGGCGGTTTCCCCCGTACCTCAAGCCGGCGGTGGGGGGGGTGGCCCTGGGTGTGCTGGGCTTTTTCCTGCCCCAGGTCTTTGGCACCGGGTTCGAAACCATCGGCAACACGCTGACTGGCCAGGTCGGGCTATTGCTGCTGATCGTGTTGATCTTGGGCAAGATCCTGGCGACGTCGCTGACACTGGGTTCCGGCTCGTCGGGCGGCGTGTTCGCGCCCGCGCTCTTTATCGGCGCCGTCCTGGGCGGCGCCTACGGTCAGGTCGTCCATGGACTGTTCCCCGACTTTACCGCCACGAGCGGCGCGTATGCGATGGTGGGCATGGCGGCCGTGTTCGCCGGGGCCGCGCGCGCCCCCATCACCGCGATCCTCATCCTGTTCGAGATGACCCAGGACTATCGCATCATCCTGCCGTTGATGTTTGCCACGGTGGTCAGCACGATCATCGCCCAGCGGCTCGAACCCGAGAGCATCTACACATTCAAGCTGAAACGACGCGGACTGGACGTGCGCGCCAGGAAAGACGAAAACCTGATGCGGGCCATCCTGGTCGAGGAAGCCATGACGCCCATAGCAGAGTTTACCACGGTGCGGCCCACCGTCCTGCTGCCGGACCTCGCCCGACTGTTTCAGGAGACCTCTCATCACGGCTTTATCGTGCTCGACGAGCACGATGAGTTGTATGGGGTGGTGACGCTGGCCGACCTGGAGCGCGCGCTGGAGGCACGCCAGACGGACGCGACAGTCGGGGGCATCTGCACAAAGAACGTGTTGACCGTGTTCCCCGACGAGACCCTTGACGACGCGCTGCGGCACTTTGGCGCGCTAGACGTGGGGCGCATCCCGGTGGTGGACCGGCGCAACCGCCGGCGCGTGCTGGGGGTCTTGCGGCGGAGCGACATCGTCCACGCCTATTCACACGCCCTGGTGGATACCCACGAACGCGAGCAGCACATCGCGCGGCTGCGCCTGGAGGCCGCGACCGGCGCGGAGTTGGTGGAGATCGACCTGGAGGCAGACTCTATCGCCGTGGGCAGGCAGCTCCGGGAGATCGCCCTGCCCGGCGACTGCGTCATCGTCACCGTGCGGCGTGGCGGGCGGGTGGTGGTGCCGCGCGGCCATACGCAACTGCTGGCCGGCGACCGGGTGATCGCGTTGGCCGGGGCGGACCGGGTAGCCGAGCTGCGGAGGGCATTATCAGGCAGCGAAAAAGGATGATGACCCCCTTTCTGCAATTGGTCCTCGCCCTGATCATCACCGGAGCTAAATTGGGAGGCTGGCTGGCCGGCCGCTTTGTCAGCCCGCAGGTCATCCTCGCCGAGAAACCAGAAGATGAGAAGCCAGAGCACCAGAAGGTGTTGACCTGGTACGGCGCGCGTGGCATCCCGGTGGAGTCGAACGAAGCACACCTCTCAACGCCGGGCGCATCGAATCCACCGGCGGCGAGTTCCAGTTCTCAGTAAATAATATAAGGTGATGACCCCATTCCTGCAACTCATTCTCGCCCTGATCATCATCATCGCCGGCGCTAAAGTGGGCGGCTGGCTGGCCGGGCGGTTGCGCCAGCCGGCCGTGCTGGGCGAATTGCTGGTGGGCCTGCTGCTCGGCCCCAGCCTGCTCGATCTGCTGAGCTGGCCTGTCTTTGCCAACGCGCACGAGCCTGAATTGCTGCACGAGACCGTCTCCGAACTGGCCGGGCTGGGCGTGATCTGCCTGATGTTCCTGGCCGGCCTGGAGATTGACCTGCCGACGATGCTCCGGGGCGGCCGGGCCTCCCTGCTCACCGGCCTCGGCGATGTGTCGGTATCGCTGATCTTGATCGCCTTAGCGACGCTATTGTTCGGCTACCAGGTACCGGCGGCCCTCTTTGTCGGCATTGTCCTGACCGCCACCAGCGTGGGTATCAGCGCGCAGACCCTGCTGGAACTCGGCAAGCTACGGACCCCGGAGGGGCTGACCCTGCTGAGCGCGGCGGTGCTGGACGATCTGCTGGTCATCCTGCTGCTGGCGGTGTTCACCGCCCTGACTGGCAATGAGGCCAACCCGGCGGCTATCGGCATCGTGCTGCTCCAGATGATCGTCTACCTGGGGCTGGCTGTGGCAGGGAGTTTCCTGCTGCCGCGCCTGGCGGATTGGGTGGACCGGCAGGCGATCAGCGAGGGGCTGGCGTCGCTGGTCCTGGTAACGACGTTGCTGTTCGCCTGGTCGGCCGAGGTCGTGGGCGGGCTGGCGGCCATCACCGGCGCGTTCATCGCCGGCCTGGGCTTTGGCCGCTCCCATCTGCACGACAAGATCCGGCGCGTCATGCACCCGATCACCTACGCCCTCCTCGTCCCCATATTTTTCGTCCATGTGGGCCTGGAGATCGATCTCCATCAGTTGACCACCACAGACCTGCCGCTGGCCCTGGCGTTGGTCGTTGTGGCGATCCTGGCCAAGGTGCTTGGTTGTGGATTAGGGGCGCGCCTGGGTGGACTCGCCCGGTCAGAGGCCCTGCGGGTGGGCGTGGGGATGGTCAGCCGGGGCGAGGTCTCGCTGATCGTCGCGGCGGTAGGCGCGGCGGCCGGCCTGATCCAGACCCCGATGTTTTCCGTCGTCACGCTCGTCGTGCTGGTCACCGCGCTGGTCACGCCGCCTCTGCTGCGACTGACTTTTTGCCTCGTGCCCACGCTCAGCGTGGGCACGAGGCAGCCGAGACGGCCCTGACCGCGCGACCCGGCGTTTCGCACCCACGCAGAGCCGAGCAAGTGGGCCACCCGCCGCCGGGCACGGGGTCATAGGCCCGGCGCGAGCACATAGATACGAGGAGATGTGCCATGCCTAATGCTGTCTTTGTCGTGCTGCCCACCCTCGAACGCTGCCAGGACGTGCTGGACGCCTGGGAGAGCCTGGGTGTATCCGGGGTAACGATCCTGGAGAGCGTGGGCCTGCACAAGATCAAACAGATGCGCGCCCAACGCGATGACCTGCCGCTCTTCCCGTCGTTGCGCCATTTGCTGGCGGGTGAAGAATATCACCACCGGACGATATTTGCCGTCGTGGATGATGACTTTGACCTGGACGGCCTGATCGCGGCGACGGAACGCGCTGTGGGCGGCGATTTCAATGCGCCGAACAGCGGTCTGCTATTCGTCGTGCCGGTGACGCGCGCCCTGGGGATGCGTCCATACTGGAAGCGCCAAACCTGCTGATCGTTTGATTCATGCCCTGGCCGGCGATGTCGTTGTCATTATCCCCCGCCTGCGCGATCAGGTGTGTTCGTCAGGGGGTGATTCAATTTTCTGGGGAAATCGGTTTACACTTTTGACGAATTCCACCTGGCCTCCCCCCTCCTCCTGTCCCCTAACAATTTGCCCATTCGCCCCAACCTGGGGCGGGTTTCTTACCCGCCGCCAGGCTCCATGTTGCGCCAAAAGACCTCCGAGGACGGGCGAGCCTGCGGTTCGCCAGAGACCTCGGAGGTCTGGGTTGCAGCTGGCAAAAGACGGCGATGTTTTTTTAAAAAGATGGCCGTGATTTAAAAAAAGACGGCCATGTTTTGAAAAAAGATGACGATGATGTGGGCCAATAGCCCTCACCCCGGCCCCGCGAAGCGGGGCGGGGGGAGGGCCGCAGCATCAGTAGATGGAAAAAGTTGCTCAAAGCGGGTCTGCCAGGCCCACCCAGTCCGGCCTGGGCCGGGGGCCTGACTGGGTGACCCGCCGCTTCGCGCTCGGCGGTCAGTGCGACAGACCGCCGAGGAGCACGAATTTCCATCTACTGAGCATCAGTAGATGGAAAAAGTTGCTCAAAGCGGGTCTGTGACCCGCGTTTCTCGGCGGTCACAGACCGCCGAGGAGCACGAATTTCCATCTACTGAGCATCTCTAGCCCTTTTCAAACTCGATGTCGGCCAGGTATTTCTTGAACTCTTTGCCGGGACGAAACGCGGCGCTGGTGCGGGTGATGTGGTGGGCCGAGACGGTGTCGGCGGTGTCTGCGCCAGTGCTACTGATGCGCACGCTGAACGAGCCAAAGTCGCCCAGGTCCACGATGTTGCCTTGGGCCAACTCCTGGGGGATGATGGTCAAAAAGGCTTCCAGGGCGGCGGCCAGGTCCACCGGGCTGAGGGTGCTCATCTCGGCGGCGCGTTGGGCCAGGTCTCGCGCTTTGACCCGGCCGGTGCTCTTGAGCACCGGGTAATACTTTTTGGGGGCGCTGGGGTCGGCGGGTTTGCCCCGCGCGACGACGGTGTACTTGACGGCCATGTTGACCTCCTGATGATGTGATGTCCGCCGGGCACAGGGGAATATGCTGGCGGCGGGGGTATTATAGCATAGGGCCGGGGTGGGCGCAAGCCAGCCCGGGTGTCCGTCATAGTTTTGCGCCGGCGACGCCAACGCAGTGGGCCTGGCTCCCTCTCCCTCGTCGGGAGAGGGTCGGGGTGCGGGTGGAGACCGCCGGTCAGCGCAGAGCGCCCCTCACCCCAGCCCTCTCCCCGCTGGGGAGAGGGTGTGCGCGCCCTCGTCTGCAAAAACGTGACGGACACCCAGCCAACCCGGGCATATTGACGCGCTGTGGTATACTGTAGGCGATGGAATGCACACGGCCTGGGTCACGCCCACACAGACCATCTCCCTGCACCATGTCTGGAAGAAGGACAAAAACGGCCAGGGCCGGCACATGGCCGGCCCTCCCAATGATAAGTCCTGGTGGAGATGGGGCGAGTCGAACGCCCGTCCAGCATAGGTCATCCAGAGACTTCTACGTGCGTAGTCAGCCCGTCTGGTCTCGCGGCGGGCCTACCCGGCTGACCCGGTAGGCACGCCGCCAGGCGATGCCTCGCGGCCTTGGGTTATCCGTATCGCCATCGGGATAACCGCACCCCGGCTGTCATGACGCCTCACGCCCCACCCACCGAGGCGAGGCGGGGGGAGACGTGGCCACTCTCAGGCGGCCAGAGCGTAGGCAGGTCGTCTGCCAGTTACTTGTGTGCCCCGGATTTACGAGGTAAGGGCACCTCGGCACGCCGTCCCTGTCTTTCCTACCCTGTCGAAACCCGGCATCCCCACGTTCTCGTGCGGCTATATTTTACCACTCCTGGCCCACGATGTCAAGTTTGGAATCATAAATGATCTTTCAGAGGTATCGTTACCTCATCTATAATGTTACCGGGCCCCAGGCTCATCAGTAGATGGAAAAAGTTGCTCAAAGCGGGTCTGCCAGGCCCACCCAGTCCGGCCTGGGCCGGGGGCCTGACTGGGTGACCCGCCGCTTCGCGCTCGGCGGTCAGTGCGAAGC
>Ga0209162_1001971_pt1 | contig 18987 bp, 11 predicted proteins | sample YNPNPMetaG_FD_187121 | JGI IMG/M metagenome (GOLD analysis project Ga0209162, IMG submission 187121) | Anoxygenic and chlorotrophic microbial mat microbial communities from Yellowstone National Park, USA - YNP NP MetaG (SPAdes) (version 2) ... | reverse complement strand
CGCGTCTGAGTGGAGCCCAACTTCGAGCGCTGCCTGTTCCTCCGCCGTCAGGGGGCGGACAAAGAGCGGTGCTTGCATGAGCGCCATCGTACCACATGCTCAACTACCTTGTTTGGGATTGCACTAGGGGAGGGAGTTCGGCTCCTCCCCCCAGCGGGGGGAGGGTGGGAGGGGGGCAGAACACTGCGCATCCACCCTTTCGCGGGATTGCAGCAGCGCTACGGCGCCGTGGGCCACGAGGCGGCTGGTGACCTGAATCGAGCGGTAGACCTGGATGGTGATGGTCATCTGGATCTGCTCGACCATCCGGGCCGGCGCCGCCAGCGGGCCGAGGTAGTCAAAGGTGGCGTACACCTGGCGCGCGATCGCCTGGTGCGCCTCGGCGATCGCGCCCGTCGCGGCCTCCACCGCGGTGGCGGCAAGTTCCACCCCGCCACGGAGTTGCCGCAGCGTATCCGCCTCCATCAGACCTTCCTTTCATACCCCGCGCACCAGGCGCGGATCTGCGCGTACACTGCCGGATCGCGGGTCAGTTGCAAATGATCCATCCGCGAAAAGCAGGCGATGTGGTCACGGGTCATCGGATAGGGCGCCGTGCCGTCGGGGGATGTCTCAGGGATGGATGGCACGAGGACCAGCCCATCACCGAGCAGGATGGCGACGAGGTGCTTCGGATCCTCGGTCAGCGTGGCGACGACCAGGTAGTGTTGCGCGCTGGTCAGCCAGGGCACCGTCTGGCGCGGGGCGGCGTGGTGGCCAGGGTCCTCGATGAACGGCGGTGAGCGCAGATCCTTGATGCCCTGACTGCGCAGGTCGAAGATGTCGCCGATGAGTCGGGTAATCGGATTGGGCACGCTATGGAGCACGCGCGTGGCGACATCGCTCAGCAGCGCCAGGGGCGCGCCGTTGTGGGGGCTACCCAGGTAGAACGCCTGCCGCACCAATCCCACCCAGGGGTCGTGACGTTGGGCGCCGATGTGGCAGGCATGCCTGATCACCAGCCCACCCATGCTATGGCCAATGAGGATCAGATCGCGCACCGGGACGGGATAGGCCGCCAGCAGGGCGTTCAGCACGTCGGCCAGGCTCTGCCCATTACGGGCGAGGGCCAGACCCGTATTGTAGCGCGCGAAGAACGGGATGAACCCCAGATCGGACGCCAGTTCCGCGCCGTAGGACGTCAAGCGCCCGGGGTTGGACGGGTCGCGGTAGGCCCAACTGCCCTCGTTGCAGCCCAGGCCGTGGAGGAAGACGCACAGCCTGGAAGTGGGATGGGGGTGCGCCGCAAGGAGCGCCGCGCGGGTCAGGGGGAGGGGCCGGTTCCTGACATACAGCGCCATGTCGATCTCGAGGCCGTTCTGCTGGGCCTGGAGATAGTCGCCCACGGCGCCATTGACAATGCTACGCACCCAGGTCGTCCACGGTGTGGCGCAATCCGACGCCGTCGGCTGATCTGACAATCGGGGCCTCCTTGTGGCGAGGGGAGCAAAGGAACGCAACCATTCTACCACGCCTGCCGGCGAACCACAAGGCTACTTCAACCGCTTACGGCGCTGTTTGGCGGCCAGGAGGGCCGCCAGGCGGTCGTCGGCGGGCGCGGGGGCCGAGGCCGGCGGCGCGGCCGGCGTCTCTGCCGTGGGGGGCCGGGGCGGACGCGCCGCCGGAGGTGGCACGGGGCGCCGGGCGCGCTCGCGGGCGTCTCGGAGGCGGGCCATGAGCGCGTCGGCGCCAGAGGGCGCGGGCGTGGGCCGGGCGCGCCGCGCCGGGAAACGCAGCGGGCCAGCGGGTCGCAGGAACAGCCGGCGCAGGGCGATGTCCAGCGGGAGGAGCGCGAGGGCCAGCCAGAGGAGCGGCTGGCTGATCCCCGTCACGCGCCCGACCGGTTGCCCCGGGGCCGCAAACAGGCTCTGCGGCGGCGGGGCGACCCGCCCGCCACTGATCGCCGCCAGCGACTCCAGCAGGGCCGCCCCCGCCGCGTCCGGGCGGTATTCGGGCGAATAGCTCACCACCAGGCCACCGCTGGTCGCCCCGAGGGGCTGTCCCGCGGCGTCCAGGGCCGTGACCTGGGCCAGGTAGACCCCGGGCTGGTCAGCCGGAGCGATGGCGCGGTAGCGGCCCGGGGCTACCTGGGTGAAGTTCAGGGCGACACTGCCGCCCGCCGGGTCGAGGAGCCGTCCCTGGATGGCGCTCACCTGGGCGGGCAGGCCCTCCGCGTCGCTCACCGCCAGGTTGAGCGACGCCTCCCCACCATCGGCGCGCAGCTCCAGCGTGAGGCGCCCGTCGCTCACCGGGGGCAGCACGGCATCAACCAGGCCGGCGGCGAAGCGCGGCAATTGCTCCCAGCCGATCCACTCGGCGGCCCACTGGCCCTTGAGGTCGCTGGTCCAGGCCAGGGTACGCCCCAGGCCCACCTGCCAGACGGCCAGGAGCGGCGCGCCGTCGGGCGTGACCAGCAAGGTGCGGGCGGTTGCGCGACGGCCGGTGTTGTTGTAGCCGTAGAGGGGCGGCATCCCCTCCAGATCGCGCACCGGAGGAGCAGGCAGGGCCACCACCGGCGTCACGACCTCCTCCACCAGGTCGCGCTCGGCGGCGCGCACGGTCTCGCTGAGGAAAAGCGCCGGAACCTGGTCGGCGCGGGTGACGCGGTAAAAGGCGCCGCCGCCTTCGCGGGCGGCGCGTTCGAGGCGCGGGTTCGCCGCGCCGCCGATGGAGACGACGGTGATCGTCACGTCGCGTTCGCGCATCTGCTCCACCAGGTCGGCGTAGTTGCTGTTGTCCAGGCCGTCGGTCAGCAGGATCATGTGCTTGACGCGGGCGTCGGCGGCGATCAGCGCCGGGGCGGCGAGTTCAATGCCGGCGCGGATGTCGGTGCCCCCGCCGAGGCTCACCAGGCTCAGGGCGTCCTCGATGGCGGCCAGGGGCGGCAAGGGTTGGAGGGGCAGCACGGTGGTCGCCCGGTCGTCGAACACGTAGATGCCGAGTTGATCCCTGGCGGCCAGACCCTGGGTAGCCAGAAAGACGGCGTCTTTGGCCAGGTCGAGCCGGTTGCGCCCGCTGCCGGCCGTGTCGGCCATGCTGCCGCTGCGGTCGATCACCAGGGCCAGGGCCAGATCGGGGCGCCGCTCGCGGGCGGGCGGGTCCAGGTCCACGGGGAGGATCTCGGCGATGGGGGTGCGTCGCCAGCCTCCGGCGCCAAACGCATGCGCGCCGCCGATCATGGCCAGCCCGCCCCCCTGCTCGCGCACATACGTGACCAGCGCCCGCTGGAGGGCCGGGGGAACGGCGCTGGCGGCGACGTCAACCAGCATAACGGCGGCGAACTGGCGCAGCGCGGCGGGGTCGGCGGCGACCTGGGCGGGGCCGGCGAGGGTCGGGCGCAGCCCGGCGGCCGTCAGAGCGGCGCGCAGGGGCGCGGCGCGATCGTCGGCTTCGGCGACCAGCAGCACCCGCGGCGGCCCTTCGACCTCGGTGAAGGCGCCAGCGGTATTGTTGAGCGCCTGCGTGTCCCCGGGGGCGCTGATGCGCGCCTCGAAGCGGCGGAAGCCGGACTCCCCGGCGGGCGCCCGCGCCACAAGCGACTGCGCGCCCCCGGTAAGGGTCACCTCCTCGGCGGCCACCAGTTGCCCATCGGCGAGCACTTCCACCCGGGCAGGCCCGCGCAGATCGCTCTCGATGCGCAGGGTCAGCGGCACGTCCTGGCCCTCACGGGCCGTGGCCGGGGCGTCAAGCCCGACCAGGCGCACATCGGCCCCGGTCTCGGCCGCAAGCGGGATCACCTCGATGGGCACGCCGCGCAGCGCGGCCAGGCGCGCGGCTTTCACCGCGTCGCCCAGGTTCTGCGCCCCATCGGAGAGCAGCACGAGCCGCTTCTGGGCATCGGCGGGCAGAAGCGCCAGGCCCAGCAATACCGCTTCGGCGATGTCGGTGCGATTGCCCGCCACCACCGAGGTCAGGCGCGAGAGCGGAGCGGGCGGCTGCGGCGCCCGTTCCACGGCGGCATTGGCCCCAAACACGACCACCGCCGTCCGGTCGGCGGGTTGCCCGGCCCGGAGCGCTTCATTGACATACGCCAGGGCGCGCTCGCGCTGCGCGGGGGCCACCGAGTCGCTCGCGTCGATCAAAAAGACGACCGCCGTATCGTCCACCGGCTGCACCACCTGGGCGCCGGCCAGCGCCAGCACCAGCGCGGCCAGGATGGCGCTGCGCGCGCCGAGCAGCGCCAGGTAGCGCCAGCGACTCAGGCGCGCCCGATTGGGACGGCGCGTGGCCCAGGCGAAGAGCCACAGGAGCGGCAGGAGCGCCAGGAGCCACAGGGCAGGGGGATGGACGAAGGAGACAAGCATGATGTGTCCATGGATGATCGCTTTCCTATGGACACTCTACCATAATCCGGGGTGGACACGGGCCTTCCCGGGCTTTTTCATCCCAGCGGCTGCGCCGCACAACGCCGCGATGAACATACGGTTGTTCCTGGGAGGGCGTAGCCCTCCCAGACCCTCCCAGGGGCCGGGGCCTGGGTGCGCGGGCCTCCGGCCCGCTCCCGCTGAGGTATGGGGAAACCCGGTTTCCCCACACCCCTCTTCGAGAGCCTATGTTCACGTTAGCCATCCATATCCATGCGGTGCGGCTCCGCCGCACACCGAGGGGATTGAAAAAACGTTTCTTCTTGAGAGGGCTGCGCCTGCCCAGACCCTCCCACCCCCTCCCCAGCCCTCCCCCGCTGGGGGAGGGAACCCGGCTCCTCCCCCCAGCGGGGGGAGGTTAGGAGGGGGGCTGCAGCGCCGCATGCGCGTAGGTGAGCAGCCTATGTTCACGTTAGTACGGGCGCCCGGGCGCGGGGATGGGGAAACCGGGTTTTCCCTTGCTCAGGTTACCCGGATGGCCACGAGGGTCATATCGTCGTGGGGCGGCATGCCTTCAGCAAAGGCATGCACCTCGGCGAGCACCCGGTCAACCAGTTGGCCGGCGGGCAGGTGGCCCCAGCGCTGGATGATCCGTTCGAGACGCTCAAAGCCGAAGAGGTTACGGCGCTGGTCGTGGGCCTCGACGATGCCATCGGTGTAGAACAGCACCGTATCGCCCGGCCTGAGGATGACTTCAAACTGGCCAAACTTGACCCGGTCCGAAAGACCCAGGGGCAGGGCCGGCGGCCCTTCGAGAAAACTGGTGCGGCCATCGGCGCGGCGCAGCAGGGGGGTAAGTTGCCCGGCCGAGGCCAGGACCAGCCGGTCGCTCGCCCGATCCACCAGGGCGTAATTGAGGGCCACGAAGCTGTTGCGGGGCACGTCTTCGACCAGCGAACGGTTGGTCTCGGTCAACACGACCCAGGGCGTCTCATGGTTACGGGCCTCGGAGCGGGCAGTCGAGCGGGCCACGGCCATAAGCATCGCCGCCGGGAGCGACTTGCCGCTCACATCGCCGACGATGACCCCGAGGCGGTCGCCCAGTTGCACCACATCGTAGAAATCTCCGCCCGTCTCGCGGGCGGGCACACAGCGGGCCGCCAGTTCCAGCCCCTCGGTGCTGGGCAACTGCCGGGGGAACAGATTGGCCTGGATGCGGCGGGCGATCTCCAATTCTTGCTCGACGCGGGCGATCGACTCCTGGTACAGCCGGGCATTCTCGATTGCCAGCGCGGCGTGGTTGGCGAAGGCACTGACCACCTCGACATCGCGCTCGCTGAAGACCCGCCCGAAAGCCGGCTCGCCCTCCAGCGGGCGGCGCAGGTCAATGTTGAGCACGCCGACCACGTGCCCGCGGGCGATCAGCGGTGCGCCGATCCAGGAGCGGATGTCCGATGACGTAGGGATATGCATCCAGGGTCCATCGGTCCGTCCGGCTATGTAGCGCAAGGGTGCGCCGGTGCGCGCGACATGCCCGGCGGCGGTGCCCTCCAGCGGCAGGATCAGGCTGCGCGGCTCGATGCCGGGCGCGCGCCCGCGCGAGGCCACCAGACGCAACTGCGCGCCATCGAGCAGCATGATCGAGGCGGTATCGAAGGCGATCACCTTCTGCAGTTCCCCCAGCACCAGCCGCAGGACCTCAGCGGGGTCGAAGGTGGAACTGAGCACGCGGGTCATTTCGCGGAGCGTCTCCGCGGTGCGCCGCTGCTCCTGCTCGGCGGCGAAGAGTTGCGCGTTCTCCACCGCCGTGGCGATCGAGGTGGCGACCGTGCTCATCAGTTCCAGTTCCTCGTCGTCAAAGCGCAGCGGCGCGCCGTAACTATCGAGCGAAATCGATCCCAGCACCCGGTCGCGGCTCACCAGGGGCACAATGATCAGCGAACGAAGGCCCATGGAACGCCAGATCGCGCGGCTGCGCCTGGCCAGAGGGTCATGCTCGATATCCTCGATCACCACCGGGCGGCGGGTGGCGATCAGTCGCTCCATCAAGGGATTGTCCTGCATGGGAAACGTCAGACCCACAATGCCGGTGGCGGGATACTCGGCGACGACCGTGCCGACATCTTCGGCGAAGAGCACCGTGCCGGTGTGATCGGCCCAGAACAACTGCACCAGTTCACGGGCGGCAAGTTCCAGGATCTCCTGCTGATCCAGGCGCGCGGCCAGCACCGAGGCCATGCGGTTCACCAGTTCCAGGCGATGGGTCTGCCGTTCGAGCGCCTCGGCGTGCGAACGCGTCTCGCGCAGCAGCCGCTCGCGCTCCTGGAAGAGACGCACCTTCTGCACGCCCAGGCTCACGTGGCTGGCCACCTGGTTGAGAAAGTCTATCGTTCCGCCGTCGTAGCGGTAGGGCCGGTAATCCTGGATGGAGAACACCCCGATCAACTCGCCATCACGGGCCACGACCGGCACGCCGGCCCACGAGCGCACCAGCCGATCCGGCCCCACCGCCTGCGGCTCGATGCCACGGCGGGTCATCTCGTGGCGTTCGTGCAGCAGGTCGTGGAACAGCAGCGGCTCACGCTGTGCCATGATCCAGTGGCTGAGCGAGCCGGGGGTCACCTGGCGCCCGACCAGATCGAGGGAGATCCACTCACCTTCTTCCACAAAGACGGCATTGGTAATGATCTCGCTCTCCGGCTCGCAGATCAACAGGGCAAAGACCGGAGCACCCAGCAGGCTATTGAAGACGCGGTAGATCTCGGCCAGCATCTTGTCGAGATCGTAGGAGGCGGTGACCACCTTGCCGATCTGGCCGATGGCCTCAAGTTCGGCGATCTGCCGCTCCTGTTCATCGAGCAGGCGGCGGTTCTCTACGATGATGGCGATCTGGTTGGCCACCAACTGGGCGACGCGCACATCCTGCGCGCTGAAATCGCGTTGCGCCAGGCCGAAGAGGCTCAACGTCCCCACCACGGTATCACCGGCGAAGAGCGGCACAATGAGCGAGCACTCGAAGCGCGGAAAGACATCCAACGGCAGTGAGCCACCGCGACGGAACTCGTACCAGTTCCGGTGAATCACGATTGGCTCGCCGGATTCTACGACCGAGCGAACGGGACTGGTCGCCAGGGGCGAGCGGTAGGTGCGCTGCTCGTACTCTGCTGAAAAGCCCTGCTGGCAGCAGAGCACGAGATGGTCGCGGGTTGCGTCGAGCAGGCGCACATTGCCGGCATCGAGGCGAAACAGGCGCAGCACGATTTCCAGGGCGCGCCCGAGCGTCTCGGCCAGGGGGCGTCGCTCGACCAGCCCGGCGGAGATGGCGCTCAGCGCCGCGAGTTCTTCGGTGCGCGCGGCCACCTGGGCGTCCAGTTCCCCGCTCAGGCGCTCCTGGCGCTGCGCCAGGGCCACGTTCTCCAGCACCACAGCGATCACATTCGCGATACGCTGGAGCGTCTCCCGATCGGCTTCCGTGTACACGCCAGGCTGATAACTCTGGATCGACAGCACGCCGACGGCCTCAGCGCCGATCATCAGCGGCACGCCGAGCCAGGCGCGCGAGCGTTTCTCGCCCTTCCCGAAGGGAACGGGCAGGGTCGCGGGGTCGCGTTCCGCCAGCAGATCCTGAAACAGCACGGGTTGCCGGGTGCGGACGATCGTGCCGGTGAGGTGGCCGTACTCGATATCCTCGATAAACTCGCGCACCCCTTCGTCAAGCAGCAGGGCGCAGGCGAAGCGCTCGCGGCGCTCGTCGCAGCAGGCCAGGTAGAAGGCGTCGAAGGCGAAGACGCGAGCCAGTTCGAGTTGAATGGTCTCGAAGATGGCGCGGAAACCCGGACGCTCGCGGCCAGCCAGGCTGATGGCGATCAGCGCATCGAGCACGCGCGCATCGCGCTCGTGCTGGTAGCGCAAGGCATCGCGCTGCCGTTCGAGTTCGATTACGTGCGCATCACTGGCAGTGGACCGTCGCATGGCCTGTCCCCGCATACGAACGTGAAAATAAGCCCTCGGAGAGGGGCACGGGGAAACCGGCTTTCCCCACACCCCCGCCCGCGAGAGGGTCTGGGCGGGCGCAGCCCGCACGCAGGGGCGTGGGGAAACCGGGTTTCCCCACGCCCCCCGCCCGCGGGAGGGTTGGGCGGGCGCAGCCCTCACGCAGGGGCATGGGGAAACCGGGTTTCCCCATTTTCCCCGAAAGGCAATACCGTCACCTCGACGCGACTACCGGCGACGTGCAGAATGGTACCGGGAGCGGCGTGGGCCGTGCGCACATAGCCAAGGCCGATCAGCCCGTAGCGGGGAGAGTCAACCAGGCTGGTCAGATCGCCGGCCTCTTTCCCCTCGGCCTCAAGGCGGGCCAGGGGCACGCTGGCCTCAGCGGGCAACTCGGGCAGCGCCGCGAAGCGCAGCCCCCGCAACTGCCTGGCGAGGCGACCACGGCTTTCCATGCGCGCGATAATCTCCTGGCCCACGTAACAGCCCTTGTTGAAGCTCACCGCGCTCCACAGACCGGTCTCCAGCGGAATGTACTCCTGCGACAGCTCGCACCCGAAGGCCGCATAGCCGCGCTCCACGCGAAGCACGTCGTAGGTGGCCGCATCGAGCCAGACGGCGCCCGCCGCGCCCAGGGCGGCGCCGAGGCGCTTCAGGGCATCAGGGGCGGCCATCAAGCGGTAGCCGCTCCCACCGATCGGCGCCGCGCCCGCCACGTAGAGCGGTGTGTCCTGCCACGTGGCCACGGCGATGCCGCGAGGCGCCAGTTCCGCGACGGCGATGCCCAGGCCGGCCAGCAACGCCGCGGCGCGCGGGCCGTACAGCGTCACCTCGCCAAGAGTGGCGCCGGCATCTTCCACCTTCACCCGGTCGTTGAAGAAGATGTTCTTCCGCAGGTACCCATAGATCGTTGCGCCCTGCCCCGGACTCGTGACCAGCAACAACCCGTCCTCCAGGCAGTACACATCGAGCAGGTCAATCATGCGGCCGATCGGCGTGGTCAGCACCGTCTCGGTCCCCTCGCCGGGTTGGAGGCGCTCGATGTGGTTGGTCGAGAGGCGGTGCAGCAGCGCGGCGCGATCGCGGTCGCGCATCCAGACGTGACCGCGGGCGGAGCTGTCGTGCAGCGCGGCGCCCGTGTAGGCCGCGGCGTAGGCCTCAGGCCGGGCGCGTGAGACACATATATCGGTCATCATCATTGTACGTCCTGTCACGTCAAAACTCCAGTAACCGCTGCGCCGCGGCGCGGATCTTCGCCGCATCGGGACGATGGGCGTCCTCCAGGGGCGGGCTATAGGGCACGGGCGTGTCGGGAGCGGCCACACGGGTGATCGGGCCGTCGAGACTCTCGAAGGCATGCTCGGCGATCAGCGCGGCCACCTCACCGCCGACGCCGCAGGTGCGGTTGGCTTCGTGAACGATGAGCACCTTGCCGGTCTTGCGGGCGGTGGCCAGAATGGCCGCCTCATCGAGCGGTTTGAGCGTCCGCAGATCAAGCACCTCGACGCTGTGCCCGGCGCGCTCCAGGTCCGCGGCGACGGCCATGGCCTCGTGCACCATTGCGCCATAGGTGATGATTGACAACTCTTCGCCCTCGCGGCGCAGGGCCGCCACGCCGATCGGCGCCAGACCCGCCTCGCCGCTGACAACGGGCCCCTTGAGCGAACGGTAGAGATACTTCGTCTCGTAGTAGATCACCGGGTTGGGATCACGGATAGCGCTGACCAGCAGGCCCCAGGCGTCGGCGGGGGTGGCAGGGGCCACCACCTTCAGCCCGGGGGTATGCGCGAACCAGGCCTCATTGCTCTGCGAGTGGAAGGGGCCAGCGCGAAGACCGCCCGCGCCCGGCGCGCGGATGGTGATCGGCACCGGTTGGCCCCAGCGGTAGTGGTTAGTAGCGGCAAACTGCACAATCGCGTCGAAGCCGGTGGAGATAAAATCGGCGAACTGCATCTCCACCACCGGGCGGAAGCCCTGGAAGCTCATACCAATGGCCGCGTAGATCATCGCCAGTTCGGTCATGGGGGTATCAATCACCCGCTGCTCTCCGAACTCCTCGATCAACCCCTGGGTCACCTTGAAGGCCCCGCCGTAGACGCCAATGTCTTCGCCCAGCAGCAGCACCGCCGGATCGCGCCCCAGTTCGTAGCGCAGCGCCTCGCGAATGGCCTCCAGGTAGGTCAGTTCGCGGGTGGCGTTGGCCGGTGTGTCGCCTGCCTGGGCAAGGGTTGTAACGCCGATGTGAAGATTTGCGTCCCAGGTCATGCTCTGTCCTCTAACGTGAACATAAGCTCTCGAAGAGGGGGATGGGGAAACCGGGTTTCCCCATTCCCCCACCCGGTGGGAGGGGTTTGGAAGGGCAAAGCCCGAATACCTTAATCGAATAAGCGCATACGGCGCCGCAGCCCCCCTCCCAACCTCCCCCCGCTGGGGGGGGAGCTGGACTTCCCGCCCCCAGCGGGGGAGGGCTGGGGAAGGGGGCAGGCACCTAACGTGAACATAAGCCCTCGGCGAGGGGGGTGGGGAAACCGGGTTTCCCCATCTCTCAGCAGACGCGGGCCGGAGGCCCGCGCACCCAGGCCCCGGCCCCTGGGAGGGTCTGGGAGGGCGCAGCCCTCCCAGGAAGGATGTTCATCCCGTCGGTGCGCGGCGGAGCCGCATGGACGGCTGATTTGAAAGTGTTGGGCGTAGCCCTCCTTTGCATCCCGTCCGTGTGCGGCAGAGCCGCATGGATGGCTGAGGTGAACAGCGCCCCCTGGGGTGCGCGAAAGCATGTTCGCACCCCCGCTCACCCTGCGTACACCCCGTGCGTCACCTCTGACGGGTCGGGATAGGGGCTGGCTTCAGCATAGGCCTGGGCCTCGTCGAGTTCGCGCTCGATGCGTTCGAGGAGGGCGGCAAGGCCGGCATCATCAAGCAAGCCCCGTTCGCGGAGCAGAACCTCGAAGCGCGCGATTGGATCGCGTTGCGCCCAGGTTTCCAGCAACTCCTTCGGCACGTAGGCCATATTGTCGTGGATGGCGTGGCCGCGCATGCGCATGGTCTTGCACTCGATCAGGGTCGGGCCGCTGCCGACGCGCGCCCGCTCCACCGCCTGGGTGACGGCCGCGTACACCGCGCAGAAATCGTTGCCGTCCACGACGACGCCAGGCATCCCATAGCCCGCGGCGCGATCGGCGATATGCTCGATGCGCATCTGGCGCGCCAGGGGAGTGGAATAGGCGTACTGGTTGTTCTCGCAGATGACCACCATCGGCAGATGGAAGACCGAGGCCCAGTTCAGGGCCTCGTGGGCCAGGCCCTGGCTGGCGCCCCCGTCGCCGAAGAAGGCCATGGCTACCCGCGGCTCGCCCTTGAGCTTGAAGGCGTGGGCCACGCCGGCAATGACCCCGGTAGAGGCCGGAAGGTGACTGATGAACCCGATGAGGCCCAGGCTCAGGTCGCCCATGCCGTGCAGATTAGCGTCGCGCCCGCGACTGACGCCCGTCGCCCGTCCGAGGAACTGGGCCAGAATGCGCCGCGGGTGCAGCCCGCGCACCAGGTAGGTGCCGAGGTCGCGATGCATCGGCGCCGCCACATCGTCGGGGCCGAGGACCAGTCCGGCGGCGACACTGATGGCTTCGTGCCCGATCTGTGAAAAGTAGCCGCCGACGATTTTGCTCTGCTTGTGGAGAAAGGCGCCCCGTTCGTCCAGGGCGCGGGTCAGGCGCATCCAGTAGTGCGCCTGGGTAAGCAGTTCTGGGGAAAGCTCCATCGCTTGTGTGTCAGCCATCCATGCGGCTCCGCCGCACACCGACGGGATGAACATACTTCCTGGGAGGGCGTAGCCCTCCCAGACCCTCCCACCGGGTGGGGGTATTCGTTTGACGTAACCCTGATGGTTCCCGCCAGGGCTTGAGCAAAGTCACCTCCGGTGGGGGTGCGGGGGCGGCTCCGCCGCCCCCGCGATACTCTTTTTGGGTGTGCGCGGCGGCAAAGCCGCCGCGCACACCCAAAAACTGGGGTTTGGGGCAACGCCCCAAGGACTTTGCACTAGCCCTGTGGTTCCCGCCGGGTTGCATGCGGTTACGGCGCACGTATTGTACCATTTTTTGCGCGTCGGGGGCATGCCGCGGGCACGGGCGCCTCAGACGGGCTTGCGAATCCACCGTTCGATCCGGTAGAATGTAACAACGCGCCCCAACAACCGTTCCACGGCCCGCCCCGGCGGGTCACGCTTCCCGCCGAAAGATTGCCTATGCCGCGCCTCTCGTTTATCTACCCCGAGATGCTCTGGCTGCTGCTGGTGGTAGGGCTGATCTGGGCCGTCGCGCTGCTCCCCCCGCGCCGGTTGACGCCGGGACGCTTCTGGACGAGCGTGGCGCTCCGCAGCGTGATCGCCATCGCGCTGGTCCTCGCCGTGGCCGGCGCGCAACTCGTGCTTCCCGTCGAGCGCCTGACGACGGTCTTTTTGCTTGACGGGAGCGATTCGATGCCCCCCTCGACCCGCGCCCAGGCCGAGACCTTCATCCAGGAGGCGCTCCAGCAGATGCCGCCGGGCGACCGGGCGGCAATCGTCGTCTTCGGCGGCAATGCCCTGGTGGAACGGGCCCCCAACGAGGAGCGCCGTCTGGGGCGCATCAGTTCGGTGCCGGTGACGACCCGCACCAACATCGCCGAGGCCATCCAGCTTGGTCTGGCCCTCTTTCCCGCCGATGCCGAGAAACGGCTGGTGCTGCTCTCCGACGGCGGCGAGAACGAGGGCCGGGCGATCGAGGCCGCGCGTCTGGCCGCCGCGCGGGGGGTGCCGATTGATATAGTCGAACTGGCCCTCAACTCTGGCGATGCCGAGGCGCTGATCGCCCGCCTGGAGGCCCCCGCGCGCGTGCGCGACAACCAGCGCGCCACGGTGATCGCCACGGTGGAAAGCACGGTGGCCCAGGGCGCCAGCGTGCGCCTGATCGGCGATGGGGGGGTGATCACCGAACGGCGAGTCGAACTCCAACCCGGTTCCAACGAGGTCCCCTTCCAGGTCGAGGTGTCCGGCGCCGGGTTCCAGCGCTTCCGCGTGCAGATCGAACCCGACCAGGATGGGCGCCCGCAGAATAATGAGTCTTCGGCGCTGATCCAGGTCCAGGGGCCGCCGCGGGTGCTGCTGGTGGCCGCCACCCGCGCCGATGCCCAGCCGCTGGCCACTGGCCTCCAGGCCACCAATATCATCGCCGAGATTATCGTTCCCGAGATGATGCCCACCGACGTGGCGGGCCTGAGCGCCTACGAGAGCGTGGTGCTGGTCAACACCCCGGCCCGCGCGCTGCCGGTGGGCGCCATGGCCGCCCTGCCGGTGTACGTCCGCGATCTGGGCCGGGGCCTGGTGATGATCGGCGGCGAGGAGAGTTTCGGCGTCGGCGGCTATGGGCGCACGCCGATCGAAGCGGCCCTTCCGGTCTATATGGACGTGCGCAACCGCGAGGAACGGCCCGACCTGGCCCTCGTCTTCGTGATTGACAAGTCCGGTTCGATGGATGCCTGCCACTGCGCCAGCCCCGAGCGCGGCGCCATGCCCCTCCAGGCGGCCGGGACGCGCAAGGTGGATATCGCCAAAGAGGCGGTGGCCCAGGCCGCTGCTCTCCTGGGGCCGCAAGACACCCTCGGCATCGTGTCGTTCGATAGCCGCGCGGTCCAGACCATGCCGCCGACCACTGGGGCAACGGTCGAGGAAGTTGTCGAGACGCTCGCGGGTCTCGAGCCGCGTGGCTCCACCAATGTCCGCGCCGGTCTCCTGGAGGCCGAGGCGCTGCTCCAGGGCGTGGACGCCCGGCTCAAGCACGTGATTCTGCTCACCGACGGCTGGGGCTCCGGCGGCGACCAGGTGGATATTGCCGAACGTATGCGCGCCCAGGGCATGACCCTCACCGTCGTGGCAGCGGGCAGCGGTTCGGCTGATTATCTCGAACGGCTGGCGATTGCCGGCGGCGGGCGTTACTATCCGGCCCAGGATATGGCCGAGGTGCCACAGATCTTCGTGCAGGAGACCATCACCACGGTCGGCAATTACATCATTGAACGCCCCTTCGTGCCCGTGGCCATCGGCGAAAGCCCGATCCTGGCCGGCCTTGGCGGCCTGCCCCCGCTCTTCGGCTTCAACGGCAGCACGCTCAAAGAGAGCGCCCGCGCCGTGCTGGAGACCGACGATGATCAGCCTCTGCTGGCGATCTGGCAGTACGGGTTGGGGCGCAGCGCCGCCTGGCTCAGCGACGCGCGCGGCAAATGGGCGGCGGAGTGGATCCGCTGGGAGGGCTTCCCGCGCTTTGCCGGGCAACTTGTCGGGGCGGTGCTGCCCACCCGCGGCGGCCAGGAGATCAGTGCCGAGATGGAGGTGGCCGGCGCCGAAACCCTCATCCGGTTGACCACCGGCCCGGGGCAGGAGAACCTGGAGGTCACCGCGACCCTGATCGGCACCGATGGCTCCCGGCGCGAGGTGACCTTGCCGCAGGTCGGCCCGCAAACCTACCAGGGCCGCTTCGAGAGCCCGGCGCCGGGCACGTATCTGGTGCAGATCAGCGGCGCCGCCGCGGGCCGGCCGGTGCTGCAGGAGACAGCCGGCCTGGTAGTGCCCTATTCCTCGGAGTACCGCGGCGCCCAGGCCAACCCGGCCCTGCTGGCCGAACTCGCCGCGCTTACCGGCGGCGCCACGTTGACCGAGGCGGCGGCGGCCTTCCATCGCGTTGATAGCGGCGTGACGCGCGCTCGCGAAATCGCTATGCCCTTGCTTGCCCTGGCGCTGCTGTTGCTGGTCTTCGATATCGCCGCGCGACGCCTCCTCCTGCGTCGTGAGGACCTCGCCGCGGCCCGGGCCTGGATGGCGACCCCTCGCGCCGCGCCGGCCCGCCCCGCGCCGGTTGATCCGACCCTGGAGCGATTGGCCGGGGCCAAACGACGCGCGCAAGAGCGTATCGGGGGTCCCACGCCGCCCGAGGCCCCGGCGCCGTCAACCACTACCAGCGTTGCCGCCCCCGGCGACCCGGCGGGACCACCGCCGCCCGCCCCTCCTCCGGTCGCGCCGCCGCCGACGGCGCCATCCGCTTCGGCCGATGATCCCCTGGCGCGCCTGCGCGCGGCCAAGGAACGCGCCCGCCGCCGCGCCAGCGGGGAGGAGTAGGCTTTCAGGAACGGCGCCCGTCCCCGCGCGGCCCGGGTGGGGCGGGCGTCTCGCCCGCCCGCACTCCGTAGCAACCAGCGCCGGTGGCGCAGCCCTCTCAAACCCTCCCACCGGGTGGGGGATGGGGAAACCCGGTTCCCCCATCCCCCTGCTCGAGCGGCAATCCGTTGCAACGAAGGTGACGGCCCGCTCTCCAGACCTCCCCCACCGGGGGCGGGAACCCGGCTCCTCCCCCCAGCGGGGGGAGGCTGGGAGGGGGGCGGAACGCGACGCACGATGGTCACTTCAGCCACCCATGCGGCTCCGCCGCACTCTGACGGGATGAAAAAAGGTTCTTCCTGGGAGGGCTGCGCCCTCCCAGACCCTCCCACCGGGTGAGGGGATGGGGAAACCCGGTTTCCCCCTACCCCTGCGTGAGGGCCAGGCCCTCCCGCGGGCGGGGGTATGGGGGAACCTGGTTCCCCCAACGTTAGTATCAGGCTCCTCTATCCCCCATCTCCGCCAGAACCGGCTCGGGCCACAGCGTCGCCAGCATCACCACCCCCGAGGCGGCGAAGATACCGCCCAGGGCCACGGCAAGGGCAGCCGGCGTAGCCCCCGCGTCACGGGCCACGCCGGTCAGATAGGCCGACAGAGCGGTCGTGAGGGTCAATGCGGCATACTCGGTCGCAAAGATGCGCCCGAGCATGTGATCGGGCGCCCGCGCCTGCAGTAGCGTCGTGCTGAAGACCCACTGGATGCTGCCGCCAATGTGGGCGACCAGGACACACAGCGCCGCCAGCGGCAGGGTGGTGACGAAACTGAGGGCCAGGTACCCCGCGGCGCTGATGAAGAAGGCCACGGCGACCGAGCGTCGCAAGAAGCGCTGACCCGAGCCGCCGAGACGCAGCGCCAGCAACGGCCCGATGCCCGTGCCCACCCCGCGCGCGGCATAGAGCAACCCGATGCTGATCGCCCCATCACGCCCGAGCGGCGCGATCTCGCGGCCATACAGCGTCAGCAGCAGCAGCACCCCGCCCCCCAGGCTCCAGATCGCCTTGCTGAAGGTCAACCACCCGATCTCGTGGCGCGTCAGCACGTAATGGAGCCCCTCGCGCAACGCGCTTAGCGCCCCCTGGGCGGAGGCCCGAGGGTATGGCGCCGGCCGTTCCGGCTCGCCGGACCGATCGGCGGCCCGGCGCCGGGGGACGCGCACCGTGGCGATCAGCGCTGCCGAGAGCAGAAATGAGGCCGCGTCGAGCAGGAAGGCCGTTCGCACCCCCAGGGTGCCCGCCACGATGCCCCCCAGGGCCGCGCCCAGAGCCAGCATAGCCGACCAGGTGGCCCCGCTGATGGCATTGGCCGCCACCAGTTCCTCACGGCTGCACAGGGCGGGCAGGATCGCCGAGCGCGCCGGTTCAAAAAAGGCCGTGAGCGACACCTTCGCCACGACCGCCAGATACAACAGCCACAGGTCCGCGGGCCCGTGGACGAGGAGCAGCAGCAGTACCACCAGCGCCCGCCCCAGGTCGCTGGCGATCAGCACCAGTTTGCGCGGGAGCCGGTCAATGATCACCCCGGCGAAGGGACCAACCACCGCGCCCGGCAAAAACTCGGCCAGGAACAGCAACCCCACCGCCTGCCCCGAACCGGTGAGATTGAGGGTGAGCGTAAACAGCGCAACACTATCGAGCCAGTCGCCGATCTGGCTGACCACCTGACCGTACCACAGGCGCCGGTAGTTGCGGTTCGCGCGGAGAACCTGCAGGTAGCCCGCCATAGTGTGATCGCGGATTGCGGATTTTAGATTTCAGATTGAACGCGGCGCTCTCCCGCCATTCCCAATCCGCAATCCAAAATCCAAAATCTAAAATCTATCACGGGTCTGCGACTTCATGGCCCGCTCGATGTCCCGCTGCGCCTCACGCCGGGCGATGTCTTCGCGCCGGTCGTGGACCTTCTTGCCTCGCGCCACGCCGAGTTCCACCTTGGCGCGCCGGCCCTTGAAGTAGATCTTGAGCGGCACCAGCGTCAGGCCCTTCTGGCGCACCAGCCCGTCGAGGCGGCTGATCTCGCGGCGGTGGAGCAGCAATTTGCGCGGGCGCAACGGGTCGTGGTTGAAGTACTTGCCTGACTGCTCGTAGGGCGAGATGTGGGCATCATACAGAAAGACCTCGTCGTTGTGCACCCTGGCATAGCTCCCGCGCAGGTTCACACGCCCGGCGCGCACCGACTTGATCTCGCTGCCGGTCAGCACGATCCCGGCCTCGTAGGTCTCTTCAATCTCATAGTCGTGGCGCGCCTTACGGTTCTCCGCCACCACGCGGGGAGGAGCCTGCTTCGTACTCATCGCCTTGCCTGAAAACAGGCGAGTGGAGGGCGATGCCCTCCACTCGAACGGATCGCTTCTATGCATTATAGCAAACTGTGCCCGGTTGAGTGCAACCCCCGGTCCCCGACCCGCAGGGCTCTTGCAAAGTCACCTCCGGTGGGGGTGCGGGGGCGGCTCCGCCGCCCCCGCGATACTCTTTTTGGGTGTGCGCGGCGGCAAAGCCGCCGCGCACACCCAAAAACTGGGGTTTGGGGCAACGCCCCAAGGACTTTGCACTAGCCCTGCCCCGACCCGTGGGAGGGTTTGGGAGGGCGTAGCCCTCGAGCAGGGGGATGGGGAAACGTGGTTTCCCCATCTCCTCACCCGTGGGAGGGTTTGGGAGGGCATAGCCCTCCCAGGAAAAACCTTTTTCACTTTGGTGTGGGGAAACCAGGTTTCCCCACGCCCCACCCGCGGGAAGGTAAGGGTGCAGCCCTTGCGCAGGGGATGGGGAAACCCGGTTTCCCCATCCCCTCACCCGGCGGGAAGATTTGGGAGGGCGTAGCCCTCCCAAGAAGAACCTTTTTTCATCCCATCGGTGTGGGGCGCAGCCGCGTGGTTCCTGATGTGGGGGAACCTGGTTCCCCCACACCCCGTTTGCATCGGACGTTGTGCCGCCCGACGGCACGGACGGCTGAAGGGTCAGGCACAGGGCCACGCAGCGAACCCCGGTCTCACAGCAAGGCCCCCACGTACTGCTGGCGCAGTTCATTCTGGCGGCGGAAGAACACCGTCGCCAGCGACGAGGTGATAACGATGAACAGGGAGTACAACACGGGGATGAGGGCGATCTCGTTGGCCAGGTCGCCCTGGAAGCTGAGCAGCACGATCGAGAGGGCCAGGGGGCCATTCTGGATGCCCGTCTCCAGCGCGACGGTCGCGGCGCGGCGGAAGCCCAGCCCGACCCCCTGGCTCACCAGGAAGCCGAAGAAGAAGCCGATAACTCCGACACCCACGGCGGCGGCATAGACCTGCCAGGGAGTCGTGGCCAGCAGCGGGGCATTGCGGGGCACCCACAGGGCGATCAGGGCCAGAATGATTACCACCCCCAGGATGCCGCCAAGCAATTCGAGCAGCGCGCCAACGTTGGCGTTGCGCCGGCGGATGAACATGCCGATCACCACGGGGATGAGGATCACCACCAGGCCGACGATGACGCT
>Ga0209162_1001969_pt1 | contig 19023 bp, 15 predicted proteins | sample YNPNPMetaG_FD_187121 | JGI IMG/M metagenome (GOLD analysis project Ga0209162, IMG submission 187121) | Anoxygenic and chlorotrophic microbial mat microbial communities from Yellowstone National Park, USA - YNP NP MetaG (SPAdes) (version 2) ... | reverse complement strand
CTACCTGCGCGAGCCGTTCCGCGCGGTGCGCAACGTGGCTCAGGCACGCGGGCTGACTCTGCACATCGTGCAGGCGGGCGTGCCCGAATACACGCAGGTCGTTGAACAGCACGCGCACGGCGCGTTGTTGTTCGTCGCCCCTCCTATCAATGCGCAGGATGTGCTTTCGTCTCTCTGGCAAAAAGGCACGCGCTTCGTGGTGATGGGCGCGTCATGGCAGAACACCTCTTTCCCCTGTGTTGATAGCGACAACTTCGGTGGAGCGCGGCGTGCAGTGGAATACCTGCTCTCCCTCGGGCATCGCCGTATCGCTTACGTCAACGGGTGGGAAAGCAGCACCAACTGCGCCGACCGCCTGCGCGGTTACAAGGAAGCGATGCAAAAGTGGGATGTGCCCGCACGCCCGGAGTGGGTGGTGCAAGCAGGCTCCGACTCGCACCTTTCCGTAGAAGCCAGGCAGTATCTCACCGACCTGCTCATCCGCACAGAGCGCGTTACCGCCGTTTTCACCGCCGGGTATTACCTGGCACTCGAGACGCTGACGCTCCTGCGCTCGCTGGGGTTAAGTGTGCCCGATGATATCAGCATCATCGCCTTCGACGACCCATCGAGCGCTGCACACCTGAATCCTCCCCTCTCCACCGTGCGACAGCCCCTGTACGAAATGGGACAGCGCGCGATGGAGCTGCTCATGGAGTTGCTCACCAGCGCAGAACCGAACGCCCTTTGCGACACCATCTACCTGCCCACCGAGCTGGTCATCCGTGAATCGTGTGCGCGGTTGAGATAACGGTGTGTTTACCGGCTTTTGTGCTCCAGGGCGCGAATGCCCGCAGATTTGCGGTGCAAAAATCGCTTATTTTCGCCGACTACAGGAACAGTGAAACTGCGCGAAGGAGCACGTATGATGAAGACGCTGATCTACTGTCACCGAAACTGGAACGACAACGCGCACGAGTGGGAAAAGCGGCAGAAGTTGTGTCGGGCGGTAAGCCGGGAGCTGGGGCTAATTCATGCAGTGGAAGCAGAGGATTTCGCCACCCTTCAGCGACTCTGCTTGCGTGAAGGCTACCAGCGCGTCATCCTGCCTAGTGTCATGCACACTCCCCCGGATGTCATCCAGTGGCTGAAGAGCCACGGCATTCGCATCCACGATGCCATGCGCTTGCAGCGGCAATCGGGTTAGTAAATCGCCTTCTGGGTCTCTTTATCAAACAGGTGCGTCTTGTCCATGTCCAGCACAATCTCCAGTTCCTCACCCTCCTTCGCCTTCGTATCGGCGTCGATGGTGGCAACAATCTGATGGGTGCCCACTGTCAGGTACGCAGTGACCACCGGGCCCATCGGTTCTATCACGTCCACCATCGCCTTCAGGGTGTTGCCGTCATGTGCGGTGGTTGTGGGGGCGAGGCTTTTGTCAAAGATGTCCTCGGGGCGCACGCCAAACACCACCTGTTTGTCCACCCAGGGCTGCACCTTGTCCGCCGCGAATTTGGGCAGTAGCAGTTTGAAGTCGCCGCCGTCCACATAGTAGTCCTCTCCGCTGCGTTTCAGCGTCACATCCAGAAAGTTCATCGGCGGCGTACCGATGAATCCAGCCACGAACATGTTGGCGGGATAATGATAGATGTTCAGCGGGGTATCCACCTGCTGCAACACGCCGTCTTTGATCACTGCGATGCGGTCGCCCATCGTCATGGCTTCTACCTGGTCGTGCGTGACGTAGATGGTGGTGACCGCCAGTCGCCGCTGCAGCTTGATGAGTTCGGCACGGGTCTGCACGCGCAGTTTGGCATCGAGGTTCGAAAGCGGCTCGTCCATGAGGAACACCTGCGGCTCACGCACGATAGCCCGTCCCAGCGCCACACGCTGTCGTTGACCACCGGAAAGCTGCTTCGGCTTGCGATCTAGCAACCCCTCCAGCCCGAGCAGCTTCGCCGCCTCGTGCACCCGCCGTTGAATCTCCGCTTTCGGGAACTTGCGCATGCGCAGCGCGAACGCCATGTTATCATACACCGTCATGTGCGGATACAGCGCATAGTTCTGGAACACCATCGCGATGTCGCGGTCCTTGGGCTGCACATCGTTCACCAGGCGGTCGCCGATGTAGATTTCACCGGAGGTTACCTCCTCCAGCCCCGCAATCATGCGCAGCGCGGTGGTCTTTCCGCAGCCCGATGGTCCTACCAGCACGAGAAACTCTTTATCCTTGATCTCCAGATTCAGGTCGTTGACGGCAACAACGTTTTTGAAGACTTTGGTCAGGTGTTTCAACGTGACCGATGCCACAGCTCCCCGCCCTCCAGTTGAGTGTTTGTTTACTATTCATCATACGGGAAATGGATTCCTGCTGTCAAGTGATAAGAGCATGGTAGGCTTCAAACCCTCCCTACTAGTAAGTGGCATTGTTAACAGAACTGGTATATCCTTCAAAAAATACCGCATTTTTTTCGTAAAATGGGGGTGAAACCCCTTGTATGGTACGAATCTTGCACTATATAATCGCGGAGACATCAAATACACGTCCCTGTGTTGGGATGAAAGGAGGTACTGCTGTGTTATCCAGCATCTACCGCCGGACAGGTTTGGTACTTGCGCTGTGTCTGTTGCTGGTCAATGCGGCGTACAGCTACACCCTGCTCAACTCTATCGTCTGGTCTGGCAATGGGCACATGTACCGGGTACCGGGTCTACAGTGGCTCGTCCTACTGGGGCGATGCCGCTGCCTTTGCCAGCACGGTGAGCGTACCGGGCTTCCATAACGGCTATCTGGCAACGGTTCATAGCGACGCCGAGAACGCGGTGATTACCAGCCTGCTCACGCTCCCTGCATGGCTGGGAGGCTATCAGCCGCCTGGTGAACTGGACCCCAACGCCAACTGGCAGTGGGTGACCGGGGAGCCGTGGACGTATACCAACTGGTACCCCGGGCAGCCTAATGACAACCTCGGGCCCGGCAGCGAGCAGTATCTGGTTATCTACACCAACGGCTACTGGCACGACTATCCGGAAGCCACTCGCCCGAGCTTCGTGGTGGAGCTGAACCCGGTGCCCGACCCTGCCAGCATTGTGGGATTGGGGGCAGGTTTAGCAGGTCTGTTCCTGCGTCGTCGAAAGCGCTGATACAGAAGAACTTTGAGGTACGGTTGCTTCGGGCAATATCCGCTATCTTTGCGAAGGCGAAGATAGAAGGAGGGGTTTTGTTGTGCAAAAAGCGGCAGGCTGATAGCTTGCCGCTTTGTTGCAATCTTCCGCAGTGACTGCCCCAATGAGGTATGCCTCGTCGCGGAACCTACTCCGAATAGCGCATCTCTCGACCAGTGCGTGTTGACCGCTACAATGGGCAACTACATCCGCGCACGGCAGCTCTGGCTGAAAGACGCGGTAGTGCACAGCCGCGAGTTATTCGGCAATTATCAGGGCGAACATTTTGCACCCGATACCTATTTCCCCCTGGATCGTCTCCCGCGTAACCAGGCGGGCGATATTGTGGTCTGCCTCACCACCGATGAAGCCGACCCGGGCAAAGAGCCTGCTGACCCGCGCGCCCCATGGTGGCGGTATCGCGGTTCCTTTCCCGTGACCCAGTACTGGCGCAAACCCAAAGGTACATGGAGCCAGGACCTGCAGGTGCGTGTCAACGCCCGGCGTGTGTACTGGGCGAGCAATGTGGAGATCCCGCATGGCATCGCCTACGAAAACTTCGATCTTGTCGAGCGGTTTCATAACAACAGCCCATTCTGTTTTGGCATCACGCGCAAGGCGCCAGCCTCCCTAGCTACTTTGAGCTATCGAGCACGTTAGAGAGCGTTTGATAAACCGCTTCAATGCTTGGGCTACTGAAGGGGCGCTTTCCTGCACTTTCTTAGAATACTCAAAGGCTGTTAAAGCTTCCATACGCCTGCCCAAAAACCTTGAAACACCTTGCAATATGCGGTATAATATCAGTGGATTTAACTCACCATTTAATTAACACGAGGCAAGTCAAATGAAGCGAAGCACCACGAGCATCCTGACCCTGGCGATGCTGTCATCCCAGCTGCTTGCGCAGCAGCTGCCAGCAGAACTCAGCCTGGAACAGGCATCGCGTATCGCAATAGAGCGCAACCTGGACTACCGCGGCGCGATGAAGGATATCCACGTCGCGGCAGCGAAGCAGCAGCAGGCGCGTACGCTTGGGCAGCCAAAGCTGGAGGCACGCATCTCTCTGCAACATTTACCCGAACCACCAGCCCTAAGCGTGCCGCCCATCAGCCTGAAACTACCCAACCCGTCAAACCCTCAGTCCCCTTTGAGCATCACCGTACCGGTGCCCGAATTCGAACTGGCGAAGGCGAATGCCAAACGAGCCACGTTGACTTTCACTGTCCCCCTTTACACCAGCGGTCGCATAGAGAACGCACTGAAGGCAGCATCACTGGGAGTGCGCGCCAGTGATGAGGCTGCACGCGCCCGGGCAGCGGATGTGGTATTACAGGTGACACAGGCGTACCTTCAGGCAGTGCTGGCACAGCGCGTGGAAGAAGTGCAGCAACAGGCACTGGAAGTTGTACGGGCTCACCTGCAGCAAGCAGAAGCCCTTTACAAACAGGGTATTGTTTCCCAGTACGACGTGCTGCGCGCTCAGGCAGAACTTGCCACCCAGCAAAAACGCCTCACGGATGCCCGAAACGGGCGAGAACTTACCCTCTCGTTACTGTACAACCTGTTGAACTTACCGCAGGAGCAACAGACCATACTGTCCACACCCCTGCGCGAGGTTGCCTTTCCGTTGAGCTATGAAGAGAGCGTCAGGACTGCGCTGACGTCCTCACACGAACTGCAGGCGCTGCAGATGAAATCACAAGCACAACGCGCACTCGCCCTGTCAGCAGAGGCGGAAGCCAGGCCTCAGGTGGTTTTTGCCGTGAACCTTGAAACCCTCACTCGCGATCTGTCCGCCATCGAGCCTCATGCCTCGCTGACCATTGGCATGAGATGGAACCTATTCGACGCCGGTTACGCGAAAGCCGTGGCACGTGAACAGCGCGAAAGCGCGGAACGCACCGACATAGACAGGCAGAAACTGGAAAACGCTATCGCACTGCGGGTCAAGCAAGCCCTGCTCGATATGGAAGCCGCCCGACAGGGACTGGCAGCGGCACAGAGAGCGGTCGATACGGCACAGGAAAGTCTGAGATTGGCTCGTCGTCGCTTCGAGACAGGTATGGGCACCAGCGTGGAAATGCTGGACGCGATACTGGCTGTCTCTCAGGCTCAGATACAACGCGAACAGGCTTTGTATCAGATGAACACGGCTTACTATACCCTGCTTCGGCTCACCAACCGATTGCTTCAAGAACTAAACCTTGCCCTGTAGGAGGTGCGAAATGAAACAGCTACTGCAGCGATGGATGAAAAGTGCTGCCCGGATACTCGGCGTGGTGTGGAAACCACTGCTTGGACTGGTGTTTTTCAGCGTGGTCGTGACGATGGGCTATCGGTGGTTGTCTCTGCAAGCAACAGCCAGCGCGGAGCCGGTTCCTGCGGCGCAGGGCTGGCGTTACTTCGGCGAGGGTGCGGTGGAAGCCACAGAGGTGAACGTATCCTCCAAAATACCCGGTCGTATCGCCTCGCTGAGTGTCGACGAAGGTGACCCTGTACGACAGGGAGAGGTAATTGCAGTGCTCGAAAGCGAGGAAATCAGTGCAAAGGTGCGTCAAGCACAAGCAGGATTACAGGCAACTGATGCCCAAATGGAACAAGCAAGGTTAGCGGTGGAGTTAGAGGCACTTCGGACGGAGGACCAGGTACGTCAGGCAAAAGCCGCACTGGAAGCCGCCCGTGCGAAATGGGAAATGGCGCAGAACGGCGCACGTCCCGAAGAGATTCGACAGGCAGAGCAAGCGGTGGAGGCAGCAAGGGCGCAGTTCATGGTGGCGCAGAAAACGTGGAACAGGCTGGAAGCCCTGGCAAAAGAGGGGGTTATCCCTCAGCAGAAGGCAGACGAAGCAGAGGGAGCGTTTCTGGCAGCGCAAGCGCAGCTGCAAGCGGCTGAAGCGAAACTGCAACTGGTCAGGGATGCCGTGCGCAAGGAAGAAAAACAGGCGGCGTGGGCAGGGCTGAAAGCAGCGGAGGCGAACCTGCAGCTCGCCGAACACGCGCGCATGCAGGTGGAACTGCGCAAACGTGACATCGACGCGCTGAGGGCAAAACAACTGGCAAACTGGGCGCAGGTCGAGGAAGCACAGGCGTATCTGAAGCAAACGCTTCTGCGAGCACCTGCCGACGGCGTCGTTTCGCGCAAGATGGCAGAAACGGGCGAAACTGTTGCCGCTGGCATGCCCATTCTCACCATCGCACAGCAAGGACAATGGTGGGTAGAAGTGTTTGTGGACGAAAGCGTTGCGGGAGGAATCCAGCGCGGAGATACAGTACAGGTGGAGTTTCCCTCCCTCGGTAAGCGGGTCGACGCGAAGGTAACACGTATCTTACCCGCCGCCGACTTTGCCACCAAGCGAGCCACCAACGAGAGGGGCAGTTTCGACAGTCGCAGCCTGCAGCTGCGGGTGGAGTGGAAGGAACCCGTGCAGGGTCTCGTCAAAGGCATGACCGCCCGCGTCTACGCCAGAAAGGAGCGGAAGTAAAATGAAAGCCATATCTGACTTCTGCACCACATGGTCACGCGAGGCAAGGCGCTTTTTCACCGACTGGCGCCTGGTCGCGATGCTGCTGGTAATACCCCTGTTCTACATCCTGTTGTTCGGCGAGATGTACAGCCAGCATCGCGTTAAGGAAGTGCCCACCGTTGTCCAGGACAACGACCACAGTCCGCGCAGCCGCCAAATCGTGCAGGCTCTGGACGCGACCGATACTTTCCATGTGACAGGAGCCGTCGCCGACGTGCAGCAGTTTCGGGAGATGAACTGGCAAGGAAAGGCGTTTGTCTGTCTCGTCATTCCCCGGGGATTACAACGAGATGTATCTGCCGGCAAACCTGCACGGGTGCTGGCAGTGGTAGACGGCAGTAACATGATTATCGCCAACGCAACGACGCGCGGAATCGCTGAAGTCGTGCAAACCTTTTCCGCAGGAGTGAGTTTACGGAAGTGGTCAGCACGGGGGGTACCCCCGCAGCACACTGTTACCCAGACGATGCCCATAGAAGTGGGTTTGCGCCTGTGGTATAACCCCACCTTCAACTATACCAACTTCCTGTTGATAGGCCTGGTTGGCACCGTGATTCAACAGGTAGTGTTGATGACAGTGGCGCTGGCGTGGGCAAAGGAACACGAAGAGAACACCTTCGCCCCACTGAGACATCAGATTACCCATCCCATCGCAGCGGCGCTGGGCAAACTGTCCTTCTATGTGATGGTCTCCTTCGCCATGAGCGTGGTGCTGTTTTCGTTGCCTTTCGGCAGGTTCGGCGTGCCACTGCGGAGTGATGTCCGGTTATTGCTTACGGCAACCTTTCTGTTCATCGTCGGTCTGGTGGGCTTCGGCGTATTCATCTCCAGCCTGACACTTTCCCAGCTGCTCAGCACGCAAATACTGATGCTGATTGCTCTGCCGTCGTTTCTGCTCTCCGGCTTCACCTGGCCGCTGTTTGCGATGCCAGAAGGCATCCAGCTGGTTAGCAAGGTGCTGCCTCTCACCCATTATCTGGCTCTCATGCGAAACGCTGTGACCAATGGAGCAGACTGGGCATTCAATATGGCGGAGCTGCGCTGGTTATTCGGCTTCGCGGTTACTGGCGTCACGCTGCAATTTCTCAGCGTATGGTGGCGCTTCAGCAGCGGGACTACCACAGAAACACCTATGGAGGGAGAACATGCAGGAACAGCAAGTATCCAGCAAGCGACCAACCGCGCGTGACCGAATCATGCGAGCAGCGGAAGCGCTGTTCGCCGAACGGGGCTTCGAAGCAACCTCTATCGGCGAGATAGCCCTGCGCGCGCACGTAAACCGTGCCCTGCTGTACTACTACTTCGAGCATAAAGAAGACCTTTACCGTCAGCTGCTGCAGGAGGGTATAGAAAAGCTGCGTGCAACAGTGCTTGCCGCCATCAACACCACCGGCTCTGCCCGCGAAGCAGTGCGTACCTTCCTGCAAGGCTACCTGCAAACCACCTACCACAATCCGGGGCTGGTGCGCATCGTCTACCGCGAGATTGTGGGAGCGCAGCGGGGAGATGAAGAAAGCAAGGTACTGGTGCGCCAGTTCATGGAAACCATCGCCCAGCTGGAACAGGTACTGCAAAGAGGAGTAACCAGCGGCGAACTGATCCCTCACGATGCCAGCAAGAGCGTGTACCTGCTGTTCGGAATGACCAACGTGTTTGTAACGCTCGCTTATCTGGAGCAGGCTTCCTACCCGGTAGAAGAGGTAGTAGACCACATCATGCACGTGCTCTTCGAAGGTTTAAGCGCACGTCGATAGCTCTCCACCGAAGCGAAAGGGGCTGGTGCCTATCAGGTTTCTAGCACCAGCTCCGCTACCGTGCTCAGCAGTTCAGCGTCGTGTCGTGTAAACTTGCGCGGTTGCAGCGTGTATACCGCCAGCAGACTGCTCGGCTTTTTCCCCCCTATCGGAACCGCAAGGCATGATGCCATTCCCTCGCGCTGCACAAAGGGGTCATCGCGAAATCGCACATCCGCCGACGCCTGATACGCCAACAGGGGGCGCCCGGTCTTCACGACCCATGCCATACTTGCCATGCCCGACGCTTCCTCGTCGTCCAGAAGCGTCGCCATTCGTGAACCACTGACCGCCAGAGGCTGAATCCGATTGCCTTCCACCGTGTAGTATATCGCCCTGTCTGCACGCAACACCTCCGCGGCGATATTGGCAATCAGCTGAGGCACCTCCCCCTGCTTCACGGTGCTCCCAATAGCCCGTGCTACCCGCAGGAAATACTGACGCAGGTCCTCCGATTTCTGGCGCTCCTCTTCGTAGCGCAGGGCGTTGTCAATGGCGACCGCTGCCTGATTCGCGATGGTATACAGAAGCTCCATTTCCGCAATGGTGAACAACCGCCGCCGACTGCTCATCGCCAGCATCACACCCATTGGCTCCATGCCCACCTGCAAGGGCACACACGCCAGCGAAATCACCCCCTGACGGTCCAGAGGAGCCGCCGCATTGCGTGGGTCCGCAGCCACGTCCAGCACATACACAGGGCTCTGAAACTCCAGCACCCAGCCGGGTATACCCTGCCCTTTGGTGGGACGCAGGCGGTCAAAGTATGCGGGGTCTACTCCACGACTGACGTAGGTGCGCAACACACCTTCGTTCCCGTCATAAAGCATGAGCGCGAACTTATCTACCTGAAGCAGTCGCAATACGCTGTCGGCTACCAGATTCAACACGCTGTGCAGTTCCAGCGAAGAGTTTACCGACTGGGACAGCTCGTAGATGGAAGTGGCTTCCTCGGCACGACGATGGGCATCCTCATAAAGCAGGGCGTTTTCAATAGCGATACCCGCCAGTGATGCCACACCGTTCAGCAGCTTCATGTCCGCCTCGGTGTAGGCATTGCGACTGGTGCTGGTTACCAGAAGCAGACCGAGTGTCTTCGTGCGCGACTTCACGGGCGCATACAGGGCAGATTGTATCCGCAGGCGTGGTACGAACTGTTCGACCCCTGGTTCCGCATCCGCCGCATTGACCAGGCGAGGTTCACCACTGCGCAGCACTTCTGCCTGCAGTCCTTCATCCGCGGCGAGCATCACCTCGAGTTCATCTCCTACCAGACCGCGCTCCGCCGCGATGAACAGATGCGTCCGCTCATCGTTCAGCAGGAAAAGTACCGCAAATGCGTGGGGTAAATGTGCCGCAACCTCTTCCAGAACCGTATCCAGCACTTGATTGAGGTTCAGGCTACTACCGATGCTTTGCGCGGCGTGATACATGACCTCCAATTCGCGCCCCAACCGCTCGCCGCGCTGTTCCAGCTGCCTGCGTCGCCACAAACCTGCAATGAATGACGCCAGTATCTGCAAAGTGCGAATATCTGAGGAATCGAACCGCGAGCCGTCTCGCTTGTTCAGCACAGCCAGCGCACCCAGTACCTGCTGGTCGCATTGCACCGGAACCACTGCCGCTCCACGCAACCGTGTTCCACCCAAAAGGCTTTCCATCACGGGGTCAGGACGCACCGGGTAAAAAGGAATGGCGTTCTCCCCGCGGCGCACGGTGTTCTCCATCAGCGAGTTCTCCACACGGAACACCGTGCCCCGCAGGTCCTGAACCTCTTCACCAGCTACCGCTACCAGCCTCAGCTTGGAGTCGCTGTCCGTGAGGAACGCCAGCGCGCTTGCGCTCGCGTCCGTCAACAGGCAGGCTTCTTCAGCAATGCGCTGTAGAGCATCCTCCAGCGGCAGCAAGTCTACCGCCACCTGTGCTACGCGATACAAACCGGTTACCTGCTGGTCGGCCGAAACCACACCTTGCGCATCCATGGGTATCGCCTCAATGAATGAATCCAATGGAGAACATCCACATCATTGTTACTACATTTGTCAATCTTTGTCAAGCACATTCGTGGCGTCTTCTCCACTTCGACGCGCTGCTGGTAGCCAAAAGCCTTTACATGCCTGTGGATTTTTGTTCGACACCTTCCTCCGTTCGTCCTGTGCTGTGGAATCACACAGGTACACTTTTTATGGTAAAATATCAGCTAATCAAAACATCCAAATCGCGTCAGGGGAGGTGTACGTATCATGAGCGATGGCATCAGTGCGGAGGCAATGCAAGCGCACGCCACCATCGAGGCTCTTCTGAACGAGAACCGGGTTTTCCCCCCGCCGGAATCTTTCCGGGCTCAGGCTAATGTAAACGACCCGAACATTTACGACATTGCCGCCACGGACCCGGATGCCTTCTGGGAGCAGTTTGCCCGTGAGCTGGAATGGTATGAACCGTGGCACCGAGTGCTGCAATGGGATCCGCCTCATGCACAGTGGTTCATCGGTGGGAAATTGAACGTTTCTGTCAACTGTGTTGACCGCCATGTGCGCACAGCCCGCCGCAACAAGGCGGCCATCATCTGGGAAGGCGAACCCGGCGAGGAGCGCGTGCTTACCTACTGGGACCTGTATCGCGAAGTGACGAAGTTTGCCAACGTGCTCAAGCGGCTTGGAGTGCATCGGGGCGATCGTGTCGTCATTTACATGCCCATGGTTCCCGAAGCCGTGATTGCCATGTTGGCTTGCGCCCGCATCGGTGCTCCCCACTCGGTAGTGTTTGGTGGTTTCTCATCTGAAGCGCTGCGCGAGCGTATTAACGACTGCGGTGCGAAAGTGGTCATCACCGCGGACGGCGGCTATCGGCGGGGCAACATTGTGCAGCTGAAGCGAGCAACCGACGAAGCGTTAGAACACTGTCCCACGGTGCAGCACGTCGTCGTGTTCAACCGGGCGATGGATGCAACGCACGTCCCCATGCTCGAAGGACGCGACCACTGGTGGCACCGATTGATGGAACACGCGCCCATTCACTGCGAACCGGAAGCCATGGACGCGGAGGACCTGCTGTTCATCCTTTACACTTCCGGTTCTACCGGCAAACCAAAAGGTATCGCCCACACCACCGGCGGTTACCTCACCGGGGTTTATGCGACCACCAAGTGGGTTTTTGACCTCAAAGAAGACGATGTTTTCTGGTGTACCGCTGACATCGGTTGGGTCACGGGACATTCTTACGTGGTTTACGGGCCTCTAGCAAACGGCGCAACCGTGCTGATGTATGAAGGCGCCCCCGATTACCCCGACCGCGACCGGTTCTGGGCGCTTGTGGAGAAGTACCGAGTTACCGTGTTCTACACCGCTCCGACCGCCATCCGCGCCTTCATGAAATGGGGGCCCCACTACCCCAAACGACACGACCTGTCCAGCCTGCGCTTGCTGGGAAGCGTCGGTGAGCCAATTAACCCCGAAGCGTGGATGTGGTATCATGTCTATATCGGCGGCGAGCGATGCCCCATCGTAGACACATGGTGGCAGACCGAAACGGGACACATCCTGATTACTCCTCTGCCGGGCATCACTGCTACCAAACCCGGTTCCGCCGCACGTCCCTTCCCAGGTGTCGAAGCAGACGTGGTTGACGAGCAGGGCGAATCGGTGCCTGCTGGTGCAGGCGGTTACCTGGTGATTAAGAAGCCGTGGCCTGGCATGTTGCGCACCATCTACGGAGATCCCGAACGATACGTCAAGCAGTACTGGAGCCGCTTCCCATGTGTCTATTTCACAGGCGACGGCTGCAAGAGGGACGAAGAAGGCTACTACTGGTTGCTCGGGCGCGTGGACGACGTCATGAACGTGGCGGGACACCGCATCAGCACCATGGAGGTGGAATCTGCCCTGGTAGACCATCCCGCTGTCGCGGAAGCGGCGGTCATCGGAAGGTCCCACGAGATTAAAGGGCAGGCTATCGCCGCTTTTGTTACCCTGAAAGAGGGCTACCGACAGAGCAGTGACCTCGCCGACGAGATCAAGGAGCACGTCGTGAAGAGAATCGGTCCTATCGCTCGCCCCGATGACTTCCATTTCATCTCTGAACTGCCCAAGACGCGCTCCGGCAAGATTATGCGTCGCCTGTTGCGTGACATCGCCGAGGGGCGCGCGCTGGGTGATACCACCACCTTAGCCGACCCGTCTGTGGTCGCTGAACTAAGGCAGCGCTACGAGGAGCAAGACGGGTAGTCCTTCCCGAGTAGGGACGGCCCGTTCTGCCGTCCCTGCTCTCTTTCCTCTGTTGACGAAAATGCAACTTTGTGGTAATGTACTACACGCCCATCTTCCACGATACCATCTCGGCGGAGAGGTGGCCGAGTGGTTGAAGGCACCGGTCTTGAAAACCGGCAGGCGATGAGCCTCGTGGGTTCGAATCCCACCCTCTCCGCCACTGTTCGCTGGCTTCGGGTTCATTGGGGGACAGGTTCGCAGGTGAAAAACCGTACAATAAAATGGCTTTTGGGGTTGGCATGGGTGACCGCCGGGCTGTACTTTGCCGATAAAGGCGCGACCTATTACCGCCAGGGGCGTACCCTGCCGCCTTCAGTGATAAATACCATCCCCGAGATGCCACCACATCGCGCCGGAGACCGCGTGCTGGTGTTCGCCCCACACCCCGATGATGAAGCGCTGGGCTGTGCAGGAGTCATCCAGCAAGCAGTGCAGGCAGGTGCGCAGGTGTGGGTAGTATACATGACTACCGGGGATGGCTTCCGCCTCGCGGTGGAGCGGCAGTTTCGACAGTCGCATCCCAGCCCAGAACTGCACATCCAGTTTGGGAAGATGCGCCAGCAAGAAGCACGCCGCGCGATGCGTCTGCTGGGGCTGGCAGACTGGCGCATCATCTTTCTGGGTTACCCGGACAGGGGGCTTTATCCCCTCTGGAGTTCCAACTGGACGCCATCTAACGCCTTGCGCTCCTATTATACCGATACCGATACCAACCCATACCGCGATACCCTGCACCCCGGAGTGACGTACTGCGGGCAAAATGTACTGCGTGACGTAGAACAGGTACTACGCCGCACTGTGCCGACACACGTCTATGTAACCCATCCTGCCGATGACCATCCCGACCATGCAGCAACCGCTCTCTTCGTGATGAGCGCACTGGCTCGTCTGCGGATGCAGGGCATCGGTTTCGCGCAAAGGGTGGTGTTACGCCACTACATGGTGCACTGCGGCGACTGGCCCCAACCGCAAGGTTTGCACGAGGATGAACCTCTCACTCCTCCGCCCGCTTTCTTCAACATCGGACTGCACTGGGTAAAGTTGAATCTGACCCCACCGCAACAGGTCCGGAAGATGAACGCGATAAAAGCCCATACCTCTCAGATGTTGATGATGTCTCGCTTCCTGCAAAGCTTTGTACGACAGAATGAGCTGTTCATCGAGCAACCGGTCGTGCTTCCGATAGAAGCATCGCTCGGCGTAGTGTGGGAAGAACCCGACGAAGAGGACATTCTGAGGAACCTTCAGGCTCCGGGTGACTTCAGTGCCGCAGAGCTGCGCATGGAGAATGGACAAGCGGTATTTCATATTAACACCCGAAGCAAGCCGCGCCCCGGCTTCAGCTACAGTTGCACCGTTCACGCTTTGCTGCCAAACGGCGACGTAACCACAACGCTCTTGCGCACCAAGCCGGGCAGGCAAAGCGCGGACGCACGTGTGGACGAGGATGGGGTCACCTTCCGACTGCCTGCCCTGCCCTCAGGCTCTGTCGTAGTGCTTCAGGCTCAATCGCGCTTTGCCGGTTTAGCGGTGGATAAAACCATCGGGCACGTGGTGCGCCTGCCCTGAGAAGTGTTCAAGGCGCCGGGGTTAGCCGGCGCCTCGCGGGAGGAGAGGAGGAGGATGGTGCTGGGTGCTAAGCCTGTTGTCACGGCGTCTGCAGTGGGTTGAACTGGCTCACGCTCCAGGGACTCTGTACTGCCAGACGAATCCAGCGCACATGACCGTCTGCAAACACCACGTTATTTCCGTCGTTATGGCGTGGGCGCTGCCACTGTGCTCGCTCGCGGTACTCCGCCTCCCAGTTCGGATGCCGCTCCGCAAGCTGACCGGGTATCACAAACATCATGTAGCTGCCCATCGCGCCGTTCAGGTTATTCGCATCCGCCCGATTGTTGGGCGTATCATAAGCCAAAAACGTGTTCGCAGGCACAGTGATGGCATCCAGAGCCAGCCCGCTATACCCGTAAGCGGTGCCCATCAGACGCGGGAACCCCAACAGTGTGTTGTAAGCGTAACTGGGCACCGGCATCGTGTTCTCCGGGCATACCCAGATTCGCGCATCTTTCACATAAGGCTGTAACGCCGTCATCCAGGCTCGCCCCTCTGGGGCGACCGCCGCATAGGGCATGGCAGCTGGTAGATTGCCTTCCCAGTCCTGGGCATATAGCATAAACGCCTGTCCAATCTGATGCAGGTTGCTCACACATGCCGTGCTGCGCGCTGCCGCGCGGGCACGTCCAAACACCGGCATCAAGATGGACGACAGTATCGCCACCACGGCGATAACCACCAGTAGTTCGACCAACGTAAAGCCTTCTCGCGTTCTCATGACACTCACTCCTTATACACTAGATTTCGTATCGGCGGGCACTGTCCCTTGCAGCGCCTCTTTTTGCTTTGCACCCATATTAGTTGCAAAATGCGTGCCAAAGCGGTGATAAAATTACCGGTTTTTCGCCTTTGCCCCGCGAAAAAGTCTTGTGCTTCCTGCGCACCTTACCAGCCCGGATAGCCTGATGCCGTTGCAGGGTTCTCAACTCCCGCCCCGAACAATGACACGGACACACAGGCAACAGGAGGAACACACCATGCGCGTGATCACAGAAGAGACCATCTCCACCTGCGAACCGCCGAATAACGGTTCGGGACCCCTGTGGTGCTACGGTGCGCCGCTTCTTACGCGAACAGGCACGGACGTCTATGCTAGTATCATGGAGACCGGCGCAGATGTGCCGCCGCTGTGCAACACCCGCCCTCGCCTCTACCGTAAGCGGGGCACCGAAGGCTGGCAGTTGGTGTGGGCTCCACCTGCCTTTCGCGAGCGGGAACCGTGTCCTCTAGTGACATTGGGGCAGGGCAGGCTGTTTCTTTCCGTGAACACCTCCGTGATGCCGCCAGGCACTTACTACGGCAAATGCAAACCGGCTTTGTTGGGGTTTTCCCGAAACACGCTCTCCACCCCAAAGGAACACACCCCACCCTTTCCGCAAACGGCTACCTTCACCGATCACTCGTACCGCGGTATCGCCGCGGATAGCCAGCGCGATGAAATACTGTTGCTGCACATCGACGCCCAAACCAGTGAATACCACTACGCCCTGCGCAAGCACGACGGCAGCTGGGATCCGCCCGGCGTCCTCGCTTTCCCCATCCGCGCCTGCTATCCGCAGGTAGTTCTGCTCAATCGGGTGGCTCACGTGCTCGCCATCGGTGACATCGTGGAGCCGGTGGAAGAGTGGCGGCGCTACAAACGCGAGAAGACCCAGCGCGAATGGGATTACGTGTTCCGAAGGCTCTTCTACACGTGGACGCCCCATGTGCCTACGGAACCGTTCCGTCCTCCGCTAGAGATAGACAACGTGGACGCCACCGGCGGGCATATCACTAACCTGGACCTCTAGCTGGACAAGCAAGGGGTCGTCCACCTGCTCTATCTGCGCCAGCAGACCACTCCGCTGCTGCGAGAGAGATATTTCCCCAACCTGCCGCTGCGCACATCAATGGAATACTGTACGGTGAAAGACGGTCGCCTCGTGCGGAAGCAGACGCTGATGGAAGGCGGCGAAGGGTTGAACACGCCCCATCCTCGCTACGGCCGCTTCCACTCGCCCGATGGCACGCGGCTGCTGGTCGTCTTCGCCGCCACCGAGCCGGACGGCACGTGGTTCAACGCCGTCATGCCTCTGTTACCCCAGCGTGGAGAGCCGACCAGAATCCCTCTGCGGGAGCCGTTCACCGCATTCTTCACTGCCTGCGAACGCGGCGGAAGCCGTCCAACGAAGACTCTGGACATATTCGGGGTCGGGGTTCATTCACCCAATAGTTTGCGGTATGCAGCACTGATCCTGCCTTAAAACGGTCTTAACAGTTCTCTGTTATCATGAGAGCGTACTGCAATGTCTCAGAAGGCATACTGCCTGTCGCACAGGAGGAAAGAGAGTGACCAACCGTCTTGCTCTGGCAGCGATATGCGCCGTCTTGCTCGCGCCGACCAGTGTCCTGCACTGGCAACCTGTATGCCAAACCTCTGCGGTGCAGGGAGATGCTGATGACCCCGCTATCTGGATACACCCGACACACGCAGAGAAAAGCCTTATCGTCGGCACAGATAAGACAGGTAACGCGCTTTACGTGTTTGACCTGAAAGGTAAAATCGTGCAAAAGATAGGAGGCATCCTTCGCCCCAATAACGTGGATGTGGAATACGGCCTGCTTTTGGCAGGGCGCAAAACCGACATCTCGGTGGTCACCGAACGGAACGCGCAAAGACTCCGTATCTTCGCGATCGACTCCTCGCGCCTGCAACTGCGGGAAATCACCGACCCCGAAGGTACCACCGTTTTTGACGGGCAGGAAGGCGACTCTGCTGCCCCAATGGGCGTCGCCCTTTACCGGCGTCCAAAAGATGGCGCGGTCTTTGCCATCGTCTCCAAAAAAAAAGGACCCTCCGGCGCATATCTCTGGCAGTATCGACTGGTGCCCACCGCAGACGGGCGTGTGCGCCTGCAAAAAGTGCGCGAGTTCGGGCAGTTTAGCGGAAGGGGCGAGATCGAAGCCGTTGCCGTCGACGACCAGCTGGGCTTTGTCTATTACGCGGACGAGAACTACGGCATCCTCAAATACCACGCCGACCCTGAACATCCCGAAGCCGCCAAACTGCTTGCCGTCTTTGGCAAGGAAGGCTTTGAAGGCGACCGCGAAGGCATTGCTGTCTATCCCATGAGAGGCGACAAGGGCTACCTGTTGTGCGTCGACCAGAGACCCCATAGAAGCGTGGTGTATGTATTCCGCCGCGAAGGAACTTCTGCCAATCGCCATGACCATCAACAGCCTGTGGCTGTCATCCACACCGACTCCGACGAGACGGACGGCATTGAAGCCACCTCACAACCGCTCGGCAGACAGTTCCCCAGCGGATTGCTCATCATGATGAACAGTCAGGCACGCAACTTTCATCTCTACCGCTGGCAGCCGCTACCGCAAAATTAAGTGTTTGCGCGATTTTTAACGTGTACTTAACATCCGTTTTGTAAAATATAGCCGAACCTAAACTTGGAGGGAAGCATATCATGCGCAAAGCCAATCGCGCGTTCACCCTTATCGAGCTGCTCGTCGTTATCGCGATTATCGCGATACTGGCAGCTATTCTCTTCCCCGTCTTTGCCCAGGCTCGGGAGAAAGGGCGTCAGGCAGTTTGTATCTCCAACATGAAGCAGTTTACCCTCGGCATGATGATGTATGTGCAGGACTACGACGAACACTTTCCATCGCAAGACCCCGACCCCAGCCGCCCCCAGTTGATGGATGACCTGTGGCTCTTTGTTATCGTGCCGTACATCAAAACGCCGCCAGCCGACTGGGCATCTACCCGTTCGAACATCTACGTTTGCCCGAGCAACCCCAACCTGCAACGGGTGAGTAACACCGTCGTCCAGCAGGCGTTGCAGTTCTGGGGTTGGGACCTTGCCAGAGAGTTCCGCCTAACCCCGGCACCCGACGGCACATGGAAGTGGCACTGCAGTTACGCTATTAACGACGCTATCATTGGCGAGAAGGCCATCGGCTTTACGGCTTTAGCCGCCTGGCAGCAGCCGGCGTCGGAATACCTGTTCATGGAAAGCAACTTCGACACCGATGTGGATTCCAACGACGTAGACCTCGAAGACGACGAGATATTTATGAAACACAGCAACGGCATGAACACCGCTTTCGTGGACGGGCACGTGAAGTGGATTCGCGATGCGCGAGTGCCTTTTGACAATGCTCGGTTCGACGGGCAGGGGTCGCCCGTCTACTACAGGTCCAGTAGCAGAGCCTTCTCGCCGTGGCGTCCAGTGTATCCGTAGTGGTCGAAATGGTCAGCCGCCCAGTAAGGGCGGCTGTTCCTCTTTACCTCGCCAGTTCGGGGCTGATGTCCCGCTCTTCGAAGGCGCTGTGATAAATCACGGTACGCTCCTGCGCACTGAACACAAGGTGGATTTTGCCATCGTCAGCCTGCACCGCGCTCGGATAGGCGAAGGCGTCCTCCCCTTCGAAAAGGTTCCTGCGGTAGGGGAAGGTCTTGCCGCCATCGGTGGAAATCGCAGCGGTGAGCGGGGTGCGCAGGCTGGTAGAGTCGTTGAAAATCAACAGCAAGTGCCCGTTGCGCAACCGAATGAGTTCCACCGCCGAGTTCGGGTTTCTAAAATCGGTGTCCCTGCCCTCGCTCCAAGTGCGCCCACCGTCATGCGATTCTGACCACACGATACGCCTGTCGGGCATATCCTCATAGCTGCCTCCCGCCCGGCAATA
>Ga0209162_1001966_pt1 | contig 19046 bp, 15 predicted proteins | sample YNPNPMetaG_FD_187121 | JGI IMG/M metagenome (GOLD analysis project Ga0209162, IMG submission 187121) | Anoxygenic and chlorotrophic microbial mat microbial communities from Yellowstone National Park, USA - YNP NP MetaG (SPAdes) (version 2) ... | reverse complement strand
CTCCCTCTCGACCGGCCCTGCGCTCCTCGCCAGATCGGCCAGGACGCGCCCCCCCTCCCCACCCCGGCCGAGCCGATCCAGCGCCCCGATCCTCACCCGCGCGACCTCCATCCGCCGCGCCAGGGGCACCTCGGGGGAAAGGAGATCCCCCTCCGTCCAGCGGAGGGCCTGCGCCGGATCCCCCGACCGGAGCCGGTACCGCGCCAGCGCCAGCCGGACGTCCGGTTCCTCCCAGGTCCGTTCCTCCATGGAATGGGCGAGATCCGAAAGCTTCTTCTCCTCCCCCGTCGCCTCGTACAGGCGGAGGAGGAAGAGATTCGCGAAGGCGGAAGAGGGCTCGATCTCCCTCGCCTTCTCGAGGTCCGCGACGATGTCGGCGGGGTCGACCCGGGGAGCCGCCCCCGACCCGCCGATCGCCCTCGCGATCGCCTCCGCGTACCGCGCCATCGCCCGGCCCGCGTAGGCGGCCGCATCGCCCGGATCCTTCCGGATCGCCGCCGAGCAGGATTCCACCGGCCGGACGCCGCCGTCAAGGGCGAGGTCCTTCCGCCGCCCCTCCGGCAGGAGATCCCCGGCCGCCCGCCCTCCGTTGAAGCGGCAGAACGAAAGCCTCTTTCGTAGGGAAACGACGGGCCAGGATCGGTCCGGCCGCGGGGGACCGGCCGGACCCAGCACGATCTCGATCTCGTCGGGCACCGGGACGCCCTCGACCGCCCTCCACGACGTGACCTCCCAGAGCGCACGGAGGGAATCCTCGCCGGCGGAAAACTCCAGCTCGATCCGCCACGGCCGTCCGCTCCCCGTTTCGATCAGGAAGCGCCGGACCGGTGTGCCGACGGGGAGGACCCGCAGAATCGATCCCGGCGGCCTTTTTCCCGGGGGGAGGGGGGCCTCGAGAACGTCGCATTCCCTGCCCTCCACGATCCGGCGGCCCGCGTTCTTGAGGCCCGGCTGGCGGGCGAAGGCCTCGCGGGGCGCCAGCGCGCAGAGGGCCAGGGCGTCCTCGTAAACCCAACGGAAGGGGAAGTCCGGCGGGAAGGCGTCCGGCGTGATCCCGAGGGCCCGCCGGGAACCCCGCACCGAAAGGCACGGGGGGAGCGCGGCGAGCATCTCCCCGGGGCCGCCGTGGACCACGGCCCAGAAATGAAGATCGTCCCCCCGTTCCGCGGCCGAGGCGGAGAGGACCGGTCTCCCCATCCTTCCCTCGGGAGCCCGGATCAGGAAGACCGTCCCGTCGGTCCGGAACCCGGCGCCGGGGACGAGGAGCAGGCGGGATTCCGCGCCGATCTCAAGCCCGAGGGGATCGCCGAGGCGGCCGACGTAGCGGAGTTCGGCGTCGCGGAAGCGCGGAAGGCGGGCATCCATCGCCTCCGCGAGGGCCTCGGGCGCGGCCTCCTGTCGCGCCCCCGAGGTCCCCAGGAGGAGGGAGACGACCCACAGCCTCATCTTCCCCCCGGAAAGGCAAACGACGCCCTTCGGGCGATCATGCCGGCGGCGGGGGCGCCTCGGCGGCCCCCTCCTTCTTCGGGGGCCGGAAGAACAGGGCCAGGGCCACCGCCGCCCCGAGCGCGATCAGGCAGGGCATCAGGAACATCGAGCGCCAATCCGTCACGCCCTGCCGGGTGAACACGCGGTCGAAGAGCGGGGGGCAGAGGAAGTTCGCGACCATCTGGCCGATCCCGAGGATCATGACGTTGAAAAGCCCCTGGGCGCTGGACCGGACATCCTTGGGGAAGAAGTCGTCCACGAAGATGTACACGGTGGCGAAAAAGAAGGCGTAGCAGATCCCGTGCAGGACCTGGATGACCGCCACCAGGGCCTGGGAGGGGAAGAAGGCGTATACCGCGAAGCGGACGGCGTGCCCCAGGATCCCGATGACCATGGTCGTACGCCACCCCAGCTTCTTCAGCACCAGGCCCAGAAAGGCCATGGTCAGGATCTCGGAAACCTGGCTGATGCTCATGACCGGCATGATCCATTCGCCGGAGAATCCGACCTTCTCGCTGGCCAGGAATCGCCCCGTCCAGCTGAAGTAACACATGTGGACGAAGGAGTCCACGAAGGTCACGATCCACAGGACGAGCACGAAGGGATGCCTGAGCAGCTTCACGGCCTGCAACCAGGCCAGCTTTTCCCCGGCTCCCTCCCCCGTCTTCTTGGGGGGCGTATGGGGCAGGAACAGGCTGAAGACCGCCAGGACCAGGGAGGCGATCCCCGCCACGATGTAGGTCCACCGCGTGGCCTCCATCAGGGCCTGTCCTTCCAGCCCCTTGAAAATGAAATAGAACGGCCAGGCGGCCAGGATCCAGCCGATCGTCCCTCCCATGCGCACGATGCCGAACTCCTTCTGCGCGTCCTTCAGGTTGGCGAAGGCGATCGAGTTCGTGATGGAGATCGTCGGGACATAGAGCAGGCAGTGCACGAGCATGAGGAGGAAAAACGGCCAGAATCCCCTGACGAATCCCAGTCCCAGAATCGCAAGTCCTCCCACCAGGGAACTGAAGGCCAGGAACCGCTCCCCCGAGAAGTTGCGGTCGGCGAACTGGTTGCTGAAGAACATGCCCACGATGGCCGCCGCCGGGAAGGAGTTCAGAATGATCGACTGCTGGGTGGAGGAGAACCCCAGGGCGGGGAGATACCCGAAAATCAGCGGAAGCCAGGCCCCCCAGATGAAGAACTCCAGCAGCATCATGACGAACAGGCGCGCGCGGACGAAGGGCATCGCCGGGCGGGAATCGTCCATGATCCGCTTCCTTAATCGCGTCCTTCCGGAAGCGAACATACTGCCCCCCTCCGGGCATTGTCAACAACTGTCGGGACGCCGGGGGGATCCGTCCGAGGGCCCCGGCCCGTACCGGATCCTCCGGTAGAGCCTCCATCCCCCCCACGCCGCCAGCGCCAGCGGCCCCACGAAGCAGAGGCCGATGATGATCAGCGTGAGGGCCCAGGAGAAGGCCAGCAGGCTCACCGAGAGCCCCTTCCGGATGCTCGTCCACGGGCCGGCCTCGCGCGAAACGAGCGGCCGGTTCGAGAGCGTCACCTCGAGCCGCGCCACGGAGAGGTCGCTCTCCGGCACCGACGCATCGCGCGAGGACTCGATCACGCGAACCTCGTCGGCCAGGGCCTTCGCCTTCCGCAGGGCGTCCGGGGCGGCGGCCAGGGGGACGTCCAGCGTGAGGCGCCCCACCATGCGCCCCGAGGCGTCCTTGGAGAGGGAAGGTCCCGTCACGCGGCCCTTGAACTCGGCCGCCAGCGCGGCGAGCTCGCCCACCCCGCGCTCCACGTCCTCCACCTCGAGCGCCAGCCTGTGCGTCTCCCGCGGGGGGATGCTTTCGAGGCTGAGAAACTCCAGGTCGAGGCGGGTCTTGGAGTCGACCACGTTCTCCACGTCCTGCGCCTGGACCGAACGGCGCGAATAGACGGGGCCGGCGGCGGCCATCGCGTCGTCCACGGGCTCTCTCGCGTCCCGGCGGATCTCGAATTCGATCTTCCCCGTGACGTTGCGACGGTCCTGCTCGCTGAGGCCCGCGGAGAGGACCCGGCCGCCGGCCTTCCGGACGGCCGCCAGGACCTCCTGAAAGGCGGCCGGGACGTCCCGGCAGGCCAGCTGGATCACGGTCGTCTCGCGGGGGGCGACCATCCCGAGCGCGAAGATCTGGCACTGGAAGCCCTGCTTGGAACGCGTCACGTTCGGGCTGTCCGGGTTCTCGGTGCGCTGGAGGCGCATGACCTCCCCGTACGTCTTGAGGTCCGCCAGCACCGCCTCCGCCTCCGCGCTGCGGACCTCGAAGTGCACCGTGCCCGTGGTCTGATCGCGGCCGGGCTGCTGCAGGCTCGAGGTCACCACCCGCCCGCCGGCCTTCTCGACGCGGGCCAGGACGTCCCTATAGGCCTTCTCGGCATCCGGGCTGGCCAGGTTCACGTGCACGGTCTCCCGGGGCGCCACGTTGGTGAGGTTGTAGAGCGAGACGGAGAACTGGGTGTCGTTCCGACGGACCTTGATCTCGGCAGGCCTGCCCGATCCCCCCTCGGTCTGCTGGTCGCGCCGCACGTCGAGGCGCGCCACGGTCCCGAGCTGCTTCAGGCGATCCCGGAGGGGGCCCGAGGCGTCCGGGGCGACCTCGAACTGAAGGATCGCGCTGAACTGGCCGGGGCCGTGCTGCTTGAGCTCGGACCGGGTCACGCGTCCCCGGGCCTCGGCCACGGCGGCGAGGGCATCCTTCTGGGCCTTCTCGACATCCTCCACCTCGATTCCCATCTCGACCCGCTCGGTCTCGACCACCCCGAAGGGGGAGCGGATCTCCTTCTCGAAGAGGTTGATCGTGAGGGTGCTGAGGGAGATCTGGTTGTTGTAGTAGCGGATCTCGCCCTCGAGGACCTCGATCTTGGTGCGCCACTCCCCGAGCTCCTTCTCGGCGGCGAGGAGGTCCTTGATCTGCCCCTTGCCCTCCCTGATGATCTGGAGGAGGCGCTCCTCCATCGTGCGGGCGGCGCGGAGCCGGCCCTCCAGGTCCGTGTACGCCTTGGTGACGTCCTGGCTGGAGAGACGCTGGCTCTTGAGCTCGCCAAGGGCCCGGAGCTTGAGGACCAGCCGATCCAGATTCCCCGGCGGGCAGCGGACCACGACCGTGCCGCGCACCTTGCCGTTGGGGAGCTTCTCGCTGCTGACGGCGCCCACGAAGCCCTGCTCCTCGCCGGCGATCTTCGCGACCGCCGCCACCGCGGAGTCGAAATTCTCGATCTCGAACTCCATCTCGCCGGTGCGGATGATCTTCCGGCCGGTCTCCGCCTCGGCCGGCGCCTGCAGCTGTTTTTCGAGTTGTTCGACGGCGGCCGGCCTGCCGGGATCCGCGGACGCGCGGTTCCGGCCCGATTCTTCCTGCCTGTCCCGCTCTCTGCCGGCCGTTTCGATCGAGAGAATCTTGGCGGCCTCGGCGGGCCTGAAGTATCCGGGCGCGGCCGGCTTTCCGTCCTTGCCGGCGGCAGCCTCGCTGCGGTAGCCGTAATACCTCTCGCCCTTCGAGGCGGGCAGCGGCGCGGGCGTCGGCCCGGCCGAGGGCTCCTTCCGGACGACCGAAGGCTTATCGGCCTCCGAATCGCCGCGCGCCTTCCTGAACTCCGCCTCCGCGTCGGCCGTCTCCTGGTCATCCTTGAGGGCGTTCGCCAGGTCGCGGTCGGCGGCCTCGCGTGCCATTTCGTCGGCCCCCCGAGCGCCGCCGGGGAGCGCCTCCGAAGGAGCCGCCGCGCAAACCCGGGAGCGTTCCGCGAGAACCGCTCCCGGGAACCCCTCCCCCGCGGCCGCCAGGATCACCATCCCCACGATGCCCAGGAGGAGCACCGCCGCCGCGGCCAGCCCCGCCCGCACGGGTACCGACCAGCCCCGGTCCCCCGCGCGCAGGGCGCGAATCACCCCCTCCTCCAGGCCCGGTCCCGGCCGCACCGGTGCGAACAGGCCCTCCATCCCCCGGTCGAACCGGCGGAGGGCGTTCATCTCGGCGATGCACTCCGCGCACCCCGAGAGGTGCGCCTCGAGACGCGCCCGCTCCTCGGCCGAAAGGCCCCCGGCCAGGTGCGCGGGCAGCTGCTCCTTGGCCCACTCGTGCTCAACGTGACTCATGGAGGACCTCCGATTGGACGGCCCGACGGAGGAGCTGGAGCCCGCGGTAGAGCAGGCCCCGCAGCGCCCCCGGGCTGAGTCCCAATTGCATCGTGATCGTGTCGTAATCGGCCCCCGCCACGTACCGCAGCGTGAGGGGCAGCCGGTATTCCTCGGGAAGGGACTGGAGGACGGCGCGTACCGTCTCGCGCCGCTCGGCCGCGCCCTCGTCCTCGGAGGGGGCCGCGACACCCTCCAGAACGGCCTGGCTCGAGCGCGCCGGGGCGGCCCGGCACCGGCGGCCCGCGCGGCGAAAGGCATCGATGGCAACCGTTTGAGCGATGGTCAGGAGCCACCGCCGGAATCCCGCGGGATCGCTCAGCCGGCGGATCGAGCGGAAGGCGCGCCAATACGTCTCCTGGACGAGGTCTTCGGCCTCCTGGGGGTTTCCCGTCTCGAGGTAGAGCCGGGCATAGACCAGGCGCGAGGTTCGCCGTACCAGCTCCTCGAACGCCGACCGGTCGCCTCCCCGGGCGCGCCGCGCGAGGCTTTCTTCCTGTTCCATGGGGCCCCCGTTCGAAAGGGATAACGTCCTTTTGACGCCCGCGTCACGTGCAAAAGACGAGAAAATCATAACCGCGGAAGGCACCTCCCATGGGCGCAATCCCCATCCCCGGACCCCATCGCCGGATCGGCCGCGTCCGTTCCCCAATCCGACGCCTTCCCCGGTTCATCTACGGCGAGTACGGCGACGCCGAAGGAGACGGTTTGACGAACGGAAACGAAATGCTATAACTCGGGACGTTCGGCAATCGGCGAACGGCGACGGGCGCCGGTCCGAAGGCCGATCCCGGCGGCGACAGGAAGATGAACCTGCACCGGGAACAGACCGATCCGACGGGAACGTAGGCCCCGATGAAGGCACAACTGACCCGGGCCGCCCTCGCGGCCGCCGCCCTCCTCCTGCCCGTCGCCCAGGAGGCTGAGGAGCGGTTCCGCCGCCTCGACCGCGACGGCGACGGCCGGCTCTCCGCGGAGGAGCTCCGGAATCCCGCGCTCCTGCGGAGGCTCGACCGCGACGGGGACGGGTTCGTCACCCTCGCGGAGGCGCGCACCGCCGGGAACTCCGGGGTCGGGACCGCGCCCACGCACGAGAACGTCCCCTACGGCCGCCACGAACGGAACGTCCTCGACTTCTGGAAGGCGAAGGCCGAGGGTCCGGCGCCCGTCGTGGTCTTCATCCACGGCGGGGGCTTCGTGGGAGGGGACAAGTCCCAGGCCCGCCGGGCCCCCGACGTTCTGAAGGCCTGTCTCGACGCCGGCGTCCACTTCGCCGCCATCAACTACCGGTTCCGACGGCATGCCCCCATCCAGGAGATCCTGCGCGACGCCGGCCGGGCGATCCAATTCCTCCGATTTAAGGCGGCGGATTGGAACGTGGACCGGAGGCGCATCGCGGCCTACGGCGGGTCGGCGGGGGCGGGGACGTCCCTGTGGCTGGGATCCCACGACGACCTGGCGAATCCCGCCGCCGAGGACCCCGTCCTCCGCAAATCCTCCCGCCTCTCCGCCGCCGGCTGCCTGTCCACCCAGGCCACCTACGACCTGACCCGCTGGGAGGCCATCGTGGGCCCCATGCGACCGCAGTGGCTGGAATCCCCCGACGAGATCCCCGCGTTCTACCACTTCCGGTCGACGAAGGACCTCGAGACGCCCGAAGGGAAGAGGATCCTTGCCGATTGCGACATGCTGGGACTTCTCTCGAAGGACGATGCCCCCGTCTTCGTCTGCAACCCCCAGCCCGGAGGGGAGCCGAACAACCGCGGCCACTACCTCCATCACCCGAACCATGCCCTGGCCATCAAGAAGCGGTGCGACGAGGTGGGCCTGGAATGCGTGTTGGAAACGCAAAGCCGGGAGAGGCTGACCGCTTTCCTTTTCCGTCATCTCGCCGCGCGCGGGGCGGGCCCGGGTTCCGGAAGGAATCCCTAGACCCGCCCCTCCGCGCCGGCGTCCCGGGGCCGAGGCCCCGAGGAGAAAACGCCTATCCCCCGCGGACTATCGGCGATCGCCGCCCCGGCGGCCGGGATTTCCCGGACCGGTGCCGGGACCGTCATTGACCGGTGGATTGCCCGGAGGCTGGGGATCCTCGCCGTTGCCCACGCCGTTGTTCCCCCGGGGACCGCCGCGCCCGCGCCGTTCGGGACCGTCCCCCGGCTCCCGTTCCGGCCCGCCTTCCGGATCCCAGCGGGGTCCGCCCCGCCCCTCGCCCGGCCTCATCCCCGGTCGGGGCCTCGGTCCGGGTCCCTCCCCGCACCGATCCCCCTGCAGACGGCGCTGGCGGAGCATCATCAGAAAGCGATGGAGCTCTCCGCGCTCCTCGGGGCTGAGACCCTCCAGCAGTTCGCGAAGCGGCCGCGGCCCCTCGGGACAGGCGTCCTCCGCAGGTCCCCGGCGCTCCCGTTCCCGCTCCCGGACGCCCTCGCCTCTTTCCCCATCCCGGGGCCTCAGAGGGGGAGGCCCTTCACGATCCCGGAAGCCCGGCGGCGGACCCAGGGGGCGGCGCTCCCGTTCCCGCTCCCGGAACTCCTCGCCCCCCTCCCCGTCCCGGGGCCTAGGAGGAGGCGGTCCCTCCCGGTCGCGAAGCCCCGGCGGCGGCCCTTGCGGGCAATGCAGGGGGCAATGCAGGCACGGCCCGGGATGGGGCCGCGGACCGATCCCCCGTTCCCTTCCCCGCGACTCTTCCGAATCCTGGGCCGGGGCGATCCCGCCTGCGGCCAACACCCATGCCAATACCGCTCCCCACGATGCGACCTTCATATCCACCTCCCGAGCATCTCCCAAACGCGACCCGCTCCGTCGCCCCGCTGGCGAGGCCCTCATACTCTCCGAACGGAATTCCCTCGCAAATATTGTGAGGCGGATCAATCCCGTCTCTGGGCGAACAGCCATTCCCACACGGCGGGATCCGAATAGACCCGGTCCCAGATGAAATGGTCCGCGCCGGGAAATTCCGTGTAGCGCGCGCCCGGGATGAGCCCGGCCATGTCCCGCCCTCCGACGCTCTCCCCGTCGAAGGAATGACCCCCGGAAGGAGGGATGGCCTCGTCCCGCTCGCCGTGGAAGATCCACAGCGGGATCCCGGCCAGGCGGGGGGCGTCGGCGGGGCGTCCGGCCCCGCAGACCACGACGATCGCCGCCCAGCGTTCCGGATACCGCGCCCCCAGGTCGAAGGCCGAGCATCCGCCCTGGGAGAGCCCCGTCAGGTAAAGGCGGCGGGGATCGACCCCCAGGTCGCGCACCGCCGCCTCGGCGACCTCCAGCACGAAGCGCTCGTCCTCCCCCACGTACTTCCAGGGACCCCGGCACTGGGGGAACAAGGCCACGGCCGGGAAGGATGCCGCGTGGCGGCGCACGTGCACGGGCAGGCCCACCTCGAGATGGCGCCTCCCATCCGTACCGTTCTCGCCGACCCCGTGGAGGAAGACGATCCCCGGGCGCAACCCCGCGCCTCCACCGGCCCGGGGGAGGAAGACGGGACAGGGGCGCCCCCCGACGACAATTCGATCGAACGGCATGGAAGACCCGGATCAGCCCCGGGGTTTCCTCACCACCACCGGCTCGAAGAGAAGCTTGAGGAACCGCGGATCGGGAGGGGTCTCGTAGAGCGCCTCGACCTCGAAGAGACCGGCCTCCCCGGCCACGGGTCCGATCTTCAGGAAGCGCAGCTTCACCTCCCCCTTGACCTTCGGGGAACTGAGTTCCACCATCACCTTCTTGCCCTCCAGGAGGCGCTTGATTCCCGGGAGGGCGGCGGAGGCGTCCACCAGGGTCCCGGCGCCGGGGGTCTTCAGGGCGGCCCGGAAGACGATGCCGTTCTCGGCCGTCTCCACGCAGCGTCCCTTGTACTCGCGCTCCCCGTCCCAGAACCAGACGCGGACGTCCTTCCGCGAGATGAGCTGGCTGTTGATGAGCTTCGTGTCCATGGCCGATTCCATTATACCGCCCGGCACCGTCCTTTCAGCGGATCCCGGCCAGGTCGCGGACGACTCCTTCGAGGCCCGCGACCACCCGGGCGCAGCGGCCGAAATCCACCCGATCCGGCGTGTCGCGGGTGGTGTGGTAGTGGGGATACCGGAAGGGGGCTGTATCGGTAACCATGAGGGCGGGATACCCTTCCTTCCAGAAGGCCCAATGGTCCGACCAGCCGACGCCCGGGAGGAAGGAGGGAAGTGCCCCGGCCTCGGAGGGAACGGTGGCCCGCTCCCGGAACGCCGCCACCACCCGACGCACCAGGTCCCGGGAGGGCACGTTGCCCACGAAGGCGATGAAGTCGCCCGTGGACGGATAAAAGAAGCCCAGGGGGGGCGGATACTTCTGGCTGCCGGGCTCGTCGGAGAAATATCCGATCGTCTCCAGGCTGATCATCGCCGCGATCTTCTCGCCCCGTTCCCGGCAGGCCCGGGCGTAGACGCGGCTGCCCATGTGCCGGGTCTGGAAGAACGGCGGCTCCTCGTTGGCGAAGGCGAGGAACCGGAGGGTCCGGTCCGGCCGGGAGCCCGCCAGCACCCTCGCCAGCGCCAGGAGACCGGCGACCCCGGTCGCGTTGTCGTTCGCGCCGGGGCAGCCGAAGACCGAATCGTAATGGGCCCCCACGACGACGATCTCCCCCGCCGCGGGTCCGCCGGGGATCTCAGCCTCCAGGTTGGCGCACGTCCTCCGGTCGACCTCAAAGACCTGCCGTCGCGGGGCAAACCCGGCCTCCCGGAAGCGGCGCTCCACGTAGTCGGCCGCCGCCGCCAGCCCCGGGTCGAACACGGTGCGGATCCCGATCCGGCCCGCCAGTTCCTGCACGTCCCGCCGGAGGGAGGCGGCGATCTCCTCCTCCCGGGGCGTGAGGGGCGGCAGCGGCCCCGAACGGGACTTCCCCGGCATGCGGATCATGCATCCCCAGGCCCAGAGGGAAAGGACTGCCAGGACGAGCAGAAGGCACGCCAGGCGGACGATCCCGGCGCGGGTGACCACGGGGATCGGGAATCGCCCGCGCGCCACCGCAGGGACCTTCGCCGGGGCCTCATCGGTCATGGAACCTCTTTCCCTCCATCATACCCGGCCGAGGGGGATGCCGGTCCCCAAATCGGACCGGTTTTTCGTTCACCCCCGCTGTCCGGGAACATAAGATGGGCGGGAACCGTACAAGATACGGAGAATCGGGGAGGAACCCATGCTCACCCGTCGCCAGATGCTCCGCCGGACCACCGGCTTGGCCGCCCTGGGCGCGGCCTTCCCCGCCTGGGCGCGGATTGCCAAGATCCCCGTCGGCCTCCAGCTCTATTCCATCCGCCAGGACTGCGCCAAGGACCTCCCCGGATCCCTCGCCGAGGTCGCCCGGATCGGATACAAGGGGGTGGAATTCGCCGGCTACCACGGCCGGAAGGCCGAGGAGCTGCGGAAGCTGCTCGACGACAACGGCCTGGTCTGCTGCGGGACCCACACCGGCTGGAGCAGCATTCTGGGAGACAAGCTGAAGGAGACGATCGCCTTCAACAAGACGCTGGGCAACAAGTTCCTCATCGTCCCGGGCGGGCTGCCCGCCAAGACGTTCACCTCCCTGGAGGGCCTCAAGGAGACGGCCCGGATCTTCAACGAGCAGTCGGCCAAGGCCCGGGAGGAGGGCATGTACGTCGGCTACCACGCCCACGGCGGCGACTTCAAGAAGCTGGAGGGGGAAACCGTCTGGGACCTCCTCTTCGCCAACACCGTCAAGGACGTGGTGATGCAGCTGGACGTGGGCAACTGCCTGGGGGGCGGGGGCGACCCCTATGCGACGATCCGGAAGTTCCCGGGCCGGACGCTCACGATCCACATCAAGGAGCACGGCGGGCCCAAGGGGGCCCCGGTCGGCGAGGGCGAGGTGCGCTGGAAGGAGATCTTCGAACTCTGCGAGACGGTGGGCGGAACGCAGTGGTACATCGTGGAGCACGAGACGGGGGCCAAGCCGATCGAAAGCGTCCGGGCCTGCTTCGAGAACCTCCGGAAGATGGGCAAGGTGTAGGCCCGCCGGCGCGAGGCCCGGCCTTCAGCGGATCTTGAGGCAGACCATCGTAACGTCGTCGCGGTGGCAGGCGCCGTCGAGGAATCCCTCCAGCGCCCCTTCGACCGAGCGGAGGATCGCCGCCGCCGGCTCCCCGGCGGGGGCGGCCATGAGGGCCTTGTACAGCCGATCCGTTCCGAACTGCTGTCCCTTCGCCTCCGCCTCGGTGACCCCGTCCGTGTAGAGCAGCAGGATGTCGCCCGGCTCCAGCCGGACCTCCCGCTCCTCGACGCAGGCCGCGAAGCGCCTCCCGTCATCCGCCCCGAACGGCAATCCCGGCGCGTCCAGCGGCTCGCAGTCCCCCCCGACCCGGCGCAGCAGGGCGGGAGGGTGCCCCATGCGAACGTAGGTCATCCTCCGCGTCCCCCGCTCCACGAGGGCGAAGAAGGCCGTCACGAAGGCGCTCCGGCGCAGCTCCGCGAACAGGTCCCGGTTCGCCAGGATCATCATCTCGCGCGGGGTCCCCAGCGCCTGCGAGCGGATGCGGAGCGCCATCTTCGCCATCCCCATGAGGATGGCCGCCTCCACCCCGTGGCCGCTCACGTCGCCGATGGAGACCCCGAACCGGTCGTCCTCCAGGGCATAGAAGTCCAGGAAATCCCCGCTGACCGACTGAAGGGGACGGTAGGCCACCGCGATCTCCGCCACGGGATCCGGCGGCGGCTCCAGGGGGATGAGGTGGAGCTGGCGGCGCTGGGCCTGCTGGACGCTGTGCTCCAGATCGACCATCGACTCCACCCGCTCCTGAAGCGACTCGATCTCCTGGGTCATCTTCCGCCGCCGCTCCAGGGCGGCCTGGCCCTTGCGCCGGTTGATCTCCAGGAGAAAGGCGTCCAGGATGCTCGCCGGAAGGGCCGTCTGGCGTCCGGAGCGCCAGGCGGGGCACTGTTCCAGCAGGTGCCGCCGCACCCCGCGCAGCTCCGCCGGTCCCGGCCGCAACACGTCCTCGATCTGGACGTCCGCCACCTCGCCCCCGCAGAGGGCGCACAACCACGTCCGCTCCTGGTCCACGCGGCGCCAGAGGGGATTCACATGAAAGCGGGAGGCGATTTCGGAAAGCTCGATCCTCTCGCGGGCCAGCGAATCGGGAAGGGAACCGCTCTCGACGAGCGCCGCCTCGCAACTGAGCAGGGGCAGGCGGTCCCCCGCCCCCAGCCGCTCCAGAGCCTGGCGCTCCGCCGGGAGCGGATCCACCACCGCCATCGGCGGCCGCTTGCGGGCGCACTCCACGACCGACCGGAGAAAGGCCTCGTCGACGGCCTTCAGGTCACGGAAATCCAGGAGGACCGCCCCCCGGAACTCGCGCACCGCCCGGGGCAGCCATGCCGCCAGCGCCTCCGAGCAGGTCCCGCTGAACCGGAGGATCGCGGCGCTCCCCCGCGTCTCCACGGACACCTGGACGTCCGGACCGGTGAACAGGATCCGCGGAGGGCTCGAAATGTCCGCCATGGGCAGGTCTCGCCAAGGCCATGATAGGAGGCGGCCCGGCCCCTGTCCAGATCACTGGACCGCCGCGCCCATCCGCGCCCCGTCCTCGGCGCCCGTGAGGACAAGATCGGGAACGGCGTCCATCGAGGGCCCGCCGTAGAAGAGAAAGACGCGACCCCGATCGAGTCCGTCCTCGACCGTGTTGCCGTCCCCGTCATCGTCGGGGGCCCCCAAGACGAGATCCCGCGCCCCCCCGGCGTTGACGTCCCCCCCCGAGAACCCGCTGGAACCGAAATGCCCGTAGTCTTCCATCCCGGTGAGCACGAGATCCGGGGCCGCGTCCGCGGCGGGCCCCCCGAAGAAGACGAAGGCCCGCCCGCGCTCCGTTCCCCCGGCATCCTCGTAGGGGGCCCCCACCAGCAGGTCCGGCGCCCCGCCGTTGTTCACGTCCCCGATCCGGGCCACGAGGGAACCGAACCCGCTGCCCGCCGCCCCCGACAGCACCAGGTCCGCCGTCCCCTCGAGGGAATAATGCCCGTAGAAGACGAAGACCCGCCCGGCGTCGATGAGGTTCTCAACCCCGTTCCCATCGGCATCGTCCCAGGGGGACCCCACGGCCAGGTCGTCGTATCCATCGAGGCTGAAATCCAGGATCCCCGCCACGGAGGCCCCGAACCAGGCCCCGTCTTCCCCGCCCGCGAGGACCAGGTCGACGCTGTTGTCCGGATAGGGCCCTCCCCGGTAGAGGAAGACCCGGCCCCGGTCGGTCCCCTCATCGGTGCCGTTCCCGTCCGCGTCGTCGAAGGGCGCCCCCACGGCGACGTCGAAGTAGCCGTCCCCGTCGAAGTCGCCGGCGGTGTCGAGCGCCCACCCGAAACCGCCGTCGTCCTCGCTCCCCGAGAAGACCAAGAGCGGCGCGATCCCCTGGGCATAGGAGAAGAGATAAGCCCTGCCGCGGCGGGTTCCGCCCCCCGATTCATAGGGGGCCCCCACCAGGAGCTCGTCCCGCCCATCCCCGTTCACGTCCCCGGCGCGGGCCACGACCCAACCGAAGCGGCCGTCGTCCTCGAACCCGTCGAGGACCACCGAGGCCGCCGCGGGGAACGAAGGGCCCCCAAGATAGACATGGACCCGGCCGCGGCGCGTCCCGCCCCCCGATTCGTAGGGGGCCCCCACGGCGAAGTCCGAGTACCCGTCCCCGTTGTAGTCGCCGATGGCCGCCACCGAGGCGCCGAACCCGCCCCCCGTCTCGGTCCCGCTGTAGACGGCATCGGCCGGGCCCCCCGGTGCGTGCCGCCCGGCGTACAAATAAACCCGCCCCCGGTCGGAACCGGCGACCCCGGCGTCGTCCATCGGCGCCCCCACGAGGAGGTCCGAATAGCCGTCCCCGTTGAAATCCGAGGGCCAGCCGTAATAGATCCACTCGTCGTCGTCCCACCACCAGTCGTCGTGGCACCCCGACAGCCCGAGGCACAATGCCAGGAAGAGAGCGATGCGCATGAACTTCACCTCCGGGAGGATCTTATCCGAAGCGGCGCCCTTTATAAAGGACGAACGGCCGGGGGATGGATCCTGCAGCCGGGGGGCCCTTCCCCGCCCCGCCGCACCGCGGGCCGCGTATAACTGAGGGGGGGCCGGGAACCCCCGGACCGCGATCGCATCGGAAGACGAAGACATGGTGGCAACATGATGAGCGTCCTGCCCGCCCTGCTGGCCTTGGCGACCGGCCCCTCCGCCCCCGAGAAACCCAATTTTGTCGTCGTCTTCTGCGACGACCTCGGATACGGCGACCTGGGATGCTACGGCCATCCCTCGATCCGGACCCCGAACCTCGACCGCATGGCCGCGGAAGGCCAGCGGTGGACGGATTTTTACGCCGCCGCCGAGGTCTGCACGCCCAGCCGGGCGGCCCTCCTGACCGGGCGCCTCCCCGTCCGCAGCGGGATGGCCAGCGGCCGGCGGCGGGTGCTCTTCCCCGACTCGAAGGGCGGTCTCCCCGACGGGGAGATCACGCTCGCCGAGGCGTTGCGGGCGCGGGGATACGCCACGGCGTGCGTCGGCAAGTGGCACCTGGGGCACCTGCCCCCCTACCATCCCCTGAAGCACGGGTTCGATTCCTACTTCGGCATCCCCTACTCCAACGACATGAAGCCCACGCCGCTCTGGCGGGGGGAGGAAACTCTGGAAGAACCCGCCGTCCAGGCGACCCTGACGCGCCGCTATACCGAGGAGGCCGCAAGGTTCATCCGCGCCTCCAAGGACCGCCCGTTCTTCCTCTACCTCGCCCACACCTTCCCGCACGTCCCGCTCGCCGCCTCGGACGCCTTCCGGGGGAAGTCCCCGCGGGGGCTCTACGGCGACGTGGTGGAGGAGATCGATGCAAGCATGGGGGAGATCCTGGCGACCCTCCGCGAGGAAAAGCTGGAGGGGCGGACCCTCGTGGTCTTCACCAGCGACAACGGTCCCTGGCTCATCATGAAGGAACAGGGGGGATCGGCCGGCCCCCTGCGCGACGGCAAAGGGAGCACGTTCGAGGGCGGGATGCGGGTCCCCGGGATCTTCTGGTGGCCCGGGCGCGTGGCGCCGGCCACGGTCCGGGAGATGGGATCCACGCTCGATCTCTTCCCCACCTTCGTGCGGCTGGCCGGGGGCGAGGTGCCCGCCGACCGGCCGATCGATGGGTTCGACCTCTTGCCCGTCCTCTTCGGCCGGGGCCCCTCGCCGCGCCAGACGATGTTCTTCTACCGCGGGACCGAGCTCTACGCCGTCCGGAAGGGCCCCTGGAAGGCCCACTTCGTCACCCGATCCGCCTACGGGCGGGACCCCGCCGTGGTCCATGAGCGTCCCCTCCTCTACCACCTGGGACGCGACCCGGGGGAGCAGTACGACGCGGGGGAAAAGAATCCCGACGTGCTCGCGGCGATCCGGCGCGAGGCCGAGGCCCACCGCGCCACGGTGACCCCCGTGGAGAACCAACTGGAGAAGTAGCCTCAGCGGATCTCGACCGTCTCCCCCACCTTCAGGACCACCACGGAGCAGGGAGGAGTAGGGGCTTTCTTCGGCACTTCCACGACGAGGCCGTCCGGACCGGCCTCCGCCCGGAGCTTCTCCCCGGGCGCCGCCAGCAGGAACGCCCCCGCCGGGACGTTCCGGAGGCCGGGCACCAGGAGCCGGCCGTCCGTGGGCCAATCGAAGACGCCGAGGTAGAGGGTCGTCCCCCCGGGCCCGGTCTTCTTCGTGCATCTCCCCCAGGGAAGTTTTTCGAAGGGACTCGCGGTCGTCCCGTAGATCGCCTCGCCGTTCGCCTTCATCCAGGCGCCGATCGCGCGCATCGCCTTCACGCTCTCCTCCGGGACGCTCCCGTCGCCCTTGGGGCCGATGTTGAGGAGGTAGTTCCCGCCCTTGCTGGCGATGTCCACCAGGTTGCGGATCAGGGTTTCCTCGGATTTCCAGGCGTGGTCGTGCTCGCTGTAGCCCCACGTCGTGTTCATGGTCATGCAGGTTTCCCAGTCCACCCCCGGCATGCCCGTGGCCGGGATGTGCTGCTCGGGAGTGATGAAGTCGCCGTACTTCGGATCGAGCCGGGCCGCCACGGAGGCGGTCCCCATCCCCGTCCAGCCCGCCTCGGGGATCCGGAAGAGGCGGTTGTTCATGATGATCGCCGGCTGCTTGGCGCGGACCTTCGCCATGAGCTCGGTCGCCCGCCAGGCCTCGTCGCCCTGGAAGTCCTGGGCGCTGTAGTCCCACCACAGGATGTCCACCGTCCCGTAGTTGGAGACGAGCTCGTCCACCTGGGCATGCAGGTAGGCGACGTACTTCGCGTGGTCGCGTTCCCCGTTGGGATAGGGCTTCCCCTTGAGGGGGTGCGGCAGCTGCCGGGAGCGGGCGTAGGCGTACTGGTCGTGGTGCCAGTCGATGACCGAGTGGTAGAAGCCCACGCGCAGGCCCTCGGCCCGCGCGGCCTCCACGATCTCCCGGACGAGGTCGCGCCCCAGGATCGAGCCGGCGTCGAAGTCGCCGACCTTCGAGTCGTGAAGCGCGAAGCCCTCGTGGTGCTTCGTGGTGAAGACGAGGTAGCGGCAGCCGGCCTCGCGGGCGAGGCGGGCCCAGCCGCGGGCGAAATCCGGGGCGGGCCGGAAGAGCGGGATCGCCTTCTTCGCATAGGTGTCGGTGTCCACCTTGACCCGCTCCTGGATCCACTCCATCCCGCCCCTCTTCCCCACGGGCTTCCCCTCCCACGTCCCGGCCAGCCCCGAGTAGAGCCCCCAATGGACGAACATCCCGAACCGGGCCTCCCGCCACCAGGCCATGCGCGCGTCCCGCGCCGCCGGGGTCTCCTGGCAAGGCCCTTCCGGCGCGCCGGGGGAGCCGGTCCACGACAGGGCGGCGGCGAAGAGCGCGGACAAAACGTTCATGGCGTCCTCCGGGGAAAAATCCTTCCGGCCCCGATCCTAAGGAGGAAGGGGAGATCGCGCAACGATCCGGAGGTCACTCGCGGGGGGCCGCCTGCAGTTCGATCTGGACTTCCCGCGTGGAACCGCCCCGCTTCAGGGTGACCTTCACCCGCTCCCCCACCTTGCGGTCCTCCAGGGCGAAAAAGAGATCGTCCACCGACGCCACCTTCTTCCCGTCCACCGCGACGATGAGATCCCCCGGGACGATCCGCCCCAGGCGATCCCGCCGGGTCGGCTGGACCCCGGCGCGGGCGGCCCCGCTGCCGGGCACCACCTCGAGGACCAGGGCCCCCTCCCCCACGCCCAGCCGCCGGGCCAGCCGCTCCTCCGCCAGGGTGACGCCGAGGATCGGCCGCTCCAGGTGGCCGCGGGCGATGAGCTGGGGGACGACCCGCTTGACCACGTCCACCGGGATGGCGAACCCGATCCCCGCGGAGGCCCCCGAGGGGCTGTAGATCGCCGTGTTCACCCCGATCAGGCGCCCCGCGCTGTCCAGGAGCGGCCCGCCCGAGTTGCCCGGGTTGACCGCCGCGTCCGTCTGGATCACCCCCCGGATGGGCCGCCGCGTGACCGACTCGATCTGGCGGTCCAGGGCGCTGACGATCCCCGAGGTGAGCGTCTGGTCCAGCCCGAAGGGGTTGCCGATCGCGAAGGCCTTCTGGCCCACCTGGAGATCGTGCGAGGTGCCGACCGCGATCGGGACGAGGCGGTCCCGGGGGGCCTCGATCTGGAGGACGGCCAGATCCTTGTCCGGGGCCGTCCCCGCCACGGAGGCCTCCCACACCGACTGGTCCTGGAGCGTGACCCTCGCCTTGTCGCCCCCCCGGATGACGTGGTAGTTCGTCACCACGTGCCCCCGGTCGTCCCAGACGAACCCGGAACCCGTGCCCTCGGGGATCTCCAGGACGTTGAAGGACCACAGGTCCTGGCGCACGGCCACCGTGGTGATGTGCACCACCGAGGGGGAGGCCTTCTTGAAGAGGGCGATCGTGGCCTTCTCGTCCTCCGCCAGATCCGCCCGGGGCGCCACCGCCACGGGCACCACGGTGCGGTCCACCGCCGGCGCCCCGGACGGCCCCCGCCGGAAGAGGATCAGGAAGGAGGCGGCCAGGACGGCCCCCGCCAGGATCACCCGCCCCATCCCCTCCCCCGCCACGCCCCGCACGGCCCGGACTCCCGCATTCATCACACGCCCTCCTTGCACCGGATCCATCCACCATACCTCCCCCCTCCCGCCCTTCCAAGACCAATCTGCTATCCTAACATTTTACTAACATTTCGCCCGATTTTCGGTTATACTCCCTTCCGCCATGCGGGAGGAGGCGATCCACGAGAAGCTGTCCCGGCTGGTGGTCCGCTACGAGGGCGGGCGCATCGAGCCCCTGGAGTTCCGCTGGGGGATCCGCGAGTTCCGGGTCCGCTCCGTCAACGCCCGCTGGGTCGACCGCGCCCTCCGCCCCCCCCGCTACTTCTT
>Ga0209162_1001965_pt1 | contig 19056 bp, 20 predicted proteins | sample YNPNPMetaG_FD_187121 | JGI IMG/M metagenome (GOLD analysis project Ga0209162, IMG submission 187121) | Anoxygenic and chlorotrophic microbial mat microbial communities from Yellowstone National Park, USA - YNP NP MetaG (SPAdes) (version 2) ... | reverse complement strand
TTATTCGCGACGCAGACGGTCGAGAATAATTTCGAGGTGAAGTTCGCCCATACCGCTTATGATGGTCTGGCCCGAATCTTCATCGATTTTAACGCGAAAGGTAGGATCTTCTTCGGCAAGCTTTGAGAGGGCCATACCAAGCTTATCCACATCGGCCTGAGTTTTCGGTTCTACAGCCACTCCGATAACCGGCTCGGGGAAAGTCATTGATTCGAGTACAATCGGATATTTTTCATCACACAGGGTATCGCCCGTACGAATATCTTTAAAACCAACTGCAGCACAAATATCACCTGCTTCGATAATATCTTTTGGGTTCTGTTTGTTGGCATGCATCTGGAAGAGACGGGCAATACGTTCTTTTTTGCCTGTGCGCATATTGAGCACGTATGATCCTGATGTAATGGTACCCGAATACACCCGCAGATATACCAGACGACCTACAAAGGGGTCGGTCATGATCTTGAATGCAAGGGCTGAAAGGGGTTCCTTTTCATCAGGTTTACGGGTAATTATTTCATTGGTTTCGGGGTTAACGCCTTGAACATCGGGAAGGTCAAGGGGGCTGGGCAGGTAGGCAGCCACAGCGTCGAGCAACTGTTGTACGCCCTTATTTTTGAAGGAAGCTCCGCAAAGCATAGGGGTAATCTTCATTTCGATGGTAGCCTTGCGCGCAGCAGCTTTAAGTTCTTCAACCGTAAGTGAATTTTTGTCTTCGAAAAACTTTTCGAGGAGGGTATCATCTAATTCGCAGATAGCCTCGAGAAGCTGATCGCGATAGGTGTTAGCCGTTTCGCGTAGCTCTTCGGGAACATCAACGATATGAAAACGTTCACCATTGGGGTCACTTGGATCGTAAATATGGGCCTTATTCTCAAAAAGGTCGACCACACCTACAAATTTTTCTTCGGCCCCGATAGGGATCTGGAAAGGTACAGCCTTAGCTCCCAGCCGGTCGCGTACCTGCTGTACTACTTCAAAGAAGTCGGCACCCGTACGGTCCATTTTATTGACGAACCCAATACGGGGTACGTTATATTTATTGGCCTGACGCCACACTGTTTCGGATTGGGGTTCAACACCGCCGACAGCGCAAAACAGAGCAACAGCACCGTCGAGCACACGCAACGAACGTTCTACCTCAACGGTAAAATCGACGTGCCCCGGAGTGTCGATGATATTTATTTTATATTCCTGATTATTATATTTCCAAAAACAGGTAGTAGAGGCTGAGGTAATGGTGATACCGCGTTCCTGCTCCTGTACCATCCAATCCATGGTAGCTGCACCATCGTGCACCTCGCCAATTTTGTAATTTACGCCAGTATAATAGAGGATACGCTCGGTAGTAGTAGTTTTACCGGCGTCGATATGAGCCATTATACCAATGTTTCTTGTCAATCTAAGATCTCGTGCCATCTTGCTGTTCCTTCCTAATCTTACTAAGCAATTCCAACTAATTTCACTACACTACAGAAATCAGAATCTAAAGAAAGCAAAAGCCTTGTTGGCTTCAGCCATTTTGTGCATATCTTCTTTTTTCTTGAATGCTCCACCTTCCTCGTTGTAAGCGGCCATAATTTCAGCGGCCAGTTTTTCGGCCATTGACTTACCCGAACGTTTACGGGCAAATAAAATCATGTGTTTTATAGCCAGAGACACCTTACGATCGGGGCGTACTTCCTGGGGAACCTGAAAAGTAGCACCACCGATACGCCGGCTCTTCACCTCAACCTGTGGAGTAATGTTGTCAAGCGCTTTTTTCCAGATATCGAGCGCAGTCTTATCGCTGTCTTTGTTTTTTTCAGCAATGATATCGATAGCCTCGTAAAAAATTTTATAAGCAATACCTTTTTTCCCTTTTCTCATCAGGTTGTTAACGAAACGGGTAACCAGTACATCATTGTACTTGGGATCGGGAAGCAGTATTCTTTTTTTGGGTTTAGACTTTCTCATTTTATGACCAAGTTAAAAAACCTTGATAATTTTATTTTTTCTTAGCACCAGCAGCGGGCTGAGCAGCGCCAGCTTTTGGTCTCTTAGCACCGTACAGCGAACGTCCTTTTTTACGACCTTCGACGCCGGCTGCATCGAGCGTGCCACGTATCAGGTGATAACGAACACCGGGTAAATCTTTTACACGACCCCCACGAACCAACACGATGGAGTGTTCCTGAAGGTTGTGGCCTTCGCCAGGAATATAAGCGGTCACTTCAATGCCGTTAGTTAAGCGCACACGAGCTACCTTACGCATAGCCGAGTTTGGCTTTTTGGGCGTAGTGGTATATACACGTGTACATACGCCACGTCGCTGTGGGCAACCCGTAAGAGCAGGTGCCTTACTCTTCGATTCCAATTTAGCTCTTCCTTTTCGAACTAACTGTTGTACTGTAGGCATACATTAATATTTTATCAATAGTTAATATTCAAAATGGGTTGCAAAGGTAGATTTTTTTTTTAAATATCAATATGTCAGAAAAATATTTTTTAAAATAAATTTAATCATTATCAAACGGAATGTCCGGTCTGTTGTGGTTTTTAAGACATTTTTTTTGCCCAGCATAGTCCGGGGTAACATATTGGCCTTTTAACCGATTATAGCCTATTCAACCCCTTGAGAGTTAGTGAAGACATTTTGATACTGTCGGTACACCAGTGCAACAGTAGCTACTGAACTTTAAATCTTCCGGACTTAATTTTTCATTGGTTCGTTGTTTTTATCCTTGATCGTATCATCAGAACTTTGGGGTTGTATAAAAATCTTTAGTCGTTGTTGACCTTCTTTTCGATGTAAAGAAAGGGGAGGTTGCTCTTTTTCCATTTCTCGCGTCGATGAAGAATATTATCGGGACGATTATTGTGAACGTAATTATATATCAATGAATCAAACGTTTCCTGCTTGTTTTCCAGAAACTCAATCTGCACCGGTAGGTAATAAAAGGCATTTTTCACCTCATCTTCGAGTGAATTAAAGGCAGATATTTTTGTAGCATCCTTTTCGGTAGTAATCAGGTAGCATTTTTTATTGGCAGAAATTTCACCAAAGAGTTCAATTATTTCGTGCAGGTCACGGGCAGTATAATGGTAATGGTCGCTGAACTGAAAGACATGAACTGTGGGGAAGAATTTTTCGAGATACCGAACCATATCCTCATTATTGGCAATTCCGCTTACGACAATCACTTCGTTGGTTTCAGCCGCAATATCTTCGGGAGTAAGTACGGGTAAAGCGGCATCAAACACGGGCATAAGCGACTGGTAGGTTACTGTTGTAAAAAATACCTTCTGATAAGCATATTGAATAAGCTTTTTTTCGAGCAGTCGCAGCTCGATAGGTTTAACATTTGCTGGACATTTGGTTACAATAATAATATCGGCTCGGTCGCGTGCTGATGCAGGTTCACGGAGTCGGCCTGCGGGCAGCAGATAGTCATCGAAAATATTGCGGGAATAATTAACCAGCAGAATAGATATTCCGGGCTTTACATAGCGGTGTTGATATGCATCGTCGAGAATTATGACCTGAAGGTCGGGGATAAGTTTTTGCAATTTTTCGATTCCGCGGGTTCTTTTGGCATCGACTGCCACAGCAACATCTTTGAATTTTCGTTTAATCTGGAGCGGTTCATCTCCTACCTGATCAGCAGTAGAATTTGTATGAGCCAGAAAAAAACCTTTTGTTTTGCGTTTGTAACCCCGGCTCAGGGTAGCCACCACAAAATTTTTCGAAAGCAAACGGACCAGATATTCTACATGCGGGGTTTTGCCTGTACCTCCTGCAGTAAGATTACCTACGGATATAACCGGAATATCATATTCTTTTGAAGGTAAGATACCCAAGTCAAACATAATGTTGCGAACCCACACGCCAATCCCATAGAGAAAAGAGAGGGGGAGTAGAGCAAACCTCTGAATATAAGCCAGTTTGTTTTTCATAGGGATATTTTGTTAGCGGCCGCAATTTAATAAATGTACAGCATATAGCCTAAGGATTGTAATGAATATAGCTATTTTTCCGGGGCAGGAAGGGCTGCCAGTTGTTGTCTTACTTTTTCATAAAGGATTATACCTGTTGCCACTGCTGCATTAAGAGAGCTGATTTTACCCAGAACCGGTATACGGATCTGACTATGGCAAAGACGAAGTATTTCGGTCGATATGCCACGTCCCTCCGATCCAATTACAATCGCAGTAGGTTTTGAAAAATCAACTTCGGTGTATAGATGGGTACCCTTTTCACTTGCTGCATACAGCATAATCCCTGAGTCTTTCAGGAACTTCAGGGTATTGACCAGACTTGGCACCCTGCAAACATTGATGGTATGAAGAGCCCCCGAGGAAGTTTTAATAGCATCGGCATTGATAAGGGCTGATCCTTTTTCCGGAACAATAAGAGCATGTACCCCGGCACATTCGGCAGTACGTGCAATACTGCCAAAGTTCCTCACATCTGTTATATGATCCAATACGAGAAAAAATGGAGTTTGACCCTCTTCAAATAGCTGTGGAACAATTTGTTCGATGGGTTGATAACTGATTTCTGATAAAAATGCTATAACTCCCTGATGATTTTTGCTAGTTATTTTATCCAGCCTTACCGGTGGAACTAATTGGTAGGGTACCTGGTGTTCGCGGCAATATTTCAGAATTTCACCCAGGGCCGGCCCCGAAAATTCTTTTTTCAATATTATCCGTTCCAGTTCCTTGCCCGAACGAATAGCTTCAAGTACGGCATGAATACCATAAACAATATGTGATTTACCCATGATTAGTTATTTTGTAATATGCTATCCTTTTGTTTCTGAAGGTTTTCGAGTGAAGTATGAAGTTTTTCCCACTGCCCCATTCGCTGAGCTATTTCGTGCTGAATTTTCTGATACGCAACAAAAAAGTTTTCGTCGGCAGGAGGATCCGTAGCCAGCGTATGATTCATTTCCGCAAGTTTACGTTCGAGTTCTTCGATTCGCTGCTCGACTTCCGCAATATTGCGTTGCAGTTTTTTAATCACCTTGTCCAGCTCTTTTTTTTCGGTATAAAGATTTTTTTTATCAGGATTATGGGCGATATTGGACTGAGGTTTTGTAGAGGAATTATTTTGCAATTCATTGAGCGAAGCAAGTTTTTTCTTTTCCAGAAAATCGTAAATACTGCCGCGAAATTCAAAAATTTTTGTATCCCTGACTTCATAGATTTTATCTACCATGCCATCGAGAAAATCTCGGTCGTGCGACACTACGATAATAGTTCCTTGGTAATTCAGCAGGGCATTTTTGAGTATATCTTTGGAACGCATATCGAGGTGGTTGGTAGGTTCGTCAAGCACAAGCAGGTTGTAAGGTTCGAGCAAAAGTTTGGCTATCGCCAGTCTTGAACGTTCGCCGCCACTAAGTACCCTGACTTTTTTATAAATATCGTCGCCGCCAAAGAGAAAAGCGCCAAGGATATCGCGTAATTTTGTGCGTATATCGCCAACTGCCACCTTGTCGAGGGTATCGAACACGGTGAGTTCATCGTCGAACAGTTCGTCTTGATTCTGGGCAAAATACCCGATGCGCACATTGTGTCCGGGCTTAACTAATCCCTCACATTCAAGCTGCCCGACAATAATTTTAGAGAGGGTAGATTTTCCTTCACCATTTTTGCCGACAAAAGCAACACGATCACCGCGTTCTATCGTAAGGTTAATATTGCTTAGCACAAGATGATTACCAAAAGTTTTGGTCACATTTTTCAATTCCACCACCACCCTGCCCGATGGCAAAGGCTGGGGAAAACGAATATTAAGGCTACGGACGTCATCAGGATCAATTTCCACGCGTTCAAGTTTTTCCAATTGTTTGATGCGGGATTGAACCTGCGAGGCTTTAGTAGGTTTGTAGCGGAAACGTTCGATAAACTCCTGGGTGTCGGCGATAAGTTTTTGTTGATTTTGGAAGGCGGCCAACTGTTGTTCTCTACGTTCGGCTTTAAGTCGGAGATACTGAGAATAGTTGGCTTTGTAATCGTATATTTTACCTAGGGATAATTCGAGAGTTCGGATAGTAACGGTATCGAGGAATTTTCGGTCGTGCGAAACGACAATAACTGCACCGGGGTAGGTCGACAGGTAATTTTCGAGCCAAGCAATGGATTCGATATCGAGATGGTTGGTAGGTTCGTCGAGGAGTAGTAGCTGTGCAGGTTGAAGGAGGATTTTAGCCAGTTCGATACGCATGCGCCAACCACCGGAGAAAGTAGAGGTAGGACGGTCGAGGTCAGAGGGTTTAAAGCCAAGACCGAGGAGTGTTTTTTCGGCACGTCCACGGGCATGTTCTCCGTCGCTGAACAGGTACAATTCGTTGAGATCGCTCAGCTGATGAATGATACGGTGATATTCTTCGCTTTCGTAGTCGTTACGTTCGGCCAACTGTTGCTGAAGTTGTTCTATGCGCCTACGGATATTCAACAGGTCGGCAAAAGCCTGCATGGTTGCATCAATTACCGTGAATTGATTATGAACGCTCAACTGTTGGGGCAGGTAGCTTACCCTGAAATCGGAAGGAAAAGTAATCTGACCGGCATCGGGTTGACATTGGCCGGCCAACATCTTCAGCAACGTAGATTTTCCGGCCCCATTTCTTCCCACCAGACCTATTCTGTCTTTGGGGTGGACGGTAAAACTAAGCCCGCGGAAAAGCTCATATCCCCCAAAACTAAGTTCAATATCGATTAAGGCTACCATATGATAAAGATAAACGGAAAAAAGTGCACAAAGATAGTGATTTACCCTATTGAATCAGGGCGATCATGGCAAAACCCGAAAAATAAATCCGGCGAAGCAAGAAACTTCGCCGGATAAAAGGGATTATTATGCAAAGCTTTTTAACAGTCCCTATCGTGATGAATTACAGGGGGATATTTCCGTGCTTTTTGGGCGGGGCATTTTTCACCTTGTTCTGAAGCATTTCGAGCGACTGAATAATCTTCATACGGGTATGCTTAGGCAGAATAATATCGTCGAGATAGCCCAGTTCGGCTGCTTTATAGGGATTAGCAAAGGTATTTCGGTAATTTTCAATGATTCGCTGACGATCAGCGTCGGTTTTGATTTTTCCTTTATAAATAATATTAACAGCGCCCTCTGGGCCCATTACAGCAATCTCGGCCGACGGGTAAGCGAGGTTAATATCGGCAGCCAGATGCTTGCTGGCCATCACAATATAAGCTCCGCCGTAGGCTTTACGGGTGATGATGGTTATCTTAGGAACGGTTGCCTCGGCATAGGCATACATCAGTTTTGCCCCATGGCGGATAATTCCTCCATACTCCTGAATGGTTCCCGGCAAGAATCCCGGCACATCGACAAAGGTAATGATGGGGATGTTAAAGGCGTCGCAGAAGCGTACAAATCGGGCAGCCTTTACCGAGGAATTAATATCGAGCACACCGGCCAGATTGTTGGGCTGGTTGGCCACAATTCCCACCGAACGTCCGCCGTATCGTGCAAAACCAACAATTATGTTGGTAGCAAAGTAGGGTTGTACCTCAAAGAAATAATGATTGTCGACAGTCTCGAGGATTAGTTCCTTCATATCGTACGGCTTGTTGGGGTCGTCGGGGATAAGGGTCTGAAGTTTTTCGCTTTCGCGGTTGATATCGTCGACACAGGGTTGAACCGGGGGATCGGCCAGATTGTTGGAAGGGATAAAGCTGAGCAGTTCGCGTACCATCATCAGGGTGTCTTCGTCCGATTCGCCCATGAAATGTGCAACCCCGCTGGTAGCATTGTGGGTGGTAGCTCCACCAAGTTCTTCCTTGGTAACCTCTTCATGGGTTACAGCCTTAATCACATCGGGGCCGGTAACAAACATGTAGCTATTTTTTTTACTCATGAAGATAAAATCGGTGATAGCGGGGGAATATACTGCTCCACCGGCGCAGGGACCAAGTATCACCGAGATTTGCGGAATTACACCCGAGGAAAGCACATTGTGATAAAAAATATCGCCATAACCGGCAAGACTTTGAACTCCTTCCTGAATACGAGCCCCTCCCGAATCGTTTAATCCGATGATGGGGGCACCCATCCGCATGGCCATTTTTTGCAGCTTAATAATTTTATCGGCATTGGTTCGGCTCAGGCTACCCCCAAAAACGGTAAAATCCTGCGCAAAGACGTATACCAACCGCCCGTCGATCTTTCCGTAGCCGGTAACTATGCCATCGCCGGGAATTTTGTTTTCTTCCATGCCAAAGTCAGTGCAACGATGTACCACGAGTTTATCCAGTTCAACGAAAGTTCCAGGGTCCAACAAGGCAAGGATACGTTCGCGGGCTGTAAGTTTACCTTCTTTATGTTGTTTGGCTATACGTTCTTCACCTCCGGCAACTTCAGCTGCCTTCATTCTTTCTTCGTACTGCTGATATTTTTCCTGCAAAGTCATATTCTTCTTTTTTAGGTGAATAATATTTATTCAATAGTAATCAAAGGTTGATGGCCGTTGACAACCTCTCCCTCTTTGACATGTACATGTTTGATTACGCCATCTTTGGTGGCTTTGTATTCACTTTCCATTTTCATGGCCGAGACAACGATTACCGTTTGTCCCATGGTAACAGCATCTCCTTCCTTGACCAGTATACGTACTACCCGGCCCGGCATAGGCGAAGAAATCACATTACCACCCTCCAGTTCCTTGTTTTTGTTTCGACTCTCAAGGTACCGGTATTCGGCATCCACAATGTCGACCTCAAAACTGTTGTGCAGCGTATTCACCACCATATGTTTCGGATTCTCGCTCTCGAGAATCTCAATGTTGTATGATTTCTGGTTCCACAATATGGAATACCCTGCATCTACCTCAGCTATATCTACCTCATATTTCTTTCCATCGACATCAAACAGAATGCGGCTGCCCTCCTCTTTAAGGATTTTAATCTTAGCAAGCCGATCCCCAATTTTTACATCAAAGTTCTGATTCATCTATTTACATTTAAATTTTAAAATTCATACCATTATAAGTTTCCGAAAATAAACGCCAACTCTGTCATATACGAATGACATTTTTTCTACGGCCGTAATTTTTCCAGTAGTCGTGTGTTTTTTCAATGATGTAAATGTTGCGGATTTTGTTTACCCTCAGGTAGTGGTGATAAAAGGCAGCAATAGCAGCAATATCTTCGGTAGTTGAATTAGCCTTTTCTCTTTCCTTAAGATATTCGATATTTTTGGGGATAAAATGGGTATCGTACTTACCTTTGACAAAGTCGGGGGTAGTCATAATTTTTTCGAGGAAAGGGATGGTAGTTTTGATACCGCTTATTTTGTATTCGTCGAGTGCGCGAATCATGCGGTGAATAGCATCCTGTCGTGTGGTACCCCAAACAATCAGTTTGGCAATCATAGGGTCATAAAAGAAAGGAATTTCAAAACCCTTGTACACATAGCTATCGGTACGAACGCCAAATCCGGTAGGTTCGGTAATATGAAGGATGCGACCGGGATCAGGCATAAAGTTGTTGTCGGGATCCTCGGCGCTGATACGGCATTCGATGGCATGGCCCTTTTGGGTAATATCGGATTGTTTAAACCGGAGCGGTTCACCGGCCGCAATGCGTATTTGCTCTTTCACCAGGTCGACGCCAATAACAAATTCGGTAATAGGATGTTCGACCTGCAATCGGGTATTCATTTCGAGGAAGTAGTAGTTGAGGTTTTCATCGACCAAAAATTCGATCGTACCAGCGCCCTCATAGTCGACCGCCTTAGCCAGCTTAACGGCAGCGTTACCCATTTCTTCGCGCAACTGTGGCGTCATGATGGGCGAAGGGGTTTCTTCCACCATTTTTTGGTGGCGACGCTGTATGGAGCATTCCCGCTCACACAGATGAATGACATTACCATGCTGGTCGGCCAGAATCTGAAACTCGATATGGTGAGGCGAAGTAATGTATTTTTCGACATAAACCGAATCATCGCCAAAGGCTGCCATAGCTTCACTTTTGGCCATGCGCAACATATTGGCCAGATGGCTTTCGTCCTCAACCAGACGCATGCCTTTCCCCCCACCCCCAGCCGAAGCCTTGATGATGACCGGAAAGCCTATTTCTTTGGCAATACGCATCACCTCCTGTTCGTTCGAGACGGGATCGGTAGTGCCCGGTACTACCGGAACGCCACTTTTTATGGCCGTTTGACGGGCAATAATTTTGTCGCCCATCATGGATATGGCATGAGACGACGGACCAATAAAAATAAGTCCGGCCTGTCGTACCATCTTGGCAAACTCAGCATTCTCGGACAGAAACCCATAACCTGGATGAATAGCATCGGCACCGGTAAGCTTAGCTGCCTCAATTATCCTGCTTTTTACCAGATAGCTTTCGTTCGAGGGGGATGGTCCAATATGTACCGCCTCATCCGCATACCGTACATGCATCGACGTGCGATCGACATCGGAAAAGACAGCAACAGTCTTTATTCCCATCTCCTTGCAGGTACGCATCACGCGAAGCGCAATCTCGCCCCTGTTGGCAATCAGAATCTTTTTAATCTTCATTCGGTTGATATTTAGTTAAAAAATTTTGCCCCATTTTTTTGGCGGGCGAAAAATAAAACAATTTATTTATTGTACAAGTGATATTTATTTTTGTTGATTTTTATCATAGCTAAACTCAACATTCTTCCCCCCTTGATCGGCAATGTTTGCACTTCGCAGCGGTAAAAGGGGGCTACTGATCACCTGTGTAAAATAACCTTTGTCCATAAATGCGCCATCTTTTAAACCGCTTAGTACCGTTCAGACATTGATGGGCAAAAATCGAAGCGGTCAGGGACAGCAACCTAAATCCGGCGAAGTCACAGGCTTCGTCGATCGATTGCTAACAGGAAGGCATTAATAGCATTTTATTCAAATTAAATTTCCACAATTATCACAATCTCACCTTATATTTGCCTCAAAAAATCAATAACCATGATACAGCGTATTCAAAGCTTGTTTCTTGCAGGCATTTTATTGCTGATGTTGCTATTTCTGTTTTTGCCCTTTGGTACTTTTGGCAGCGATAACGGCGAGATATATTCGCTTTTCCATAACGGACTATTCAAAATTGTACCTGCCGGTCGGGTAGCTGTTTATTACAATTATGCACTCAGCATTATTACCATTCTTGTCCTTATATTAACATTTCTGACGATATTTAGTTTCCGCTACCGATTAGTTCAGATTAAATACTGCGGCATAATTATGTTTCTGCTGGTGGTGATCATGGGTTCGGAGCTATGGCAGTTGATTCAAACGGCAAAAAGTTTTTCGCACTATAGCCTTAAAATAGCATTTTTCTTTCCGATAATTTGTATTGTTCTGGCTCTTCTTGCCCGGAAGTTTATTCGCCGGGATGAGGAATTGGTTCGTTCGGCCGACCGTATCCGGTAACATTTTATCATCGACGATGTTAATAACAGTAAACGAAAAAAATGCGAAATTTATCTTTTATACTGTTTATCGGTACGTTTTTATTTATTTACGCTCTGGCTCATTTTTACGTATGGCTCCGGTTACGCCAGCTCTGGCCCCACAATGAACGCTATTTCTGGTATTTTACCATAGCGTATGCCTTACTGGCGATTTCATTTGTAGCCGGTAGGTTTATGATACATTCCCATAGTCTTCTTCATGAAATTATAGCCTGGACCGGTTCGTACTGGCTTATTATAGCCCTGTATCTTTTTATAGCTATACTGTTATTTGACCTTATCCGTTTGACCAACTGGCTTGTCCCTTTCTTGCCGCCCCGGGGCACAACAGCTTACATGCAGCTGAGGTACTGGATGTTTTACGGAATGTTTGGCGTGGTACTGGTTGTCGTCCTCTGGGGACATTGGAATGCTGTACATCCCAGGATAAAACAGATAACCATATCCACCCACAAGGATTTTGGCCACAAACGAACGCTTTCGATAGTAGCTGTCTCGGACCTGCACATGGGTAGTCTAGTAGGAAAGCCACGGCTGGAGCGGATGGTCGATCAGATAAACCAATTAAATCCCGATATTGTAATTCTTGCCGGCGATTTGCTCGACGAAGCTCATGGTTTTATTTTCAAACGCGACATTGGTGAACCCATACGGAAGCTAAAAGCAACTTATGGTGTGTATGCCGTGCCGGGGAATCATGAATACATCGGAGGTATTGCATCTTCAGAAAAATATATTCGAACACTTTCGCTGCAATGGCTAAAGGACAGCGCTGTACGGATAGGCAATCATATCACCATCATTGGTCGTGACGATCGGCAGGGGTACCGCATGCACGGAAAAAGTCGTAAAACTTTGCCGGACTTACTGGCCAACGTCGACCCGGCTGATTTTAATATCCTTATCGACCACCAGCCTTTTCATCTGGAAGAAACGGCAAAATATCCGATTGATCTGCAAATTTCGGGTCACACCCACGACGGACAATTCTGGCCCTTCAACCACGTAGTACAATGGGTTTATACACTCCCGTATGGTTACGCAAAAATCGGCAATACCCACTGTTATGTTTCATCGGGATACGGTACGTGGGGACCTCCGGTACGCATTGCTACCATTCCCGAAATTGTCCACATCGTAGTAACTCGACCTTAGTCCTGCGACTTGGCCTGTTCCCAGATGGCATCCATCTCAGCCAGCGACATATCTTTCAGATTACGCCCGCTCGACTGAACCTCATGTTCGAGGTACTTAAAGCGTTTGATGAATTTTTTATTGGTTCGTTCGAGGGCTGTTTCGGGATCGACCCCATGCAAACGCGCTGCATTTACGAGCGAAAAAAACAAGTCGCCAAATTCTTCTTCGATCCGTTGTGGGTCGTTGCGATCAATTTCGATTCGCAACTCTTCCAATTCTTCCGTAACCTTGTCCCATACCTGCGACGGATCTTCCCAGTCGAACCCAACGGCACGTACTTTTTCCTGTATACGACTGGCTTTAATCAGGGCAGGCAACGACTGTGGTACACCCGCCAGCACCGAACGATTCCCCTCGCCCAGCTTAATCTCTTCCCAGTTTTGCTTTACTTCCGTATCGTCCTTTACCTCCACATCACCAAATACATGGGGATGACGACGAATGAGTTTTTCGCAAATACCATTCAACACATCGGTAATATCAAAGGCTTGTTCCTCCGAAGCCATCTTAGCATAAAATACAATGTGCAATGCCAGATCGCCCAGCTCTTTCCGGATCTCGTCCATGTTGCGATCAACGATGGCATCGGCCAGCTCATAAACCTCTTCTATAGTAAGATTACGAATCGACTCAAAGGTCTGTACCCTATCCCACGGGCATTTCTCGCGTAGCTCATCCATTATGTTGAGCAAGCGCTCAAAGGCTTCCAGTCGCTTGTCCATAAATTTTTTTCTGCAAATATCAAAATATTGAATGAGAAAACGGCGAAACCCCAAAAAAGTTTAAAATACTTTCTGCAAACGTTTGAATTCAATGAAACAAATACATTGAACCTTGGAAAACATTTTCACATAATACTGATTATCAATGATTTTAATTTTTAATCATTTTTTCAAAAAAATTAGCCGGTTATGGACTTTTATGGCAGAATATCGTAAAATAGCTAAAAAAAAATTAAAAATATTATTTCTATGAGAAAAATTGTATGGTTTGGGATAATGTGGGCAGGTAGTTTATTTGCTCAGCAGCGCATAAGCGAGCAAATAGGGAATGTTGTTACCACCAGCGAGACGGGACAGGGTATTGCGATAACGTGTAACAATGCCCGGGTGCTGATTCAACCCTATACCGACCAGATGGTAAGGGTAAGGGTGGTAAAAAATGATTTTGGCCCTGATTTTTCGTATGCAGTGAATATTACCCCTGCAGCAACTTTCTCGCGTGTAGCGGACAATGACGAAACAGCCACTTACAGCACGACAAAAATCCGGGTAGTCGTGCACAAAAAGCCTTTTTATCTGAGTTTTTATAATCAGAAAGGCGAGCTGGTCAATGCCGACGATTCCCTGCTGCGCATCAGCTGGATGGGAACCGAGGTTACCAATTACAAAAAACTTTTTGCCGATGAAAAATTCATAGGGCTGGGCGAGAAGACCGGCGGTCTGAACCGAAGGGGTAACGCCTATCAAAACTGGAACTCCGATGCACCCGGCTACGGACTTTATCAGGATCCGCTATATGCTACTATCCCCTTTACATAGGAATCCACGGCAAGGTAGTTTATGGGATCTTCCTCGACAATACCTACCGGAGCTATTTTAATTTCGGTGCCTCTACCGACGATCAGATGATGAGCTTTGGCGCCGCTGATGGTGAGTTGAATTATTACTTTATTGCTGGCGATAACGTGAGCGAAATTATTTACAACTATACCCACCTCACGGGCAGATCACAGCTGCCTCCCCTGTGAAGCCTCGGTTATCAGCAGTGCCGATATTCGTACTTTCCCGACAAAGATTTGCTGAATATTGCCCGTACCTTCAGAGAAAAACAAATCCCTGCCGATGTCATCTACCTCGACATCCACTACATGGATAATTATAAAATTTTCACTTTTCATCCCGAGTATTACCCCAATCCATCGGCTACTATTTCGGAGTTGAAAAATATGGGATTCCATACGGTGGTGATTGTGGATCCGGGATTAAAAATAGAAAAAGGATATCGTAACTACGACGAAGGAGTTAAGAATAACTATTTTGTTAAATACCCCGATGGACGCGACTATATCGGCAGTGTATGGCCGGGGCGTTCGCACTTCCCCGATTTTACCAATCCCAGCGTTCGGGAATGGTGGGGAAGCATGTTCGAGACCTACACACAGGTAGGTATTGCAGGCACATGGAACGACATGAACGAACCAGCTGCTTGGGGGCAAAGCATACCCAACCTCATCGAGTTCAACTACGACGGACACCGCACCACCCTGGCACAAGCCCGCAATGTTTACAGAATGCAGATGGCAAGAGCTACCTATGAGGGCATACGAAAATTATTGCCCAATACCCGTTTCCTGAATATCACCCGTGCCACCTATGCCGGCGGGCAGCGTTACTCTACCATATGGACAGGTGATAACGCATCGTATAATGATCACATGCTACTGGGGGTACGGCTGGTCAATAGCCTGGGCATCTCGGGATTCCCCTTTGGAGGCCCTGATATAGGAGGATTTGTGGGCGAACCCTCAGCCAACCTGATGATACGGTGGATGAACATTGGCATCTTTACCCCCTTCCTGCGCAATCATGTGGCCTACGACCGTAACCACCGCGAACCCTGGGTATTTGGCAAAGAACCCGAAAAAATATTCCGACGTCTAATCAACCTTCGCTATCAGCTGCTTCCCTACCTATATTCCTGTGCATACGAGGCCACACAAACCGGCATGCCTGTAAACCGTACCTTGGCCATCGATTATACCTTCGATGAAAATATTTATCGTCAGGAGTTCGAAAACGAATACCTTTTCGGTCCCTTAATGCTGATTACGCCTGTAGTAAGCACCCAGTATTTTGCCAAGATATATCTCCCCGAAGGTCAGTGGTACCGTCTTTCGACCGACGAAGCCTATGAAACCGGAACCCATTTGGTCGAAGCCCCCATCGACGATATGCCCGTATTTGTCAAAGGCGGTGCTACTATACCTATGCAATCGGTAATCCAGCATACAGGACAACCCAACGATGGCGTCCTTTACCTGCATGTATATGCGGGCAGCAGCGAAAGTTCATTTGTATTTTACGAGGATGATGGTACCACCTACAATTACACCCATGGCGAGTACCATAAACGCCTCATCCGTTATAACCTCGTAAAGAAAGAAATTACCCTCTCGCCCGCAGAGGGGAGCTTCACAAGCCGGTACCATCAGGTGAAGTTTATCCTCCATGGCATAGGTAAAGTTCAAAAGTATATCACGTCCCAGGGACAACCCGTAAACTATACGGTAGGCGATAAAAACGCTTACGAGATTGTAGTGCCCTACGGGAAAGAAAACATAAGTCTGAGCTGGAAATAAGCCTTCCCACAAACAGATGAAACGCTTTGTACCTTTGGGTTACAAAGCGTTTTTGCTTTATCGCAACCCCCGATGCCGGGCAAACTTTTTACAACCGAACTACATTCAAATTGAACGAAATCATCAAGCAGATTTCCAACCCCTAAAAGGCCTATTGCTTCGTTGAGGACAGATGTTTTTCGAACCATGGAAAAAAATCATTTTCGGGGATATGAATGGCCGCAAAATAGTAGGTCCCCCCAATCGTATCGATCAGCTGTACCACCCAAAATTCCTGATGCCATTCGACAGGACGGGGATAAACCTTTCCCATGGGTAAGGGCCGAAGCACCTGATAAATCAGCTGCTGTAAATGTTTGGTTTCGACCGTCTGTAGCGACGACTGATAAGCCTCTCGTGCCTCGACCGGTATCTTTACGGGAGGAGGGGCTGATTGATCCGAAATGTCGGATTTGCCATTGGAAGGGGCTATATGCCATGGGATAATTCCGTGTACGGCATCGGCCTTCCACCGGGCAAAACGGTAGCCATGTTTACGGGCCACCTGCTCCAACGCAAGACCCGAAAGGTATTGATACACATTTACATGGGGCATTCCAGCCGCAATCACTTTGAGGCATTGTTCGGCAGCCATACGGCAATTTCGATGAAGGGTACTATCCCAGTAGTAATGATAATACAGCCACCGCTGCGCAAGCTGAGGGAGAACAAAAAGACGAACATAGGTAGCAGAATCGCCGCAGGCACGTCGGATACTATCGAGTCGCCAGGGCATGTGGGTAGAACGGGCTATACGTTGTGCCTCCCAGCAAAGTACCGAATCGGTAATAGGGGCACCCAAGCTATCGGACAAGGCCACGCAATACCAAGTCTTTCGGAGGTATAGCAGGGCAGCCCCATAGCTGGTATCCATCCCCAGCTGCAGACGGTTGATCTGCTGGATAAGCCTTACCTCTTGCAGGGTAATGGCCCTGCCTGCCGCAACCTCGACAACCCTGTCGCGCTGGCAAGAAAACATCAGTATACTCAAGCAAATGACTACCTTGCTCATCCCCGCATATTTCAGCCATTGCAGCCTCAGATCCCTTGCTTTTCAGAAATTTTGTTGCTTCGCTGCCCCACAAGGACAAGATAGGGGGCGAAAGGTTTAATATTAATTTTCAATATCTTAAAAAAAGCTTTTGAAGGATAAAAACAAAGTAAGCGAAACAATTTTGCCAAGGGTTTGTACCGGGCTGTTGGCTCGAGCCAAATGCTAAAATAACCATAGTAAAAAACCTGAACATTTGTCAAACCCGCCTGCCTGGCTACATAACGAAGAAATGCAACATCCATACAGGCAATATTATGTTTGGCATAATTGACGGGATCAAAAATTTTCTGAAACCAACCATTCAGACTTCGGAAATTAGGAAGCGTAATCAACACGATGCCCCCTGGATTGACAAGGTCAACATGGGATTGTACTACCTTTAGAGTATCATCGAAATGCTCAATAAAGCCGTTGGAATAGACAAGATCAAAAAGTCGGTCGGGCTTCCACTGAAACAGATCCGACTCGATGGCATGAACACTATCCCCGCTCAACTGGTTGGCTTCAAGGAGTCGCTTGAGGAAATCTTCAATGACCACAATATCCACTAAATAGGTATCGAGCCCAAAATATTTTTTCAGGAAAACAGAATAAAACCCTGGGAAACCGCCTATTTCCAAGGCTGTTTTGGGCTGGTACTGATGTATGATACTTTCAAACAGATCGCCGAAAATGTACTTACGGGAAATGGGTTGAATCATATGGGTTTTGTTTTCCCAGTACCTCGTCCAGAATGCCTTACCGGTTAAAGATTCCATAAAATATGTTTTAGTGTCAAATATAATACACATTTGGTTGCTAAAGGACTTTGAAAAGATTTTTGTTTAGCGGTGTTTGCTTGGCGAAGTCTGCAACTTAGCCTTGATGTACATAGCTCTAAGAATTAATCATAATCAAATTCATATTTTTTGTTAGAATAATAATTCTGTTTATCTTTGAAGCAACCTACTTATTAAAATATTAGTATCACATGGAAATAAGTAAAAATTTGCAGGATTATTATAACAACCAATATGTTGATATAGACTCCAGCTGGAGAGACTTGCAGGTAAAACAAAATTTGAAAATGTACTAAAAGTTCTGACAATTGATAAGATTGACACTTTAGCCGAAGTTGGAGCAGGAGAGGTAAGCATTCTTATGTGGTTGGATAAAGCAAACATATGCAATAAAATTTGTGCATTTGAAATATCTGATTCTGCTATACAAAAAATAAAAGCTCGTCAACTAAAAAATCTGGTCGATGTAATAAGATTTGATGGATACAAAATCCCATTTGAAGACAATTTTTTTGATTTGATTATTTGCTCTCATGTAATTGAACATGTGAATACCCTCGACTTTTACTCCGACGTGTTTCTAAGTTTCAGGTATTTGAAGTCTTCATAGATTTTTCCCTTAGCACAAGCAAAAAAGTAAATCATTTTCTGTCCTGTGGGCATGTAAACATATATACTCCCGATTTGTTTGATTTCCTTTTAAAATCCGAGGGATTTGAAATAATAAATCAACATTATTCATTTTATTCATATCAATTGTTAAAACATATTTGCAAAGAAAAACCATTAAAACTTTTTTTGGTATTATTGAAAGTTTTGATTATTAAACTGAGCTTCGTTCTAAGAAAAATTAAACCTCAGGCATACACTGTCATGACGAGGTCAACGGAAAAACAAATTAAAGTTCCGGGTCATTAATTGCTAAACTTGCTTGGCGAATTCACAGACTTCATCGAACAAAAAAGTTAATTCCTTCATCTGCTTACCCCAGTTCAGACTAATTCTTTCTAAACAAGTACAAAATACCGATTCTGCATAGTGCCGGCAAAGGCGGGATAACCATCGGGAACATACCGGCCAGCGGTATTAAAGTTGGTAGTCGCCCCTTATCAACACAATAAACGATTGATTGTTAATAACTTAATAAAATTTTTTTAGTAAAAATTCTGCA
>Ga0209162_1001959_pt1 | contig 19085 bp, 16 predicted proteins | sample YNPNPMetaG_FD_187121 | JGI IMG/M metagenome (GOLD analysis project Ga0209162, IMG submission 187121) | Anoxygenic and chlorotrophic microbial mat microbial communities from Yellowstone National Park, USA - YNP NP MetaG (SPAdes) (version 2) ... | reverse complement strand
CATCACCATCCCCACGACCTGAACTTCATCCTGATTGACTACAAGGGCGGCGACCTGCTCCAGGGGCTGGAGGCCCTGCCCCATGTCGTGGGGACGCTCGCCAACCTGGAGAAGGCCGATACCCAGGCCGTGCTGGTGGAGCGTCTCTTTGTCTGCCTGGAGGCCGAACTGCGGCGGCGGCGCAATCTGCTCGGCGGGCGCAACATCAACCAGTACCAGAAGGGGCGTAGCGGCACTACGCCCCAACAGGGCCGCGCCCCCGACCCGCTCCCCCATCTCTTTGTCATCATAGACGAATTCGCCGAGATGATCCGCAACAGCCCCGACAAGGCCGCCATGACCAAACGCCTGCTCAGTATCGGCGCCACCGGGCGCAGCCTGGGCGTCCACCTCGTCCTGGCCACGCAGGACCCTTCCGGCGTGGTCACCGACGAATTGCGCAACAACATCAACATCCGCCTGTGCCTGCGCATGGGTTCGCGCCAGGCGAGCATGGACATTCTCCATCAGCCCGACGCCTACGAGAACATCAGCAGCAGCCAGGTCGGACGCGCCTACCTGCAGGTGGGCAACAACGACCGCTTCGTTCCCTTCCAGGTAGCCTGGGGCGGCGACCGCTATCAGCCCGGTCAAATTGTATCCTCCGCAGCGATTTATGAGGTGGCTCTCAGCGGCGAGCGCAAACCGCTGCGCCGCTTCATCCCCCTGGGGGCCGGCGAGCAGACCCAACTGACCGCCCTGGCCGAGCACATGCGCGCCACGGCAGCCGCCATGCGCCTGGAGAAACTCAAAAGCCCGCTCTCCCCGCCCCTGCCGGTGACGCTCTACCTGGACGACCTGCGCCGCGCTCAGCCCGGCTGGAACGGCCATGGTTGGGAGGCCCCGTCCCCCGACCGCTGGCTCAGTCCGCTCGTCGGGCAACTGGACGACCCCACCAACCAGGCGCAGCCGCCGCTCCCCTTGCCGCTCGGCCGCGAGGGCCACTTTGTCCTCTTCGGCGAGCCGGGCAGCGGCAAGACCGCCTTCGTCCAGACCCTGGTGGCCTCGCTCGCCCTCGACCACAGCCCGGCCGATGTCCACATCTACCTGATTGACTTTAGCGGTCAGCGCCTGAAGGCCCTGGGCGGCTTCCCGCACGTGGGCGATGTCTTTACTGCCGATGACATAGAGCGTCTCAAGCGCTTCTTGCGCTACCTGAGCCGCGAACTGCAAAGCCGCAAGGAGAAACTGGCCCGCGCCGGCGCGGCCAACCTGCTCGAATACCGCGCCCTGAGCGGCGAAGGTCTGCCGGCCATCGTCACCGTGATGGAAGACCACGCCGCCTTTGCCAGACTGTGCCTGGACCGCTCGCTCGATCTGGACGATGTGCTGACCGGCCTGGTGCGCGACGGCGCCGCCTACGGCCTGCATTTTGTCTTCACCCTGGCCAGCCCCTCCGATTTCAAGCCGCGCCTGGCCAGCAGCATCGCGCGCGCCGCCACTTACCATCTGGCCACGCGCGATTACAGCATGGCGGTCGGTTCCACGGGCGGGCTGGAACCGACCCCCTTCCCCGGCCGCGGTCTGCTCAAGGGCGATCCCATCCTGGAGTTCCAGACCGCGCTGCCTGCACGCGGCCATACCGAGGCCGAGCGGGCGCTGGCGCTCAGGACGATGATGGAAGCGATGGACCGCGCCTGGCAGGGACCGCGTCCGCGCGCCTTCCCTCCTGTCCCCACGCTGGTCGGTTTGAGCCATCTCCTGTTCCTGTCCGACCACTGGATCGAACCGCCACCTGCCGGGCTGACCACCTCTTTTGCTGTTGACCTGGAAGACCCCGACCGGCTCTTTGAGGTGGACCTGCGCGATGGTCCCTACTTCCTGGTGGCTGGCACCCCGCAATGTGGCAAGACGACGCTGTTGCAATCGTGGGTGCTGGCTTTGTGTGAACGGTACCGGCCGGAGCGGCTGGTCCTGTACCTGGCCGATTTTCGCCGCGGGATGGCGCCGCTGAGCGCCCTCCCCCATCTCCGCGCGCCGCTGACCCAGGACGCCGGCGCCGCGCTGCGCTACCTCACCGATGAGGATCAACTCTCCAATGCCCTGGCCGAGATTGACCAACACCTGCGGCAGCGCCTGCAACACCTGGAACAGGCGCGCCGTCAGGGAGGGGCCGCCTTTGACCCGCGCGCCTGGCTGGAGGGATGGCCGGCCCTGTGGCTGGTGATTGACGATTACGATATGTTCAAGAGCGACGCCGGTCAATCCAATCAGGACCTGCTCAACGCCAACCTGAGGCGCTGGCGCGACCTGGGCTTTTACCTGACCGTGGCCGGCCCCATTGCCGATATGGAAAGCGACTGGGGCTGGATCAAGTTCCTGCGCGATGCGCCCCTTGGCTTTCAAATGGGGACGGCCAACCTGAATCAGATTTTCAAAGTCAACCTGCCGTCCGAAAGCCCGAGCAAGAGCTTGTTGCCGGGCGAGGCCTTTTACATTCGGCGCGGCCAATTCCGGCACGTCAGGATCGCCGACCCGCAGGCCGGGCCTGTCCCATTGGTCAGGTGGGTGGAGGCAATTGAAAACAGATAAGTAGATTGGGAGGTTCTATGTCTTACGAAACCCTTGCCACCAGCAAAACCCCGGCTCTGATCATCTATTTGCTCGACGTGAGCGGCTCGATGAGCGAGAAACTGGGCTCCAAGCGCCGCATTGATGTGGTGATGGAAGCCCTCGGCGGCATGCTGCGCCAGATGATCTTTCGCTCCACCAAGGGCAGCCGCGTCTCACCGCGCTATCGCGTGGCCATGTACGCCTACAGCGATCACGTCTATGACCTGCTCAACGGCGTGCAGAGTGTAGATCGCATCGCCCAACTGGGCGTGCCCGAACTGACCACCATGCGCAGCACCGACACCGCTCGCGCCTTCGCCCAGGCGGAGAAACTCCTCCAGCAGGAACTCCCGAATCTCTCCCATTGCCCGGCCCCGCTTATCTGTCACATGACCGACGGCGAGTACACCGGCAATGACCCGGAACCGGTCGTCCGCCGCATCATGTCCATGTCCGTTCCGGATGGGAAGGTGTTGGTGGAAAACATCTTTATCTCCGACAACCTGCTGGAGGAGGTAATCACCGACCCGCATCGCTGGAGCGGCGTGCTGCCCAATACCCGGCTGCGCAACAATTACGCCAAAAAGCTGCGCGCCATGTCCTCGCCGATCCCCGACGGCTACCGCGCCATGATGCGCGAAGCCGGCTACGACATCGCCGAAAACGCCGTGATGATGATCCCCGGCATGACCCCGGCCCTGGTCGAGATGGGCTTTGTCATGTCCATGTCCACGCCCATCGGGCAGGAAGGGGGCGCCTATGACCGCTGAAACCATCCGCCTGCCCCAGGATCGCGAGACGCCCGTCACCGGGCAGCAGCGCCGCAAGTTCGGCTATCGCTACGCTTATGCCCGCTCTGCCGACAGCCGCGCCAACAACGACCCCGGTCAGGATTTTCTGTGCCTGCGCGAGGATGGCCAACGGCTGGTCTTTGCCCTGTGCGACGGCGTCAGTCAGTCCTTCTACGGCGACCTGGCCGCCCGTCTGCTGGGCGAGGCGCTGGTGGACTGGCTGTGGGACAAGGCCCCGTCCGACCCTGCCGCCCTGCCGTCTGCTCTGGAAGCGTTCCTGGATTCGCTGGTCGTGTCGGCCGGCCGGCAGGTAGAGGCGCACCCCCTCCCCGACGATCTGCCGCCGATGGTGCGGCAGGTGTTGGAGCAAAAGCGCGCCCTGGGCAGCGAGACCACCTTTGCCGCCGGTCGCCTCGACCTGAGCCGTGGCCGCCTCGACCTGGCCTGGATGGGCGACTCGCGCCTGCGCCTGTGGGGCCACGAGGGGGAGATCACCGCCCGCCTGGGCGAGACGTTTCACACCCAGGAACGGTGGTCCACCCGCCGGGGGCGCATCGGCTCCCTTCACACCTTTACCCTTTCGACAAGGGACTTGCGTTACCTGATGGCCTATTCCGATGGCCTGGCCATCCTGGACAAAATCCTGAGCCGTCACTTTCGCGCTGCCTCGATCGAGGCGATCATCGCCGACTCGCTGCGCCGTCCCGAGAGCGACGACATCTCCTTCCTGGAAATCTGGCTGGGCGACCGGCCGCCCTCGGAGCGGCCCCCTTTAGCCGTCCCGCAGGAGGCGCGGCTGGTTTTAGAGGATGGCCGCGCCGTCCTGCGCTGGCGACCGGTGGCCGGCGCGGCCCGCTATGAAATCTGGCTGGAAAACGGCCCCTCCTTCAGCCGCTATGCCCCTGGGACATCGTTCGAGTTGCCCCGCGAAGCGCTGACCGCCGAAACGCGCCGCGTGCGGGTCCGCGCCTGGGACGAGGAGCCGGGCGAGTGGAGCGCAGCGGTCCCTTTGCCGGAAGGGTTGCTTCCGACGCCGCCGCAGCCCCAGGTTCAGACCCCTCCGCCTGGCCCCGAGCCGGCTGCGCCTGTGCCAGTGCCGGTCACACCGCCCCCTGCCCCTTCACCTGCGCCATCGTCCAGACCGGCTCCCCCCTTACGCCCACGCCCATCGCCGTGGCGCTTACCTGCAGCGCAACTATCTCTTGCCGTGGTGCTGTTGTGTTGTGGCACGCTGGGGCTGCTGTCGGTGCTCCTGCCCGCCTCGCCGGTGCATAGAGCGCTCTTTCCGACTCATACGGCTACCCCAACGTCCACGCCGACCATCACGCCGACCTCCACGTCAACCGCCACTCCAACGTCTACACCGACCGCCACTCTGACGCCGACACCAACCGCCACTCCAACGCCGACACCGACCGCCACTCTGACGCCGACACCAACCGCCACTCCAACGCCGACACCGACCGCCACTCCGACGCCGACGCCGACTGCCACTCCGACGCCCACACCGACCTCCACGTCAACCGCCACCTCAACACCTACGCTGACCTCTACATCAACTGCGACTCCAACGCCTACAGAGTCATCAGCCAGCAGGCGATTTGACAAATCTCAGAAATTGATGATAATTATGCCTGGCCTGGTTGCTCCGCATGAACTGAACTCCTCGCCGGAGCCGTTTGGCTGAGCGTTCGACCGGGCTCATGCCGAAGCCAAAAGGCTCCACCGCCGGGGCCGCAGAAAACACCGGGAAACTCTCGCTTTTCCATCCGACCGGTTTCCATCAATCAAAATCAGTGAAAGGGGAAGGATGCATGGATCAGTTGGTTTGCTGTGTATGCCACAGGCCGGTGCCTGACGACGCGCCCCGCCTGGGTGGGCGGGCCTACTGTCCGCAACACTATGCCAAAGCGGCCCGGGAACGCCGCAGTGTGGGGCGGTCGGGGGTGGTGCAGATCGTGGCTGTGGTGGCCTTTGCCGTGGTGGTGGCCCTGATCGTCGGCGCGATCAGGCCGGCGATGGAGGGCCCGGCGCTGGTGTTGACCGGTGTGGTCCTGTCCCTGGTGCCGGCGATTTTGTGGCTGGCCTTCTTCTATGTCCAGGATCGGTTGGAACCGGAGCCCAAATCCTTCGTCATCAGCGTCTTTATCCTGGGCGCGTTGCTGGCCAGCGCTGTCGGCATCCCGGTGGTGCGCGATCTGTTCCGGGTGCAGGACTGGTTGGGCCGCAACCTGCTCACCAACCTCCTCGGCTCGATCCTGGTTGTCGGGTTTGTCCAGGAGTTCCTCAAATATGCGGCGGTGCGCTACAGCATCTACCTGCTGCCAGAATTTGACGAGCGGATGGACGGCATCCTCTACGGCACGGCGGCCGGGCTGGGGTTTGCCACGATGCTGAACATCAAGTATGTGGTCGAAAGCGGCGGTGTGGACCTGGGGGTGGGGGTCATCCGCATTGTGGTGACGGCTCTGGCCCAGGCCAGCTTTGCCGGCATCACCGGCTATTTCCTGGGCCGCGCCAAATTTGAGGAGGAACCGGTCTGGTGGCTCCCGCTGGGAGTGACGGTGGCAGCGGTGCTCAACGGCCTGTTCACCGTGATTCTGGGCAGCGTCACCCGCGTCGGCTCGGTGCTGGCCGGCAAGACGGCCAATCCGTGGTACGGCCTGGTGCTGGCCACCGTGGTCGCCGGCCTGGTCTTTGGGCTGCTGATCTGGCTCATCCGGCGGGCCATCCGCCTGACCGTGGCCGGTCAGCAGGGAGCCTGATCTCAGGGGAAAGGAAAGTCCGATGGCAAAGAAGGTTTCTGGGCGCATGACCCGCGACCGGTGGGCCGACTGGGCCGTCATCGGTGTGGTTGTGGTCGCCCTGCTTTTGGGCTGGGGGGTGATGGCCCTGGCCCAGGGGCAGCGCGGCATCTATGCCGACGAACGGACCGGGCTGACGGTCCGCTATCCGCAGGGGTGGTTGCTCAAAGCCGGGGAGAACCTGGCTTTTCAGGCGGTGGACCCGGCTTCAGGCGATTTCAAGACCACCTACCAGGTGCGGCTGGTGCCGATTGACGCGGCGGCGGCCGTCACCCCCACCTTGGCTTCCGTGTTGAACAACGCTTCGCTGGCCCGGGCGCAGGAGGGAACTGCCTATCGGCTGTTCGACATTGTCGAGGGACAGCAGATCGGCGGCCAGCCGACCATGGAAGCCACCTATGTCTATGTGGTGGAAAGCAGCAGCCTGTTCACCCAGCGCCTGCCGGTGGTGATCCTGGGCCTGGACGTGGCCCTGGCCCGTGGCGACCGGGCCTATCTCTTCAGCCTGCTGGCCTCTGAGGACAATTTCCAGAAGGCAGAACCGGCCTTCCGCCAGTTTGTCAAATCGGCCGAGGTCAGGTGATAACAGGGACAAGGAAAGGACGGAGATGATGAAACGAACTTGCCGATGGCTCAGCATACCGCTGCTGTTGGTGTTGCTGTTGTCCGGCCTGGGGCCGTCGTTCGCTCTGGACCGCCAGACCCGGCTGGATGTCATGTCGGCTGTGGTGCAGGTTTCCCTGGTCAAAATCGAAAGCGGTCAGGTCTATTACCTGCCGTGGGGGTCGGGGACCCTTGTCTCGGCCGACGGGTTGATCCTGACCAACTGCCATGTGGCCGACCCGATCCGCTACGGCTTCCCGCCCGATCAGATCCCCGACTATGACTACCTGGGCGTCGCCCTGACCATCCGTTCCGACCAGCCCCCTCAGCTTGCCTACCTGGCGACGGTCGAGCAGGCCGATCCCCGCCTCGACCTGGCGGTCATCCGCATCCGTTATAAAACCGACGGGACCGAGGTGAAACCGACGACGCTCCACCTGCCTTACGTGGAGTTGGGGGACTCGGATGCGTTGGTCGTGGGCGATGATCTGAACATCTTTGGCTACCCCGGCATCGGTGGCGAGACGGTGACTTTTACCAGAGGGGTGGTGAGCGGCTTTAGCATGGAGTCGGGCATTCAAGGCCCGGCCTGGATCAAGACCGATGCCAGCATCTCCGGCGGCAACAGCGGTGGGACGGCGGTGGACGAGGAGGGCCTGCTGGTCGGTGTGCCGACACGGGGGGGCGAGGTGGATTGCCGGGTGGTGACCGATACCAACGGCGATGGACGGCTGGACGACAGGGACAGTTGCGTCCCCGTCGGCGGCTATATCAACAACCTGCGGCCGGTCAATCTGGCCAAACCGCTCATCGAGGCGGCACGGCAGGGCCTGCCCGATCCCAATAAAACGGATGGCCAGCAGGGGACGGCCCCGCCGACCGGCCAGCCCAGGTTCAGCAACCTCTTTTTCTCGCCGGGTGTGAACGAGTTCGATCAGCCGACCTCGGTCGTCACCAGCCTGCCCTCGGGCAGCCGCAGCCTGTACCTGTTCTTCGACTATGAAAATATGGGCCCCAGCCGGACGCTGGAGATGAGGCTGTCGTTCAACGGCAAAGAGCTGCCCGATTGGGGCCTGCCGGCCGGGCCGTGGGGAGGCAGCGAGCAGGGGATGTGGTGGATCGGCTGGGACGATGCTGCCTTTGCCGATGGCACCTACAAGATGACGCTCTATGTAGATGGTGCCAGGATGGCCGAGGCCGAGATCAAGATCGGCGGCCCGGCCGAGAACAAACCCTCCTTCTCCAACATCCTGTTCAGCCTGGACAAGACCGCCCAGGACAGGCCGGTCGAGCCGGCGGTCCTCTTCCCGGTCGGAACCAAACGGCTGCTGGCTTTTTTTGACTACCAGAACATGTCCGGCACGAACAAATGGACCCGCACCTGGCTGGCCGACGGCCAGCCGGTCCTGACCAAAGATGAGTCATGGGCCGAGGATCGGTCGGGGAGTTATGTGCTGGAGTTGACCAGCTCGAAGGGCCTGCCGGCCGGGGCCTATCGCCTGAACCTGTATATTGACGGCAGGCTGGCTGCGCTGTCGAACTTTTGGATCGTCGGTGAACAGGGGGGCAGTGCCTCCTTCTCGCCGATCCTCTTTGCCAAAGGGATAGACCGCCAGGGCGGGCCGGTGGGCACGGCGCAGAGTTTCCCCTCCGGCCTGGAGGAGCTGCACGCCTTCTCCGACTATAGCGGCATGAATGATGGCCTGTCCTTCCAGATCAACTGGTATGTAGATGGCCAGAAGGTGATCGAATCCCCCTCCGAGTGGGATGGCGGCCAGTCGGGAACGTGGCACGACTATCTCTATTCCACCAGGGGCGCGCTGCCCGATGCCGAATATAGCGTGGAGCTGTTGGTGGAAGGCCAGGTGCTCCAGCGGGGGACGACGACGGTGGGGATCGGCGCCAGACCCACGCCAACCCCCCCGCCCAGGGATGGTGTGCAGGTGCAGGGCACCATCACCGATCTGGACACGAACCGGCCCATCGCCGGGGCCATCTTTCTGGTGCTCAAGCCGGGCATCACGCTGGACACGTTCCAGTGGACCGACGACGAGGTCTATACCTCTGCCGAGACGGATCGCAACGGCTTTTACAGGCTGCCCGATCTGTTGCAGCGGGGGGAGTGTTATTCCATGATCATCGGTGCCCAGGGCTATTGGCCGTATGGCGAAGATGACATCTGTGTCGGGACCGATGCCCCGTCGGTGGTGGACCTGCCGGTGCAGTTGGAAAAGAAGTAGCGCGGGATTTCAGCGGGCCGGTGAGAAGCGGATGTGGAGGATGTCCCCATCCTGCACGATATAGTCGCGGCCCTCTAACCGGATCAGCCCCCGTTCGCGGGCGTGATGGAAATCGCCGACGGCCATCAGGTCGGAGTGGGAGATCACTTCGGCGCGGATAAAGCCTTTCTGCATGTCGGTGTGGATTTTGCCGGCCGCATCGAATGCCGTCTGGCCGCGCTGGAGCGTCCAGGCGCGGACGACCCGGGTGCCGGTGGCGGTAAAGAAGGTGATCAGGTCCAGCAACCGATAGCCGGCGTGGATCAGTCGCACCAGGCCGGTCTCCTGCAGGCCGAGTGCGGCGCGGTACTCGGCGGCCTCGGCGGCCTCCCAGTCGGCCAGGTCGGCCTCCAGTTGGGCGCACAGGACCACAGCCTGGGCTCCCTCCTGTTCTGCCCGCCGGATCACCTCCTCTGCCAGCGGGCCGCCGCCGGGCAGGCTGTCTTCGCCCACATTGGCCACATAGAGGCGCGGTTTGGCGGTCAGCAGGCAGAGAGGGCGCAGCATCTCCTGCTCCTGGGCGGAGACCGGCAACTGCTTCGCCAGGTGTCCGGCTGCCAGGTGCGCCTTGAGCCGGCTCAGCAGTTCCAGCTCGGCGGCATACTCCCTGGGTTGCGCCTTGGCCGCGGACCGCACCTTTTCCTCCCGGCGTTCCACCGTGGCCAGGTCGGCCAGGATCAGCTCCAGGTCAATCACCTGGCAGTCGGCCTCAGGGTCCAGTTCGGCGCTGACATGGGCCACATCGGGGTCCTCGAAGCAGCGCACCACCAGGGCCACGGCATCCACATTGCGAATGTGGCCCAGGAACTGGTTGCCCAACCCCTCGCCCTTGTGGGCATCCCTGACCAGCCCGGCGATGTCCACAAACTCGACCGTGGTGGGCTTGACCTCCTCCGGCCGGACGATGGCCGCCACGTCATACAGACGGCTGTCGGGCACCTCGACCACACCGACGTTGGGTTCGATGGTGGTAAAGGGATATTTGGCGACCGCCGCGCCGGCCCGTGTCAGCGCGTTGAACAGGGTGCTTTTGCCCACGTTGGGCAGACCGACGATGCCGATTTGCAGGCTCATGGGCTTCTATCCTCCTTTCGGCCCGTGAAAGTCCCGGCCTGGGCAGTCAGGTTCCAATTTACCGCAGGGCACGCCGAGAGCGCAGCGATTTTTCGACTGGTAGTATACCCGACTCATGCCAGGCGTGCAAGCCGTGCCCGCCCATTGGTGTCCGGGCGACCGTTCTGCGGGAGGATAGCAGAGGGGCAGCGCCGCTGCGCCGCTGCTACTGGGTTGCATGAACTTGCCATCTGTGGTATATTATCCGTGCCCGCTCCAGGGAAGCTGGCAGGTTGGCTTTGCGCTGGATTTCCACAGCAGTTTCCGCGGCGCCGACTGGAACCGCAGCGCTATCGGCCAACTGGTCTATCGGCTCAAATACGAAGAGGACCGCTCCGTGCTGCCCTTGCTGGTGGAACACACCCTCGCCCTCTTCGCCGCCCAGCCGCAGATGACGGAATTCGATGTCATCGTGCCGGTGCCGCCCTCTACGCCGCGTCCCTTTCAGCCGCTGGAGGCCGCGCGATTGGAAATCGGCCTTTGTGGGCGCCTGCGGCGCCAGGCGTCGGCCTGCGCCGACGCAGAAACAGCGGTCGGCGCAGGCCGACCGCAGGCCGAAGGCCCAAAAAGGGCGACTTTAGTCGCATGTTACAGCGCGCCAACGTGGCCGGTGCTTTTACCGTGCAGGGCGAGGTGACGGGAGAGCGGATTTTGCTGGTGGATGACCTGTACGATAGCGGCGCCACGCTGGAGGAGGTCACCCGTCTGCTGCTGCGGCACGGCGCGCGTCAGGTCAACGTGCTGACCTGGACGCGGACGATCCATGTGGATGCGTAATTGAGAAGAGGTAGAACGCGCTATGGATTTCTCTCCAACCTCGCTGACAGTATTGCTTCTCTGCTCTTCCCTCGCCCTGGATGACGAGGCGCTCAAGCCATTGACCGGGCGCGAATGGAACGGCCTGGTACGCGCTTTGCAAACGGCCCAACTCACGCCTGCCGATTTGCTCTCGCTGCCACCCGCCGATTGGCAAAGCAGATTTGCGCCGGATGAGACATTCGCCGCCCGCCTGGTGCAACTCCTCTCCCGCCGTGCCGAACTCCTGGCCGAACTGGAACACTTCGCCCGCCTGGGCATCTTTCCCCTCACCCGCGCCGATCCCGACTATCCCGACAGGTATCGCCGGCGCCTGCAGGATGCCGCGCCGCCGGTGCTCTTCTATGCCGGCGAAAAGGCCCTGTTGGGACAGCCCGGCATCGCCGTGGTCGGTTCGCGGCACCTGGACCAGGCCGGCCAGGAGTGCGCCGCCTGGGTGGGGAACGCCTGCGGCCTTGCGGGGATGGTCCTGTATTCGGGCGGTGCGCGGGGCGTGGACTCGATCAGCATGGCGGCGGCGCTCCAGGCGCGCGGCACCGCCGTCGGCGTGCTGGCGGATAGTCTGGCGCGCGCGGTCAAGGCGCAGCAGGCGGCGCTGGCGCGGGGCGATCTGTGTCTGGTCACGCCCTATCACCCGCAGGCGAGCTTCTCGATCGGCGCGGCGATGGGACGCAACCGGCTCATCTACTGCCTGGCCGATTACGCCATCGTGGTCGCCGCCGAGGCGGAGACGGGCGGCACCTGGGCCGGCGCGACCGAAGCGCTCAAGCGCGGCTGGGTGCCGGTCTTTGTGCTGGAACACCCCGCCATGCCGGAGGGGAACAAACGGCTGCTGGGAAAAGGCGCGCTGCCCTTCCCGCATCCTTTCCGGGAAGCGCCGGCTCGCCTGCCCGATTGGCTGAGGCAAAAAGCCGCCGCTCTCCCCTCCCGCGCTGAGCAGAGAAGGCTGTTTTAGGCGTCTCCAAGCGGGGCAACTGCGAGCAGTTGCCCTACAAAGGCCCGGAGGTGATCAGATGCCTGAGATGAGCAAACGCGAACGGTTGGAGGCGGCCATCCAGGGCCAGGCGGTGGATCGCGTGCCGGTGGCCCTGTGGCGGCACTTTCCGGGTGACGACCAGAACCCGGATGAACTGGCCGCCTCGACGCTGGCCTTTCAGCGCCAGTACGATTTCGATTTTATCAAACTGATGCCGGCCAGCAGCTTTTGTGTCCGCGACTGGGGCGCGGAGGACCGCTGGCTGGGCAACCAGGAGGGGACGCGAGAATACACCCGTCACCCCATCCGCACCGCCGGGGAGTGGTACACCCTGCAGCCCCTTGACCCGGAGCAAGGGGCGCTGGGGGCACAACTCCGCTGCCTGGAGCTGATCCGCCAGGCGGTGGGCGATAAAGTGCCCTTTATCCAGACCATCTTTAACCCCCTGACCCAGGCCAAAAACCTGGTCGGCAAGGACCATCTGCTGGCCCACCTGCGGCAATATCCGGCGGCCGTGCGGGCCGGGTTGGAGACGATCACGGCCACGACCGTGCGCTTCATCGAAGCGGCGCGACAACGGGGCATCGCCGGCATCTTTCTGGCCGTGCAACATGCCAGCTACGATCTGCTGAGCGAGCAGGAATACAGAGAGTTCGGCCTCCCCTTCGACCTGCGCCTGCTGGAAGCTGCTGACGGCTTGTGGCTCAACCTGTTGCACCTGCACGGCCAGCGGGTGATGTTCGACCTGCTGGCCGATTATCCGGTGCAGGTGGTCAACTGGCATGACCGGGAGACGCCGCCTACGCTGGGAGACGGGCAGGCACGGGTCAAGGGAGCCGTGTTGGGGGGCCTGCATCGGTGGGAAACCCTGGTGCGCGGCACCCCCGACGATGTGCGCCGGGAGGCCCGGCAGGCCATCGCCCAGACCGGCGGGCGACGGTTCATCCTGGGCACCGGCTGCGTCACGCCCATCACTGCCCCATGGGCCAACCTGCGGGCCGTGCGGCAGGCGGTGGCCGGCTACAGCGAACTCTCCTCCCCGTAGGCGGCCCGGCGGAAGGCCAGCCAGGGCAGCAGGGCGCATTTGAGCCGCGCCGGGCGCGGAACCGACTGCAATTCGGCCAGGAATTCTTCCTGGCCCATCCCTTCCAGCTCGGCCAGGGTTTTGCCCTGGATCACCTCGGTCAGGATCGAGGCCGCGCCCAGGCACAGGGCGCAGCCCCGCCCTTCAAAACGCGCCTCGACGACATGCCCTGACTCCACACGCACCTCGATGCGCACCTGGTCGCCGCACAGGGGGTTGTACTCCTCCGCCGCCAGGGTGGGGGCTTCCAGATGCCCCCGGTTGCGGGGCCGGCGATAGTGGTCCAGCAGACGGTCGGTGTAGAGGTCGCTCATGCGTGTACCCTCCCGCAGGTGTGGACCTCACCCCATCCCCCCCCAGGGGGGTGCTGAGAAATATCCTCTCTCACCGCCGAGGCGCAGAGAACGCGGAGGAATCATAAAAAAACTCAGCGGCCTCCGCGTCTCTGCGGTGCAATTCAGGACTTTTTCAGCAGCCTCCCCAGGGGGTAGGGGCACAGGCGTCAAGGGAAGCGACTCAAGTCGCACCTCAGGGGCCTGCAGCCGGGCGTCCACCGGCGTGGATGCCGCCGTCCGCGCAGGCGGACGGCCAGGGGCAGAACGCCGCTCTGCCCCTACCGGTGCGATTTCCAATCGCCCCCGCCTGAAGTTGACGCCTATGGGGGGTAGGGGTGAGGTCGAATCGAACATTGTCGAGCTAACCTGCGGGAGGGTGGAGTACAACTGCCAGGCACGCCCGGCCTGTCAGAAGAGGGTGAGATCGGACCGGCGGCCTGGCGCAGAAAACCACCCTGCCGCCCATTTTTGACCGCCACCACCTCCGCGATGATGCTCAGCGCCGTTTCCTCCGGGGTCTGCCCGCCCAGGTCCAGGCCGATGGGGGCATAGACGCGTTGCAGTTCCTCCGCCGTGATGCCCCACCTGGCCATGCGCTCGAACCGCTGGGCGTGGGTCTTACGGCTCCCGATGGCGCCGATGTAGGCTGCCTCCGTTTTGAGCGCCGTGGCCAACGCCGGTTCGTCAATTTTGGGATCGTGGGTCAGCAACACCAGATAGGTCGAACGGTCCACCGGCAGGCGGGCCAGCGCCTCGTCCGGCCAGGCCACCAGCACCTGGTCGGCATCGGGGAAACGTTCGCGGCTGGCAAAGGTGGCCCGCGGGTCGGTCACGACCACGCGAAAGCCCAGCTCTCTGGCAAAACGGCTCAGCGGGATGGCGACATGCACCGCACCGATGATGATCAGCGTGGGGGGCGGCAGGAACGGCTCGATGAACAGCTCGACCCCCGGGGCGACGGTGTGCACCCGGCCGACCGCCGGCTGCCTCCACAGCCCATCCAGGGGGAGGGAAGCAACCCAGGACTCGCCTGGACCCAGAATCTGGTTGCCGGTGATCAGCGCCCAGTCGCCGACCCCTGCCTGGCCGGCGATGACGGTCGCCAGGGCAAACGGCTCACCCGACTCCAGGCACCGACGGGCCGCGCGGACCAGCGCCGGGTCGAGCCTGTGCACCAGGACCTCAATCGTCCCGCCACAGGCCAGCCCCACATCCCAGATCATATCCTCGGTGATGCCAAAGCGCAACAGGCGCGGCATCCCCCCGGCCAGCACCTCCATCATCTCGCCATAGACCGTGGTCTCCACACAGCCGCCACTCACCGAGCCGGCCATCCGCCCACCCGAAGAGACGATCAGCCGCGCCCCCACCGGCCGTGGCGCCGAGCCGATCACCCGGACCACCGTGGCCACGGCCACCTGTTCACCGTTCGCCAGCCATTTTTCTATGGTGGTCAGCAGATCAATCATCCCCATCCTCAGTTCGTGATGATCACCCGCCTGCCTTCGACCTGAAAGACCTGGACCGGCACGCCATAGGTCGCCGACAGCCTCTCCGCCGTCAACACCCCCTCCACCGGGCCGGCCTCGACAACCTGACCGGCGCGCAACAGCACGGCCTGATGAGCGATCGCGGCAGCCAGGCCGGGATCGTGGCTGGTCAGCAGCAGGGTGATGCCCTGAGCCGCCAGCCGGCGCAGGATGTCCAGCACCCGCCCCCGGTTGCCCAGGTCCAGATGGGCGGTTGGCTCGTCCAGCAGCAGGACACGCGGCTGCTGGGCCAGGGCACGGGCGATGGTGACCAGTTGCCGCTCCCCGCCGCTCAGGGTGGGCAGGGGCCGGTCCTGGAGGTGCTCAAGCCCGGCCGCGCGCAGCGCCTCCAGAGCAACCTGCCGGTCGGCCTCCCCTGGGATCTCCAGGGGGCGCAGGTAGGGGGCGCGGCCCAGCAGCACATATTCCAGGGCAGAAAAATCGAACGGGATATGCTCCTCCTGGGGTACCAGGCCGAGCAACCGGCTCCGCTCACGGGGGGAGTAGCTGTCCAGGGACCGGCCGACCAGCCGGATGCTGCCGGCCTGGGGCTGCAAAATGCCCAACAGCAGGCGCAGCAGGGTTGTCTTGCCGGAACCGTTCGGCCCCAGGATGGCGGTGATCGTCCCTGCCGGAACCTCCAACGACAGGTCGCGGAGCACCGCCTGGCCGGTGCCGTTGTACCGGAACGACAGCCCCGACACCGACAGGATGCCGGAAGAAGGGGTCAGGTTCATCGCTGCACCCGGATATTCTTGCTGAGCATCATGACCAGGAACAGGGCTGCCCCAAAGAGGGAGGCCAGAATGCCCAGCGGGATCTCGCCGGCCAGCAGGGTGCGGGCCAGGTCGTCACAGACCAGAGCAAAGAGGCCGCCCAACAACAGCGAAGCCGGCAACGCCTTCTCCGCCCCGGCTCCTGTCAGGCGGCGGGCCAGGTGAGGGATGAGCAGGCCGATCCAGCCCACGATCCCGGCAACCGAGACCACGGCGGCTGTGGCGGCCACGGCCGCCACCAGCAACAACGCCCGCTCCCGCCCCGGTGCAGCGCCCAGGGAAAAGGCGGTTTCATCGTTGAGGGAGAGCAGGTTCAGCCGCCAGCGCATCAACATCATGACCGTCAGGCCGGCCAGGACGGCCGGCAGCAGGTACAGCAGGTCGCTCCAGGTGACACCCCACAGCCCACCCAGCATCCAGAAGACAATGCCCGGCAGTTGGGTCAGCGGATCGGCCAGATATTTGAGCATCCCGACCCCGGCGGAAAAGAGGGCCGAGACGGCAATGCCGGCCAGCACCAGGCGCAGGATCCAGCCGCCATAGCGAGCCCGTCGGGCCAGCAGGTAGGACAGGGCCAGGCCCACGCAGGCAAAGAAGGTGGCGCTGCCCTCAACAAGCAGAGGGGCACCTCCCAGGTAGAGGATGCTGAAGGCCGCGCCAAAGGCCGCCCCCTGCGAGACCCCCAGGAACCCCGGCTCGACCAGGGGGTTGCGAAAGATCATCTGCAACACCGTGCCGCAGCCGGCCAGGGCCATGCCCAGCAGACAGGCGGTCAGGACGCGGGGCAGACGCAGGTTGAGCACCAACTGCCGGGCCATCGGGTCCTGCCACAACCGGGTCGGCGACAGCCAGAAGGGAGCCGGGTAGCGGCCTGCCAGCAGGGAAAGGAGCAGGACCAGCAGGAGGGCAAGGCCCAGGAGGAAGAGGGTCCGTCTGCCGGCCACAGCCCTCCCGGCGGCCAGGCTGGCCGGCGGCGGAGGGCGGATCGCCTGGAGCGACGAATCGGCAGCGGTCACTTGACATCCCCCCTGAGAGCAGGCACGATGCCGGCTTCAATCGCCGGGCGGTCCAGGCCATACATCCGCCCGAAAAACTCGACCACCTCTCCTTCGACCTTCAGGGGAGGGAAACGCTCAGGGTGGAGTTTGCCCGCCAGCCACAGGGTGCCCAGGATCCAGCGCGGATCGGGTTGGTCCCAGCTCAAAATGTCGCCCGGAAAGCCATAGATCTGCCCATTCTGCACCGCTTTCAGCCCCTGCCACTGCGGATCGGCCTGGAGCCTGTCCACGATGGCGGCGGAATCGCCCTTGTAGGCGATCACGATCACGACCTCGGGGTCCCAGGCGGCAATCTGTTCCAGGCTGACCACCGTCCAGCCGCTGCCCGGGGCAACCTCCTTCCACACCGGCCGGCCGCCGGCCATCTCCACTTCGCTCGTCTGCAACCAGGAAGCTGGGGGCACCTGAAATGCCACCTCCCCCCCCTGGTCACTGAACTGGATGACCAGGGTGCGCGGCTTCTGGCTCTCCTCCAGACCCTGCAAAGCCTGCCGGACCGCATCGAGGCGCGACCGGTAGAAGGAGCGGATCGCTTCGGCCCGCGCTTCATTGCCGAGCAACCGCCCCAGCACGGCCAGATCGCGGAAATATTGCTCCGGCGTTTCCAGGTCTACATAAACAACCGGGATGTTCAGCTCCTCTAACGAGCGGCCCAACCTGTCGGCCATAAAGCTGCGCAGGATCACCAGATCGGGTTGCAGGGGAGCAATCTGCTCCGGGCCGGCTTCCCCCTGGAGGATCCTCTTCTGGCCAAAGGCCGGGTCCAGCAGAGCAACAAACTCACCGATGGGCTGGTTGCTGCCCGGCAGGGCGACCAGCCGCTCCCTGGCTTCGGGGAACAGATAGAGGGTGTCCACGATGGTCAGGCTGCTTTTGCCGGCCACGACGATCCGCTGCGGCAGCATGGCAAACTGTACGGTCCGCCCCAGGGCGTCCACCACTTCCAGGCCGCCGGCCGGTGAGGCGGGCGTGGCCGGCGGTGAGATGGAGAGAGTGGGCGTGTCCCCACACGCCCCGGCCAGCAGGACAACGGCCATCAGGGCCCCAAGCTGAAGATATTTCATGGTCACATCCTCCTCTACAGGACTTCCAGGCAGTGGTCCAGCCAGCGGATGACGGCCTCCAACTGCCCCTGCCGAAACTCCAACACCAGGCGGCGAAAGTGGTCGTCGGCCTCAACGGCGAGCTGGCCAAACCGCTCACACTGAGCCTGGCAGACCGCTTTCTGTTCAGCAACAAGCCGGTCGAGACCGGGCAGCGACAGGACGTGGAAGAAATAGAGCCGGACCAGAAAATCCAGGCGGATGTGGCGCAGGTAGGGTGTTGGCCGGTGGAGCCAGTCCAGGAACGCGGCACGGCCGGCAGCGGTCAGGGAGTAGACTTTGCGTGGGGGCCGGTCCGGCTGGGGTTCGGTCTGAGCGGTCAACAGACCGGCCTCCTCCAGTTGCTTGAGGTGGGCATAGAGCTGGCTCAGCCCGATCTGCCACACCCGCCCCAGCTCACGGCTGAAATCCTGATAGAGTTCGTAGCCATGCCTGGGCCGGGCCATCAGCAGCCCCAGCAGGGCCAGCGGTGGCCCGGCTTCTGGTTCGCGGGGCATTTTCCCTCCCCTCTTGAATATTCACAACCTGAATATTATACCGATCCGGGCCGGTCTGTCAAATCCCGGTGCTTTTGGGGTAAGCCTGCCGGGTACTGCATACCTCCTGAAAAAAGAGCTGGGGCCGGTGGACAGGCCACCGGCCCCAAACCCTTTCCCCCCTTTTCTCTCTGTCTCAGCCTGTGCGATTTCTCCGGCTGGGTGGAAACTGCCGGTGCAGCAGATCATCCAGCCGGGATTCGAATTCCTTGATCCGATTTTGAAGCAGAAGGATCTCGTTGCGGCTCTGGGTCAACTGCTGGAGGTAGGTCCCCTGCTCGGTGATGTCGGTGACCAGGACCACCAGGGCAATGTCCTGCTCCGACCGGCGGCGGACAATGGTCAGGGAGAGATAACGGGTGTCCCCGTTCGGCATCGTCCGCTGGAGATAGTCCAGCTTCCAGAACGGGCTTTCTCCCCGACACAGGCTCTCCAGGGCCTCTTCCTGGCCCACAAGCTCGGGCAGCACATCCACCAGAGCCTGACCCGACAGTTCATCTTCCTGGCCGGTGACCCACAGGGGGAAGCGCCCATCATGCTCGACGATCCGGCCGGCTGAATCTGCCAGGGCGTAGGCCGTTTTCAACCCCAGTAAGGCATCCAGCATGGAGTCGGACCAGGCGCCGGGCACTTCAGAACTCCCTTTCTTTCTGACCAGACTACCTGCCTGTCGTCGGGAGAAAAACGATG